>Ga0180434_10000842_pt1 | contig 44985 bp, 48 predicted proteins | sample SS_ome_7_FD_132453 | JGI IMG/M metagenome (GOLD analysis project Ga0180434, IMG submission 132453) | Hypersaline lake sediment archaeal communities from the Salton Sea, California, USA - SS_1_D_2 metaG | ecosystem: Environmental > Aquatic > Non-marine Saline and Alkaline > Hypersaline >... | reverse complement strand
GCTTTTTCTTTCTTGCTTGGATAATTCTAGTGCATACTAGCCTCCGACCTTAACTAAAAATGGACGAGATAATAGATGAGGCTAGGCGCAGGATACTGGTCGAGAAAGAGATGGCTCGCCTGAGGGCGAGAGAGGCGATGCCCAAATATGTGGTCCTTTGTGGGCTTGTCTTGGCGATTATGGGATTCTTGCTTTCTGCGGTGCTGCTTGAGTACTTTCTTAAGGATAACCCTAGGCGCGAGCTGATAAGCCTGATAGGCTTTGGGCTATTGGTGGGTGGTATTGTACTTTTACTATATGGCATGACACTCTGGGCCTCGGGAAAGAACAAGGTGGGTAAAAGTGATGGGGTGCGAAGTCGAAATGCTGGGAGGCACTAGATATAATCTTGTAGTGTAACCGCTTCGATACCCTTGTCGATCTTGACTCCCTCGCTTATATTGAATTTCTTCCAGAGCTTCTTTGGCACGGCCTTCATAGCCAGACGCCTGTTCCTCCTGGCTTCGAGATATTGGGAGTTGTAGAAGCGCTCCCAGTCCTCTTCAGGCTCGTTTTGCTTGGCCAGTGCCTTCGAATACTTCTTTGTGTCCTCAGTCCATATCTCGCCGTGTTTCCCGACATGGGCCTTACCGGCGGAGACGATGACTATCTTCTTCGATGGGAACCTATCCATGAAGTGAGGCAGGATCAGGTCTATGACATCATGCTCGAACTCCGCCTCGCTGACCAAGAAGTCATCGCCTTCCTTAAACCTCAGGTATTGTATCGCATAGCGAGACTCCCATCCGACCTCGCGGGAGCGCTTGAATAGCTCCCGAGCCTCTTTTGATACATTGGATACCACATACTCGGATTCGTGTTCCTCAACCTGTTCAAGGACCTTCTCGACCAGCTTTGGATTGAACTTCTTGTGCCGCCGGTAGTTCGATATGCGGCACTTGACTTCAACATGCGGCGGGAGCATCTTGGAAATCAAATAGGTTCGTCTGTCGGTTGCCGTTTATAGATATGAAGCTCTTCGCCCGTTTAAGGACGAGTCCCATGTTTTTTAATTCGCTCGTCTTTGTGAACCTGAAGCCGTTTTCTCTGACCTTGAGTATCCGCATGGCAGATTGCGGGCCTATACCAGGCACTTTGATGAGATCCTCATACCCTACCTCGTTGATCTCCATCGGGAACATGTCCCTGTTATGCATCGCTATTGTCATCTTCGGATCGAGCTTGAGGTCTAGTCTATCCTCCTCGTCAAACATGAATTCATTTAGTCCAAAGCCGTATTTCCGCATCAAGAAATCGCATTGGAACAATCGATGTTCGCGTATCAAGGGGGTGCGCGTCTGCCTGCCGAGACTAGTACCCTCCACAGGGATGAAAGCCGAGAAATAAGACCTTTTGAGTTCCATCTTCCTGTAGACGTCATCCACGGTACTCAATATCTCGAGATCGCTCTCGCCGCATGCCCCTACGACGAATTGCGTCGTCTGCCCCGAAGAATAAGCAACGTCGAGTTCTCTTTGTATCCATCGCATCCTCCTGACCAGGTCCGTGCCGTAATCCTTGGTCGAGGTTATCTCCTGGAAACGAAGCCTGTTGGGCGCCTCGAGGTTTATCGACACCCGGTTGGCTACCTGTGTCGCCCGCTTGACAAGGTCTCTGTTCGTCCCGGGCATGACCTTGAGGTGTATATAACCTTGGAACTTGTCTTTGGCTCTAAGGTCCTCGATTATTTGGAGCATACTCTCCTCAGTCCTGTCAGCGTCGCCCATCACTGCGCTGCTTAGGAAAAGCCCTTCTACATAATTCCGCTTATAGAGGCTGAGAAACGCCTTTCTTAGCTCGTCTGGTTCGAAAGCTGCGCGCTTTATCTGCATCTCGCAGTTGTTTGTGCAATACTTGCAGTCTCCGGAGCAGCTGTTGCTCATGAGTATCTTGAACAGGGATACGCATCGCCCATCGGGTGTGAACGAGTGGCATATCCCAGGCCCGGTAAGGCTCCCTACTCTATCCGCTCCTCTTCGAGAGCTCTTGACAGCATCCGGCTGACAAGAAGTACTCGCACAGACGTCATATTTAGCAGCTCCCCCCAGGACCTCTATCTTCTCGAGTGTATTCATCCGAGCATGTCGGAAAGAAGAATGAAAGGGGTCCTCGCGAACCCCGCTCATCGTCCTAGTTTTGGTCCCTCCATTTAATTTTTTTTGGTCCCCAAAAATCAGGGGTTGATCCGGATTGGAACAATCGGGCCAACACATCCAGGTATTTGGGCGATTCCATGTGTTCCATGTAAGGTTAGAACTAGGGTATATAAACAGTTGACGGAGGGGCGTGAGCAGTGAGCAGTGGCAACCGATGTGGGTTATTCTTCGAGTTTTCCGTGAAAAAGCCAATATCGTATATTGTCTCGTGCTTGATTACTGGCTCTTGATCGATCCTTTAGGCCCCGGAGTAGCCAGCTCATTTCTGCTGCGTGAACATGAGATGCTCTTGTTAGGCCAACTCTCCTATACATCTCCAGTCTTTTTTCTCCTTCCGTAAGAGAATTCCAAAGAGCATTACCCGTCAAGCTTAATCTATCGCCTTCTGGGTCTATGATTAGTTCCTTAAGATCGCTATCTTCCAATTGGGGTCTTTTGTCAGCTTCTCGCATAATAAAATCAAATAGTACCCCTCGCTCAGTTGCAGTAGGCTTCCCCACAGCCTCATCCATTTCATGCGCCTTGTAGTATCCCTTCCAGAATCTATTATGGGACGCCCCTGAAGATTTTGCTCTTTTGCTCTTTGCCATCGCCCAAATTAAGGGCTCGATGAATTAAAACTTATCCCTTTAGTTTCGCAATCAAACTATCGGCTACTTTCTTCCCGGAGAGAAGCATCCCGCCGAATATCGGACCCATCCTCGGCCTTCCAAATGCGGCGTTCGCAGCCATGCCCGTGACATAGACGTTGGGTGCTACTTCCTTGGTGAACTCCACGCAGTCGACTTCCCCCTGCGTTGCGTCCATGGATTTCTCCCAGAGTATCTTACCTGTGTCCGTGAACAGGCTAGTTCCGGTCTTCTTCTCGATGACCGAAAGGACTTCCAATGGGTGCCCAGTGGCTTCAATAAGATACTTACACCGAATAGTCAGGGGGTCGACGTGAAGACCGGCCATCGTGACTGGAGTCCAGTTGATGACCAAACCGCAAACAACGTCGTCCTTGAACATGACATCCTCGACCGAGATGCAGTTCATGATCTTGGCTCCAGCCTTGACCGCTTTCGAACAGAGAGTCGAGATGGTCTCGACAGAATCTGCGGTATAATAGTGGTCGGCGAACTGTTTGTAAGAGATCCCGAAATCATCTAGTATGGTCCTGCCATCCTCTTGGACTACTATCTCGTTGAACAGCATGCCTCCGCCCCACATGCCTCCGCCCGGCGAGAGCTTCTTCTCGAAGACAACGACCTTGAGTCCCTCCTTAGCCAGATAATGTGCCGCTGTCAAGCCCGCCGGGCCCGCACCAGCGATAGCGACGTCCACATCCAAAGCGTTCTCGAGTTTGTTAAGATAGGTCTTTATTATCGCTCGCGATATAGTGACTTCATCTAACGTCTTGTCCATGTTTATCTTCAACCCCCAGATGGATTTAAATTTGTTCTCTAATACTAATAAATAGTTTATTGGATTATTACCCTAATAATAACCGTTATATCAACCACTATGAATCGTTACAACGTAAGCTTGGCTGCATTCGTAGGCTCTATTGCTACACTAATCTGGATAGTCTTTGTCCTGATTCGCACGCCATTCTTCACAAGGTTCTTTGTCATCTCCGTCTTCTTCGGGCCTGGGTTGGCAATCTCATATGGCCTTGAAAACCCCGCGTTCGAGCCCGCCGCGCATCTGTTCACACTCTTGGTCATCGAGGTCCTCTCAGTGATAATAATGTATGGGATACTTCGCAGGCTGCCCACAGAGAGGCGCTTCAGGAACCGGTTGCTTGATAAGATAACGAATTACCTCCACGAGAGCCGAAAGAACGTCGTATCAGTCCTTGAGAAGGCCTCGAACAGGTTCAGCGGCCACTTCGGCCATATGGGTTTCTACGCCGCCTTAGGGTTCATCAGCTTCACATACGGCGTTTACACTGCCGCAGTAGTCGCTTATTTCCTCCGGGTAAGGCTCAAGGAAGCTGTGATTTCCATCGCCGCTGGCGGCGCTTTCGCTATCGTCTTCTGGTGGTTCATGGCCTTGGGGTACATTCCATTCCTGACGCCGTTCAGCGTCATCGCCGTGATGACGAGCATATCAGCTATATTGATAATCTACGGGTTCTTCAGGGAGAACAGAGTAGTCAAGTTGGCGGCCCGGGGCCTCCTGGCTGGCAAGAGCAGTCTAGACAAGCTGGAGCAGGAGGGACGAAAGCACGTCATGAGGGCAAAGAAGGAATTAGCAAAGGCGGAGAAAGAGCTTCGCAAGGCCAAAGCTGAGCTCCACAAGACCGAGACCGAACTCGAGCACGCCGGCAAGCGATGAATTGCTTGAGCAATGATCATAAGGGATTTTTCAATCATTGATTGCTAAGATAACATAGTCAGACCCGATAATCATATCCAGAATGAGAGGCCGCCCGCGAAAAAAGAAAGGATCCAACAAGGCAGCATGGTTTACCCTAGCGCTATGCGCAGTCATAGTCCTGGTAGTCGCCGATAAGCAGGGTTATATCCCCTCCGGCTTGGTCACGGGCTCCAAGGTACCCCCCACGACCGCATGCGACATAGATTTCGAGGCAAACTCGAGCATCTTGAGCGTCTGCTTCAGCCCTGCCGGCGATTGTGAATCAATTTACATAGACTTCATCACACAGACGCAGACAGAGATTGACTGCGCCTTCTTCAGCTTCACGAGCGACCCGATAGGCAATGCATTGGCGGAACAGGCCGAAGCAGGTAAGATTGTCAGCATAATCCTCGAGGAGGGCCAGCTTAGCCAGTATAGCGAAGAGGGGAAGCTCGCCGGCGCCGGCGCGGACGTACTCATCGACCAGAACAGCGCCTACATGCACAATAAGTTCTGCGTCCTTCCCGACCTGGGCCTGGTCATCACAGGCAGCTACAACCCGACCAACAACGCGGAGACGCGGAATAATGAAAACATAGTGGTCCTGAAGGGCGAAGACGTCGCCGCCCTGTACAAGGCCGAGTTCGATACCCTCTGGGAGAAGTGGGACTAGTTTTTTAATCCAAAGCGCTAATTATCATTATTATTGTTTTACATAGATCAAGATGGCCAAAAAGCCCCCGGCACTGAAACATAACAGGGAAGGAGCCAAGAAGAAGAGCATACCCATGGATACTATGACGATCGCGGCTGTGGCCGTAATCGCCGTTTGCTTGCTACTCGCACTAGTGCTCATCCTTTCTCCTGCGCCCCCTGCCGAACCACAAGTGATGGAGTACTGCGGCGACGCGATATGCTCAGAATTCGAGACGTGCCAGTCCTGCTCACAAGACTGTGGCAAGTGTGAAGAGCCTGAGGGGCCCGTATGCGGCGACTTGAAATGCGAGCTTCCTGAAGATTGTTCTTCCTGCCCTGCTGATTGTGGTGAATGCCCTGAGCCGAAACCAGAAGAGGAAACCGTATGCGGCGACGGCATCTGCAGCCCGAGCGAGTCCTGTGATTCATGTTCACAGGATTGCGAGTGCCCGCCGGCAGTCCCCTCAGGGGCAGGTACAGAAGAAGAATGCAGCGACTGCATAACAGTCTACGAGATACACGAAAACGCATTCGGCGATGATAATTTCAATCTCAACGACGAATACGTGCGCTTCAAGAACCGCTGCGAGTTCGCATGCGACCTGACCGGCTGGAGCGTAACGAACGAAGACGGATGGGAATATGTCTTCCCCGATTTCGTGGTCTTGGCTAAGGGGACGTTCGTCCTTTACTCCGGAAGCGGCAAGGACAGCGCAACCAAGCTATATTGGGATAGCAAGATGCTCCCGTTCCCCGAGGTCTGGGAGAACAAGGCCGACATGCTTTTCCTGCGCGATACACGCGGGGTCATGGTCTACAGCAAGTTCTATGGCTGGTGATTTCCCCGTCGCTTTTTTATTGACCCACCCATTATCATACTAGTTAATCATACTACCTAGTATCCAAAATGGTCAAGAAAACCCCTATTCGGGCCGCGGAGCCCGCAAAACCGAAGAGCATGGAAGAGTTGGAGAAGCCCAAAGGAATCATGGTAATAGGCCTGGCGATAGTGGTGATAGTCGTCATAGCAATCTTATTGACGCTGATGCCGCCTGCAGTCGAAGAGGCGACTGAGCCTGTGATCACTGAATTCTGTGGTGATGGGATGTGCATCGCTCCCGAAGATTGCGAGAGCTGCGTAGCAGACTGCGGCGAGTGTCCTGAAGAAGTCTTGCCTCCGGCGCCACCAGCACCCGAGCCGGAACAGCTTTGCGACGAATGCTTCGTGGTATCGAGGATACAGCCTTATGTCGATGAAGAATACTACCTCAACGCGAACGCGGAGTGGATAGCCTTCAGGAACACTTGCGAATACGAATGCGACATAACAGGCTGGCAGGTCGCCAACGAGAAGAACATGGTCTTCACGTTCCCCTCATACATCGTAGAAGCCGGACAGGAGTTCTTCTTGCATTCTGGCTCCGGCATAAACAACCAGACAGACATATACTGGAATAGGGTACAGCAGCCCCTGGTCGAGATATGGCCGAACGCAGGGGAGCTCATAAGGATGATGGACGCATCCGGGCAGGTGGTCGTTGCCGACAACTATTATCCCTGATCTTATCAAGGAAGTAACATAATTCAAGGGAGCCACTTGAGCGGTAGCCTGCGGTTCTTGGGCGTCGAGTTTATGATGCGCCCGCCGCGCGGCTTCCCGGCTCCCAGTATATATTCTTTATATTTGATTATCACATAATCGGCTTCTATTTCCTTCTTCAGGTCCATCCCACACATCCATGTCACAGCCTCCTTCTCGTCCACGTCTAGAAAGCCCTTTGTGGCCATCTGGCAGAGTTCTATCGTCGGCCTGAAATCATTCTCTGCGACGCTGGCCAGCCTGAGGCCCTCTCCGTCCTTATACCTATCCCGAAGCGGCACCTCCCGGCCCGTGAAAAGGAAGAGCCTTTTGCCCTGCTGGTATATCCGCCCCTTTGGCATCTTCACTCCGAATCCCTCGATGAATCCTTCTAAGTCCATATAGCCTTAACGCTCCTTTTAACGCTTCTTCATTATCTTGGCGACGAAAAAGAAGCCGGTGTCGTTGTCCCAAGGATATACCCTCAAGACATCCTCGGCACCTTCGAGAAGCCCGCCCCTTGACTTCGCTTTGGTCCTGGGCTTCACCAGCTTCGCTCCGGGTTCATGCTCAAGCAAAGCCAGGATTACCTCCTCGTTCTCCTCGATAGTCGAGGTGCAGGTGGAATAGACCAGCTTACCTCCCGGTTTAAGTAGCTCGAAGGCCCTGGCGATGAGCTTCTTCTGCAGGCCGGCAAGACTCCTGGCCCTGTTCTTGCTCCAGGTCCTGAGCACCTTGCTGTTCTTGCGGGCCACCCCGATATCCGAACACGGCGCGTCCAGCAGGACCTTATCGAATCCGACATCATCCGGGAAATCCTGTCCGTTCTTGGCAGTGACGATGCAATTGCTCACCCCGCACCGGTATAAGTTAGAGAAAAGGACCTTCCTCCTCTGGTCCGCAGGCTCATTGGCTACGACAGTCCCGCATCGAGCAGCCAGCTGGGTGGTCTTGGAGCCCGGCGCCGCTGCGAGGTCGAGGACTACATCATTCTCCCCCACATCGAGCAGCTCGACAGGGAGCATTGAAGCCGCCTCCTGTATGTAAATAAAGCCGAGTTGGTGCAGTAAGGTTGCGCCCCACGGCCTGTCAGGCACCCAGAAGCCCTCGTCACACCAAGGGATCGCTTCGACCTCCTCGAAGCCCCCGGGACCCGTGCCCAGCTCCTCTTTGAGCCTTTTGAGTATCCACCCCTTATCAGCCTTGATGGTATTCAGCCTGAGGGATTTCCTGAGCGGCTTGGTCAGCCAGGACTCGAATAGCTCGAATTCATCCCCTAGAAGCGCCTCGTGGTATTCCCGTACCTTCTCCACTCCCTTCTTCTTCCGGGACCTAGAGCCCACTTAGCCTCCTTAAGGCTGACGTCTTGAGCAGGGCGAAAGCAATCGCCCCGCCCGCGAGGGCAGTCCACAGCTGTGTCAAGCCCATTGCATCGAGGAACATCGCAGGGACAAAGCCCAACGAGACCATCACCAATGCCGAGGAATAAAGGAAAAGAGTCTTTGCACCGGCGCCCAGCCCAAGCGACACCCAGTAGTTCTTGCCTGCCCGGGCCTTGAGCGACCTGACAAGGACCATGAGGACTAAGTTCCCGACCCATACCGCGGGCAGCATATATATCAAGAACGGCGTGAAGGGGCCAAAGAGTAAGCCGCGCGATAAGACCCCTAACGAAGGCATCACAGCAAGCGGAAGAAGCACCCTGTGGCCTCTTGACTCAAGAGCGGAGGTTATGAGCATGGTATTCACCACAGCCCCCACCAAGAGCTGTGGATGTCCCAAAAAGAAGGGGACCAGAAAGCCTATAGCAGCGTAGACATAAAGCTGTACAGTCCGGTTTACATCTTTCAATAAGTCAACATCCAGGTCCAAGAGCCTATTAATCTGTATCTCCATTTTTGATTTTCAGCTGAATATCTCCTTGAAATTAGTGTGATGCAATATCTTCTTGGCCTTCCTGCCGAAGGGCTTGCCCAAATAGCTCTTGTATATATCCTGTATCAACGGGTTGTCGTGGGCGGCTTTGATCACAGTCCGGCGGTCATAGTCTTTCAAAAGCTTAATCCTTTTCGTTATGGCATTGTCATCCCCTTGGTTCGGCATACCGTTGCCACCCACACAGCCGCCGGTGCATGCCATGAACTCGACCAAGTCATATTTGTTCTTCCCGGCCTTGATGTCCTTTATCAGCTTCTGGCAGAAAGGGCCGATGGACTTTACTCCTTCGACCTTCGCGACCGTGAGCTTATAACCGCCCGCCTCGACGCATATCTCCCTCACGCCCTCCTTGATGAGTTCCGACTCGCTGTAGAGGTGCTCCTCGAAGCGCTCGCCTGAGAATAGGTCGATGAAGGTCCTCAAGGTCGACTCAGCGACGCCACCGGTGCTAGCATAGATGGTCCCGGCAGATGAGGTCATCCCCATGGGCGTGTCCCATGAACCCTCCTTCATCTTCTTAATCTTGAGATCTTCTTCGTTCGCCCACTGGACTAGCTCCATAATAGTCAGCTCCACGTCCGTGTTCCCCTTCGCCACCTCCATCTTCTTTGCGAAGCAGGGCATTATGGAGACGACACCCACGTCGCCCAATCCCTCCTTCTCCTTCAGGTAGCTCTTCGTAAGCGAGCTCACCATCTCCATGGGCGATTTGCATGTCGACAGATACGGCACCAACCCGGGATGCATCTTGACGCATATGCCCACCCATGATGGGCAGCAAGAAGTAAGCAGGGGAAGGCCCTTCCCTGAATCGACCTTTTCCTTGAGTTCGGCGCTCTCCTCCATTATCCTCAGTTCGGCGCCGAAGTCGGTCTCGAAAACACGCCTGAAGCCCAATTCGCGCAAAAGGGTTATCAAGCGCCGCTCCATATCAGTCCCAGGGGCGCGGCCGAATGCCTCGCCTGAGACCGTCTTCATCGAAGGCGCGGCCTGGACGACAGTATAGCGCTCCGACACCAAACGCTTCGCCTTATCGATATCGCTTATCTTCTCTCCCATGAGTTTTTAAGGCGTTGGAACTAAAAAACATATGGTAGAGAAGGATAAAGCAAAGGCGCTCAAGGTGCTCGCCAAGCTCGAGAAGGGATATCCGGGCGTCAAGAAGTTCGCCCTCGATTACCACAACCCCCTGGAGCTCTTGGTATCCACAATCCTCTCAGCCCAGTGCACCGACGCACGGGTCAACATAGTCACCAAAGACCTATTCAAAAAGTACAAGACAGCCGAGGACTACGCCAAGGCCGACCTGGCGACTTTCCAGAAGGAGATACATTCGACAGGCTTCTACAAGAACAAGGCAAAGAACATAACCAATGCAGCCAAGATTCTGGTCAAGGACTTCGGCGGAAAGGTGCCGGACGAGATGGAGGACCTGCTGAGACTCCCCGGCGTCGCAAGGAAGACCGCCAACATCGTCCTCCTGGGCGGCTTCGGGAAGGTCGAGGGGATAGCTGTCGATACGCATGTATACCGCCTGTCCCACCGCCTCGGCTTCAGCAGCCAGAGGAACCCGAATAAGGTCGAGAAGGACCTCATGGGACTATTCCCTAGGTCCAAGTGGGGCAGGATAAACTACCTCCTCATATCACACGGGCGTGCTGTCTGCAAGGCCAGGAAACCCCTTTGCGGCCAGTGTACCCTCAACAAACTCTGCCCATCCGCATTCAAGGCCTGATGTATAAGGCCCTATGTATGATACAAGTCTATTGGATTTTGAATTGGATTTTAATTAGACGAACGATAATTATTGGAAGATATGGCCCAAGACATAGACAAGGTGCTGGATAAGCTCTTAGCCGTGAAGAAGGACGAGCAGGCGCCAAGATCGATATTGAGGCTGGCGATAGCGCTCGAAGAGGCATGCAAGGCAAGCTTCGAAGCATCCGCGAAGCAGGTCAAGGACCCCAAGGGAAGGGATATGTTCCGTTTCCTTGCCAAGGACGAGATCAGCCATATAAGGCTCCTTAAGACCGAACTCAGAGCATTGGAAAGAGACCCAGAATGGCTCGAGAAGGAGCGTGTCGCAGTACCCATAGAGAGCTGTATGCCTGTCACACCCAAAAGGCTCGAGAAGGATGCCAAGAAGGCCGCAAAGGCTGTCCAGGCCGGCAAGGGCGATGCACCCGCCGGCGGGCTTGATGCACTCAAGACTGCCATAAGCGCCAAAGAGAAGGCGTTGAGGTTCTATTGCGAGGCATCTGCGCTCATGCCCGGGCCTGCGGGCAAGAAGATGCTGGCGCACCTGATGGACCTCGAGAAGCGCCATCTGGACGAACTCAGGGTGCAATACGCATGGCTCGACCAGGCTGGCTTCTGGTATGACGCTTCTATGATGACTGACTGATTTTAAACGATAAGATGGATATGAAGGGATATGCATGCATCGCGGCGATGTTGCTAGTCCTGACACTGCTGCCGGCGCCGGCCTCCGCGACTTCGGACTGCCCCGCCAGTGCATCCACTATCGGAGCCTACAGGAAGCTCATAATGGAGCCTAGGTTCAAACTCGTGAACGAACCGTTCACCATAGAGGTAGTGAAGGTCGAGAAGGTGAACAATGTCGAGCAGATAACATCTGTCGCGACTACTGTGACCATAGAGCTCATGGACGGCCTGAAGGTAGTCGAAGACTGGAGATTCACCAAATCCAGGAACAGCATCGTGACCTTCATACCCGAGACCGCCGGCAAATACAGGATAAAGACTACGGTGACGAACCCGGCGACGATAACAGTATATGCTAGGTATATAGAGCCAGGGGAAGCCGGCACTAGCTGCGGTAATGAAGAATGCGAATCCGGTGAGACCCCGGATAATTGTCCCGAAGACTGTGTGATATGCGGCGACGGCTTTTGCGAGGGCGATGAGGATAAGGGCTCTTGCCCTGAGGACTGCATGATATGCGGCGACGGCATCTGCGACGACTCTGAGATCGGTGCTACTGAATGTTACTGCGAGATAGACTGCATCGTATGCGGCGATGGTATATGCAGGGAATCCTACGGCGAGACCGATTGTCCTGCCGATTGCCCGCACCAAGCAGTCGAGACCGGAGGAGACGGCCTTGACCTGCTGGCTGAGTATTGGTGGCTCATAGCGATCATAGCCGTGGCTGCGGTCTTGGTGCTTATGAGGGGACGCCTGCCAAGCTTATATGGTCCCGTATTAGCCAAACTAAAGCGAAAAGGCAAGAAGAAATATGCAAAGTCGACGGCCAAGAGCGGGAAGGGCTGGATCAAGGAAGAACGGTCTGAGGCGAAGGCTAAGCAGACCGAAGCTGCGAAGGAAGAAGAAAAAGAAGAAACAGAAGAGGAGGCCAAGAAGCTAAAAGAGCGTGAGGAAGCCGCTATCGATGATGAAGAGATCGAAGAGATAATCTCAGAACTGTTGGACACTGGAGTATCCGAGAGGCAGATAAAGCGCAAGCTCAAAGACTTCGGGTTGGAAGGCGACGAGATAGACGACCTCCTCGAGAAGGCCAAACGCATAAGGGAGACCTAGGCTGCACCGAGACAGCCAGGAAACCAACCATCACCCATTCCTAGCCCTTTTGATCATATCTATTATCTTTCTTGTAGAAACGAATTCGCCCTTGAGGCGATCTTCTATCCTTACTACTTTGGCCTCCAGACCGCGCGACAGCAGCTCCTTGGACAGCCATATCTCATCGACCTCCTGGTCGAAGCCCAGCGCTATTATGTCCGGTTGGATCTCTGGCAATAGCCTGAATATATCATTTAAGTCCCCTAATATCGCCTTATCCACAGGCTTAAGCGCCTTCACCACCTCCAGTCGCTGCGCCTCCGGGATGACGGGACGCCTCTTCTTCCTCTCAGTCGTTTCGTCGCGGGCCACTATCACCACCAGCTCGTCGCCGAGTTCCCTGGCTTTCTCAAGAAAATAGATGTGGCCAGGATGGAGGATATCGAAGACCCCGGCAGCTAGCACAGTCACGCATTCGCTCATGCATTATTTATTGTATTACACTAAAATATCCTTATGAGATTAAACGAGCTTGGAGAAGGGAAGATGGTGGCCTGGATGCAAGCGCTGCTCGATGGACAGCCAGACCTTAAACTGGGTATAGGCGACGATTCGGCGGTCATGGCGATAGGCGACATAGACCTCGTTCTTACCTCAGACATACTGCTCCAAGATACGCATATATACAAGGGGATGACGCCTTATCAAGCCGGCATGAAGGTCGCTACCTGCAACTTCTCAGACCTGGCCGCGATGGGCGCCAGGCCCAGGGGCTTCCTGTTATCCATAGGCACCAGCCCTTCAGAGCCTGCAGAGTCCTTCAAGGACATCGTTCGCGGCGCTTCCTCGGTATGCAAAGGGGTGGGCGCCACCTACGCAGGCGGGGACATGACAAGCAGCGAGAAGCTCATCCTCTCAGGCTTCGCCTTCGGCACAAGTGACAGTGGCCGCGTATTAACCCGGAAGGGCGCAAGCCCCGGCGACATCCTGGCAATCACGGGCCATATCGGCTCCTCCGCCTGCGGCTGGCAAATACTTCAGAATAAGGGTATAGACTCACTTGATGTGTTCAGCCTGGGTGAACGAAAGGCCATAGAAAAGAAGATATTAAAGGCTACTCTCGAACCCGTAGCCCGGGTGAAGGAAGGCCTCTTATTGGCCGATTCCGGCTTCGTCACCTCATGCATCGATGTCTCCGACGGGCTGGCAGTATCGCTCAAGCATATGCAGGACAACAACGGATTCGTGCTGGATGAGTCGGCCATCCCGGTGGAGCCGGAAGTCAGACTCGTCTGCGAGCGCCTGGGCCTCGACTACGAGAAGACAGTTTACCACGTGGGCGAAGACTTCGAACTATTGTTCACAGTCAAAAGTGGGTGTTGGGATGAACTGGCGGGGCAGGTCAAAGGGATCACTAAAATAGGCGAGGTCACATCCAAGGGCATCGATATCAAGCGCGCAGACGGCAAGATAGAACCCCTTGATACTGGTGGGTACGACCATTTCTCAGCTTAAGTGATCATCCCCCGTAACTAATCTATCTCGGCCCTTCTACCGTATCGAGAATTCCATGAACTCGTTCTTATAGGCCTCGCGCTGGATGTCGATGTGATCTACCCGCGCAGCCTCCGGGCCTTCCCTGCACCACTTGATCATGGCGTCCACGTCACCCTTATCGCCCTCGAACACTACCTCGACGCGGCCATCCGGGAGGTTCCTGACCCATCCGGTGAGCCCCATCCGGCGGGCCTCATCACGAGTATTAGCGCGGAAGAAGACGCCCTGCACAAGGCCTGATACGAAGACATGAGCCCTAGAATCCATGTTCATCTCTCAAGGTGGATGGTCTGGGTCGGATAGGCCATCTCGATGCCCTCTTTCTCGAACCTCTTCTTTATCTCGAGGTTTATGGTATGCTTGGCCGTCCCGCCGTATTTGAACGCTTTTATCCAATATATGGCGGTTATCTCAAGCGCGGAATCCGCGAACTCAGTGAACCATACCAAAGGCTCCTTCTGGGCCACACCCTCGGTACTTCCCAAGACATCCTTTATTATCTCCACTGCCTTCTCCACCTTGGCAGTCGGGGTATTATAGACCAAACCCAGTTTGAATGTCTTCTTAAGGGTGGTATCAGGCCTTACGAAGTTCTCTACGGCGTTCTTTGAGACTATGGAATTCGGCACGGAGACTATGGTATTATCCAGGGTCTTTATCTTGCTGCTCCGCAGGCCCACATCCAGGACGTCGCCGTATATGTCATTGACCTTGACCCTGTCGCCTATCGCGAACGGACGGTCCATGAATATCGACAGCCCGCCGAACATGTTGCTGATGGTGTCCTGCGCCGCGAAGGCGATGGCTATACCTCCGATCCCCAATCCTGCTATCACGGCGGTCAGGTCATATCCGAGGTTGCTCGTTATGGCTATGACGCCTATGATTATTATGATTGCCTTGACGCCCTTCCTCAATATCGGCATCATCTCATCGTCCAGCTTCGTCTCGCTCTTGCCCACGAAAGGCTGGAGATATTCACCCAAGAGGACATCGAAGAACCTTACTGCGAACCAGATGACGTTTATCGACGCCAGGATGCCGAGGCCTGCATTGACCATGCCCATCATCCCCGCATCAAGGCTAAGCGTCTGGAAAGCGAAGCTAAGCCCTATGATGACGAACATGAGCACCAAAGGTTCCTCGACGATGTCGATGAACATGTCGTCGAAGCGCGTTTTGGTCTTCGCGGTTATCTTCCGGACTTCATATTTGAAAAGGTAATAGAGGACCTTGCCCACCAAGAAAGAGGCCAAAGCTATAAGAAAGAACACAATGTATTGTTCAAGGGTATTACCGTAATAGAGCGTGTCGCCGAACATCCCACCCAACGGGTTCTGCCCGAACATCGAGCCTGCGATAGTAGTCGCATTAACAAGATCAGCCATCTTCCACCAGGTCTATTTAGATGGGCCTCGTTAAAAAGGGGATGTGATAAAGAGCGGGGGCCCCGAAGGGCCCCCTGCCTCCCGCATATCCGCCTCCTACCAAGCCTCACTCACAGGCCATACGGCCCATGATATCAGCACTAAGTATTTCCGGTATCTAGACTAATAGTTATCACCGGGCAAGTTATCGGGTCGGGGATAAGATTATTTTTCGGGGATAACGAAGGAGCAGAAGGGAGCAGCCCCACAGTACGATGCCCATAGTACGACGCCCGCACATCAAAGCAGGAGACTGATACCAAAGCCTATGAGGCTGGCCCCCATTATCGGGGGCAGTGCAGGCAAGGCAAGCCTCTTGATATTGGTCACATAATATATGGTCGCGGCGAGGCCGGCCATGGCGCCGATATATGCACCCAGGAGGTTCAGCATGTCAAAATTGCGCAATATGGCGACGAAGAATATGACTGGGATGACTATGTCGCCGGTCCCCAGCGCAAGGACGTCCGCGGCCGCAGACTTCTTCGGCTTCTCACCCCCATCCGCCGAAGATTTGCGCGGACCCGTCTTTATGCCCTTAGAACTGGTCTCGAACATCACGGGCAGCCTGCGGAGCCTGCTCTGGTCAGCGAGCTTGACCATATGCTTGGTACCGAATACTGCTACCGCATCATAAACGCTCAACCCCACCACGAGCAGGAATGCCGGTAGGAAATCCAGCGTGGAGCCCAATAGCCCCGCGACGCCGCCGACGGTTATAGCCAGCGTCACGTTCAAGAGCAGCCTCCTGCGCATCCAAAGGCGCACGACAGCCGTCAGGGCGGCGAGGAGAAGGACCGATGTGGTATAGACAAGATCCCCGACAGGAAGCGAGAACGAGACTATGAGGTCATATAATATTATAGAATACACGACCTCAGAACCTATGAACACCATGAACAGCTCCAACGCCCTAAAAAGCATCAAGCCCTTGTAATATTTCAAGACCAACAGCAATATGGCAGTGGATACCAATATCCAGACCAGGAACACGAGGGCGTTGTAAGGGTCGTCAACAGCCCTGCCGGTCACGGGGCTTATGTCGCCGACTTCCGGGATCATGCTCCAGCCGACATAAAGCCCTATAGCTGAGGTGAATATGAAGACCGCCAAAAAGAACAATACCTTCTGATTCATGCTTTCTTTCGCTTTCCTCCCACTTCGAGTCGCTGTCCGCTGTAAACCCGGGTTAAGTTAATGCCTCCCCCTATTAATATGGACACACGTGCATGTCCCGATATGGATGCCCAGATATGGGTGTCCCGGGCTGTCTGATACGACATACGGGGACCCTGACCGAAGATCAGATGATGCCCCTGCTCCTGGCGAAAAGAAGGGCGATTATGCTCTTTGCGTCTATCGTTGCAGTGCCTATCCCCCCGAGCGCCTCGGTGGGCGCGACCTCTACGACTTCCAGCTGTTCGTCCTCATCAAGGTCCTGCTCACCGGCCTGCAGATCCCTCGCGACGAACAAGTGCACCGCCTTGCGGCTGCTCCCGGGTATCGGATGGAACTGCAATACCTTCTCCAATGTGCCGGCCTTGTAGCCGCTCTCCTCTTCGAGCTCCCTCCGGGCGGCTTCCCCGGGTGTCTCGCCGTCATCGATATGCCCTGCCGGTATCTCCAATATCTCCTTGCCCAGGTAGACCCTCTTCTGCCTGAGCATCACGAGTTTGTCGTCCTTGAGGGCCAGCACAGCCGAGACATCGCGGTCGATGTTCCCTAGTCTTTTCTCAACCATCATATCGCAAATATGCAAAGTTCCTTGACTCTCGCAATCATGCTATTACCTTGAAGTCTTACTCGATACCGTTTTCAGGTGGTCATGTTTCGGCTCATAGAGGTCGCCCTTCCCGACGAGCTCATGGATAAGCTTCTCGGCGTCCCTCTCCTCTATATTATTATACTCCTTCGCGTGGTCGAGCACCATCTGCTTCGGCACGAGGTCGTACTGTTCCTCCAGGTCCTTCACTATCTTGGTTATTATGTATATCCTGTCGCGCTCCGATTTCGGGTGCTCCGCCATTATCCTGTCTATATCGAAGCCGCCACCCGAATCCATACCGATCTCGGATAAGACGAACTCCACCAGCCTGATGGCCCTCTCAGCGTCCTCGAGCTCCGCACGCTCCGAGAGCCTGAGCTTAGCCGACGATTCAGACAGCCTGACAAGACCCTCCAGTTGCCTGGCGGTCAAGGGGACGCTCCCTCCCGCTGCCCGTTTCCTCAAGTCGACATAATAATCCTGTAACCTCACCACGGCCTCATCGGATAATATGGGCCTGACGAACCTCCTGACATAAGCCACATATTTCTTCAGCATGGACTCCTCTATCGGAGCGGCGAGCTTCTTTCTGATATCCTCTAGGTCATCGCCCTTATGGCCCCCGTGCGCAAGGCGGTGGGCGTTGAGTATATGGCTGGCAAGGTCCTTATCCCTCGCTTCGTCAAGGACGTCCTTCACCGGGAAGATGAGGTCGAAACGAGATATGAGTGTAGGCGGGATATCGAATTGCTCTGCGGGAGGCTTGTAAGGATCGAAGCGCGAGTACTTTGGATTCGCTGCTGCAAGGACTGCACTGTTGGCCCTGAAGGTCGCTATTATCCCGGCCTTGGCGACGCTCACTGTCTGCTGTTCCAGGGCCTCGTGGATGGCGCTCCGGTCCTCCTCGGACATCTTGTCGAACTCGTCGATGCACGCCAGCCCGCCGCTGCTCAGTACGAGCGCGCCGGCCTTCAGCACCCAGCCACCCTCGCCGAACTCATCCTTCTCTGCTATAGCTGTCAACCCCCCGCCTGTCGCGGACTTACCCGAGACGTATATACTCTTTGGCGCAAGCCTGTCGACGTATTTCAATATCTGTGATTTCGCCGTACCCGGGTCGCCTATCAGTAATATGTGTATATTATCCCTTATCTTGGTCCCGTCCGGCAGCTTCTTGTGGCTGGTGGCTCCGCAAAGCTGCAACGCTATGGCTTCTTTTACCTCATTATGGCCGTATATCGAGGGCGCTATCGATGAGATCACCTTGTCCATTATCTTGGGGTCGCTCCCTATCTTCTTTATCTCCTCGATATCCTCGTCGGTTATCTCGAGCTCCTCGAATTCCTGCTCGGTGAACTCGATGTTATTCGCCTCGATGAACTTCTGATAGACGGTTAGGTTGCCCTTGGGCGCCTCCAGCTTCAAACTGCCGGATATTATTATCCTCTGGCCTGGAAGGACCTTGTTGGTCAGATCGTCCTCGAGCCAAACCGATATACGCTTCGCCTGGTCGCCGCCCTTCAATATCTCCAGCGGCTCCTGGACCTCCATCTTCTGGAAGTCTATGAATCTCGAGTCCTCCAAAACGAGCTCGAACTCGCGCCTGCCGCAGTGGTTGCACACGCCGGGCGACGTTATCGTCTTCTTGTCCTGGATGGCGACCACCTTGTCATTGCACCGCTTGCACCTGAACACACCCTTCCAGACGCGCGGCAGCGTATCGACGACCTTTGTGACGAGCCCCTGCACTATGAAGAACTTATTAAGGTATTGGGACGTACACTCCCTGACGAATATCTCCTGCTCGGACGGCAGGTTCCGTATCCTGACTACCAGCCGCGGGTCCGGCGTGGGCTTAGAGAACGGCACATAATGCTGTATCTTCTGAAGCGCCTTGTTGAACTCGGCGAGGACTATATCCGGGTTCTCGATAAGCTCCTCTCCCAGGTTAGGCGAGAACTCAGACAGCTCCTGGAAGTCTATGAGTATGGATTGCTTCTTCGGGTAGTGCTCGCCGATGAGGTTCAACTCAGCCTTGCATCTCTCAGTAAGAAACTTCTCGATATCGTTGAGTTCCACCTCTCCCAGTCCAACAGGCATCTTAGAAATCTTGATAAATCCACGGTTATGAAGACACCCCTTTCCTCTCCATCCCCGGGGTTAGTTTTGAAACTAGGCAGTTAAAAATAAGTCGGGTAAAACAGCTCTGGAAACGGGTGATGTAAAAATGAAAACATGGAAGAGTCGCCTTTGACGACTCCTCCGGTCCAAAGAACAAAATCAAATTACTGGCCCATGACGGCGCCTATCTCCTTCATCTTGGCGTCCACCTGCTCCAAGGCCTGGTCGATGAACTTCCATTCCTTGGCGCCGACGACATTGACCTTCCCGGATGTGAATACCAGAACGACGCACTTCGGCTCCTTCACCCTGAATATCAGGCCGGGGAACTGCTCCGGCTCGTACTCTACGTTGTCCAGCTCAGTAGCGGCGACGTCGATGTTCACCTCGTATCCCAGGTTCGCCGAGACGACGAGGTTCTGGACCTTGCTGTCTATACTAGTGGTGTTGATCCCGCCTTCCTTGAATTTCTTTTTGAGCTTCTCCACGATTATCGGGATCTCGTCCCAGTGCCTTGCCCCGGTACAATTGACCTTGCCGGACGAGAAGATGAGCGCTGACACGCGCGGCTCCTTCATCCTGAAGATAGCTCCAGGGAAGTGGTCTGGGTCGTATTCTATGTCTTTTGCTTTCCGGGCGAACTGTTCGAGGTTAATCCGCTGGTTGATAGAAACCGACACAACCAGGTTTTCTAGTTTTTTATCCCACTTTACCATTTTATACCCCTAATTAGAAATATGAATCAGTAGTCCAAGCCTTTTTAAATACTTTTTTAAAGACCGGAGAATATTTAGATGGTCGGCCTATAAAAAGCTTTTTATAGGCGACAAATTTCGCAATACGGGAAGCCTGCGGCTTTTTATATGTTTTTAGTCAGCCATCAGCAAATTATTGCACAAACCACACAAACAAATGACAAAGACTGTCGTGACTTCTGCGTTGCCATACGCTAACGGGGCGATGCATCTGGGGCACGTCCGCTCGACGTACATCCCGGCTGACATCTACGTACGCTACCTCCGCCTTAGCGGCCGCGATGTCGTCTACGTCTGCGGGACCGACGAGCACGGCACACCAATCGGCGTCACAGCTGAGAAGGAAGGCAAGACCCCTCAGCAGATAGCAGACCAGTACCATAGATTAATCGCCAAGGACCTCAAGGACCTGGGCATCTCCTTCGACGTCTTCTCCCAGACATCGAGCAAGACACATCATAAGAACACCCAGGATTTCTACAATAAGATAAAGGAGAACGGCTACATCTACGAGAAAGAGGTCAAACAGCCTTATTGCGCAAGCTGTAAGCGTTTCCTCCCGGACCGTTATGTGGAAGGGATATGCGCATTCTGCGGCGGTCAGGCGCGGGGCGACCACTGCGAGTCCTGCGGCCGCCACCTCGAGCCGAGTGAGGTCAAGGACCCGCACTGCACCGTCTGCGCGGCGGCACCCGAGATCCGTGAGACCACGCACTACTTCTTCCGCCTATCAGAACTCAAAAAGCCATTGCAAGAGTGGATTTCATCCAACGCGGGAATTTCATCCAACGCGCGCAATTACGCCAGACAGTGGATAAAGGACCTCCATGACTGGGACATAACCAGGGACCTCGACTGGGGCGTCAAGATCCCCGATAGCGACAAGACCTTCTATGTCTGGTTCGACGCACCCATCGGGTACATCTCGTTTACTAAGGAACTGACCAATGACTACAAAGAATATTGGACAGATAATATAGTTCACTTCATCGGAAAGGACATAATATATCACCACGCCCTCTTCTGGCCGGCGATGTTGAAGGCTCAGGGCGAGTTCGCGCTGCCTAGGGCGCTCCAGGCAGGCGGCTTCCTCACCCTCGAGGGCGAGAAGATGTCTACCTCGCGCAACCACGTCGTCTGGATAGCGGATTTCCTCAAGGCGTTCCCTGCGGATTATCTTAGGTACTACCTCATCTCGGCTGCCGCATTGGACCAGGATATAGATTTCTCCTGGCATGTATTCATGGATAAGATAAACAACGAGCTCATAGGCAATCTCGGCAATTTCGTCAACCGCGTACTGAGCTTCTGCTCGAGCAAGTTCGACGGTGTGATCCCGAAGCCGCAGAAGGTAGTGCACAAGGACTCCAAAGAACTTGTCAAGGCTCTCAAAGCGACGCACAAGAAGGTCAGCGGGCTATTGAATGCCTATGACTTCGCAGGCGCACTCAAGGAGATCCTCGCCCTCTCTGCCAGGGGCAATGAATATTTCCAAAAGAGAGAGCCTTGGAAGCGCGACGATGCCGGCGATACCATATATTACTGTGTCAACCTGGTCCACACCCTCTCGACCCTCATATCGCCATATCTGCCGGGTTCATCCGACGAGATATGCAAGCAGCTCGGGTTGGAAGCCTGCGCCGATTGGAACAACGCCAAAGACTTGGTTGTCCAAGGCGGGCATAAGATAGGCAAGGTCGGACCGATATTCAGGAAGATAGAAGAGGCCGAGATAAAGGCGCAGATAGCCAAGCTGGGCAAGAGTAAGGCAGAAGCCGGAAAAGCAATTCCATCCAATAAAAAGGCAAATCAAGAGTCAATTTCATCCAACAACGCGTTGACGAAAACAAAGAAGAAAATGATCGAATTCAAAGACTTCGAGAAGCTGGATCTCCGTGTGGCCGAGATTAAGGACGCAAAGCCACACCCCGATGCCGACAAGCTCCTTGTCCTCGACGTGGACCTTGGGGGCGAGAAGCGCCAGATAGTCGCGGGGCTGAAGGGCTACTACGAACCCAAAGAGCTCAAGGGCAAGAAGATAGTCATCGTGGCGAACTTAAAGCCTGCCAAGCTCAGGGGCGTCGAGTCGCAGGGCATGCTCCTCGCTGCCGCGAGCGGCGACAAGCTGAGCGTCCTGACCCTGGACAAGAAACTGGAGAACGGGGCTGAAGTAGCCTAATCGTATCCGGCCGAGTAGAAGAAGGGATTAAGCAAAAGAAACAAAAAGAAGATAGCACTGCCAGCCGGAGCCGGCAGTAATTCTATTTAAACCTATGTGCTTGTCTACATGTAGTAATAGGCTTGAGGTACATATCTAGGACCCACAGCGTAGCCCCATATCATGCTCCAAGTCACTGCATTCGCGATGGCCCAGAAGATGCCCATAACTACCGCAGCCCCTACAAGCGCTACTATCGCAACGCCTATGGCCTTGTCAGCACCATATTTACTCACTGCAGTAACATAGACTAGATATGTCATGTATAATGTAGCCAAGAACAGCAAAAGCGTCCCGAGGAGCGCTACTTGCCACAGTGCGACCAATAAGCCTGCTATGAAGGATGCCACGAATACGGGCGTCATAGCGTAGCCGCATATCGTTATACCTTCTTCAGGCGTTATCTGCCTGCCGGCAAGGCTCTGGCTCAACAAGGACACAATAAACCCTGCGCCCATCGCTGCCCCGACCAATCCGACAGCCATGACTATCCCCCAGACAAGACCGAAGGTAGCGACACCACCGATAAGACCGCCAAGTAGGTAGCCCACTATCGGCAGGATGCCGAGTATTCCCAAGTACATTATCATCTCACCCATCGGCTTTGCATTAGCCGAGGCTATAAACTTACCTGCACTAGCGGGCATGCTTGCCTGCATAGCATCATTCACGATATTCATTTTTCCTCCTAAAGATTTTGAAAAATCATTAATCAAATGGGGCTTTGTTTAAAAACACAACAGATCTTGAGAAAGTAGACGAGGGCAAAGTATCAATCAACTGCCATACTTAGAGCGCTTCTGCTTGGCATCGTCCATCTTCTTCTTGAACCTGCGCTTCAGGTGGCGATGCCATGAGGCCGATTTGGAATCTTTCTTGGTCTGGGCCATCTTCTTAAGCAAATCCCCCTGAGCGCATATCCCTAAACATCTAAGCGGCTTTCCTTCTGAAGAGGCTCCTGAAGGTGGTCCTTATCAGGCCTGCACCGACTGCTTCATGCGTCTCTTTGGCATATGTGACCAGCGTATTGTGATGCCGCTCGAAGATGCTCTCGACGGTATTCACCTTATCGAGCAACTGCCTTTTCTGCCTATCGCTTATTTTCATCTCCCGGATGCGTTTTCTATATTTAGCAACGCGATCGAGGCCGAATTCTGATCTCATATGCTCAAGTCGCGCAACCGCATAATTCTCAGCGACCTTCTTATCCTTGAAATCGGATGGGTGGCGTATCTCCCGGAGCCTTTGGATGGCGTCGTCGAGCTTGTTGTCCTTGGCACGTATCTCCTTGATCCTGCCCGTTTCTACCGCCTTCATCATCTCTTCTAGGGCTAGTCGAGCATTCGACCACCTATTGAGATGTTCCTTTGGTCTCAGCACATGCCTTGCCTGCGGTATCCGCTGTATCCTTCCATACCTTCCTTGCCTCGAACCGCGAGGCTCTATGCGTACATGCCTAGAAGCGTTCGCGTGTTTTGCAACCATCGCTTATTTTAGCTGACTTCGAATAAAAAATCCATAATCTCATAATCCCTATTTTGTTTTTATACTTATCACCCTTTAAAGTCTCGGGGGCAAGATGGGTTTCATAGCTCAGATGCGGAGCCGCTACCTAATGCGGCGCTTGATGGTCTTGATGATAGTGGTCCTGTTCATCGCACTCGCGGTGATAGCGATGCTCCTCTTCGTGCCGGAGCCGGTAGAGTTGGAAACGCCCCCCGAAGAGAATACCACGGGAGGGGAAGATGAAGAAAAAGATACTGGATCCTCGCTGCTCCTGCCCCCTGAACCAGAACGCGGGCTGAATCTCACTAACGAGACCGAAGCCCTGAACGAAAGCAACCAGACTATCGAGGAGAATATCACGACAGTACTGGACGATTGCATAGAAGCGCCGCTCCCCGACTTCGGGTGCCTGAATACCTTCGAGGAACAGAACGGCTACTCAAAGAGCATCTTCGGCGTCTACGGGCTCAACGTTGGCGACCGGAACGTGGAAAAGACTATCGACAAGGTCGAGAGGGAGTGCTCCGGCCGTGAGAACGTCGTGAGCTGCGCTATCGAGACCGCGGTCTTCGAATCGGAGAACAGCTGGGTCTGCGAATGGGATTGTCTAAGAGACATCCAGTCGTGCGAGATATACAAGATGCACCTGGCTGTCATAGTCGGACGGCAGTTCGCCCCGCCTGAGGACATCTTCGTGGCCCGGACAGAGAACTTCAACTTCTATGTCCTAGAGAACAGCACAGGCGACTGGATAGCGCGCTATAAGAACACGCGCAGCCCGGTGACTGCCATATACAACGATTATTACTACATCGGCGAACCGACCGAGGTGACCATCCCGGAGATCATCGAAGTAGACGCCGGCGACGAGTTCTGCTTCGAGTTCTATGCCAACGAGAGCGGAGTCTGCGAAGTCGAGGTCCAGAGCTTTGCCGTGGGCGACTGCCCCCAGCTCCCCGCCGACCTGCGGAGCATCTGCGACCGGCCGATAACCGAAGCCTACGTGGACGCCGGGAAGAACAAGATATGCTTCAATGTCCTGGACGACGCGGATGAGGAGTTCTACACATACAATTTCGTCCTCACGAGTGGGGCGGAATGGATACCAACCGGCAACGCTTTCGTCAAGAAGGAAGAATACCACTGTCCTGCCGAGAACGTCTCTTTCAAGGGCTTCCTCGCCGTAGAGGACTAAGGAGATTTAAGACTCTTTACTAAAGAGACTACTCAGGAGATTTAAGGCTGCGTACTAAAGAGACTACCTTGTTGCCGCATAACGAGAACCTCTGGCTTGATACTCAGATGGTCTGTCTGAGGAGCTCCGGGTCTATCTTCCCTTCATAGAGCGCCTTTCCGATGACACATCCGTAAGCCCCGATCTTCCTTAGCGCCTCGATATCATCTGCCGATGTTATCCCGCCCGAAGCTATTATCTTGGCGTCGGTATTGGACGTCAAAGCCTCGAACTCCCCGAGGTCTATGCCTTCCATCTTGCCCTCGCTATCAACATCCGTGACCAAGAAACCGAAGACCGACCTCCTGAACCTCCTGATGAGCCGGAGAGTAGGGATATCAGTCTTCTCCTTCCATCCCTTTATGACCACCTTACCGCCCCGCGAGTCGAGCGCCACCATGAGCCGGCTGTTGGGATAATCTTTAGTAAGGCTCTTTATCACCGCAGGCTGCTTGACAGCCAGTGTGCCGATTATGATGCGGTCGACGCCTGCATCGAGCAGTTCCCTCGCGCGCTTCTCACTCCTTATCCCCCCGCCGAACTCTATCGGTATCGGCACAGCCTCCCTGATCTTCTTGACGAGCTCGAGGTTGTCCCCGCTACCGAGGGTGGCATCCAAGTCTATGACATGGAGCATCTGCGCGCCCTTCTCCTGCCAGAGCTTCGCTACCTTCACCGGGTCGCCATAATATTTCTCAGTCCCTGGTTCGCCCTGCACGAGCTGGACGCACTTCCCGTCCTTGATATCCACAGCAGGTATCACAAGCATACTTAGATTATGGTCTTCTCCTTAAGAAATAGATGGCCACTAGAAGCGAGAGTAAAGGTTTTTATACTTGAAGTCCTAATAATCACAAGGTTAAAACCCGTTTGAGGTGCAAAAAAAATGAAATTATTCAATACGAAAGGACAGACGGCCCTGGAATACCTGTTGATAGTCGTAGTAGCTATTATCGTGGTCATGGCGGTCTATTTGTGGATGACGAGTACTACTGAGAGTGCAACTGAATCAGCTAATGCGAGTGTAAGTGGCATACTCGGTCAGTTGGAATGTTCGCAATATACAACTGAATCTGATTGTACTACTGCTGGTTGTGACTGGGGCCCATCAGGCTGTACATAGATTATCTACAAAGGGGCTAACGCCCCTTCTTTATTTATTTTTCTAAAATGAAACGAAAGGGACAGACGGCGATGGAGTATATGCTTATGCTCGTCGTGGTCTTGGCACTGCTGATGACGGTGCTCTGGATGACTAATGTCGTCTCAGGGGTGGGTGAAGCCATCGGGGGCGTCGTAGGCGATACACGCACACAGACTATCCTCTGGCTCATGACCTGACGGTCATGGATTCATCGCTTAATTCCGGCAATATCAGGTTCTTAGTATTAGCATTCATCTTCTCGACTTTATCAATCTTCTTCGCACACTGGATATACCCCAGCGCGGCATCGCTCCTCTCGATATCGTTCTTAGTCATAGCCTTGACGCCGTCTTTCTACCGGCTCATAGAGCGTGAAGAGCTCATAGTCGCCCACGGCGCCCATAAGCCGCCTTTCCTCAAGCGCTACGAGCCAGTCATAACCGCTTACGTCTGTATCGCCCTCGGGGTCTTCCTTTCCCTATCGCTCTGGTTCACTGCCCTGCCGTCAGACCCCACTTACACTACAAACGGCTACTGCTCCACGACCCTGCCTTGTAAGGAGGAGGTCTTCAGCCTCCAGCTGGAAGCCTCCGTGGCCGGCGTGGACCCCGCGCGCAGTCTTGTGATAATGGGCCTCGCTTTCAGCCTGGCGCTCTTCTTCGGCACGGGCGCACTGCTCATCCTCCTCTGGGATATTTCCGTCATAGTCGTGCTCCTATCATTAGAACCAGTGCAGTTTGTCATGCGACTACCCCACGAGATAGCGTATTTCCTAGCGGGCCTGTCAGGTGCCCTCCTCTCGGTAGCGGTCATTCGCCACGAATGGCGCAGTCATTCTTTCTTCGCAGTGCTAAAAGACTCGCTTGTCCTGATGGGTCTGGCGACTCTCATAGTATTGTTTTTATTTGTGATTACTTAACTATATCGACGTTCCCATGAGAAGACGAGGACAGATCGCTTTGGAGACCGTAGTAATACTCTTAGTACTGCTCACTGTATTCGCCGCCGTATCCTTCCCAGCAAGCCAGATGAGCCTCGACAGTTCCAAGGACGTCGCTGCAGTCGCCATGGCCGACCAGTTCCTCGCTAACCTGGCCAATGCGGCAAACCTTGTGGGGATAAGCGGCACTGGCGCATCCGTAAGGATAAAGGTGCAGGTGCCGCCGCGGTTGGAAAGCATCGAAGCCCCAATCGGCCCCCAAGGCAATACCAGGAGGCTGGAGGTAACCCTGAAAGCCAACGATGATGAAGATGCGAGGACCCTCACAAAAGAAGGCGGCCCGGCACTGACCTATGAGAGCATAGCGGGCACCATAACGCTTTTTCGGGAGCTCGATTACAACATCGTGGTCCCGGGTGCCAATAACGAATTCGCCGCTGTGAAAACGGAATTCGGCGAAGAGGGCGGCGTGGCGTGGGTCACGCTGAGAGCAGTATACCCGAAGATGATCGAGATAGATTTTGACATATGAAGAACAAGACGATAGCACCGATCCGGTGCAGGAAGGGGCAGGGCTCGTTCGAGATGATCCTGACGCTGATGATACTGCTCTTCATAATAATAAGCTTCCTCTATGTCAGGATATGGCAGAGCGTCCAGGACATCACGGATGTCAACGACGTCGCGCTGGCCAGGGCGAGCGTGGACCGGCTGAAGGCGGCGGTCGACGTCGTCGGCCTCTCTCCCGTGGGCACTGTCAAGGACCTGACTGTGCATATCCCGCTGAACACCGTGGACCTGAAGTGCAACCTCACAAGCGTCGAATTCACCGTACTACTATATTCGCAGGACCCGAACCTCTGCGACCCGGCTGACACCTATGTCACCAAAGACGGCGTCGATACGGTCTACTGCTACAAGACCATAACCGCACAGCTCGGCCACAACGTATCGGTCTGCCAGCTCTGCGACCCGAACACGCACCAGACCAGGGGGCAGGCCTGGATAGACCTCGACGGCAATGAGATAGAGTTCTGCTGCGATGCAGGATTCAATATGCACACCTTAGTGCGAAAGGACCCGAACATGGAGGACCCGGGCAACGTCCAGATATTGCAGAGAAGATACTGGGAACTGATAGACGAGAACAATGAACCACACTACTGGCAGATCTAAGATGGGCCGGAAGGGCCAGATATCATTCGACCTGATATTCGCTATCCTGCTACTCTTAGTCATCTTCGGCTTCCTCACAGGGGCGTCAAACAACCTGCGAGACAATGTAGCAGATGCAAGAGGCATGGTCTTCCTGAAGACTATGGCTACGGACATAGCTGCCCAGATGGAGTACGTATATAACTCCTACCTCAAATGCGGCGAGGTCCTGGTAAAGATAGACCTGGATACGGACATATTCCAGAGGCCGCCACCGACTGCCTTGTCGGCACAGAACAGTGAATGGGCCATCCAATACGGCAATTACATCGTGGAGATCGACTCGGTAACACCATACAAGGGCTCCAGGGTGTGTGTGAAGCAGTTGGATGAGACAGGCGCGCAGGTCGGGCAGGAGCTCTGCCAGAACACTACAGTAGTCTGCTGGACCGGAAATACCGGTTCAACCCCGCCGTCCACCATCACGCTGGACCCCTCTGCAGGCGACAAATTATACATAAAGGCATCGAATGATAATGACAACATATTCACATGCGACGTGAACAATCCACCATGAGAACGATGATGAGGAACAGGAAAGGCCAGACTGCGATGGAGGCGATACTCCTGACAGTCCTGATATTGGCATCCGTTACAGTAATAGGGGGCAGGATCAACAACAATACGCGCGGCATAGACGAGGCCCTGCGGGTGCGGCTCGCGATGCAGGCCATAGCCATGGATTTATCAATGTCCCAAGATAAACATACAGACGTCATCCGTATCGACCCAGTGCCAGGAGGGCAATACAGGGTCTGGGTGGTCTCGGAGGACTGCGACGCGAACACTGGTGCGCCATTCTCAATACGGGAGTGGAGCGACGATAACGGAGACCTCATCGCCCCGGACGGCGTCCCCGGCGCCGACGGGATACAATGCAAGAGGCTTTTTTACAATCAGATATTGCCTTAGATGAAAAGTAATACGGTAGAGCGGGGCCGGAAGGGCCAGATATTCTCCCTTGACGTCCTGATAACCCTGGTCCCGATAATCATGCTGATAGGCGCCTCGGCACAATACGTCTTCAGCACGGAGCAGGAGGCGAAGCACTTAAGCCGCCAATACGAGCTGGAATTCATCGCCCGCTCAGCCCTCAACAATGCGCTCGACGAAGCCGCGAGGGAGAAGGGCACAGTAAACCGCCTCGCTCCGATGACTGCCACAATATGCGACGACCTCAACAATAAGGTCATCGCAGCCATGGACAACCTCGCCCCGGATTATGAGTACTACCTGGACGTCAGGCGGGCTGATTCGCAGTCTTACCCGGGACACGTCTGTGATGCCCTGGGCGTCGAGACCTGGAGCACCGGAGACGAGACGACTCTCCTCACCCTCACCAACAGCACAGGCTCCTGGAGCCGCGTGCTGCTCACGAACGACATATCATCGAACCCCGGGAACCTGCCCGTACTCACAGAGTTCTCGCTCATAATCTGGAAATGAAACGCATCGCACACAACAGGAAGGGCCTCATAGCCATCATGGACGCCTTGATAGCCTATTCCATCGCCTTCATATTCATAGGCGCGATAGCCCTCAGCCTCGCGAACGCAGACCACGACATGGGCAGGAAGACCCTGATAATGAATCAATACGCAGAGGACATCGCCGAGGATATAGCACAGTCTATGCAGGGCTACTCCCGGTTGACAGCAACGGATGGTTCAACGAGTAAGTCAACCTCTTATCAGCTTGTCAACTATGCACCCTATAGGGCCAAGACGCGCCAAGATGTCGTGGACAGACTCATAAGCGAGGTGGAGAACCTAGTCAAAAAGGATGGTCTCAAGATAAAGATAACGATAACAGACCCTGAAGATGATGTCACAACCGACGGAACCTGGATGTTCCCGAATGACCCGGACATATTCAACGATGCCGAGTACAAGGCAGTGGCGCGCAGGATACTACTCTACGATAAAGATAATGGCGAATACAAACTAGTTGGACCATCCGATTACCCCCAGTTGATAGTAACGGTAGTAATATGAGAAGAATGAAAAATAAAGGTTATGTACTAAGCGGATTCGTGTTCATATCGTTCTCGGTAGTCTTGATCCTGGCTATGACCTACACCCAATCGATCGAGAACATGAACAATTCGAATTATCGCGAACTTACCCTTATGAAAGCCGGCTATGCCGCCAATAACCTCAATATAAGCGTCCAAGGCATGGAATACACTATGCGCTACGGCCTCACCAGCGCAGTCTCTACATTCCTCCCTGTGACGGCACATTACATCGAAGAGGACTGCGTCTCGGGCGCTTGCACCCCTTTGTATGTACAGAACAGAGGCTGGACCTGCCCCGAATTCAGCACTGATTGCCCACCGCAGGATGAAACACGACAATCCGAGATCGCATGGGCCGCTGTCTGGAGGGCCACACTTACAGTCATCGGGCCCGAGTGCGGCAATGGCGTAGCTGAGGTCGGGGAACAATGCGACGGCAACGACCTCAGGGGCCTTAGTCAATCATGCTCCGCGGTTTTCGGGTCAAGCTGGACCGGCACCATAAGATGCAAACAATCACAATGGGACTCGGACAGGCAGAGAGAGGCCGCCTGCATCTATGATGTGAGCGACTGTGAACTGAAAACAACGACCTGCAACAACAATGGTGTTTGCGATTCTGGGGAGAATTGCGATAACTGTCCAAGTGATTGCGCCTGCGACCCGGGTGAGGTTTGTACAGGTGGTGTATGTGTAGGGCCCACAGTATGCGGAGATGGCATCTTGAGCCCTGGCGAAGATTGCGATTGCTCTGTAGGTGGTGGGGGTTCCAATCTATGTGACGATTCAGCGTCCCTGGGAGGTAAGGACTGTACATATTTAGGGCATACAGGAGGCCACTTAGAATGTCAGTCGGACTGCACTTTTTGGGATCCCCAATGTTGTGATGATAGTGATGGCGGAAGAGTGCCCACAACATTTGGAACTGTTACGCTAGTCGGGGCCCCTTGGCTATATAATGATGCATGCATTAGTAATGATGTTGTGAAGGAATATTTCTGCGGGACACAAGGAGATCCCATCTTCTTACACGATGAAGAAATAGATTGTCCACCAGGCACAGTCTGTCAGAATGGTTACTGCCAGAGCCTTTGCGGAAATGGCCAAATAGATGCCGGAGAAGCTTGCGATGGTTCCAATTTAGGCGGTAATACCTGTCTCAGCCTCCCTGGTGGTTTCTCTGGTGGAACGCTGACTTGCGGTAGTGATTGCCAGTATGATACTAGCCAGTGTACCTTGCCTTGCACCGACAGCGACGGCGGGGAAGAGAAATACAGCAGGGGCACGACTAGTACTAATTTGCGGACTGAGACAGATTATTGCGGTACTGGAATATCTGCTGGAAAAGTTAGAGAGTTTTATTGTCATGACGCAGACACCATATACTCAAACGACCTCCCTTGTTTCTTAGGATGCAATAACGGTGCATGCATCATAGGCTGTATCGATCCAGATGGCTCTGACATCACCCAGCAAACTACAGTTAAAGCTGATGATGGGGGCAGCCCAGACTCGCTTTTTGATCGTTGCAACGATTATTATACTGTTGAAGAGGCTATTTGCGTTAATGGCGCAATAGATACAGACTTGATTGATTGTCGGAACCATGGATATACTCGATGTGATGGGGGTGCATGTATTTAACAACTGAGAATAAATGTCTTTAATCCATGCTTCAGGCCATCCGAACGTAAAAGCCACCCACTCAACGACTATAGAGATAACCACTGAAGATTTCCTGACTCCCACGGGCGACTGCATAATCGCTATCTCCGCAGACACCGCCTGCTCCACCTTACCAAAAGACATCAAGTCAGCTCTGAAAGCCGGCAAGAGACTGGAAATCACCATCTCCTGCGGCGGCGAGGCCGATAAGGTCATAGGCTATGGCCACGAAGACCTGACCCTCACCAATCCAGTCTCGATGGTCATCAGGAAGAGCGACTATATCTGCCCGCGCACACTCTGCATCCGCGCTGACAAGGCGGCGAAAGACCTTAAGCGCTCGCTGGTAGAGGAGCTAAAAAAGGGGAAACCCGTCAAGGTCGTGCTTTCTGTAGTGTGACTTTGTAGTGTAAATGTAGTGTAAATCTATTTGTAGTGTAAAAACTACGTGTGTAGTGTAACCCGGTCGCGTAGTGTAACTCAGAGTTGTAGTGTAACCTCATCCCCCGCCTCGATCCCATGCCCCATACAGAAGCCCTTGTTGACTTCGAGGACATAGCTCGCCGGATCCTCAGGCATGATTAGCTTGCAATCACCCGGAAGACAGGGTTCGGCGCTGTGTATCTCATTGACCTTCAAATCAGCGCCAATCCAAACCAAATCGAGCGGGAAATCCATCCCGCTCATCCAGAAAGGCTGAGTCGAGGGCTCCTCGAAGACGAATAGCATGCCTGCTTCAGGAGCTAGACCGGACCGCCCTGAGAGGCCCTTGTTGCGCTCAGCGGGTGTATCAGCTATCTCCACTGCGATCTTAACGCCGTCCACCACCACGAAGCTCGCAGAAGCCCGCTCATCCGGGACGTACAGCATAACGAGGATCAAAACGACCGCCGCTGTCAAGGCAAGAGCCAGCTTCTTAGCATGTTTCACTTTTTAGGCTTTTTTGATCTCTTGGTCTTCTTGTTTATCAACAACGCCAGCAGGAGCAGTATAGCGATGACGCCGATTGAAAGGAGCACTATCTCCGCTATAGGGTCTTCGAAGCCTCTTCCTCCAACTGTATATTCGAAATCGTCCGGCTCTTTTATCTCGCCCACCTGCACCCTCTTGGTCCCGGATATCACGTCCCCATCCGAGGTCGTGAGCGTATATGTCAGGCTGTACAGCCCGTCCTCGAGCGCTATATCAAGTTGGACGTCCATAATACCGGTCCTGTTCACTAGGCTAAGATACTCTCTCATTTGCGTTAAAACAGCCCCATCCGCATCTTTGAGAAGAATACCGACTTCACCTGAAAGGTCGCCTTCTACGAGCTTTAGCGCGTCCACAGAGAACTTCACGTAGTCATCGCCCACCTCAAGGTCTTTGATCGAGACCCTGACCTTATCAGCCACCTGAAGGAAGTCCTCAGCCGAGTGCCCACTGATCTTCTCGTCGTACATGTTCCAGGCCTTCGCAGGCATGACTCTATACGACCCTGGGATCTCCGCCCTGAGGGTATACGTGATCTCGTTCTTCCCGGGTTGCAGATAAGTCACGAAATAGACGACTTTCTCGTCCCTGACTTCGCGCCTGTTGTACCAATAGGGCCAGTAGCCATAGCTGTCCCGCATGGGCGCTACAGCGACGGCGACCTCAGCTACGTCATAGCCATAATCATAGCCATAATCATAACGCGGATATGGGACCGCGTTCAGCTCAGCCTGCACGACCTCGCACCCGGCAGGTATCGGGTCCTCGAGTATGATATATTCTGTATCCTCAGAGACGTCGATAGTGAGCGTGACGTTTATCTCCTCGCCGCTCATCGCGCTGGTCTTGGAATACCTCCTGCTTATCGATATCCCGCTGCTCTTCGGCTTTATCGGGTCTTCTTCAAGGAAATACTTCAGGAACAGCGAATAATAGAGCTTCCCTGAGCCGTCCTTCTCGATGGTTATGGAATTCCTCCCTGCCGGCACGTCAAGTACCAGCTCGTTATCGGGACTGAAAGCGTCGTCCTTCTTGACCGATTCCACGAGATCGCCATTCACGTACACCTTCGCCACATAATCGGGCGAGAGCTCCTTGGATATCTTCATATACTCAGCCATGGCGAAGACAGCGATAGCCGTATCCTTCGTAGAATACCACCTCTTCCCGCGCCGCTGGCCCATGAGCCACCTGACAGTCCGCTCGACCATATCATCCTGAGGCTCGGTCTTGAGCAACAGCATAAGGACATAAGACGTAGTCTCCACCTCGTTGTTCCTCCAGCTGTACTTGAAGGTATCGCTCGACCAGTGGCACTCGAACTCGTCGCAGACTGCGCTCTCCCTTAACTCGGCCGGGAACTCGTCTCTCTGGCCCATCCTGACCTCGGCCAGCGCCTTCAGCGCCTTGCCGTAATCGCTCAGCTTCGAGTCGGTGATGCTCGAGACGTCCACGTCGCCGAAGAACGACAACGAATAGGCCATATACTCCTTCGTATTGGCGTCGATGCTGCTCTTGGTATACTGGTTCTTCAGGGAACCCAAACCGCGACTCATCACGGAGTCATCCACCAGATAGCCGGCAGCTTTCGCATTGGCGAGGCCGTACATCACATAAGCGGTCATGTAGGGGTGCGTGTCATCCTCTTCCCACCAGCCCCAGCCGCCGTCTCCGTGCTGCATCTTGTAGAGCTTCTGCAGGCCGTCGCTGACCATCTTGGGCAACTCGGCCTCGAGCTCCTCGTTCTCGATACCCAAGTCGTCCAAGACCTGTTTTATCAATACATCCGGAAGGAACGCGCTCATAGTCTGCTCGACACAGCCGTATGGGTACTGGGCTAGGTACTCGAGGGCGTCGAATGCGGCCGCGGCTATCGAGGGCGATATGACCAACTTCACCTCGGTCGCCCCGTAAACGCTGTCTTCGGGGACGTTTATCTCCTTAGTGATAGAATCCTCGACTGAACCTGCCCAGGCATCCTGGGTCTCGACACCGTGAGGCACTATCGGCAGCACCAGCTCCATCGCGTCGCTCTCCTCGTCTGTGAGCGCTTTTATCACGAACTTCGCGGAACAGCAATCATCCACCCTTATGCGCCAGTCGACCCGCTCGTCAGCGCCGTGGGCGACCTGGACCTCCTGCACCGCTGGATCCAAAAGCTCGACCCCGTCGGCCTCCAACTCCAGCCTGACGTCCTTCATCTTCCCGAGATAATTGTGCACCACGCCACTGATTATGAGCTCGTCCTTCTGGGTCAAAAATCGCGGCGTCTGGAGCCGCACGAGAAGGTCCTTGGTCGTCACCACCTTATCTGTGGTCTGCCCGACCCTGAAGTCCTTATCGATAGCGCGCGCGGTAGCCCGCCACGTCGTGAGCGAATCCGGCATCGTCAGCCGCACGATCGCCGTGCCCGTCTGGTCGGTCTTCACAAAAGCATGCCAGAAGGCGGTATCAGGGAAATATTTCCTGAGTGTCGCAGCCGCGAACTCGCCCACAGCGGACTTGGCCTCCTCCGGCGCTGCCATGGGCGCGGCACCTGTAGCCTCGAGGGCGTCATCAGCAGCACCCTGGACCTCGTAGCGTATGCCGCCGCCCCACATCCAGGAGTTGCCAGTCCTGACGCGGTTGTTCCTGTAGCCGTAGAAGAACTTCTCTATCTGCTGCACGAGCTCCTCGACTATGTCATAGATCGACTCGTCGACTATGCCTAAAGAAAGCTCCGCTTCCACTGGGTTCCCCTCGGAATCCTTGGTCGTCACCGTGAAGACCGCTTCCTCTCCCGGCGCGTATTCTTCTTTATCGGAAGATACCTCTACAGTTATGAACTTGCTCACGGGCGGGACTATCAACTGCCCCCAGTCGCTGTACTGGGTCTTGTCCTCGAACACGGCGACATATATCTGCGTGTTCGGCTGGAAGTCCTCTGTTATCTCCAGCTCCACGAGCGCGCTCGTCCCCTCGGCCTTCACGACCTCGTAATGGTAAAGCTCCGCACCCTCGACCGTGAGCAGCGCGTTGAAATCAGATACGGGCGCGTTTATCGTTATCATCGCCGTGTCGCCCACCTCGTAGGCCTCCTTGTCCAAGATGACCTCGAGATCGTCCCAATAGTCGTACCTGCCCTTCTCATAGACGTAGAACCAAGTCGATGAGACGACCTTGTTCCCCCGCGAGTCCCTGCCTGTCGCCCTCACCTCGAAGCGCCCGTTCGAATCGGGGGTGAAGTCAGTAGTGAACCTGCCGTCTTCGCCGGTCTCGAACTCCCGGTCGACCAGGGTCACGTTCTCCCGGCCCTTCCCGCGCGTCCAGGTATACCGGATCACCTCAAGCCGGCCAGCTTCTGATAGAGGGGTCTCATCCAGATCCTCCGCATCGATCGTTATCTTGACCTTGTCGCCCTTCTCATATGAGTAGCTGTCGGTCTCGACAAAGAAGTCGAACTCGGCGCGCGCCACGATGACGCTGCCCGTCCCTGTTATCTCCCTCCTGCTCTTGTCGATTACCTTCGCCTCGATGATGTAAACCGAATTATGGTCCGTCTCGGCTTCGAACTCTATCCTCGCCTGGCCGTTGAAGTCGGTCGTCGCGTAGCCCTCCTCGACTACCTCGCCATAATAGCCGTAATAATACGAATACGGCTCGTCGATATACCAGCAATAATAACCCTTGCACGGGTAATACCAGCCGGAGCGCCTTACCGTGTATTCCACCTCTGCGTCTGGCACCGGAGCGCCGAAGAAGTATTCTGCGGTTATATCAGCCGCTACCGTGTCGCCGCTGATATACTGCTCCTCCTCCGCCTCGACGCTGACCTGGTACTCCGGCTTCTTGTACTCCTGCACCTGGAAACTCCCATATCCGTTCTTCTCGCCGTATTTGACCCTGATGCTGTAGTATCCGAGAGGCGGCTCGTCCCCAAGGCTCATCTTGCCGGAGACCGAGCCGAAATCGTTTATCTCAAGCGTCTCTTTATAGACCTCGTTGCCCTTAGAGTCCTCGATGGTCACATTCACAGTCCCCTCCGAGACCGAATAATCGCCGTCCTTGACGTCCCAGACGATTACCTTGAAATAGACGTCCTGGTCGGGGCGATAGACCGGCCTGTCGCTGTAGACGTAGAATTTCGTCTGGTCCCCATACCACCAGTAGCGGTAAGTCGATTGGAGCGCTATATCCTCGCCCTTTGTCGCTATGATATCCAAGTCCTTGTCCTCCTCCAGGCCGGAGACGTGTACGATCCCATCCGCATCAGAAGACTTCATAACTACAAGTCCACCGTCCTGGAAGAACTTGGCCTGCGCCCCTGGTACGGGCTCCCCCGTCTTCAGATCGAAGCTGTACACAAGGCCCTCATCAGACCATGATTTCGTAGTGAGCGCAAGATCCGATACTAAGAATGCCGCTGTCCGATTATCCTCATTCGAGCTCGCGAAGACGACATACATCCCCTTCTCAAGGCCCGCCAGGTCCCAGCGCTCGCAGTCCCTGCCGCTGTAGGTATAAAGGCTGGTCGTCTTCGTCATCAGCGGACCCTGCTGGAAGGCTATCCTCAAGGCTTCCTCGGAATCTTCAGAAGAGACAAAGGAATGTATCGCATCGGCATCAAGCCGGTAGAGCTCGAGGTCCACCTTTCCTGTATTCTGCCAGCTGCAGACATCCACGTAGGGTGTCTCGCCGCTCACGAACTGCCACTCGTTCTCCAGGTAAAAGTAGCCGTGTGCACCTGCCAAAAGGCAGAACAACGCCAATGCGAAGACCAAACGCTTCATTTTTCCTGCACCTCCTTCTTAGCCTTAGAGTTCTTGTCCGGTCTCTTGCCGCTCTTGGGCCTCATCAAGACCTTGGTCACGAAGAATATGGCGACCAATAAGAGGACTATGACGAATACCAGCCATAGAAGCGTCAGCAGCTGGTCGTCGCCCGGCTCCGGCTCCTCGAGCTTGGGACGGCAATCCACAGGGCAATCCTGCGGGTTCTCGTCGCTGTGGCATACGCCATCGCCGCATACTGAGCCCATGACGGGCGGCTTCTCTCCTAGCGCCACGCACTGCCCGCCAAGACAGCGGCATTCAGAGACGCCGTACTCCCCAAGACAATTTATGCCGCATAATGCATCGCTCACTTCCTCCGAGGGCTTGCATTCGCAATCGCATAAGTCCAGTACACAATCGCTGTCCGATTGACACTCCGGCTCCGGTTCGGTCGAGGGAGCGATGACGCCTATCTCAGCCTCTACGCCCGTGTAATCCTGACTCACCTCGATGCACGTATCGCCCACACAGACTATCACCTCCTCGCCCAGGGCGAGATATTGCGCAAGCCCGGGGTTGTCAGCCAGGGCCTGGAAGAACATGTCGCTCCCGTACTTCAGCTTCTTGGTCGTGATATCCTCGCTGTATATGGTATCAGTCCAGACGCCATCCTTCAGCAGGAAGGCCTTGCTCCCTGCGTATTTTATCTGCGTGTCGCCTATGGTCTGGACGTTCGAGCCCGTATAGTCGGCACTCTTGAACCCAGCTACCGATTCGGCCGCATGCACCGCTCCAGCGCCGCTCTGTGGCGCGAATGCCGCATCAAGCGACTCGGATGCTCTTACTCTCGCTTCCTCGAGGGGTATATCCTCAAGGACGAGGAATGAAGTATAAGGCGTGGCTATCCCATATCTCTTGCTCAACTCGATTATATCGTCGATAAGCGCCTCGTTCTCCCCCTCCAGGCGAATCGTGTCGAGGAGATAACCTATCTTCCTGCTGGCCCATACGCGCGGCAGGAAATCATTCTGGGCATCGCTCGTGAACTCGCGCTCGAAGAGGAGGTCCACAGAGTCATCGCCCATCTCACCCCGGAGCGTTATCACCGCATCCCCTAGGTTCTTGAACCTCCCGTAAGCGCGCACCTGGCTCCCTGTGAAAACATCGGGAAGCTCGGCCGGATAGATGTCGTATACACCAGGCCCTTCGATGGTTATCTCCGGGCTCGTCATCACCGGATTGCTTATCTTATTGTATAAGTTCCCTACCTTTACCTCGATGTCCTCCTCAGGTTCCACATAAGTCGACACGCCGTGGTTCTCTTGGGAAAGCTTGTCAAGGAGGTGCGTATTCACCTCATAGCCCACGCCGAAGACGAATATCCTGACGTCCTCGTTAGCGTCCTCCACGTCGCCCAGTATCTTCCCCAGGTCTTCTACTCCCACAGTCGGGAGGCCATCAGTTAAGAACAATATTATCTTCGGCCGCTCCTCGTCGTCAAAAAGCTCCAGGGCCGCCAATAGGGCGCTGTGTATGTCAGTCCCCCCTACCGCCTTGATGTTGTTCACATAGTCGAGAGCCCACTGGAGGTTGTACTCCGTAGCGTCCTCCAGCCCGTCGCGGAAGAGGTCCACCTCGGTGCTGAACGTCACCAGTCCGAAGCGGTCGTCCTCATTGAAATTGTTTATTATCGTCGTAAGCGCGTTCCTGGCCTGCTCTATCTTCTCGCCTGCCATGCTCCCCGATTTGTCCAGTACGCAGACGACGTCCTTGGGCAAGACATCCTCCGGAGGCGTGAACTCCGGCGCCATCATGAGCATGAAGAAGCCGTCTTCCCCAGCCTCCTTGTAGGTCAATAGGTTGACATCCAACTCCTCATCGGATATCGTATAGAAGAGCTTGAAATCCTTGTCGGGCCGCACGTCCATCTCCTCGTAGCTGAATTCGACGTTGTAGTCATCTATCCAGATGATCTCGATGTCATGCGTCGGGGAATAGAGTGATTTGATGGGCACCTGTGAGGTGATCGAGCCGCGTATCTTGACCGACTCGATATCTGTCGAGGAGAACTTCTCAGTATTGAGCGGATACGTGTACTCACAGAGGCCGTCGTCGCAGTTTATGATCTCCGTGTAGCTCATCTTTATCCTCTTGTCGCTGTGCGCCTCTATGGGATACACGCGCGCCTTGAACGTATTGCGGTCAAGGTATTCCAAAAGCGCCGGGTCCTTCATCTCCCGGACATAATCTTCATAGATCTCCCGCGCTTTCTCCTTATCCAACACTTCGCCCTCGAGCTCCTGCTCGCCGACGAACATGGAGAAATCCGTGACAACAGCACCCTCGGGGAGCGGCAAGACATAATCCCCCTCTAGGTCCCAATGGTTCGGGTTGTAGAACTCCTGGTCGATATGGGTCTCCGTATATTGGTTGTTCACGACTATGTCAACATGATGGTAATTTATCCCCAGCCATTCCGGGTGCGGATACGGCGGGAGCGGATGCGGGATTATTATCCCGTCTGCATAAGCGCCTGCAGCGAAAACCAATGCTAAAACCAATACCAAAAGGCATACCAGCCCCATTCTCATCTTCATCATATCTACCTGACCCGCGAACGGATCAGCTTGCCACCGCTGAATTAATGACTAGGCCAATTAAAATCCATGGTGGGACATGGGGGCTCAGAAGGTTCCAGAAGGTTCCATTCCGGAAACGGGGGCTGGTCAGAGCTTATTCAAGGGATATCCGCTCTATCCCGTCCCGGTCATCAAAATCGGAATCATCAGATATTATCTCCTTGCAGCCATACCTCTTAGCTATGGTCAAGTGGATCGCATCCCTCGGGCGCATCTGCTCTTGTTTCCCCAGCAACCCCAAGGAATCGTATGCGTCAGTCGCCTCTACCGGGACGATCTCAAGTCCGTGGAAACGGAAGAGCCGTTTCGCTTCTTTCACGGCTACATCTTTGTTCTTCGTTATGCGCCAAACTACCCAAGTGAGTTCATCAATAGTCAAGGAGCTGGTAAGTGCATCACCGCTGTGGACTGTGTGGTTTATGAGTTCCCGGGCCTTATCTGCTTTAGCCCCTTCATAAACGGCGGCGTACACAAAAGCGCTCGAATCGATGTACCTCATTTTTCCAGCTGGGAATAGAACATCTCGTTCCAATCGATATCCTTCGGCGGCTTTATCTTCGGGATCGCAGTGAAGAATTCCTCCAGGGCCTTGTCGTCACCGGTCTCCATCCGCACGCCTTCGTCATCCATCTGGAAATAGACCTGCATCCCGGGCCGGATGCCCATCTCGTTCCTTATCTTCTTCGGGACCACGACCTGCCCCCTCTCGCCCACTTTGCTCTTGAGTCTCATTTTTCATACCATCAGTATGAATTTTATGGGGGGGACATAAAAATCAATCGTCGTATAATAAGAAACTGGCTAAAGCAGCTCTTCGATCTCCTTGATACTCAGCCTCATCGCCCTAAATTCGGACTTTATCTCTAGTTTCGATAAGCCCTTTGCTCTAAGTTCGGGAAGCCGCCCCCTCGCAGCGGCCACATGATCTTCAGGAGTCTTCTTAGACTCCCTCTTTGCCTTCTCGACAGTTTCGAGTATCTCCTTGGTCTTTGGATCTTCACCCGCTCCATGGAGTAAAGAGTTAGCTCCTATAGCTTGTATCGCAATCGCAGCCATCAAGAGTAATGACTTGAATATGAAGGAGCTAACCGACCTAAGCTCGCCCCTGACCAGCATACGCAAACCGAAATCAACAATACCACCGAGGATCAGCGATGCGATGAAAACGAAAACGATGACCAGGGCTATTATCGTGTAGCTCTCAGGGCTCACTAGCCGCCTAAAAGCGAGTAATAAGGAGACTTTTAAGCTGTTGTCGACCGATAGGAATGGTATCAGCATGAAGAAAAGGATTCCTAGCAGGAATGCCAGAGCGAAGCCCAAACCACCAGGGAACCAGACGCCGACTTGGAAGACCAATAAGGGGACCAGGATGGCAAGAGCGATGTTTCGCTTCGAAAAGACTGCTTTAAACTGTTTTAGGCTGTACTTGCCGGCATACATAGTCCGTGTCATGCCCATGATGAACAATATGCCCAGCATGGCCCAGACTATCCGTACGCCCCATTCTACCAGATACTTAAGCTGCCTAGTCGAATCGCCATAGAAGCACCAACCATCTTCGTCATCGCAATCCGGCTCCCAATCCCCCTCATCGATCTCCTCGAAATCGATATCGAATCCCCTTCCCTCATCATAGGTAAGGCCTATGAAACCCGGCGAGAACATCGCCCCGGAGTATGTCTCGAAGAAATCCTCCTCGGACATCTTGCCCCAGATATTCGATCTAACCCAGGGGGCCTCTAAGGCAACCCGCTGCAAGCTCCTCGCCTCAAGCAGGGCATCCATGACCGGACCATCCGAGAAGTCCGGGTCCACGAACATCATCGCAGGGATTGCTGCTAATATCAGCGCGATAATAGGCAATAGCAACAGTATCTTCATGAACTCCGGCTTCTCTTTCATCCGCTTGATATCTTCTAGGAACTCCATCATCTAAAGAATTCTATCCCGCCGTCTGTCAAAGCCATGCTACCGCCCTCACCTGAAAGAACGAACGCTTGGGAAACCGGCTCCATCGGACCTGCAAGATTCCCGACTACAACTGCCCAGATAGGGTCCAATATCATCGGTATTACGAGACTTATTATGATGCTGAGGATTATGAGATAAACGCCTACCTTCTCTTTCTTGAATGAGACCTCTCCGGCCCTATAGAGCAAGACTGCCGTATAAATCGTCCCCAGCGCAGGTATGAAGAACATATCGACCGGGAAGAAAGCAAAAAGCAGGCCTACGATCAATGTCGGGGTATAGGCATAGCACGATATAGTCACTGCCTCCTCCATAGGGACCTGCCTGCCGCCTATCTTGACGCCAAAAAGGCTTACCAGCACACCCAATGCAACCGGAGTAAGGATCGCGCTAAGGTAACGCCCGGCAGCCAACCAGATCCCACCGACTATGGGATAGAACACCGCACTTGTGGACGTGAATGCACCAGCACCGACGCTCACCCTCAAGCCGAACACCGAGTACATGAGGAATGTGCCGACGAATGTGAATAACCCGAGGATTGCGACATACCTGAGATTGGAATAGAAGGATCTCGGGCGCATGCGCCTGAAAAACTCCCTGCTCTTCCTCGGATCCAGCAGCTGCATAAGCTCTGATAATAACATGAGCTTATATACGGGCTTGTGGGACTAATAGTTACCGCTGTGAAATATTATCGCCAAGAAATAACATATCTGGGAATGAGAATGAGCGGGGGAACTTACCGCCCCCCGCAGATTTTTAGTAGATGGATCAAACCACCTACCTTGTGGTCCTAACTCCAGCAATGCGCTTTTAGCGCATAGTTATTTGGAGCGAGAAATAGTTATAGTTATCAGTCCACAATATTATGGGGAGCCTATAATGCTCTCGAGGTCGAGCGGCTTTGCCTTCGATTTATAATAATCAAAAAGCCTCCTGCCCCACTGCACCGCGCGCGGGTCATCGCTCTCGAGGCACATGTCCATATAACTCACTGCTCCCTCCTTCTCAGGGAGTGAGATGTCAAGCGCCGAATCGGTCACAGCAAACGCGACTCTAGCCTCTTTTATCTCATATAACTTGAGGTTGTCCAACTCTATGACCTCCTTGAAGGAATCTGTAGCCGCCTGATAGCCCTTGACTATTACGTCTGTCTTGAGAATAAGCCGCGTATCGACGCCGTTCCGCGCTAGGTTCTCAACTGCAAGCAGCCAGTCCTTGTTGAATATGGGCGCTACAGCATAGAATCGCGTCTTCGCAGTCCCAAAGAACTTCAGAAAGACCTCATGCACCTTGACGTAATCGAGTGAATCATTCTTGATTAAAACCGAGTTGTTGAGCGCACCGATATCAGCCCATAGGTGCTCGGGTATCCCTGCCTTTATATGATTGTCCCAGAGCTCCCTGAACTTCCAATAAGCAGAATAGAACTCAAGCGAGTCGTCCATACCCTTCAAAACAGCCTCGCCCCAACGGGTCAAACGATACTCACCCTTGTCGCGCCTTATGAGGCTCATCTCCTCGAGGTCCTTCGCCCGCGTCGATGTGTTAGGCGCGTTGGCGCCCACTTCCCGCCACAGATCCGAGAGCTGCTTCGGGCCACCAGACAGCGCCTCGAGTATAGCCAACCTCTGCTTCGAATCATAGAGCTTGCGTATCATCGGCTCTACGACGTCGTAGTTCTCCAGAAGTCGAGAAGTAGACATTGTCTGCTGTTTATGCTGTTTTGAATATAAAAATCGGGACTTTTCCGCATGAAGCGTAAAAGTCGACCGTCAATAGCCAAGACCTATACCAGATCTATTGACGGCCACCAAGAGGCCAAATCGGCTACAATAAGTCCTCCAATCTAGTCAATTCAGAGTTCTTCTTGTAATGCTCATACATCTTGTTGCCCCACTCGACGCAATCAGGGTCGTGGCCGTACATCTTCCAGCTCCAGTCGAAGTGGTCGAGCTTACCTGCGAGGAAGAAACTCAAGATCATCGAATCCTGCGTCACGATATAAGCGAAATCGACGCCATCCGCAAACCAGACATTGAACCTCCCGGTCTTGATCGCTTCATCCGTATAGTGCCTCAGTTCCTTTGTGAACACGTCTGAGAGCCCTGAGGCGAATATCGCGTTGATCGTATGCCCCCTCTCAAGGACGCCCATGCACATCTTGAAATAATCCTCACTCATGCAGCATATGACGCCCTTGAAGCCATTGCACTCAGCCAGGACGCGCATGACGATATCAACGACTTTATTGGGCTCAGTCTGCGTATTCTCGATCAATTCTGCATTGGAGAGCAAACCAATATCAGCCCAGAGCTCATCTGGGATCCCCTTAAGGTGATGAGCCTGCCAGAACCTGTCGAATTTCCTGTAGGCTGTAGCGAAGCGTAATGTGCCGGCGAGGCGCGAGCGCATCGCGCGACCATAATCTGTGAGCTTATACTCACCGTTCTCGCGCATGATCAAGCCCACTTCTTCGAGGTCTTTGGCTTTGTAGGATGTGTTCGGCGCGTTCGCGTCTACTTCACGCCTCAGATCCGCGAGGCGCATCGGGCCTTCTCCAAGAGCATCAAGGATGGCTAGGCGCAATCTGGAGTCATAGAGCTGCCTCACGTCTTTCTCGACCAAGTCGTAGTCTTTGAGTAAACAAGAAGTAGACATGGTGTTTTATGCTGGACGTGAAATAAAAATTGAGTTTTTATAGGATGTAGTACTAAATAACACCTCGCCTAAGCTCGTTTTGAGTGGGGTTGATGCATATTGGATAAACAATAATCCAACAGCT
>Ga0180434_10000841_pt1 | contig 44991 bp, 66 predicted proteins | sample SS_ome_7_FD_132453 | JGI IMG/M metagenome (GOLD analysis project Ga0180434, IMG submission 132453) | Hypersaline lake sediment archaeal communities from the Salton Sea, California, USA - SS_1_D_2 metaG | ecosystem: Environmental > Aquatic > Non-marine Saline and Alkaline > Hypersaline >... | reverse complement strand
TTGTCTCGTTATACTCTTCCGCAATGCCATTCGGAGCATTGTCAGGGTCCACCCTGACATACACGCGAAACATGTACGTACCTTCAATCATGTACACAACAAAAACTAGTGTGTTGTCCATCACTCACCCTTTCGCTTCCCAAACACAATAACCGCCAACACGATCAGCAGCACTGCGCCCAATGCGCGTATCCGTCTCATTCTGTGACTGTACTGAATAGCTGTCGTTTATCCGAATAGCTCGTGACATGTCCTGTCCTCCTGATTTGGGTATAAACCGACAACATAGCCAACATACCAACACAAGGAAAAACCTAGCAACCCTCGTGCCAGAGGTACCCCAGACCCCACCACTACCGGTTGGGTTTATAACCTAAATCACATACTACCGGTTGTGTATGTCAGACGGACCATGTCGGTCATGTCACAAAGACATGTCTGGACGACATACTGATTTATGCGAAATCCCACCCGTTGTGGTGCTGGCACAAAGACATACTACCGGTTGTGGTTGGCACAAAGATGCTCGTCTGGCACGAGGGTTGCTAAAAAAGAGGTGTTGGCGCTTTTTTCTTTTTTTTTGCCCATGTGGGCACAGCAGGAGGACAGATATGGCTACTCGCACACGGAAGGTGGAAATTGTGGTAACGGCTCAGGTTGAGGCTGATGCGGAAAATGGGATTCCCTGCTTCTATGAGCAAGACGGTGAGACGCTCCGCAAGCTCGAAAAGAGCGATTTCGGCAAGAGTCGTGCAGCACGGATTGCGTGGACCAATTACGGCATCCTGAAGGCAGACGAGCGCAGAACCAGCACAGAGCAATCGAAGACCAAGGAAGATCTGCTCCGCGCTCAACTCAAACGGCTGCAGGAAAAGCAGGCCAAGGTTCTGGCGCAACTGGGTGACGATGAGCACATCGATCAGATCGTTATTGGTGTCGCGGACGATGACGAGGTTGCCGAAGTTGCATAAGCCTCCTGGTGAGCGGTCCGGACGCAAGACAGGTTCGGACCGCTCCTTTTTGGTTTATCACATAAACGCAAGCTCCGTACCAGGGGGATATCCATAACTATGGGAGGGGGATGGGGGATATATGTATGGAGGGGGGTCTAATTACATTTCAACGAGAGGTTCAAGGAACATTGGGCCTTTCGAGAGAGACAATTTTCTATTGAGGGGCGTACAAACATACTCAAAAGGATGATTGTAATGCCGACCCCAGAACAGATCGCTTCCCAGATGCCCGAGCCCGATCCAGTGCCAGACACAGCCCCGAGAGTCCTCACGGTCAGAGACGTTGTCAGAGCTCTACAGTCCTTCGATCCAAACATGAGGGTTTGCATCGCGGTCGGTGACAGACCCAACTGGCTCACAGAAGTAGCGCGTGGCGCATACGACGGCGAAGACAGCATGTACCGCGTAGAACCCGACCCAGACGAGATGGCAGAATATGGCCTCGTCCCGTGCGTAAGAATGGAATAATTGCTTAGGGGACCCATCCCCAGAAGCGCGAGAAGTCCGAAAACAATTGGGCCTTCAAAAAGAAAACACTTTCCTTTATGGAGTAATGAACCAAAAAATTAAGATGATTGCGGCAATTAATATTGCACATACCAAACAGTCCAAATCAATTTTGTTCATTGAGCTCGCCCAGCTTTTCCAGGACATTCATGAGGCTAAATGCGGACACCACGCAATCGTCCTTGCGTACTGCCAGAATCATGTAAGCTATAAAAGCCGGCAATGCAGACCCAAATATGATGGCAATGTTATCTAGTAGCATACAACACGCAATGAATCCAAGTGCACACAACAGTAAGATTCCGCGCCAGATCCATATCGAACGATTCTTTTCACACATCTCCGAAAGAATCATACTCTTTTTATGGAGGAGTTCTTGTTCTTCTTTTGGCGTCATTTTACCCACCCCTTTGGATTTTCTGGTTTGTTATAGGTTCAGTTTTCTACCACCCGTCGCCACTGTCATGGATGTGGCTACGAATTTCCTACTTACCGATTGTCCAAGATCATGCCTTCTACGAAATTCCGCAATGCGCATTTCACGTTCTTCATTTTCTTCTTGACTTCTGCAACATTTGCAGGTGCGGATCCTAAATGGACGACCAGTTATTGAACTACTACGGTCACTTGAGCTACTAGATGAACTAGATGAACTACTGCTTGAGGAACTAATAAAAGACCTGGGTATCTCAATTGCGGTGCCACATCTCTCGCAGTTAACCATGATGCAGTTAGCCATGATTTTACCCCTGGCATGCTACGAATTCGTATTCTTCACCGCCCACAAAGAAGGTGATGCGCTCGACCTCAGTAATGCGCCGAATGCACCCACTAACGTCTGGCGGAACTTCGCATTTGCGGTCTGACCGCGCTTGTGGCACAATCTGCATATTTGCGACCGCGTGAGTACCGTCGCGATATTCGACAATGGCGTGCTTTTTAAATTCGGGGTCATATTCATTATGGGTCTCTAACAACGCCTTCATGGTGTGGAATTCTTGGGCTGTTTCCAATGCAGACATAGTTCACCTCCTACAATTATATATTGTAATGGGGAATTACAATCAAGTGTATCGCCTGAGTTCAGATATACCGTTTGATCTTGCAGTTCTCTTTGGTTGAATGTATCGCCTGAGTTCAGATATACCGTTTGATCTTGCAGGTCTAACCTGACTTGACCTGTTGTGTTTGCTCCTCGATAATCTTCTTGACCTCCATAATTGCCTTATGCAGCCCCATCCATTCTGCCATAGGCACGTCCATAACGGCCATGTGGTACGAATCTATTGCCTTCAGCAACTCCTTGACCTGCACGCATAGCTCGTGGTGTTTGGCAGCAAGTTGATTCCAGCACACCGGACATACCGTGTAGCCTTCTGCCATCTCTCCGCAGTTTTCGCACTCAAGCATTTCGTTGCACTTTGCCTCAGATGTTTCAACCCCCTGTTTATCTCTGTGCATAATACCAACGAAGAATACAAACCACGTCACAGCCACCATTATTGGCACCCACAAATCACACCGGCCATTAGTGTAACCCCAGATAAATAGCAACGTCCAAGCAATGGCGGCGAACGGTACTCCTGCCAAATTTCTCATACATTCCCCTTCATCTTCCGCACATCCCGTAACAACCGCTCAAGCCTGCACTCTGCTGCTGATAGTCTAATTGAATCTGAAGATAAGTGCGTTGGTTAGGCATAACAATAAGCATTTGTTTTCTTCGAACATTACTTCTACTATTCAATAATCCCATAACATCCATTTAACATTCTGTGACTACCGCCATGCTACTGTCGTATGGCAGCGACACACTACTCATAGCGCCAATACCATTGATAGTTAGGTGCTTTGGAGTTACATCGACCACGGCATATCCGTTTTCATCTTCGAGCATACCGTGGATAGAGACGTGATGAACACCATCTTCGAATCCGTAGTGGTAGGCGTGGGTATGACCGGCAATATAGACAGCCACACTGGGATGACATTTAATCAGGTCCATGATTGGTTGTGGATTTAACATGCTATGACCACCAGAAGCTCTTTTTAAAATGGGGTAGTGACCAAAAATCACAACCGTGGTGTTACTTTCATCGCAATCATTTAATACCTCATGAAGCCATGACGATTGTTGTGGACCAATACCACCTTCTCCGATTTTACCGGCGTCATTTTGATCCATAACCACAAATCGTACATCGATGCCGTCGATGGCAAAATCATAATATTTCTTGTCCATACCCATAATGTCACGAATATCAAAATCACTAATGTGAGCATCATGGTTGCCCAAGACATGAAATTTATTACAATTCAAATTGTTCCAATATGGCATGAGATCACGCAAGCAATTGGCAGATTCTGCTTCGTCTACTGGATGTGGATCAATAAAATCACCGAGTTGTATTACAAATGACAGGTCCATTGAATTGAAATCATTCACTGCTTCTTCGATGTGTGCAAAAGTCCTGCAATAATTACTCGACGAGCCAGATGATGAACTAGATGAGCTGTGTAATCTTATACCATCATTATCAAACATTCCACGCCGATGTACATCGGCGATTATGCCAAATGAGAATTTTTCTTCCTTCTTTTTATTTCGCGTAAAGTAATATATCATGCCAGCAGTAGCAATGATCCCGAGTATTATCCAAATCATATCATGTCTCCTGTTCTCTCGTGTTTTTGTAATAATTACCAGGCGAATCGCATGTTGTAACCACCATGTTTGTTAAACACGATGTAATGCTCTCGCGGTGCGGTTCTGGGTCCTTGAATTGAGTGATACTCTTTTATCAGTCTTCCATCACATACCGCCAGTTGTCAATTGGCACCAATCCACTCCACCCAACACTTTTCAACCAGGAATATACCGCTATGGCAGAAATGCTGAGTTCTGCGGGTGATAAGTTGGCAATCCATGCTGCTTGATTGAAGCACACCGTATTACCAACAGCCACTTCACCATCTGTCGAGATGTTGATCGCCATCCGGACCATTTCGGTTGTTTTTGCGGTTTTCTCAGTCTCGTCAAAGTCCGGATATGGCCCACGGCGCATGGAGCGGATCACATTACCACCCATGTCGTAATGATCGTTTGGGCCTTCATAGATATATGGTTCTACTCCCTCAAAGACCCACCTAGTTGGATCAACGATGGTGCCGTTATCCTTTTCTATCCACCCGTGGCGTGTGAATGATCTGCCGGAAAACTGGTTGCCTTCCGCGATTGGCCCGAGCCATATACCATATCGGCTCTTGCCTTCGACCACGCCGTTTTCTATCATTGCGATAGCTATGGCATGACAGTTGCCGGCCCATTTGGGAGCCTTTATGCCTATTGCTTTTTCTACCTTCCGGACCGAAATCATAAATTGAATATCCTCCCATCCATACTTTTCTGGCCCCCGTATTTGAGTTGAATGAGACTTCTTCATTGTCAATCATGCGGGCGTCAGTATAAAACTGGGTCACTTACACGCGGACCCAAGTACTGCCCAAAATGTATCCCAGAACACGCCCCCAAAAAAGAATCCAAGGCTGAGCCACAGCCAAAACCAAAAAGCAACGTGCCAGGTAATTTACCTGGCCGCTTTGTGTAAATACTCAGCTTTTTTGTATTTTGGTAGTCGCTTTACCTTGTATTCCATCGAATAAGCATCACTCTTGGTCAATCCCTCTACGAAACAAACAAGCGTGACTGGCAACCTGCCTCTGGTATATTTAGCACCTTTACCTTCGTTATGTGTTTTAAGGCGATTTTTTATATCCTTGGTGACGCCACAATATAATGTTTCATCAGCGCATTTCAGGAGATAAACACACCATTCATTCATTGGTGATGACTTTGGACTTTGGCTTAATGCGTTTGGTAACAATCTTGAAGTGCACCCAACCATCAACAATTGCCTCGACCTCACCATTCTCCTTTAGTATCTTCATTTCTTCTTCAGATAGGTAGATGCGACCCGAACCATCATATTTGTTCATTTCTGTGTACATGGTTTCTCCAAAGACGAACCATGCCGTGGAAGCTTTTTGCAGCAGCCACCACGGCATGGAACAATGGTCCCATCAAAACACCAGGCCAGGAGGTAGACCTTCCACACTCGCACTCATGTTCGCTTCTGGTTATGTCTGACATCAGGCACAAATTTTTGCCAGGGAGTATAGGACTGAGTTCCGACTACCACGGGCTGATGAGATATTTCCTTCCCTAGCCAACCACCCAATTGCATGCTGGATTTCGGACTCTTTCAGACCTGCTTCTCTTGAAATCGTCTTGACAGATGCCTCACCATTGGCCTCAAGAAACCGATAGACAATTCCGGCATTCCTGCCAGTTTGTTCCACAATATTCATATGCTGTCCTCCAAAATACTACGACCTATTTACGTTACACCAGATATATAACTCAATGATAAATTATTCCGTGTTGAATGGATCTCTGGGGTAACTTGGCGGCACTTCTCTTTTATGCTTAGAATTCACATGCATTGCCAACACGCTTGGGTTATCTGTGCCTTCCCCAGCCGCAATCCTACGAAGTTCCTTGTTCAACTCTTCGTAAGTAATACCAAGCTCATCTTCATCCGTTTGCCCAGGCATGAGACCCGCTGTTGGTTTTCTGCTGATGATTTCATCTGGTATGATGAACGATTGGCGATGATGAAACGCACGAGCCAGATCGTATACCTCATCCTTGAAATATTCACCAATCGGGTTAAAATCAACGCCACCATCACCGTACTTAGTGAAGTACCCAAGCATATTCTCACTCTTGTTGTCGGTGCCGCATACCAAGTAACCAAGTTCTGAGGCGAACGCATATAGTGTAACCATTCGCAATCTAGATCTGGTGTTTGGCATGGTGAGCTCGTTCTTGACGCCAACACCAAGAGCAAACAACCCAGCCATCATTTGGCAAGTATGATCCAGATTTACAACACAACAACGAATTTTTAGATTCTCAGCCAGATTTGATGCAAGGACATGATCACTCGATTCAGATTGGCATGGCATTATAACACCATAAACCCTGTCGGGTCCAAGCGCCTCACATGCCAAACAAGCAACAACCGAGGAATCTATACCGCCACTGAGGCCAACGACAACACCACTAGCGCCAGCGCCAGCAACATATTCATCAATCCAACCACAAATTTCCTCTATTTCTGTTTGTGCATCCATTATTTCTCCACCAATTCCATAATCTTGTTCTTCAGCGAGTGCCAGCTAAATGGTTTATTAATTGTTTCGACGCCAAGGTCATGAGCTTCTTTTATAGCCTCTCTAGTCCACTGACCAGATATCATCAAGCACGAGATATTCTTTTTCTTAGCCTCTACAACAACATCAAGACCAGATCCACCCTTTAACCGATAATCAACAATTAAAAGATCAAATTCCTGTGATTTGATTAATTCAATGGCCAACGTCGCATCAAAAGTGTCAATGATTTCATGTCCGTCCGATTCGAAAAAATCACGGAATATGTGCCTCAGGATGGTTTCATCGTCAACCATTAATATTTTCATTTTATCACAATCTCATCTGGTGATATTTTGCGCAATTTTTTGGCACACTCATCACAGATATCACCAGATGCATTTCTCCAACCAATGTCAGAGATCTTTAATTTAACACCATCTATTGCGTTTTCACAATACACGCAATACCCGTGGCTGTGGGTCCATTTGGCCGCACTAATAGCATCAGGACACCCAGTTTCTTTGCCTCGTTCATCACTGAGTTTTACCACCTGAATACCATTAACCGTTGCCAGCTTAATAACAATGTTGAGCGGTTTTATTCCAACATCATTGGTAAAACTGGTACCAATACCATAGGCATCACTTACACCAATGTTTTTAGAAAAATCGTGAATAGAAAGCACCTTACTAACATTTAGACCATCAGAGAAAACAATGGTTTTGGTGGTTGGATTTATACCCATAGACTCGTAGTGTTTGTTAGTCATTTCTGCGAATTTGAATGGGTCACCACTGTCATGCCTAACACCGTCAAATTGTTTGGCAAACGCGGCATCAAAGTCGCGGAAAAAGGCATGCGATCCGAAGGTATCAGTCAATACAATGCCAAGATCACCACGATAAATGCGTGTCCAGTCTTCCATGGCATACCGGTTGGCGTACCGTAAGCCCCGCAGCGCAGATTCGGCCATTATGAGTTCATGAGCCATTGTGCCCATTGGTTTTAGACCATACTTCATTGCTAAGAAAACGTTTGAGGTACCAACAAGTTTTAGATTACTAACAGTCAACATGTCCTCAAGAACTTCGTCTTCAACTTCGCTGGAATATCGTCTTCTTAAACCAAATTCCATGAACCGCACACCGGCTTCGCGCAACGTTTCTGCTTTGTAGATATTCCTATTCTTCCTAATCTCCCTACCGTATTTGATGCCACCAATCATCTTGAAGTACAATTCACTAATTGTGGCCATTAGCGGTACTTCCCAATAAATAGCTGTATCCCACAACCCTTCAACACTTATGGACAATAGACCATCATTTTGTTCGATTTTAACTTGTCCAGGATTAAGTTGTAAATTACACAGGAAATCTAGATATGTGCTATTTAAAAATGGGCAATTTTGTTCAAGAAACCCACGCTCTTTTGGGGACATTACCTTGTCACCAATGGCATAAATCTCGTCCCTCAATTTATCATCGAATCCCTCTGGGAAAGAGGTTAACCCACGGTTGATGAACCTATATCTAACCTGCACCGTTGGGAATAAGAAATGTACCAACTGGCCCATAGTGAATTTATAAAGATCGTTTTCGATAATACTTCTAATCACCGAACACCCTTTCACCGCTGCTTCTCTGCCACACTTTAGTACCGTTGTCCTCTTTGAGCAGAGATTCTAATTCCTCGATACATTCCTTGAGCTGTCTGTTTTCTTTCTCCAGATCAATACATCGATCACACGAAATCGGAACAGGCATAGCTGTGGGTTTATTATCATTGTTTCCGTACATACTTCTGGCCATGTTAATCCCCCATAGAAGTGTGTTTCTTGCCACTCTCCGCGCCCTCCGTTGGTATCACAAGTTTTTCCGGCACTTCTGATACCCCGACTGAATTAGACAGTACGCATGAAGCTTCCTTTGGGATATCCCCAATTTTATTCCTGATTGACATAGATAACCAGAAGGTACCAGTGACAGTCGCGAAAACCAGCGCAGCGATTGGCCAATCGCTGCTGATAATAGCGCAAGCACCAACAGTGGACCCAATCAACTGCACCAGCAGTAGAATATTTATAATTATTTTCATAATATTATATAACAAAATGGGCAATTACTACCGGTTGAATTCCCCGAACCATTTATCCCGCAATTTGCGCATCAAGCCTTGTTCTTTGATTTTTACTAGTGCCCAATTGACTTTCTCTTCAAGTTCCTTGTTAGAACCAAAAACGAATGCCAAATCTTGTTCGGCGAACGTTTTGCCGGCCATCACTAGATCATCTTGCTCATTGTTCTTGCAGAAATATGCCAGGGTTGGGGCGTCATAGACAATTGCGTCGGCGTCTCCACTGCGCAAGATAGCAATCGCATCGACGAATTTATTGCACCTATGCGGTTCTTGTTGTAGTGTGTTTAGGACCCATTCCTCACTAGTTGTGCCGCTGATGGTAATAACCTTCTTGTTAATTAAGTCACCCCAATTTTGAATTGTCGACCCACCAGCATCCTCGAGGTTATAGATATGTATGATCTGGGCATTGAACACGCAAAACATTGGTAGAGCAATTATAATGAGAAAGCTGGCCAGTAACTTACCAAGCGGCTTTGCCGGGGTGTGATCACCATAACCAACTGTGCTGCCGGTCACAATTGAGAAATATAATCCCTCTGGTATACCCTTCCACCAAGTGTCATTGAAACTGTCTTTGCCCTTTTCAACTAACCACATTAACACAGCAGCGACCATTATTAGTATGAGGAACCCAGTTATAGCAGGCTTCTTCACAATAAACCACACCATCTGTGCCGTCTGCCAAAACGATTCGGATTTCTTTCGTTTTGTGAGGATTGACAGGCCACTATTGTATTCTGGGTGTGAGAAATTGAACTCTTCTTCCCTGGTTCCAGTAATGCTGACACCACCTATAGCCATATCAACTTCACCATTTTGTATTGCTGTCAACTTTCCCTTGACTCCATCCTTCAACACAAATTTATACTCAATGCCAGACAGGTTGCCAACCTCACGCATGAGATCTATTGAATAACCTCTGTGTGGATTGCCAGGAATCACAAATGGTTCGAATGGACTGATGGCGACTTTTATTTCACCAGCAGGCAGCTGACCGGCAAACAAAACCACAATTAATAGTGTTGATAGGCGCATGGCGATCCCCCTTACAAAAGGGGCGGCTAGCGCAAACCAGCCGCCCCACATAGACACCTGTGCACAATGTTTTATAAAGCGGCTAACTGTGCCTCGATATCCGCCTTCTTTGGATCATACTTAGATTCAATATCCGTGTCATCACCGTTTAGCTCTTCAAGAGCGTCGGCTTCGTCCTCCTGCTCGAGCACCTTGCCTTCAAGCTTCTCGAGCTTCGCAAAGGGGCTACCAGCACTGTTGAACTTGTCCTTGGCTGCTGCCGCTTGCTTGCGAATATCAGCACAATGTTGCCTTGCCTGCAGCTGGCTGATGTTACTATATGCGTTTGAAATGGTATCACGACGCTTGTCCATCTCAGAGCGCAGCATGGTAACTTGCTTGTCGATGCTCTTGATGTTCCTCTTCAGATCATCTGCACGAGACTTGGCACTGTTCATCTTACCCAGCGCAGCAAGTGCATCATCTGTGTTACCAGCTTCCTTGGCCTGCTTGGCAATGCTCTCATACTTCTTGACATCTGCCTTAGCAGCGACGAGATCACGGTCGAGCTTCTTCTTGCTGGCAATCACCTCTGCGATCTCATTCTTGAATCTGGTGAGGTCTTTCTTGGCATCTTCAATGGCGAGCTTGCCATCACGTACGGGGTCTTCCAGCTTATCAGCAACATCATTTGCCTTGCCCCGCACAACGTTGCTGATAGCTTCAAAAAATCGTCCAAATCCCACGATATCCTCCTTTCTGAGTTAATGGGCCATCGGGTTAGTCGCCGAAGTCACAACCACCGCCACCATCATACCCACCAGTATCGGCCGGTTCATAGGACGGCTCTGGTGCGGGGGCCGCCCCATAACGTTCCGGTTCTGGGGCCGGTTCCGACATAACCTCTTCTGGGGCTATGTCAACGGGTCCGTCGCCGGCCTCGAGTTCCGATGCTTCTTCGATCGGGAAATCGTAGGCCGATTCATCGAATCCGTTGTCTGCCATCCAAACATCCCCAAAAACAAGGTAAAGGATGAGAATGTCAGTAAGATCGAGCCCGTCGTAGTCGGAATGGTGAATGGTACTGCCGGCCCTGGAGCAGAGCTTGGATCTTATGCTGTCGCCACGGTTCAGTACGTCCTGCGTAATGACCGACCGCCCACACTTTGGGCACTTCGGATCTTTGGACACTTGCTGTGCCGTCTTGATCCAATTGGTTGTAAGAGTTACTGAGCAATGTGGACACTTCAAGCCGCCACCTCCTCACCGATGCGGATGACCTCTCCCAGGCCGCGCAGCGCTGTACGCAGTGATTGCATAGCCTGTTCGAGTTCTTCCTCTGACAAGTCCCCGATAGGCATGCTGTCGGCCAGGACAAGCTCAAAGTCCTTCGGGTCCGTAAGTGTTGGATCATCACGGCTATCAATGATCTCAAATGCGAACGGCCGGATGCGGCTGTTGGCGTTTAGAGCATTGTAGGTAATGAGGGGCACATCGTCCTCATCGAAATCACCCAACTTACCAACCTGACACACGATGTTCAGAATCTGCCCATCGATGTTCATCAGGCACAGAAACGGGTCTTTTGCCGACCCGATTTTACACGCCACGCCGCCCTCAATCTGCTCGGCATCAAAACCGAGAGAAAGGAGAGTCTCTGTGACTTGTTCCGTTGTTCGGATATCCATTTTTATCCTCCTAGGACATCAACTTCTTGCAATCCCAAAGCGTTACCTTCCATGTATATAATCAGGCCACCATCTTCATGATCACCGATTTCCAGAAGGAGCATTTCCGGGCTCCTGGTGTCAGGAGCCCGGTACTCCGTTAGCGTGGCAAACGTCGGTTCGCTGACGATCGACCACGGTTCCTCAACGATCTCACCATAAAATTCACCGGGCTCTTTCTTGGCATAAGCCGCCTCGTTGCCCTGGTCGTCTGGGATATAGATGTTTTCGGCATACCGCAAGTCACCGAGCACGATATTGTCGAGATCTTCTGGTTCCTCGAAAATGAAATTCTGGCCCCACTTGAGCATATCGGCACGATTACCTTCTTTGAAGAAGTCATCTGGGTACTCACCATCGTAAACCCTGAGATCAAGATCTTCACCAACAATCTTCACAAGGAGCCACACAGGAATGCTGTCCTGGTCCTCAAGAAGGATAAAGACCCATTCGGCTATCCCGGCATTATCCCGAAAGATGCGCTTGAACTTGGGGCGATAATCGGTGCCCTCCATGTTCTTGCTTTCGAAAATCTCCCGCTCGTCCTTGATGGTGATGTAACAGGCCTTGTCGGGAGAAATATCCAGGTTGCGCCAGAAATCGGGGTTTGCGTATTGGTGATCCATGATAACTCCTAGTCGCCAAAATCGAAGTCGAAACCGCCGCCACCTCCATCATTTCAGGTGCTGCTCTTAGAGACAATCACGGCGATGACGACCACAACGCCACCAATGATCAGGACCCAGATCATAACATCCCAGTTTACCGGCACATAGGTTGTGTGTGGTCGTTCGTAGACGTAGCCATTTCGAGTCATCAACATCGACATCATTGCGGCATCGGCCATGGCGTCGTACATTATCCACGCCCCACTTGGACCCATATAGCCATACCCGCCATGCGACTGATTATAGGTGATGTTGTAAGTCTTGCCTCCTGATGTCGTTGATTGTGGTATGTGCTCAGGACGCGTTGCCGGCTTGGATGAATACTTGGAAGAGTACTTGCTGGCGTTCTTCTCACGGAATGACTTGACTGCTGCATCACGGCTCTTATAATAGGTACCGTTGGTCTTGGCCTTAGAAATCAAGGCCTTGTCCGTGGTGTTTGGTTTGGTTGTGGTGACCTTGCGTGTTGTCGGAGTCTTTGTTGATGACCGGTTGCTCCAACTGCTGCTTGGTTTTGTACTCTTGCTAGAGCTGCTTCGACTATTACTGCTGCCCCAACTACTCCTACTCCTGCCTCCACCACCGAAACTTCGGCTCCCCCGCGCATAAACGTCTGATGACATCACGCCTATTAGAAGTATACCCAATAGGGTCAATATTCCAATTCTCCTCATCACATTTCCTCCACAAGCATAATCACGAAATTCATTAACTAAAGCCATTCATACTGTGGGGGGAAATTAAAACAATGCTCTGATATTTGCTTGTGCTTGGCAGATCATGGCCCCACTGGCACATTTTAGGCATCTTCGACCGTCTGATACTTTGGTGTCGATGATTTGGCAGGGGGCACCGCAAATGTCACAATTGCATGAGGAGTGTACAAAGAAAACCGGGTTTACTGGCTTTGCCAGTTTTTTCTTAATAGCTGAAGCAGACCTAGTTCTGCGGGTTGGTAATATAAAATCGTCCACATCAGTATATTTCTACAACCACCCCAATCGGCCATCAATCTTGGGTTGGTCACTGCTAACCAAAGAATCACCTTTAATCGGCCATCTCTTCAACACCTGATGACCTTTATTATCCTCTGCAGCAATTATGATTGCTCTGGTGTGGTCTCCAATGGTGGCATCTGTTACTAGGGCACATACTTGTGCACCCAGGCTTGGCAATATTGACGCCATAAGTATGTGCAAAAAGTACTTGTCGTCATCTTCATTAATTGTTGGGTGCAATGCATAGAGGTGGGTTTTGGTTACTACCAAAACTGTCGTTTCTGCGCAATGTGATTCTTTTAACTCTGTCTTTGCAGATTTCAGCGCATAGTTGCAAAGACCGTCGATTGAGCCCAGTCGGTGATTTGCCGGTAGCTCGCAGCAACTTCCAGGAAGTGAAATATTACTGTCGTTCATCGACCCACCACCTTGCGGACCAAAGTCATTAACTTTTCTGGCATAACTGTCCTTTCGACAATTTATATCATAACTAATAATTTATTCCAACATTGTTTTTGAACGTTACAATGTGATTTTATCAGTTACATCACGATGTAAATGTAAAAAGATTTTACACATAATGATAAAGATTTTTATACATTATAATATGCAGCCATCAAAAATACGTTAGAGGTGTTGGAGGATGAGCAATGAAAAAGTCTATAGTTGGCATGGTGCTTGTTGGTATTTTGTTGGTTGTGTCTGCTAGGTTTGTGAACCAACCATGGCCAAATTTGACACTAAATGTGCCGGAACTGCCACAGATACGCATTGACGTAGAACCAGACGTTGTTGTTGAAGCAGAAAAATTTGAGGCCATCAGAATAATTCAAAGACCAACACAAGCTCAGGGAACTGGGTTTTTCCTAAAAATAGAAGGCAAGATCTATCTGGTGTCAGCTAACCATGTACTGCAAAATAACGGTTGCTTGTACCAATTTCAAACCAAACACCGTGTTTCAATCAGGCTCGAGATAGGTGAGATTCAGGAAGTCAAGGATTATGATATATCGTATGTTGAAGTTATTAAAATGCCGTCTAACTTTAAGATCTTCAGCGTATCAAGAACATTGGCATTTAGGTCTGATAACGTCAAAAGCTTTGGCATAGCTGCTGGTAAAAATTATCACATGCATGAGGGCGAGATTATAAAGTTTGAAAACGATAAAAGGGTGTATTTGACCGATATGTTTTTGATCCCGGGTATGTCGGGCGGGCCATTGTTATTAAACGGCAAGGTTATCGGCGTCAATTCAATGACGACGCCTTATGGAATCTCGATGCACGTTGATGTTTGTACTATGATAGAACATATCAAGAACAAGAACCTCGACTCGCCACGGCCCGTTGGATAACCTAGTAGAAATATAAACTAGGAGTTTGTGCTGTGGAAATTTACAAAATAAAAGATTTGTACGACTGTGGATATTATGTAGGTCAGGAAGTATATGACCCAGACAATGGTCGTGTATTGGTTAGCGCCAATTGCAAACTAACCAATACTGTATTGGATGCGCTGGGTAGGCGTGGAATATCGGATATAATTGTTAGCAAGGACCCAGTTGAATATGGCCAACACCAGACCAACATCATGCGTACTAAAACTATGTTACGTAAAGAATTTAATAGTATAGCGCACAATTTGAAAACAAACCTTGAAATATCTACCAGCATGATAAATAAAGTAGAACAATGCCTCAGTGGTGTTATACAATGGATATCTGATAATCCTGTTGGGTGTGTCTGCGTGCACAACATAAGCCAGAATGACCCATATGTTCTAAGGCACAGCGTAAATACGTGTTATTTATCTCTCTGCTTGGTTTTAAGCCAAAAAATGGTCAAGCAGATACTTAGATGCAAAGAACGCGGAATTCAGCGTTTTTCCTCATATAAAGTTGATCCGGCTAATTTGATACCTCTTGGTGTTGCCGCATTACTTATGGATGTTGGTAAGATACACGTTTCCAACACCCTTGGTGATTATGATAGATTAACGCATGATGATCTTAGGTGGGATCTTATTAAGAAACATCCAGTTATTTCACACAGCCTTCTTTTCGGACATGGTGCCGATACGCACACGCTACTTGGTGTCAAGTATCACCATGAAAATATGGATGGTTCTGGATACCCGTTCGGTATATCTGGATATAAAATTCACCCATACTCGCGCATCATTAGGATAGTTGAATCGTTTGATGCTGCATTATCGGTCAGACCGTGGGCTGATGTTAAGAATCCTGAAGATGTTTATAAAGAAATGAATGGTTTGGCTGGCAAACACTACGACCCGGATCTGCTTAACTGCTTTTTGGCAATGTGCCTTTCTTCTTAGCTAAGTACCCTTTTGCCCTGCATTGTTCTAATAATTCTTGTGTACCAGCCCTAAACTTTACCCTCTCAGCATAACCAGTCAATCCCAGCGCCAGTTTATCTGCACCATTGAACTTTTCCGGGTCAAGGTCGGCAACTTTGTTTATAAAGGTGCCTTGGGCCATCAAGGCGTCTACGTCTCCATCCTTGATGGCCCTCTCAATTTCTAACACTGTTGTCTTATCAAGATGGTCTTTGTTGGCACCAAGAAAATCTTCAAATGCCATGATAAGAGCGATCATGACTTTTTGTACTCCGGGATTGGGAAGAAATCTACCGACGTCTGGCGTGCACGTAGCAGCTCTTCTTTGTCCAAGAATTTCTTCAGAGCATTCATGGTTGTCCAATAGATGATGATCTTATCGTCCCTGCGATTACTGAGGGTTGCGCCCTTACCAACCGTGAGCCAATCACGGAGCACCATAGCTGCTCTATCTTCACTCGATCGGCCAACAGGCTGACCATCGGCAAGCACGCTGATAAAGTCACCAAGACGCCCCAGGTTTTCGTCGCCATCCTCAAGGCAAGTATACCACGCCTTGGCGATGACACCCAAAACTGGTGCCATGAATACACGTTTTGGATTGCGACCGGTGCCGATCACGTGTTGTTCCACGAACAAAGCAGCTTCCCAATAGTAGTCGAGAATATCCTGTGTTTCCTGCATACTTGGGAAGCCATGAAGTCGCCCAGCAGGGTCTAACATGTGCTTGATTGTGCTCTCAATCCTGGCATTGGCTTCTTCCTGGCCAGCCATCTTCATGTTATCGCAGGATCTGCGTGGACGGCCGCTGTCAATAACCTTCCAGGCACTATCTGGGCAGTTGCGCATGACAAGACACTGAACTGGTGTCTTGGCAATAACAATGGCAAGAAGCCTATGCTGTGCACTCTTGATGTTTCCGTCTTCACCGATGCAGATCACATCCGGCACCTCAGGATGCCATCTGCCGGCAACAATGTCGCGAGCAATCTGCCTTGCCCTGGCATATGATAGTGCCCTGTTGAGGTTATTACTGCTTTGCAGCATCTTGAGAGCCTTCTGCGGTGTGATTTCTTCGAAGCCTATCTTGCATCGTTTTGAAATCTTACAGTTGGCTTTTTGTAACTCCACTGGGCGAAGCTGGGAATTCAACACATCTGCCTGTGCCTTCTTGAGAAGATTGGCATATGCCGTCTTCTTTCTCTGCTTTCTCTGCCTTTTTTCCGTCGCGGTTGTTTTCAGACCACCGCGTACCCCGTTGTCTCCTGTTTTCATAATATCCTCCTCTGGATATGGTGTACCTATCAGACTCACACACAACATTCAAATTCTTATACATCCTGAGATTTCTTATGGTGTTAATTACTTGTGTCCGTGTTAGACGTAAGTAAAAGTAGTGGTACATCGCTGCCTGTATTTCTTTCCACGTGACAGGCTTTCCGACCTTTCTCAAGTACAACGCCAAACGGGCCATGTTTGATATAGCATGTTTCAATTCCCACTTGGCTAGTCTTGGTAAAAGATCATTGCTAATTTCTATCATGTCATCTGGCGGGTCGCACTTTTTGGTGCCGTCAGACAGACGATCCTTCGGCATTTTAACATCGACAGATAAGCCATAGTGATCTAGAATCATCATGAGCCTGTCTCTCGATATTGTATTGCTGCATTGTTTGTAGGCAGATATGCTCTGGGGTGTTTGTCCTAATACCTTGGCCAAGTCTGGCTGGGTTACCCCTCTGTCGATCAGGGTATAATAGGCATTGAGGAATATGCGTTGCCTGGATGATCTAGTTTCTAACTGGGACATGCAATTATATATCCCAATGGTAAATTATTTCATCTCCAACTTATACAATTTTGGACCATCAACAAAAAAGATGGTAGCACCGTCGGTGAATAACCTCATACCACTATGTATCTTGGGGTCATCTATGACCTTGGTCTTCATTATATCATTCTTACTGAAGATCTCAACACACTCCTGCTCTGTGATGGATACACAAACCTCGTTGTCCTTGACTACAAAGTTGATTCCGGCATACGCCACATCTTCTACTTTCCTGACCTTATCGGTATCAAGGTTATAAACAAACCTGTCGTATTGACCATTCTTGTAACCGACCACCATCAGGATGCCACTATTATGCTTGGCATCGATTATCTTGTGTTCCTGTAGTTCTTTTAGGTCATATGTGAGACACCCGTTGTCATCACGGAACGTCAGTGCTTTGTATGTCCCGAGCATCTGATTTATCACGACACCTGGGAACATCTTGGTGGAACTTGTCATGGCATTGCCAACAACCATTGGTGCAACCGTGGGTGCCATCTCGGAACCAAAGAATCTATATAATATGATTCGCTCACCAGATTTAACAAATATGCGGCCATTATCCACCATCACTTGCTCGGCGGCCATTGGAGTACTGGTCAACTCCCTCCTGGTCTTGAGGTTGACAAATCTTACCAGGTCATTTTCCACCCATGCGCATATGGGCGCAGACCCAAAATGTCCTATATAAATGTCTGGGTGCGGTATGTTGTATTTCTTGAACCATGCCCTATCTATATAGGACCTGCGATCACAGCAGGCACCGCCACCACCAACGACGCACTCACTTTGCCCAAATGTGATAACGTTATAGATGTCCCATTTGCACTTGAACAGTTCCGTAATTGCGAAGTTGTTACTACCAGTTATAGTCTGAACGACAGCCGCGATGGCCACAGACTTGCTCATATCAATCGGTGGCGCTTCTCGTACTCCATTTTCTAGCACTTCGATATACCAGTCATAATAGGCTGGTGGTATGATGTCGAGTGGTGGGCACGTCTTTGGCATCCGTACATCTTTATCAAACACAGACACATTTGCTTGCATTCTGGAGTCTATACCCTTGAGTTTTGGGTGTTTTCCTTTGTATGGGTGTATACCAATGAGAATCTGAAAGCTTACTACTGCAAATGAGAACCAGTCGGTACCCTCGGAAAACGTCTTGTTGTGACGATCCCTGACACTCTCCATCAGGGCCGTGGCTGGGTAACTAGGTGTCTGATAGCTGTCAACATCAATAAAGAAGACCTCAGAGAACTTTTTGTCGACCAGAAAGTTCATTTCATTCAGATCAACAATGAGAACATTAGCGCCATGAATGCTTATGACCGTATTCTGCATTCCCCTGACGAGGTCTAACGCCATATCCGGGGTTATGTTATGCCTGGATTTGAATGATTTGGTGAAGACTTGGCACAGGTGGTGGGCCTTGGTTACATATCTCATGGTGTAGCCAACCGGCTTGCCATTGTTATATATGATCTTGTTTGGCTTAATGATTTTGGGGTCGTCCAAAGCAGAAAGTTCTTTGATCTTGCCAACTGGAATCATTCGTTTGGGATCTGTGTAGACTTTATATGCAGTCCTCCCCTGGACATATATAGCGCCTTCACCACCCTGAGCAAGGAAGTTCTTTTGGGTAAGTGATATGGTTTTGCCATCGACTTCAACTCGCATGGGCCGAGTCTCTCCACATGTCCACCAGATCGTAATACGTTTCTATGATCATCAGTTTGGTCATATCACGCATCCAGACCAGTGGAAGCCATATAAATGTGTGCGCCAGAAAGAACATTATAAACAAACCAAGAACAATGGACCCAAACACGTGTGAAATAAAAGCACGCATGACACTTGCGGTGAACCTAAAGATTCTAAACATCATTCCTCCAGGCAGATTGCTGCCATGCTGATATCGTCGGCGTGAAAGTCTTTGTCGGCTGTGTGATCCTTGATGAATCTCTTAAGCCGTCTCTGTACAAACGAACCCTTGGTGTTCTTGAAAGTGCACAGCTCTGGTATCAACTTGAAGATCCCATCCGGATTACTAGCCAGAGATTGGAATGATGACAGCCCATCGGATATGGCAGCTATCATGGTTGTTTCCTTATTTGGCATCGAGAGTGGGTGGCAGAATGTGTGGTCTAGCATTGTGGCATCGTCCTTGATCTCACCGTCAGGACTCAGACGCACATGGCGAAAATTACGCGTTGCACCAAACTCGCCGATATACCTCTGGTGGCGATATGGGCTGCACCTATAGTTCAGATACTGCGGGGCTCCGGATGGATACTCAGCCATAATCACAAAGAAGTCACCAGTGGCATGTCTGGACACCACAAATCCATCACCAGATATAACCACCACAACACGGTCGTTGTTGGCGGCAATACAGAGCAGGGTGGCATCAAGCGATTCTTCTGGCAGTTGTAATACGCGGGCCGATGCTGCTGCATCACGGATTGCCGAATCAGCAGCAAGCATCAGATCCGGTGGTTGGACCCTAAGCGCATGGACCAGTAATCTGGCCCCAACATCAGTATATGTGGAGGACGAACAGCCGTCAGCAACAGCGGCAAGCCAGCCTCCGTTCCATGGTTCACTGAGGGCATAATCTTCGCACACCGTGTGCGATTTGCCTATGGAGAAATATGCGTCTCCGTGCATAAGGCGCTCCTAAAAATAAGGGGAGGGCAGGGGGTGCCCTCCCCTCGGGGGAAGATGGTGATAGGGGGGTATCACCAGCTAGAATGTCAATGGTTGGGATGCTGCTCCATTACCGAGCGCCTTCGATTGCGAGGAAATAGACTCACTAACGAATTTCGCTAGTTTTGCCAGAGTTTTGGCATCCGCATCCCCAACATCTACGAACTGGGTGAAGCCGACGTCTTGGTTGAACTGATCCAATTCTGCTTGGGCACCTTGTAGGTTGACACCAACCAGGATAGAAACAAAGCTCTCAAGTGCCTCAGATTTGTTGATGTTATCAATTGCCTCTTTAGCCTGACGTGCGGTGTTGGTCGAGTTGTTTTCGCATCCATCGGTTATGATTATGAGAATGCCGTTGCAGTCATAATCATTGTCAACCAACTGCTTACCATACACCATCGCGGCCTCGGTGGCATTGACAGAGGCATCAACAAGTGCAGTCATTCCACCGATGTTTAGGCAATTATCATAAGCATCGGGGTGACAATCCTGAAGCGGTGTAAAACCGTGGAGTTCAGAAGCGTGGCTTGCAAACCCAAGCAGCCTCAACATGAGATTATCAGCACGTGGAGATTTACGACACGCTTCAACAATTTCCTTAAGGCAGCTCTCCATCTCCCTCTGAAAACTGGCAACACTGCTACTCATATCGACAGCAATCGTGACCAATGTATACTCGGTGGCCCCGAGGTCGCCAATGCCAACCGCCGAGAATCCGAAGTTGGATACGGTTAGTCCGTGCTGCTCAAGAGTTTGACTATCCATAAAATTTCTCCTGTGATAGGCGACTACCCGCCAGACTGGCTAAACTGGCTGCACCGACTCCAAACATCGGTGGGGGTAGTTCGAAAAGTTACACCAGACAAGTCTAGGCCATCCATTCAGTTGTCTTGCTCAACTGCATACCGCGACCAACCATCTCATTGATGAAGTCATCTTGTAGGCTCTCAAAGGATGGCACAGGACTAGTAGCATCCTCCAAAAGTACCAACTTCTGCACATAACTGTCATTGGCAAAGTTGTTGGCGATGTCTCTAACCGTATTGGCAAGACAATGAGACCCGGCCTCGCCGGATATGAGCACGATGTCAGCCTCGGTGAGTGTTTGTATGAAGACGGTATTGATCTGCGAGGCCGGGTCCTGTGGGTCTGGAACATCCGATTGGACAGCACTATAGTGTTCTGTCCACGGATTATGTCCCTTTGCAACGAAGTCGATCGTTTTGAATTTGGCCGTAGACCATTTCTGTAACGATTCGAAAAGTTCTGGCACGATCTGGTAGCCGTTACTACCAACGAGACAGTGTGGGGGCCAGATGCAGAGAGGATATCGACCGTTCCCTTCTAGCTGCTTGACATAATCGAGTGCCCGTTTCTGGCAGCTTGGCAGGCTGGCCCTCCATGTGCCATTCTCGACATCGCTGGCGCTGATAATGGTGAATGGGTCAGGATTGTTGCCACTTGAATCTACCCAAAACACCGGATGAGCAATATCAACGGCGTGGTGGCTATCCAATGTGACATGGATCATGGATAGCTTGTCACGTACTCTGTCAATAAATGTGGCAAGCCGACTCATATCCTCTTCTGACCCAGGTACAAACAATGCACCTTGTGGATTGCAGAAGTCATACTGCGGGTCGATTATAACCAGATGCACCTTTTGCATTTGCTTCCTCCTCAATAGGCCCTTCTGCGATTGCGTGACACCCTTTGGATGGCGAAACCGGCAGAGCTGACAAACAACCGCAAAAGGGCGAAAATTTTATATACTATAAACATAAATTGGTGATTTAGGCGTGTTTTTAGATTAAATGGAATGATTCTGGTATAATCTCTTGCTGCGGCATGAGTTCTTTGATTGCGGCCCTCACCTTTGTGAGGTTTCCAAGGGCTTTTATCTCCACCTCATTGGCTTTTGTTGCTCTCCATCCAACCGATTGCCCACACATTTCACGGACTTTATCTATCAGTTCGTCTGCGTCCTTGTTTGTTAGTGATGAGGAAATCAAAACTGTTTCGCCATGTTGCATGATGTCTGCATTAGTCATCCTAATTCTCCGATGTCTTTCTTTTGCTGTCCTCATCCTCTAGCTTGACAGAAACCTCTGCTATCCTGTGTATGGTATCTTGCATTTCTGATCCCTCATATGCAGCTGCCACCATAGCCAAGGTTTTTAGTGGTATCGGTTTACGATCCGGTATCTTGATCTTTGTTCTTTTCTGGCATTCGGTACATAATTGTACTATGCGTAGCATTTCAATACCGGCTCTGGTCTTCTTATGGAATCTCGCTTTCCATTCCTCATATAATTTCATGCCCTTATTATCAAGGGCGAATCTGTGAAACACACAACGCACATTTGGCATAGTTCCTATATACTTGATAAGTTGTGCACCATCTAATGGGTTGATGTTATCGCCGCGTATTTTGGCTTTTTCCATTGCCACCAACAGCAGCTTATATGCATCTGCTACAAATATTCCTGGTCTTTCACATATCCAACAGTGAGTCCAAGCCCAATGCGCAAATCTATCGATTTTGGAGAAATCAAGTTCGCTACGTCTGCGTCTTTTCTTTTTTTCCTCTTCTCTCTTTTTGGGCTGATCCCTTAACCTCTTAATATTATCAGCCCTCATTTGTTCGGCTTTTTCCATAACGCCTTCATGAGACTTACATGCCCTAAGCGGCTTTCCATCATCACTTTTTTCCCCAGTTGCGTAGGTCTGTGATTTTGGTACTTCTTCACCACAAACGGAACATGTTATTGTCTTTGGGGGCATGAAAACTCCTCAAGCATATATTCATATCCAAGTGTGATTATCCACCAATTGATGCCAGCGTCCAACCACTTAATTATTGCATATGCCGTCCTGGGTAGAAAATAATCAATAATTAGAATTGGCGATATTATCACAAACGCAATGCACAACATTATGGCAAATGTTATCACCAAAGGTATAGTAATAATTTTTTGCGCTATCGTCACCTTCATGATATCACCATTAGCTTGGTTTCGTAAAATAAAGCGGCGTGCAACCCGTGACAGAATTTGAATCCACACTCGAAATATTCTTTCCTGATAAACTTACCGCACTGTAGGCATTTATATACGGATCGATGCGGCAATTTGGGGTGATTTTCTATTGGGGTTATGCCATCTGGAATATCATCTCCATCAACTTCTGCTGATTTAATAACAATCCAGTTAATAAATAATTCTATTGGAACATTTAGAACTTGCGACTGTTTGACACCTAATTTGGCCAGGAACCGTATAAATTCCTCTAATAAATCGCTGGCGTTAATGTATCGATTGAATTCTCTGCTCCGATTCGCCTTATAAATGACCTTAGCGTCACTATCATCCACTCTAAAATTGCCATCCTTGTCAACGTTAACCACGCTACCATCAGGCAATTCAATGATTGCTTTTTGACCACTTTTAACTTTAATCCTGCCGTGGTCTATGTTATGTATATATGATAGGTCCTGAAGTGCGTCAATGGAAATTCTAAAATCTTTTCTAACTGTCCGAGAACCAATAGGCATGTCGAATTTCATGGTCATGTATGACCCAGTCGTGCTTGATGTAGTCGATACATCGGTCAGATGCATATCTGTGACAGCATTATGTGTAGTGATGATGGACGTGCCTATATATTGTCGCACTAAGTCGCCCATACCCATATGTTTAATCCTACTGACAACACCAGGCACATCACCGTATGTTAAAATTGGATGCGCTATTCATTTAATTCCGAGGTTGATCCATCTATCTCTGATAAAAGAGCTAGCTGTTGATGTCCTCATTTGGAGAACACTATGTTTCCAAATGCGCCTCTTGCTGACATCAATCCTTGGCCTATTGTTCCTAGAGCTCCACCTATCACCAGTGACCTCTCCATTAGTTATGGTTCTACAGTGTTCATGATCACAATGTGGGCACTCCACCACATGATCACCGTCTATACCAAAGTCAAGTTCGGCCACAAAGTTTTTGCTGCAGTTTGTGCAATACATGTCGGTTCTAACTAAATTGTCAGACATTCTTCTTTCTCGAACTCAGTCTCTGTATTTGCTTTTTTGATATCCACTTCACGAACTTGATTATATCAGGATGTTTTTTGATAGCACTAACAGTGTTGTAATTGATCTCCAGTTCTTTCTCTGTCAATATCGAGTGAACCTTATTATGACAGGGATTACAGAGATTGGCCTTACGCTCTTTAACATCCTTTCTGTCGAAAAGACTCTTGTTTTTCTTGTTTTTGTGCCTAGTTTTTGGTATGAGGTGGTGTTCTGTGGTTTTGTCAACATCCCTACAACACAACTCACAGATCATGGATCACACTCTTCAATTACTGCTTGCAAAGCATCAATAATAATACGACCAACTTTGCCTAGTCGGTCACGGCGCGATTTCAGTTCGTCCTTTATCACCGGTCTACCGCGAAGTTCCATACTCTGCTTTATTTTCTCTGCGGCAGTCATGGGATGTTGTGCGCAGGCAAATCTGGATCCATCTTGTATTCCTTCTTTTATGATCCTGTCCCATGGAAATGCAGTCTTGTCATGCCAAGTCCAGCAAATGTTGTCAGGATCATTGGGCTTGTCGCGGTCCCATGAAAATTGAGTCTTAAAGCCATCAATTGGCATGGCATCACGGTATTCCATTGGCGGGTCTTTACTCATATCAAACACGCTGAAGATGGCCCTGTCACCCTCTGTGCTTTCTACAAGTATTAGTGACCCATCTTCATGCTCTGCCCAACATAGTGCTGCCAACTCATCCCTGTTTTCTGCGCGTGCACCGGGCACATCGTGCGTGGACATAACTTATTCCTCCAAATTGGTGGTAATAACTCTATAGTGTAGGTATAAATTGTTACTCTTGGACTGATTTCTGGCGCTTTATTTTGAACGCATCGCGTAGGTCGAATTTCTTTTGATCATCACAATGTCGTTCCCAATGCCTTTCACACACATCACGGCCATAATACAATATTATACCTGGTTTGGTACAATTTGAAATATCACATTTGCCGGTTTTGGACATATCTATAAAATACCAACACACAAAGGCGGGGGGCTTGGGAATTAATCATCGATAATCTCATCACACCAAACTAAATATATAAATTTACACCCCCAACTACAAGTTGGGGGTGCTTTGGATTGGTGGAGATGCGGGGAATTGAACCCCGGTCCTGTGATACTTTCAGCATCAACGTCTACGTGCATAGCCCAGTGATTTGCTATCTAGTAGCTCGGCTCAAAGGGCAAACCTCGGGGGCAACATGGTTGCCCTCCACCAGCCTCCTGTTTCTCAACGAACTTCCGGAGACAAGAAGAACGTCCAGATCGAGTAGCGGCCGTACTCCCAGTTACGCGATCACCTCACTGGTTTCTGGGCTCTGCCGTTTAAGCGGCGTGAGCAAGGCGCTGACCACGGAAGTCAGCTTCAACTACATTGTCTGCAGTTAGTTTTTGGACGGCTTGATAACGGGGCCAACCGACCAACCCCGGCACGCAGTTAATACCTCCTTTACCCAGTCGATACCAGATCATCCCCGCGTTTCTTTTTATTCTTCTCTGCCACAATGACAGGAACTTTCCATCTTGCAGATAACAGCTTTAGAGCTTTACTCATCTCTTGTTTCTTATCAAAGTCGTTATCTTGTTTCTTTTTCTTACTCATCCGTCCTCTTTCGAGTCTATTTTTGAAAGTAGAACCTTCCCGTAACCACCACACACCTCGCAAACGTACGGGTTTGGTGGCATACATCTATCGTGTCCTTCTTTGCCAGTTCCACGGCACCATGGACACGTGACTTCTATTTGCTCAGACTCTCCTTGGTTGATCTTCTCACGCTGCTCCATGATTTCGCCAATGAGCAACTGGAAATTCTTAGAGTCTTCTATGGTTTCTTCTGGATCTACGTCCGATAGTTCAAACACTAAGGCATCATCGGTTACCGCCCATCTGCCGGTCAGTGATAACAAACCATCTGAAAGACCATTAATCACATGCTCCACAGATAGAGTCCTGCCGATTGAGTTGTAATGTTGGAATCCTGCCTTACTCATATTTCTCCAAAATAAACGGCCTCGGATGCCGCTCAGCCTCCCTTGTTTAGGTCACAACCAACAATCAGGACAATATAATCCAACTACCGTAGCACGCTTTGACGGCAGCGTGGGGCTCATCATGCCGGTCCTGCTTGTGGGAGGTTTGAATGTTCCTTTGCGCTGGTTCCGTCAATTCCAGGAACAAACCAGACGAAAAATCTACCCCACTTCTTTCCAGTCGTTGCGTACAGTCTTAAGCCTCGTCAGGTCACCATATTGATCCCCATTTGGCTTCATTACGACTACCACAAGTTCTGGATTTCTATAGATAAACTTGAATCTTTTCTTAATCCAAGATCTAATAGTGATGTTATTCCTAGTGGCTTTCCTGAACCCGTATGGCATAAGACCACCGCGATCGGACCTTATCTTACGGCCATTATGGTTCTCTATGCGTACTAAAAAGCCCTCGACTTTTTGTATTTGCTCAGTGACTTGATTAATGGTGAACATTGCATGTTTCCTTTTTAATAACGCCATTAGACCGTTTGGTGGTGCTTTACTGCCACGCCACCCAATGCATGTTGACGCATATACCATTAGAAATCGTATACCTCCCCCTGCTTTGTCCACCCAGCAAATTCTGTGATGTCTTGCTTCTCCCAGGTATCGGCATAATGCACTAAATGCATCTTGGCTTTAATTTCATCCGGCAGCGTCATAAGGTCTTCTAATGGTGCATGCACAGCACCAGGAAAGAATTGGACATCATGGAACATCACCTCAGAATCAGGTGCGTAGAATTCGATTAGTTCCGGATCAAATTTGGTGTCACCACTGAAGAACACGCGATCGTCGATCATGAGACCATATGAGATGAATGATCCGGCCCAATGGTCTGACTGTTCAGGAATGTGATTGGTGCGGAAGATTTCGAGATAGATATCACCGACTTGTACTTCCCAGGTTTCTCTTGGCTGATGGGTCTTCCACTTCGGCCTGATCACCTCGAAGTATTCAGAGAAGGTCATGACTTTTCCATTGGCTAATTCTTCATTATACTCGAGCCCACCACGTAGTGAATTCTCCCACAATACACGCTGGTACTCAGTGTTAATAACCATCTTGAGCTTTGGTTTCTTCATGTGTGGGATACCAACATACTTGTTCATTTGGGCTAGTTGTTCGAAGCCGCCCACATGATCACCGTGGCTGTGTGTTGGTAGAAGGACCTCAATGTCATATGGAGACAAACCAGTTGTTTGGGCGAACGCCTCTGGGGCCGTTCTGCCAAAATCAACCATGATGTGGTCATCACCCTTCATAATGAGCAAATTAGTCTGGAAGTTCTTTTCTGCAAATGCTGACCCAACGCCAATGAAAAGTAGGCGAAGCTGCCCATCTGTCATCAAACTGGTGATTCCCATATTTACTCCAACTTACCAGAAACAAAATGTACAATTAATTCTGATGAACGCATTACTGATGGCCAATACCTATCCCACTCCACGCGACATTCTGCAATAAGACCAAGTAGCAACCAGGCAATCAATAGTATATCATACTTACTTTATATCATGTGGGTCAATTATTGTGCTGACCACGTTCCGTCACGTAGCAGAAATGATCTGGACCCCATCGAAGAGGTCCACATTATGTGCCTACACCCAAGTTCTTCAGCAATGGCCTGTACTTCACCAAATCTCTTATCATCTATGGCACATGCACACATGGTATGCATGCAAACGGATATTTTTACCCACCCTGCGGACAGCCATTCATCAGTATTGCCGCCATCGGTGTTGGCTCTTTCTTCGTGAGTAGTCCCGTCTGGCTGGTTAATGTTCTTCAGCTGAAAGGCATGCCACCTACCGTTTGGATTCAACCATATGCCTTGGGTGTTCATGCTATTTTATAGGTACGATGACAATTGTTACTAGTTGTATCAGTCGTCTTTGCGATCGATTATTGATCCCATTTCCCAATCGAAATCTTCTTCGCCGTCTATCGCCCGACGAAGTTTGCACATGGCCGTGTGAACAGCGTCCTCCACGGCCATGTGCTCATTACACCATACCCAGACCGAAACCCACAGGTCTGAGCCGAACTTGATTTTGACATACCGGCCCTGCATTAGAATCTTTCACGGATCTGGTCGATTGCCAGTGCGGGCTTCCCCTCTTCATCGTTTTTGGTGATTACACCCTCTGCCTCGAGTAACATTGAGAAGATCTTCTCAGAGAAGCCACCAACAAGGTTCACGTTCTTGGTGCCGTTCTCAACCACGCTGTCACCGTAGCCTCTGAGGTCTATGCAGTGTAGCCAACTATTCTTGCCGCCACCAACTGTGGTAAACCTCTTCCACTCGTCAGCAACGTTGCCGCTTCTGCCGCCGAAATTACCAAAACCGCCATAGTTCCAGCATTGCATGTCTGACAGAAGAATCACACGGTCTGGCACCATCTTGTTCTTCATCAGGTAGTGCAAGCACAAGTGGCCATTTGTAGCCATACCACTGGTATTGGCCTTTGCCACAGCTTTTGCCACATCGATGACAGACATACGCTTGCGGACCAGAACAGGTCCAACATCTGTACCAAAAGCGGCAACTGTAGCCTTTTCACAACGCTTTGCCACCATACCACACATGATGTTAGCAGCAAGGGCGCACGTGACCTGAGACTTCTCAGACACCGTAGAACCCATGGAACCAGAATTGTCCGCGAAGATTGCCGTGTGGCCTGGGATTGCTGGTATGTTCTCGCAGGCGATGTCCACAGCATCTTCGATTGCGTCAAGCATAATGGTCACACCCTGGCTCTTACTGATCGCGTCCACCCCATATTCATGTCTGCCAATATATCCCGTATAACGACCATCGAACATGTCCTGTCCGATTTGCTGGTACATGATCTGATAGGCCATGGCGTACCTGAACGGCAGCTGGCGACCCTTACGCACACCGTCTGGGTCGGCCACCTTCTTGGCAACCTTAGCCAGTGTGGCATCGGACACACCAGCCTGCAGCATGTTCCTCATGTTACGCAGGGTGGCCATGTATGGAATAAGGTTGGAATCAACCAAGTGCTCCCAGACGGCCTTCTGGTTGATCTTGCACTGACCAGCCCAAGAAAGAACCTCTTCCCAGGTCATGCGGCCAGTACTAATCAATTCCTTGGCCTTCCGTGACAGCTCACCATCCTTGATCTTGTTGAGCCTGGCACGAGCAGCAACCAATGGGGTGTCATCACTGACATCACCACGGATGAAATACCGCGCAAGTGCACCATTCACAGGCCAGTTGTTCTTCCTCTTTACCCACTGAAACACATCCTTCCATGTTGGGAAGTGAGGAGAATCATACTTTAGCAACCTATACTCATCGAACTTGGCCAAGGCATCACAAATGGCAAAGTTCAGTGCACGAGGCAAAACCTTCTGACCGAAGAAGAAACGGTGTAACATTAGACAGGTCTTTACCTCGTCCGGACGCTGTATGATCTTCGGGCCGTAGAAACGGACCAGAGAACGGCCGCCCACCGACTTGCCACAATAGTACCCAAAACTTTTATTCTTAAGTGCATCGTGGTTACCGGCCATAACCAATATAACCTGCGGAGTCAGGCGAATATTCATCTCGCTACGTAACCAATGCGCAATAGCAAGAGCATCACGCGGTGAATCTCCGTTCAAAATATCCAGGACGGTGGCAATAACCTCACGACTTACATCATCGAGCTCGTCACAACCACATAGCTGCTTCAGTTTGCCGTCAGCGATTGATATACGCTGAATCAACTTGGAGAACTTTCCTTCCCCATCCCTGGACACAACGCAGTCATCTGTACTGTAGTACTTTGGCTCAGCGAAAAATGATCCACCGGTCATGGTGATCAGTTTTACGGCCGGATCACTGATGTCAAATGCAACGCCACCAGCACGGTTGACTGTTGCCATCTTGCTTGCGCTAGGCATGTTTGCCCTTTTCTGAGCATTCCTCATTTTACTTTTCATAGACATAATACCATTCCTCCTGACAAAAAGACAGGTTAATAAAAATACCGCAACCAATTTGCGGTATTATTCTTCGTTTTCAGTGTCTAGCCCAGACACTTTGCCACTACAGCGATACGACCTCACTGCTTTTGACATACAAAATGCTGCTTTTCGGGTGCCAACCTTTGTGTGGGCATAATTCATGGCATGTGTTATGCCCATATTTTGACTAACAGCGAATGCATCTTGATTGGCGGCCAAGAACATGAACTCCCACCGGCACTCATCTTTTTGGCGTTCAATCATTTCAAGCACCTGTTTGTGCGAGTACTCACGGCTAGAATTCTCATGACCATCAGTCAAAATAGCGACAATTACTTTACCCGGCCTGCCTTCGGCAGATGCGGAGTGACGTTTTTCTGTCTCATCAATGGTCCGCCCTATGGCGTCGTATAGGGCAGTCATGCCACCAACCTTATATGTATTGCCATCTAATTCAGGCACGTCTTTGATATTAATACCCTCATGGATGACCTTGACGGTAGTGTCAAAAGTGACTAGGGTTAATGTTGCTGAATCTGGTAACTCTTTTTGTTCCTTGACGAAGGAGTTGAAACCGCCAATGGCGTCATCTGCTACTGATCCCATAGAACCAGAGCTATCAATGATACAGATAATTTCTGTGTCAACCATTTGTGTCACAACTTTCTCCTACTACCGAAGTACTTAAAATACCTGCCAATAACCGCATAGGGCTAACGTTACGCGCTCTACCACTGAGCTATCCGCGCCACTTACGTATTGGGGCGCGGAGTGGGACTCGAACCCACGACTTCGTCCACCAAAAGGAAGTATCCCTACTGCTGAAGAGCAGGTCAAAAAGTAAAAATCCCGCCGATAGTCGAATAGTGTCTTTGGTCTTTTTTCAATAAAGAAGTAACACTACCCTGAAGTGCGGGTAAAAACTTTAAATACAAATAACAGGAAATTACTGTCCAACTTAAATACATTTGCCCGATATGGTGACATAAAGACATGAGGAGAAATGTTATGTGGATAACAAGCGACATGATTGTTGGTAGGCGCAAAAAGATTAGCACAAGCACTGTTGTGGTGGGGGTTGTTTTGGTGGGGGTTGTTTTGGTGTGTATTGTTGGGTTATTATTTTTGGTATAACCCGGTCAAGAAATTGTCACTAGAACTTTCTATATATAAATATCGATTGGGCCAGGATGATCCATGTTTGGTAAAAACAGTTATACAATCTTTAAACCCGCCGTGCCATGGTATTGATTCTTGCGTAAGGCATCGCATTCCAGATTGTTCAACTAACTCTTTGACTAATCTGGGACCCACTGATTCTATCCTACCACCTTGACTGTTTTGATTTGAATGATGAATAAACCCAATGCCATCACGTTTGAGCTTCGAACGCAATTGGTTGATATATGACCGCAACACTTCTTCGTTGACATGAACCATTGAATCAAAACTGAAACAGAAATCTATGGTATTATCAATTACCATTCCCAACGAAGAACCGTCATTGACATAAAACTCTGCGCTGTGGTCTTTAAATTTCTCTTTGCAGTCTTCAACTGTATACTTATTGATATCAACACCAATAAGGTGATCACATTGTTGGATTAAAAACTTGGTCCAGCGACCATACCCTGGGGCTATCTCTAGAATGGTACTGGTCGGTATAAATGATGATATTCTGGGTAAGACTTGTACTTTCCACTGGTTTTCTGAACCACCCCATGGTTTTGACCATGCTTCTCCAGATTCTTGTCCATCCTTATAATTCCAGTCTTCCCATCCAACCATCACACATTCCTTTGTCGTTTGTTATTCTAAATCGTCGGGTCGGTGCACCTTCTTCTCATTGAGGGCTTTGAAGAAAAGATCTGAATCGCTGGCATCTAGTGCTTTTCTCAGTGATTTTACGTCTTCATCAACCACCGGCAGCTGATCTTTATCCTTTGTTGGAACAACCAATCTGCGCATCATAATAAGCGGATACTCGGTATCACAATAGTGACAATACCACATCTTCTCATCGCTGACCTTCATAGATCCAATATCGTGTCTCTCACCGCATACTGGACACTTGTACCAATTATGTTTCATCATGGTGTCTCCTATATCGTCAGCACGGTCCCTGGCGTTTTCTCCGCTTTGGAGATAAACCTCTTGGACGCTAAAGTTACATGTCCTTTCTTATCACATTTGCAACTAACAGCAAGAAATCGTTCATCAGCATTACACTGCCTAGCATTGATCCATTTTTTGCATTTACGACATTGAATTTGGAATTTATCTTCATAAATTCTGATATTTACTGGTATTCTGGGATCACTATACTTTCCACCACGATGTGCTGATCTGTCTTCATAAGTTTCCCAATTTATCTCTCCTGGGATCTCTGGTTCTTTGCCGGTTGATGTAAAAACCAGCTTGCCTGTTTTGGGGTCTTTATCTTCTGTTGCTGTGCCTTCTTTGACATGCTTTCGCATGTGGGCCGTTCTACCAGCACCAGCGTTAGACATTTCTTTACCACAGACGGGGCACTTGAAAATACCCACAAATGTTGACTTTTCCATAGTTTTTGCCATATCAATTACCTCCTACAGAAAAATAGCAAGTACTGTGCCAGAAATTATATAGCTGGTTGTATAATTATGATACAGTTGGTTGGATTATATCACCAATGATGTACAATTGGTGGTATGTGCATGTCACGATGACACATTATACTCAACAATTTGACGTATTTCTTTGGTGACTTCGCCATGCGTCTTCCATTGGCCATCTTCCAAAACCACTACATGTTGGCCATCTGTTCCGTAAGCACGAGATTCTGCAACTGTGAATTCGAATCCGATAGCCGCCAGCTTGCTAGCAATTACAGAATCAATTCCATTCTTTACAACTGCTATTTCTTCTTCACTTGTTTCAAGTGCTTCATCAAGCTTTCTAGATAACCTGGCCCTATTTGGGGATTTTACGCCCCCAAATGTCTTGACCTTTCTTTTTGGGCGAACATGGGATGCAGAATAATTGGCATAATGCTCAGATCCAACATCAGTGAAGTCAGAAACTCCGTTTCCGTCTTTTTCTGAAATATCATTACCTTCAGACACGATTTCTTGACGGATTTTCTCTTCGGCCATTTCTAACTCCTCAACTCCAGTATATTGTGATGCCGGTGTGTTCGATTCATCTGATTTTAACTCGATGCTCTTCACTGGCATTGGGCGTGGCCTACCCGGAAGTGAATTTGCCACTATCTCAAAGTCACCCTGGTTTATGTCATGGATCGCATTTATGAGTTGCCTCATCTGCCTCTTGCTTTTCAACACGGCGGTTACATGACCATGTTCCCAATAGATGTGTATCCAGCCATGATCCTGTGCGTCTTCTGCACCTTTAAAACCACCAACAGACTCGGCAACTATACTATGCATACCAAATTGGAATGCCAACGTTCTATCACGTAGTCCCCAGAATCCTATTGGAACATCTGGGCGCAGAGGCTTAATATTTAGAGGCATCCTTACTCCTAGATTAGTATGGATCTGAGGTATATTTGGAGACGGTTTGATTTATGAATTTTGTTTCTCGATGACCGACATGAGGGCGTCTGCACTAGCCGTTCCGAGTGGCAGGAACATCTCAGCCCTATAAAGAAGCCCAAGAACAATGGCTCGGCGTCTGATAAGAGCGATCAGTAGTATTAGGAAAGGTAATGGTGGTACCAGGAGATACCACTCGAATTTGTCGAAGAAGTACGACATAGGTGGTGCAATAATGGACGCCGAGAACAAGGCAAAAACCATCAATATCAACACCCTGAGTCTGTTCAGTTTGACCCTAAGATCTCTGCATATTATGCTTAGGCTCATGTGCTCTCGCTGGTCTACAAAGCGCTGATAGGCAGTGTATCGGCACATATATATTTTTTGGTGCCGACGTCAACCCGTATTTCTTAAATACCTGCCGCACTTTGGCTCTCAGCTTGTGGAATGGTGATTTTGCAATACATTTTGTTTGTGATGGATGCACCAACATTACTATTGATGGGTCCACAGACTTACCAGACGCCATCACGCAGGTAAATACCATACCGTACGACCCACTAAGATCTGCACTTATACCAATAAACACGCCACAGTACCACAACCCACAATGCTTGAAATGGAACTGCTTACCAATAAACCCCATCACCGGCTTAACAAGTGTGTTTTCCATGATGTTTCCTCCATGTGGAGGGGCGCGGTCTCCGCGTATTTATATAACAAATGGGAATTATCTGTGGATGGTATGTGGATGGTGTGTGGATGATCTGTGGATGATGCGCCAGTTCAAGAGTATTTGCCAACCGCTTTAGGTGTTCATTCTCTCATTCTCTCCTTCCCGCCAGTATCCCAATCCCTGAGTATATCAGCTGCGGTTCTATAGTTGAAATTCCACGGGTCTTTTGCGAAGCCATACCCATCCGACAAGCCCTTGAGATACGCATATCGAGCGGCAATAGCAGCCAGTATCATCGAACCAACAAAAGCTAATAGTATCATTGTGTTTGCCCTGCTTATTTATTGTTGCCATCTGCCCTAGAAATGTTTCGGAGGACTTCATCTGCTACTGAGCGGACAACTTCCTCGTTAGAATATTCTTTTGACAGGGTTATTCCGGATTTTTGTAGGTGCCCTAGCACTTGTTCTTTCCAGACATCTGTAACAACACGTCGATCTCCCGGGGCGAACTCCCGGGAGATCAATATGTATAAGAACGTGTTCACTAGGTTGTCAGCCAGATTTTGACTCATCTTTTTGCCTTTTTCTTCATCTTTTGGCGTTCGGCGATGGTCCGTTTGTTCTCTTCCCTACGAAGTCTAACTACCTCTTCATACGGCTCAATTAGATCTGGGTTCTGCACGGTTTCTTGGAGGATATCTTCAGACTCCTGAATGGTGCGCAGTTGCTTCTCTCCCTTATTGATCATCTGCTTTGCACGTTGCTTGCTGACGCCAATCTCATAAGTGATCGTTGTGTCACCTATCCTTAGTACATCTCCGTTTTCAAGGGTCTGTGGGCTGGTGATCTCAACGCCATTCAAATACACCTTATGCTTACCCAATAGGGATACCTTGTAAGTCATGTCGGAGCCTTCACCAACCAAGTCAAAACGGCAGTGCTTCAGCCCAATTTTCTTGTCCCAAATTGTGCCAGTAATTTTAGCACCCCTTTTAATGAAAGTTGCACCAATAATACTGTCACATGACTTGTCACGACCAACAATGACCACATCCTGGCCAATCTGTTGCTTGATTTCGCTTGGACCATCAATGGTGAGACGAGCCACGTTGTCATGAAAAGAAGGATCACTAGCAATCTCTTGGATAGTCAGACCTTCTATGTAGTGCGCGTGAATAATCTTGGCACACCGAGGCGAAATATAGGTCATAGCATGCTCAATAGTTTCCCTGCGGCGACCGCTATCACTATCAACCATGTCGTCAGCAGTCAAAAAGTCAGCAATAGAAGAACCGTCGTTATCTGTGCCGGTCTCGATAGACACGGTCGGGTGAAGGTGCGCCAAGATTGTTGGCACAGGCAGCTGAGTGACTGTGGAAAGCCGTCTTACTTGTTCATCGTGGTCCTGGTCAGCCTGAATGCGGTGACGCATAAACATGTCTTCGATTTTGCCGGTTGGTAACTTGATGGTGCGGTTGTTGTCATCAAGTGCCTTGCGGATGTCGTTTTCAATGACCTTGGTGGCATAAGTAGAAAAACGCGATCCCTTACGGAAATCGTGCCTATCAAGTGCTCGCATCAGGCCAATCTTGCCTTCCTGCATCAAATCGCCAAAAGTGACGATGCCACGGCACTGCGAAGAATAACGCTTAGCCAGTTTGACCACGACGTATTCTAACCTAACCACAAATTGTTTCTGTACCTCTTCATAGTCGGCTAGAGCTTTTGGGTCTCGAAGGTTTCCGCTCTTGTCAAAAGCCAACCCCTTCGCCTTTTCCAACCTATCAGACCAATTGGCCTCCTCCTTCGGAGTCAGTGGCGGGGCATCAGGACACTCATAATCAGCGTCTGCCAAGTGGCGCGGTACGATTCCGTCGATACAGAACTTGTCGCTCATGTTAACCCTCCCGAATATCGTGAAAATTGTGTTACATCCCCCAGCATCGCAACTAGCGTGCTAGGCCCCATACTATCTGTTGTATAAAAAACTACCACTGCTTGTACTATATGATGCAAATATGTCAACCCGATAGGTTCACCCTATCAGTACGACATTATAACACAGAGACACATAGTTTGTCAAGTATTTTTCTCAATCAAGGCCGGATGACAAAGATGAGTGTGAACAAGATGCACAAAGGCCAACTCAGAATCCTGCAGTTTCATGTGGGCATTCCCGATGTCGTGCGGCTATATAAGGTTGATATAAATTATCGGCGTGCAATCGCTAACTCCAGTTGCTCACTGGTCCACAATGATGCCTTGCGGATATGATTTGCAAATGATTTTCGTAAATCATCAACAATCACGCTGTCAGTGTCAACGGAAACATTGCGTCTTTTTAGGGTGACTTCTTGTTCACCATCAGACAATGTCAGCATTGCTAGACATAGGTCTTCGTCATATTCACCGACTAATTCATATTTTTCATGAAGATTCTGGCAGAACCATCTCATTTGCTTCTGTATCCAGATTGAGAACTCGTCCCGGCTCCTTCAGGAATTCCATAGTTTCTTGTTTGGCCTCTATTGCTTCGTCGGCTAGGTCATCATCACAGAAGGATGCGCGTATGATTTCATCGTCACCCATCTCAACTGCTGCACTTACATCGGTGTCCTCTGTGAGAAGGAATGGGTCCCCATCACCACCGCTCTGGGTTCTGTTTTGCTGCAGATCTAGACCGTTGAGTTCGTTTGATGTAACCATAACATCAAATATGTTGCGGTAGCGATTCTCTCTCATGACCCTGCGTTGCACTAGATTCTCAAGGTTCAGTTTTCTGCGATCAACATGTTCGTTGTATTCAGCAATTACCCTACGTGCCAGATCGGTGTCCAGGTTGCCAAGTGATTCAAGAGCCGGAAGCTCCTCAGCAACCTCTGTCGGTGCCTCAAGACTCTTCTGTGCTTGCATCTCCGCGATCTCGTCATCCGTGAGATCGGTGAAGGATCTAACAAGCCATTCATCTGGGAACAACCCAGTATCCTTGAGCTGTGCAATAACTGCAGTGCGAGAACTCCAGGTTTCAATCCTATATAGTTCATCAATGGCAGATGATGCCGTGAGGTTAAGGTCGAAGTTCTTCATGTCTTCAACGCCATAACCCTTCATGGCGAGGTGAACTAGGGCAATCTTTTTGAGGCCCATGACCATCTCTCTCTGAATCCATTGAACAGCCTTGGCAAACTCTGGGCTGCTTGATGATAAGGACTTGTCACTGCCTTCACCCTTCTCACCAGACATACCAACACGGTCATATGGAATCTTGAGTGCCGCAATCATCTTCTTCTTGAAATATTCAATATCAGCGATCTGATCCAAATTCTCAGCGCCAGCCAATGTATCAATTGTTGGACCGGTGCCATCGGCTCTTTGTGGAAGCCAAAAATCATCTTCTTGAATGAGCGGCAGGTAACGCCAATTTACCTCACCAGATGCAGGGTCGAAGAAGCGATGTCGCTTAAATTGATCAGCAATCTGGTTCAAGTAATCTTCAACCTCGTGGGTCGGGATATTGCCAACTGGGATTGTGAATAGGCGCTTTTCTGGTGCGCGGGTAATTCTATAAATTAAGGCCGCATCTTCCATCAAGCGCAGACGCTTGAAGTCTTTCCTGGCCCCATCTAGAATCGATCTGCCATATGGTTGGTAGATATTTTCAAAGGTTGCAAGGCGCATGTGTACGCATTGCCATGGGTGGAGAAATATCGGAGAACCAATGGACGGTTCCACAAAGAAGAATCCGACCAGGTCACCAAATCTGGTCTCTACACGTAGAAAGTTATATATATTTACCGGCCTAAATGATGCCACAGCATCACGATTGCGGGTCGGCACGATCTCAAGTGGCAGATCGCCATACTTACAGAGATATCTAGCCATTGGCCGCAGCTTGTTGTCGATTAGGAGAGTGTCATGGAATAAATGTTCTAACTCTTCTTTGACCCTCTTATCCTTGGCCCTAACTGCCAGTGCTGTTTTTCTTTCTGGATCTATCTGTGTTGACTCGTCTGCGTATAAATCCAGTGACAAAGAAATTTCTCCCATATCGTCCATCTGGGAGAAATCTTTATACCTCTCCATGCGATTAATCTGAAGATTTGTTTGGTTTATGATACCGGTGGTGGAGTAATTGATGAATTCATTACCCTGGGTAATTCTGGTTAAGTCGTCCTGGTTTTGTAAAAGGTTTTCGTGACCATAGAGATTTACATCCCTAAAGTACGATCTTATTCTATCAAAGAGTTGCCAGGACATGATTTCCTCTCACTGAGATTATAATTTAGGTTTGAAACCGTAGGTGGCTAGCGCCTAGTCCCAAACATAAGAATATCCCCTGGTTTGGGTTTCTTAATAGTAGTTTTCTCAGTCTTTCTGTCTTTGGTTGTTAGACTAGCAGTAAATGCTGCTAACTCCTTTTGAACATTAGAATCTTTGGTTGCCTTGGCACCAGTAACCACTGGCATAATAGCCCTATGATCCCTAATTGGTTCTCTTTCAGACTTTTCTGTAACAGGAATATTATGTTGCCGAGCGTACTGCACCGCCACATTACCCCTATTACCAGTCAAAAGTGGTAGATCACAAGTATAATTGGATGACACCGCTGCCTCTATAGACATAAGAGCCAAGGCTGACGCAATACATAGGTCATCATTGGAGCCGGATTCTGCCTGCGACTTGCCGTTTTTCATGATAAAAGTCTGGTACTCTTTGAGCAGCCTACGCGATCGTATGTTATATCCATCATCTCCAATACATGCCAAAAGCGCGTTGTTGAGTAATGGTCTAGTACTACCCAATGTATTGAAGCCAACGTAGTTACCCTTATTGTTTTTGTGGCTATCTTTTTGGTTAACGCCAAGCATATTCTTACGCCACAGGTTTGGATAAGATAACCTCTCAAGTGCCTGGCACAAGGCTAGACCAATACCAGTACGTTCAGGGACAACCAAGCAGTTATTGTACCAACGACCCAAAAAGTCAATCATAATTGCTAGGTCAGTTGGTTGAATTCTCAACTGCAATTCAGCAACCTGATCCCTTTCAAGGACATCGAAGATCTCAACGCCAGCATAATCTCGTCCCTCACCACCACATGTATCAGCGCCAGCAACGTAGATGTGTCCTTCTTCTGGATTCTTCCAAACATGTAACTCATCCATAAATTCTAGGTTGTGGTTGTCGTTGGTGGTTGGTTGGGTATAACTGACACGATCGACTGCCTTGAAGTCGTCATCGACTGTTGCTGTGACCGCCATAATTTGCTCACGACTAAGAAGTGTGCGGCCTGAACCCAGAAAGTCTCTTAATACCTCTTGCCTAAATTTACTACTATCACCCTTCTCGGTTAATTGTCGGTATTGTTCTTCAAGCCATGGACTCCAGTATGGTCCGTATTTTTCTATCTCTTCCTTGGTTTTACATTTACGGATGCCATCAGTTGGGGCAATTTTACGATGTTGTTTAAGTACCGGATCATAAAAGCTGATTTTCCAGTCCATCTCCCACCATTCAATAACGATTGGGTTAAAATCGTTACGACCCTCTTGAGCATCAGTAAAGGTCTTCCAGTACCAATCACCAACACCATTGCTGGTTGCTATCACTGTGCAGTAACCACCGTGCTGTAGAGTGGGAGAACCAGAGGCCCACATATCGGTCATATGTGGAGTAACAGACGCTTCGTCGATAATATTCCAAGATGAAGAGTATTGACGCAGAACGTGGGGACCCGAAGGCATGGACCTAATTCGGGAGCCGTTGGAGAATCCAATCTCGTGTTCATTGTCAATCGTCAGCTTCCAAGTTTCTTTCATCCACCTGGGTAGGTTCTCATATACGAACTTGATGTTTCGGCCCAAGTATTCCTTGGCTTCTCGGTCAGCCTTAGATGTGACGAGTATGGTCTTGTTGCTGAAGAACATAGCATACCACAGAGCGCGAGCACCAGTTAGGGTACTTATACCACAATTATGAACAACTGCCCCATCTACGACATAATTATGGTGTGGCGGCACAGTAAGGTCATACACTTCCGCTGTCTTGTCCGGAGTTACTGATAAGACCTCACCCTTAATGCGGTTGAAGAAAAACCCTTTAGTGAGAGGATTTCTTGGCGCTTTGCCATAAATGCCAATATACGCAACAAATTTGTTGAAGCTTTCACCACCCAGTATTCGTAACTTGGCGATGGCATTATCATTTGCGGGATAAAACTTGCTGTCTATACCAAATCGAGTGAGCAGTTGCTTAATTTGGTTAAGCATCAGTACAGATTCTGATCCAATACCAGCCTCATTGCAGTGACCGCCGCTATACCAACCATCACCAGCAAACAATCGATTGATGAGGGTGGCAATGGCTTGGTTGTTCCATCCAAAAACCTCTTCTGGGATTTTTTTATCTGGACCACGTAGCCCAAGCAAACCAAGTTTTTGCAACCAGTTTTTGGCATCATCTGAATAGGTGCATATTCTAAACGCAATAGTTGTTCTTGTGTTGCCTTCCAGATCATGGTTTTTGATACGAAGACGTTCTCCGAATTTTAATTCAAAGTGCTTTTGGTACTCCAACAAATACTTCCAAGAGGTGTTTGTGAAGTGCACTTGCTTTTCACCAAGATGCCCATCAGACAATAGATACCCCAGAAGTACTGCATCAGATTCATCTGCAACACCGTGGCGTGGTTGGTCACTCAATTCAATAATTATATCGTTTTGGGTTAGGTCCTCTGCTTTGATATATCCACGTCTGGTCAGAAATTCGTGATCTGGCGTAACCCTAGAACGATGTCCAGATTTGGTTCGCACGAGAACAGTATCTCTTGTACCATTTTTGTGTAGTTTTTGGACTGTTGATGTGGCGAGAATGCCGTTTTCTTCATCAAAACAATAGATTGCATCCCCGGTTTTTAGAGAGTCGATCCTACGCGGACCTTTTGTGGTCCATATCATGCTATCACCAGCGAAACATTGTCTACACTTACTAAAGATTGTGAAGCGATGCTTCTCAAATTCGGCCAAACATTTCTTTTGGTATGAGAATGTGTTGAATGGTATGATACCAGCAGACGGGTGTTTTACCTTACAATAACGATTCAGGAAGTAATCACAAGATTCCTGGCACCGTTTGATTATATCTCTTAATTTTCGTTTTACTTCTGGATTCATGCTCATTCATCAAGTAGCAAGTCACCCAGGTCAAGCGCACCAGAATTTCCCTTATCCATTCTCTTGGAAATGTTGTCAAGTAGCCGGACCATTGTGGCTGCTGTCTCCGCTTTTGTTCTTAATACAGCTGACAAAGATTCATACAGGATACGGCTGTCATCGCCGTTTTGTATCTTACCTGCCAGCATTGCTCTAAAGTTCTCTATTTGTTCTCTGTCTTGTGCGTAATTGTCTCGTACTTCTTGTACTATGTCATCATATGTTTGGTTCAAATTGACATTTGAATCATCTTCGGATGATTCAGACTCAACCATCGACTCCAATTCTTCAGCCAGGTCTGGATCTGGTTCAACCTCTGTAGGTTCTGGCTCTGGATCTGGTACGATGGATAATTGTGGTTCTGGTATATCTTCAGCTTCCGGTTCTGATACCTTTGAAGACTCTTCCTCGGCTTCTATATCATCGATATCAGCAGCTGTATCCCCATTGAGTTTGTTGATCAGATCGGCCAGAACTGGATCATCGTCTATAGCACTTTTTTCGCTCATTCTACTGAACTCTCCGGTGTTGATTGAACCCTGATGGCCAAATCCTTTTGTTTTACACCCTCTTGGGAGCCATCTGTGGTGTACTTTACTTGTAACCTAATGACAATATCATCACCAGATACATCTGTACTGATGTATCTCCAATTAATGCCTGTCTCCTCCCACACTGCTCTCTGTTTAGACGCTTCTTGGGGATTCATTTCTGCGCTCACAGCATCTTCCAGGTAATTCATCACCGTATTATTGTCGAGAGAGTTGAGGATGCTGCCGGCCCTAGAAAAGTTTTTTCCATGCGACTGTGGATCGTTTTCTTCGGCAATGCGAGATTCATGTAAGTCAGCCTTGCATTTTGGGCATTTGTGGGTTCCACTATTAGTCTTATCTAGACCATCAGTACTACCAACCCATTCGCATTTCCAGCACATCGAATAATTTTTGTTCTTACCCTCAGCAACCATGGCCAGATTGTATAACCAATCTGGATCTATGACCTTGCCACTCTTATGTGAAATGGTCGTGTCTTCATTGAGCCGCCAGTTGTCTTTGCATAGTCTTAGTGATTCGTTTACACTAGAAATCAAATAATCGCCGTCTTCCTTCCAGTTTTTAAGGCTTATGGCTACCATACTCCTGGCTATCAGTGCTAAATCCTTACGACACTCATCACTTGCTTCGCTGATTGCTCTGGCGATATTGCCACCAGCGTGTTTGATTATTAATTCAACAGCTTCTTTCATTTTTACTCTCCGGTTTGGTTGGTTCCTGCCTGTTTTCTTTGGAACGACCCGACCCGGGGTTGATGGCGCACGCATGCGCTGACCATCTCCTTCACCCTCATTGTTTGGGTTTAAGACCTTTTTCAAAGTCTTGCGGAGCTTCCGATGGATGCGTTCGTTCGCTGAGTAAGGTGTAGCCATAAGTACCCCCAATATTCCATCGTATCTTTTCCTAATCTTCGTCTTTACACCAGGCTATTTGACTTGGTTTGACAATTTGTTCCTGATGTTCGATGGCACCTATGGTAGAATCCGTAAACTCGAAACTCAGCAGCCTGATGGTCTTGACGAATCTAGCAATCTTGGCTCTGGATAATTCTGACTTTTCAGTCAGTTTACCTATGAGTCCCTCATGTGGTCTGTCATCCTCATTATAGAGCTGTTCGAGTACATTAATAAGGTACATATGTTCATCGTTGTATTGGCATAATTCCCTGGCTTCTTTCAGAAATCGGTCCATGACCACTGGTCTACGGATAGCCCTACTATCCAAATGCAGACGATATGATTCCGCGTTCTTTTTGTCCCTGCTGTTTTTCTTGATTGCCGCCAGAATGACGGTGCGGGAGATCTGAGACCACATGTTAAAGATTTTGGCGTGGCCTGGGCTACTGTCGAACTTGTAGAGAGTACTCTCAATCTGTGCCCAGGCGATCTGGAATAGGTCGTTGAAGGACGATTCGTCCTTGCCACCATAAATCGTATGCAGATTGTGGGTTCTGATTACGTTCACAATGAGTTCGGATGCGTGGCCCATAATTTGGTCGCGCAGCGGCACGCTGGTACAACTAGTCTTATGGTACTCAATTAATAGACGCTCAACCTCGTCGTTGTCAAAGTAATAATTAGCTGGAAGTTTCTTTTTGGGCTTTTTATCTTCTTCAGACGTATCGGAAGAGGTTAAATCCCCTTTTTGTGACTCTTTTACCATCGAGCATACTTCCTCCCACCATGACATAAGTAGGGTAGCCCAGCCTAATCATTAGCCTGAGACGCCTTCTTGCGTGGTCATAGAGGTAGTTGTTGCAGATCGGCATGAAATCGAAGACTCGTGCCCACCCCCTCGCATTCACACGCAAAGCGCGGCCGACCTTTTGGTCCAGCTCGGAATTCTTCTTACTGCTGGCGCAAAGGATCAAGTTATCTATCCCACCTTTAAGATCAAGTCCTCTTTTGAGGATCTTGCTACCAATAAGAACACGCACTTTTTTGTCTTGAAAGTCGCCGAGCACCTTGGCCTGTTTCTTTTTTGGCGTTTTGCCGTGGATGAATACAGACCTTTCAATGGATTTCTCGAGGCGAATTCCAAGTTCTATGCTTTCCACAAGTATGAGGAAGTTGTCATCTGGAAATGACTCAGTGATGGTCCTAACCTCATTATGGAAGTCCGCATTTTCTATCATCCAACGCTTGACGGCCACATCAAATGCGGCTTTATTCTTGCGCTGCGATGGTCCAAACACCTTGGTTATATACTTGACCGGGATGATTCTACCAATACTCTCCAAGAACCTACGTTCGGACTTGGCAATCACGTTGCCCAATAATTCTTTCATGTTTAGGGCATCAACCGGATCGTCCTTTTCATCTGGCATTGTTCCAGTGAACCCATAGACATATCTGGCTCCTGAGTACTGCATGACCAGCTTGCGATACTGCTTGTTGCAAGCCTTATCACATTCGTCAATCATCAGGAGTTCACACCTTTTGATGAGCTCCCTATAGGTCTTTGAATTCTTGATTCTGGTCTTATATCCTTTCAGCCGTATTGCATACTTCTCGGCTTTTTCGTTTTTGCGCTGCTTAATCTTTGGCGGCGGCATAACGCTTTGTAGAGAACCTACGCACACCAGCTGCCCATTGGGTCTCTTGCCGGCAAAAAACACACCAATCTCGCTAGCAACCTCACGCAGTTGAAGTCGTTCCTGAATCTGCTTCACAACAATAGTTTCTTCGGCAATAATAACGGTTGGGCACTG
>Ga0180434_10000840_pt1 | contig 45019 bp, 38 predicted proteins | sample SS_ome_7_FD_132453 | JGI IMG/M metagenome (GOLD analysis project Ga0180434, IMG submission 132453) | Hypersaline lake sediment archaeal communities from the Salton Sea, California, USA - SS_1_D_2 metaG | ecosystem: Environmental > Aquatic > Non-marine Saline and Alkaline > Hypersaline >... | reverse complement strand
GTAAACCAAGGATACGAGACTATCGCTACCACTTCCCGTGAGCAGGATATTGAGGTCGCCGTCGTTGTCATAATCTCCCCATGCCACCGAGCCATTCTCAATACCCATCAGTCCGGCTTCGATATCGGTAAAGATCCATCCTTCAGATGGGTTCCTGCCGTCATTGCGATAGATCCGAGATACATTGTAGGATCCTGTGAGGAGAATGTCGAGGTCGCCGTCATTGTCATAGTCTCCCCACGCTGCAGAGCTATATCCAACACCCGTCAAACCGGCATCAATGTCGCTAAAGCTGCCGTTGTCGTTTTGATATACACGGGATGTAGGATCGTCGCTTCCCATAAATCCTGTGCCCATCCCTGTGAGCAGAATGTCGAGGTCGCCGTCATTGTCATAGTCTCCCCATGCCGCCGAGCTATCGTAAACACCCATCAACCCGGCTTCGATGCCGGTAAAGTCCGCGCAGTGGGGAGTGATCTGCCCAGCGTTGAACTGCCACTGGGTGGCGGAGAGTGGCTCCGTGCCATCAAGCCCGAGCGTGCCCGTCGTGGCGATGGCGTAGACCAACTCGCCCTGGTGGAATGGTCGCGTCGGCGTCACGACGATTCTGCCGCCCGCGTTCGCGACGCCGTGGGTCGCCGTCACCAGGCCCGACTGCATCCCGTGGACGGCAAAGGTGCGGCTCGTCACCGTCGTCGCGCTGATCGGCTCGTCGTAGGCAATCGAGACGGTCGTGGTCAGCGGCGCGGTATGGCTGTTGCGCGGCGGGTCGAGCACCGGCTCTCCCGTAGGAGCGTAGGCCCCTACGGGACTATGCCCAGGCGCCGCCCGCCCGATGAATGCGAATAGCCCCGCGGCCAGGGTCAACCCCAGGCCGAGAGTCAGGGTGGTGAGTAGTTGTCTGCTTTTCATTTGGTTTCCCTCCTATCGGAAATTATGGATTGTTTGATGCGTACTGTTAACTGTGGCGCATACACGTAGAGATATATCGACCCGCAACAGGCACTATTGTAGCATAGTTTACCCCTGTTTGTCTATCGTTAGAGTTAGGTATTTTTTCAGATTGCCGGGATTGCCAAGCCTCGGCATCTGTTATCCGTCGGGGATTAGGGTGTGATGAGAGGTCAGATCCCTAGGGGAACAACTTGTCGCCTGTCCAGGATACAGAGAGCGCGGCTACAACGCTTTGCTCGACGCCAGCCGCAGCCGCAGGAACAGCCACGGCGCGCCCAATCCGCCCCACAGCCCCACCAGCGTGTAGCGCACGACGCGCATCACGAGGTAGAACGGCTCGCCTTCGTCGGGAAATACGAATTTGAGGCCCAGGTAGATGATAAGCAAGCCGATCATGCCGACCAGGTAACGCGCGGCGCGCTGCCACAGCGGGCCATCCGCGCTAAAGGGAGCCACCCGCCTGCCGAGCACCAACCCTACACCCATTCCCAGCATCGTCGCCATCGCGATGGCCGCGTCGTTGGTGGGATAGAGCAGCAGCAACACCAATGGCACGCCTACGGCCAACGCCAGTTGCACGGGCATCTCTGTCTCTTTCAGCCAGGCCTCGACGCGCGGTTCCAGCGCCAGGTAGAGCGCCAGCACAACAGCGCCGACCGCCCATCCGCCCAGCACATCGGTGGGAAAGTGTACCCCCAGGTAGACGCGAGAGAAGCCGATCAGCACGATCAACAGGGCGGCGACGACCCCCAGCCAGGCCTTGCGGAACTCGATTGCGATGAAGCCCCATATCACGACCGCCGATTGGGCGTGACCGCTCGGCATCCCGGGTCCGATCGCGCCGGTGTGGTGCCGTTGCACCGTCGGGTCGAGCTCAAAGGGTCGTGGGTGCGCGAACAGATACTTGAGCGTGGTGTTGACGTAGGGCGAGATGAGATAGGCAAAGACCAGACGCGCTCCCACAGCAAAGTCCACGCACCAAAAGATCAGCGTGAAAAAGAGCAGAGAAAACTCCTTCTCGCCCATAAAGGTAAAGGCTTTGAAGATGGCGTCGAGCGCCGGTCCGCGCACCTGTTGGATGGCGCGGATGAACTCGAGTCCCCATTCCCATATCGTTTCCATTGTTGTCCCCCCTTTTGTTGATTGAGGGCGATTATACCTCGCCTACACAGTAGGTCAACTGGGTTAGGGTCCCATTTTGGCAATGACGGTTTCGCCGTCAAGTACCTGTACTCCCCAATCGCCGTCATGAACAACTAAAGTCGTTGCTACGGATTGGAAGGGCCGCCCTGGCGCGATGAATGTATTCCACCGCTGTACTTCCTCTCCACCTCGCCGCAGGATGACCGTCCCGTTGATTGCACGGCTGGTTGCCACGGCTACCTCCGCTCCCTCGCCAGATGGCGCGAGCCGGATGGCGGCCTCCTCGTTGGCCCAGTTGTAGCCCCCGATGCCGCTCACCGGGTACCAGCGCTCCGCCCAGGTCACGCTCGCGCCTGGCTCCAATGTGCAGTAATCCCAAAAGGTCGGAGTCAGCCCGGCCCAGAGTTCAAAGTAGCGGCTGCCGTCGTCGGTCCACAGGCTGGAGGGGAGATCGCCCAGGCAAAAGAGCTTGACCCCCGTGGCGACGGTGTGCGGAAAGATGCGCGCGATGCCCTGGTCGCTCCCCATGTCGTAAGCGCCGACGAAATCAGCCTGCGCCGGATGGGCGAAAATCCCCAGGTATTGACGCCACTCGCTGTAGCGGCTGAAATCCCGCCCGTTGTGCACCGGCCAGGTCATCTGGCCGCCCGGGCCGGGGAGGTCGCTGTCGCCGGTCGAGTGGACGGTGACGGCGTCGTCAGGCAGGATGAAGGTCAGGTCGGGTGAGGGAGCGTTGGTCTCGGAGAGCGTCAGCATCGCGTTGGCCCAGAACTGGAAGCGCTGCGGCTCGCCGGTGGGGTTGGCGATACGCGGGATGAGGGTAAAGTAACTGTGTTCGCCGTCCAACTGGATCGTCACCTCGACGGTCAGGCCGGTGTGATCGTCGGTGTCCCAGACGCGGACGCCGTTCCAGAGTAGCTCGTATTGCCAGGGACGGTACTCGTTCAGCCCGTGCTCGTCGGTGGGAAAGGCCCACTCCATCCCGCCGGTCGCCAGCCACCAGCCGCGATAGCCCCAGCGGGTCGGCTTGATCACCGGATTGGCGTAAAAGAGCTGGCGGCCGGTCGTGCGGTCGGTCCAGCGCAGGATGCGCCCGCCCAAATCTGGCACGACGACCAGTCGGACATAATCGTTCTGGATGAAAACGGCGCGGTACACGCGGGGCGCGGGGCCGGCGACGGCGCCAAAATCGAGACGTGGGTAGGGGTAGATGGGATCGTCGGACCGTGTGGGAACCAACGCCTCCTGCCAGCTGTAGGTGTCGAGCGTGATCTCTTGCTCCCAGACGACGGGGCCAGAGAAGGCTGGCATTGGGGGATCAGTAGTGGGAGTGGGAGTGTTGGTCGGGATGGCAGTGGGAGTAGGAGTGCAGGTTGGCGTGGCGGTCGGCGTGGCAGAGGGTGTCGATGTGGCGGTCGGCAGGAGCGTCGAGGTCGGGGTGAGGGTCGGCGTCGCGGGGATCGCTTGAGCGAGAGGTGTGGTCTCGGTCACACCAGGCTGCACGGCATATGGGGTAGAGGTGATAGGATTGCAGGCAGCGAAGAAACACAACAGCGCCAGAACCCACACTACAGACTTGCGTTTCACGAATAAATGTCGAGCACGTCCCGCAGCATCGTCGCCGCAGAGGGGATGGGGTCAGGCTCGTCTATGATGGTGGTGATCGTGCCGTATATGTCGGTGCTGAACACGACGCCCATCTGCTTGCGGCCCAGTCGCCCCAGGGGATGGTCCGGCGACAAGGACACGGGGGTGACATCGAGATGGTAGGATCCATCGGCGCGCCGCTCGGCCCAGGTCAGCAGCCGGTAACGCTCGCCGCGCTCCCGCGCGGCCCGCGGCGCGTCTCTATCGAGGGTGGTGATGCCGGTCCGTGCGACGTGCTCCAGCCGGGCGGGATATTCCAGGATGGCGTTTGCCATGATGACCAGCTTGGCCGCGGCATCCCAGCCCTCCAGGTCCCACGAGCCGTCTCCCTCCAGCACGCCTTCCTGGCGAGCGCGAGCCAGCGCCTCCTCCCACGTCAGACCATCGGCCAGCAGATCCATGACGTAGCCCGTGCACAGGTTGGGTATCGCCTCCAGCCGGTGGATCACCGCCCCGCGCAGGTCGCGCTGACCAAGATTGATCGCGGGTAGGCCCCCGGCCACCGTCCCATCGAAGCGCAATTGCACGTTGTGCGCCGCCGCCAGATCGTGCAGTTCCCGATAGGCCAGGACGAGCGGGCCTTTGTTCGGCGTCACGACGTGCATTCCCCGCTGCAGGGCGGTGCGGATGCACGTCAGCGCAGGTTCGGCTCCCTGCTTTAGGTTGACCGGAGAGGCCTCTAGCAACAGGTCCGCGTCAGCGCTGGCGACCAGTGCCGACGCCTGCAAGCCATGTCCCCCCACGCCGGGATAGTCGGCGATGCTTTTTCCCGATTGCTTGAGGCGCGCCGCCTGCGCGGGATCGAGCCCCAACACCGGGTCGTAGGCCGCCCCGCGACTGTCGGCGGCTCCTATCAGGCGCAGATCCAGCCCATAGCGGCGGCGCAGAAACGCGTCCTTCTGATTCAAAATCTCGCAGAACCGGCGCCCCAGGTTCCCCAGGCCGATGAGCAAAAAGCGGACGGTTTGCATCGCAGTTCCCTACCGCAGATAGGACGCGCCGTTCAGATCCACCACCCCGCCGGTGAGCCACTCCGAGCCGGGAGCCGCGAGGAACAGGACCGCGTGGGCGATCTCCTCCGGGGTAGCCACCCGTCCCAGGGGGCTTTGGTTGCGGATCTCGTCGCCCCTGGAACCGCTCAGGCTCTCGCGGCTCATGTCGGTGGCGACAAAGCCGGGGGCGACGGCGGTGACAAAGATGTGGTATGTGCCCAGGTACTTGGCCAGCGATTGGCTCATAGCGTGCAGGCCGCCCTTGCTCGCGCCGTAAGCCGGACCTACAGGCTCGCCGCGATAGGCCCCGCGCGATCCGACGTTGATGATTTTGCCGCCTCCTCGCTCGATCATGTGCCGGGCGACGCAGTAGCACGTGTTCGCCGCCCCGATGAGATTGGTCTGAACCGTCCGCTGCCAGGCCGCGCGCCACGTCTCATAGTCCACGTCGGCCAGGGCATGGTCGATAAAAATCCCGGCGTTGTTGACCAGAATATCCAGGCCGCCCAGTTGCTCAATGGCGGTATTTACCATGCGTTGCACATCGTCCGGGTTGGCCACGTCGGCCTGTACGAGGATATGCCCCTGGCCCGGAAGCGTCCGCGACGTTTCTTCCGCGGCGGCTTGGTCCTGATGATAGTGAATGGCTACCCTGGCTCCGGCGGCGGCGAATTTCTGGGCGATGGCCCGGCCAATACCCCGCGAGGCGCCGGTGACGAGGGCGGTTTTGTCGGCAAGCTCCATTTTAGACCCCCTACAGAGATGCAACGCACTTGCCAAGTGCGTTGCGCCTACAAATCTCACACACCATCCTCTGGGCGTCGCTAGAATGAAGTGATTCCAGGGACTGGTTGCAGCGCCGTCTCGACCTCGTCCAGCAGATCCTCGATGGAAAACGGTTTGGGGAGAAAACTGGTCGCGCCCAGAGCGATGAGGCGTTTTCGTTCCTGCATCACGTCCGTCACGTGGGCCGAGATGGCGACGATGGGGATCGCCTGGGTCACGGCGTCCCGCTTCAAGTGCGTCAGCGCCTCGTAGCCGTCCATGCCCGGCATGCGCAGATCCAACAGGATCAAATCGGGCCGATAGCGACGGGCGATCACCAATGCCTCGTAGCCGCCGACGGCCACGAGCGGCGTGAAGCCGATCTGTCGCATGGCCGCCGAGAGCAGACCCACGGTATCCGCGTCGTCCTCAACGATGAGCACGCGGCCTTGCCAGGTGAGCGCCTTTTCGACTCGGTACAGCAGTTCGTGGGCGTCTATCGGCTTGGTCAGATAATCCGTGATCCCCGCGTCCCAGACGCTGCCGTCGTCGGGCACGACGGTCAACACGATGATGGGTATATCCGCCGTGACCGCATTCTCCTTCAAAGTCTGTATCACTTCCAGTCCATCCGTGTCGGGCAGAATCAGATCCAGAATGATGAGGTCGGGCAGGTTTTCTTCGGCCCAGGCGGGAACGTTCTTTCCATTCCCAAGGATGCGAACCCGATACCCACTTTGTTCCAGTTGTACCTTGACCAGGTTAGAGATGTCTCGGTCGTCGTCCACGACCAGGATCGTCCGCACGCGGGCCATCAAACGCGGCGCCGCCTTGCGCGCCTTTTCCTCTCCATCCTGGACGGGCAAAGGCAGGATGAAGGTGAACGTGCTTCCCTTGTTTCGCTGGCTCTCGACCCACACCCGGCCGCCGTGCATCTCGACAAACATTCTGACGATAGAAAGGCCGAGGCCGGTTCCGCTGGTCTCCTGGACCAGGGGATGGTCGGCCCGGTAGAAGCGCTCAAAGATGCGGCCCATATCGTCGGGGGCAATGCCGATTCCCGTGTCGCGCACGTCCACCCGCACGGCGTTCTCGACGTGATAGGCGCGCACTTCGATCATCCCGCCCTGGGGCGTATAGTGGATCGCGTTGCCGATCAGATTGGTGAGCACCTGGTTGAGGCGATCTCGGTCTCCCATGATCTCGGGCAGACCGCCGACGATTTCGTAGGTAAGCGATTGGTTCTTTGCCTCGGCCTGGCCCGCCAGCGCGGTGACGACGTCAGAGATCACGTCGCCGATCTGCACAGCCTGGGGCTCGAAGCGAACGCGCCCGGTCTCTACCCGCGATATATCGAGCAGATCGTTGATCAAAGCGGTCAGACGATCGGTATTGTTCTTGATGATCGTCAGGAATCGTTTCTGATCCGAATTGATGGGGCCAATCACCTCTCCATGAAGCAGATCGGTGTATCCCTTGATGGCCGTCATCGGCGTGCGCAGCTCGTGGGAGACGGTGGAGATGAATTCGCTCTTGGCCCGATCCGCCTCCACTTCTTTGGTGACGTCCCGCAGGGTGGCGACCACCCCCAGGAAGCTGCCGTCTTTGGTTCGGACGGGAGAGAGATGGGCGTGAACAATGCGTTCATCGATCTCCATCACCGTTTTGAAAGGCTTGGATACTTCAGAGGCGGGACTATTGAGGAGCACCTGCATCGCGTCGTTGGCCTTTTTTCTGCTCTGCGCGCCAAAGACAGAAAAGAGCACGTGGAAATCCTGACCGATCAACTGCTCGCTGGATGTGTCGAGGATCAGCTCTGCCGCCGGGTTGACCAGGATCACCTGTCCGTCGGCATCGTTCACGACGACGCCGTCGGCGATGGAGGTGAGGATCGCCTGTCTCCTGATGCTTTCTTCTTGCTGAAAGCGGAGCATCTGGCCCATCTCTTTGGATTGCTCGCTGATAAACTGGTAAACCTCGGCGTTGGCGATGGCCGTGGCGATGTGGCTGAGCACGGTGTGAAAGAGCCGGGTGTGATTGGGGTTAAAAGCGTCCGGGCGAGGGCTGGCCGCGGTCAAGAGACCCCGGAATTCTCCATTGGCGATCAATGGCGCTGCCATCAGGGAACGGACGCTCGAATCGGCCAACGCCTCGACCCATTCTTCCGACGACTCCTCTTGCCGGTCGTTAAGCACCAGCGGTTTGTCCTTTCGTCCCAATTGCCACGCCGAGGGGAGCATCGTCAATGGGATTTCCTCACTGTTCCAGTTGATCTTGACCTCAGGTGCGGCCTGGCCCGTCATGATATGCGCCAAAAAGATCGCTCCCATCTCTGCCGAGATCGCCGTCGTCACTCCCTCCAAAGCCCTGTGGAGCATGTGGTGCAGGTCCAGGCTCGAGGTCAGCTCACGCGTGATTTCGTAGAGGGACTCGAGCTGGGATTTCTCACCGGCCAGCCGTTCCGCCTCGTCGGCAAAGTATTGCGCCAGAGTCGTGGTCAGGTTGTTGAGACGCTGGTTGACTTGATCCAGCATCATCTCTCCCGGCAGCATATCCTGGATTGTGTCGACGAGGCCAGCGGCGATGGAGAGCAGCACGGAAGGAGCAATCTTGTGCTCGATCACCTCCCGGCTGGCCCACCGGCGAGTTTTCCTCGCCAGTTCCTCGACCTCATCCGCCGTCAAAGCTCCGACGAGGGACTGCCAGCGAGCGTCTTGGTCTGCAGAAAAGCGCGCCTGGGCCGGTGTGTCTTGGAGCACCGCCGACCACTGAGCCTCTATCTCTTCCTTGTGCTGACGTAACCAGGAAGTAAAGTCCTGACTCATACATCTCCTTGCACGGCCTGGAATCATGGGAAACAGCATGCCAACTGATGCGGCTTGCCCGCACAGATTGACATACACATTGTATCCCAATCCCAAAAATGAGGGGTTACAGCTACGTTACGGTTAAGTGACGGCTTAACGCTCCGGATGACTATCTCTTAATGGTGAAACAGTCTCACCCCAGAGAAAGCCAGCGCCATGCCATAGTCGTCGCAGGCCTCAATGACGGCGTCATCTCGGAGAGCGCCGCCCGGTTGAACGACGTATTCGACCCCGCTCTGACTGGCACGTTCGATGCTGTCGCGGAAGGGGAAGAAGGCATCCGACGCCAGGGATACTCCGTCCATGCCGTCGAGCCACTCTCGCTTCTCCTGTGGAGAGAGCCTGCGAGGAATTTCTGCAAAGGCTTCCTGCCAGATCTTTTCCGCAACGCCCGTCAGATCGTCCCGGAGATATTGGTCGATCGCGTTATCTCGCTCTGGACGAGACAGTCCTTCCCGGGACTTGAGCCCCAGGACGGCGGGATGTTGTCGCAGATACCAGACGTCCGCCTTGGACGCGGCCAGGCGCGTGCAGTGGATGCGCGATTGCTGACCTGCTCCCGCGCCGATGACCTGCCCGTCCAGCGCCAGGCAGATGGAGTTGGACTGGGTGTATTTGAGCGCCACGAGCGCGACGACCAGGTCCCTTTTGGCTGCATCGGGTACCTCTTGATTCCGGGTCACCACGTTCTGCAGCATGTCGAAACTGACCCGCGCGTCGTTCCGCCTTTGTTCCAACGTGATGCCAAAGACCTGCCGCGTCTCCATCTCCTCCGGTTCGTAATCGGGGTCGATTTCGATGATTGTGTACCTGCCGCCGCGCTTCTGGCGGAGGATGTCGAGCGCGTCGGGAGCGTAGGCCGGGGCGATGACGCCGTCCGATACCTCGCGCCGGATCAGGTTTGCCGTCGGAACGTCGACCTCGTCGCTCAGGGCGACCCAATCGCCGAAGGACGACATCCGGTCCGCTCCTCGCGCCCGCGCGTAGGCCGCGGCCAGGAGGGAAAGCTCCAGCCCCTCGACGAAATAGATCTGGCGCAGCGTGTCGTTCAACGGGACGCCGACCGCCGCCCCCGCGGGGCTGACGTGTTTGAAGGACGCCGCCGCAGGCAGGTCCAACGCTTGTTTCAACTCCCGCACCAGTTGCCACGAGTTGAGGGCGTCCAGCAAGTTGATGTATCCCGGCGCGCCGTTCAGGACTTTGAAGGGCAGCGCGCCAGTCTCGACGTATGCTCTGGCCGGTTTCTGGTGAGGGTTGAATCCGTAGCGCAGGGTTATCTCTTGGTTACTCATTGATGATCTCTCCTCTCTAATCTCCAATCTCTGCTCTTTGTTCCTGGGACGCCCTTCGGGGACGCCGGAGCAACTGCTTGTACCGCTCGCGTAACTGTTCGGGCGTCAGCCGCTTGCCGCTTTCAAAGTAGGCCACCGCGACCCGGCCTATCGCACCCGTACCCAGAGAGGTCACGACGCCCCCGATCAACCACCCCGGTCCCGGCACGAGCTTGCCCAACTCGGCGGCCAGATAGCGCAGTGCCACGCCGCCGGCCATCGTGGTCAGCAACTCGCGCGCGTGGCGCACGCTCAACGATTCGCCGTATATCGCGCCGATGCGCAACACCATACGCACCTGTGAGGCCAGCAGCAGCGGGATGTCGAGTCCGGGGATCGGCTCGGCGGCGATGATGGCGTTTAGCAGGGCCGCGCTGCGGATGAGCTGGCCGCAGATTTGGCGACGGTAGGCCGGCAGCGCCCGCCCCAGCGCGACCGACATCCAGGGATGAGCTTCTACAATCGCCGGGAGAAGCTGCTCAGCCACCCCCGTCCCGGTCTTGGCCGAGATGGGGATCACAGTCGTGTCCAGCTTGCGCTCGGCGTCCTCCAGCACGGCGGCGAGATCCTGCTTGAACAGGTCGATCTTGTTCAGCGCGACGACCAGCGGCGCGCGGGCCGTCCGCAGTGATTCGTAGAGGTCATAGTCGGATTGGTGCAGGCCCGCCGCTCCATCCAACAGCAGCAGCACCAGGTCGGCTTCCTCGGCGGCGGCCTGGGCGATGTTCGCCCGATCCACGCCGCCCACCTCTCCAAAGCCGGGCGTGTCGACGAGGGTGAAAGGGCCGACCTGCTCCGTCACCAGTTCCTTGGTGGTGCCGGGCACGGCGGCGACAGTCGAAACCTTGCGCCCCTTGATCAGGTTGAAGAGCGAGGACTTGCCCGAATTGACCGGCCCGACGATGGCGAGGCGAGCGTGCGCTTCCTCCTCCACCTGCTGTGACAATTGGTCCCAATCCAGGACTTGCAGCAAGCGGCGAACGTCAGCCAGCCGAGTTGGTAGTGATGGCATTCGAGTTGCCCCTCCCTTGTGGTTGGGGTAAGTCTAACACAGGAAGCCCGGTAAGGCAACTCTTTGGAACAGTCGTCATTTCGAGCGGAGTGGAGTCGAGAAATCTCACGTTGCAGAGTTGGAGACCCTTCGACCCCGCTACACTCCGCTCAGGTTGGCGAATACGCATAGTTTCTTACTCACTGAACAACGCTGCGGCGTTGTGGTTTACTCGGAATGACGGGAGTAGCGAAATCTCGTTGTAGTCAGGAGTTACGCAGTCAATAGCGAGTCCGTCGGTTGAGTAGTGCCAGCGTATCGAAACCAGGGCGAGCGGTGTTTGTAAGACCCGTTCTTGGCTTCGATACGTCGTTTCACTCCTACTCAGCCGGCGAACCGCGTAACTCCTGGTAGTATTAGGCTTCGTTTTCTTCCAGCCGGGATTGCAATGCGGCGATCTGTTGCTCCAGCCGTCGCTGGCGCGCCCAGATAGAGATGACCAGAAGGAAGGTCAGCCCCCAAAAGACCACATAAGCTGCTACTAGATAGATAGACACAGGCATCTCCTTTTTATTTTCCAATCCTGTCTGCCCGCAGGCGCAATCGGGCCAGCGCGTCGGCGGCTCGCTCCAACCGTATCCGCTGCCGTAGCAGGGTCACGTAGAGCAGCGTGAACGCCGCCAGGGAAACCATCAGCGTTTGCGTCATTTTGGGTGTGGTCGCCATTCCCCCGCCGCTCGTCAGAATATCTGGGTGAATGGTGCGCCACCAGCGAATGGCAAACCAGGAGAGAGGGACGGTGACGAAAGCGACGATGCCATAGACGGCGGCGAAGCGGGCTTTCCGCTCTGGGCTGTCGATGGCGGCCCGCAGCATCCCGTAGGCGACGTAGATGAGCAACTGCACGGCAGAGATGGTCAACCGCGGCTCCCAGGTCCAGTAGGTGCCCCAGGCTGGTTTGGCCCACAGAGCGCCGGTGATGACGGTCATTGTGATAAAGGTCAGGCCGATCTCCACTGAGGAGAGGGCCAGGATGTCCCAGCGCCGCTCTCCCCGCGCCAGGTATCCGATCCCGGCCAGAAAGGTGATAAAGAAGGCGAAAAAGCCCACCCAGGCCGAGGCGACGTGAAAGTAAAAGATACGCTGCACCTCTCCCATCGCCGCCTCGCGGGGCGCGTAGAAAAAGACCATCCCCAGCGCGACGCATACGGCCACGCCGCTCAACCCCACCAGCACGATCCCCAGCCTATCCTGTCCAGGTTTCCTCATTTCCTCTACTCCTCTACAACGTAACCAAAGGTGAGCATAGAAACGGCCACGATCACCATGTCGTAAACGACCAGCAGGCGAACCCAGCCGCCTACCTCTGCCCAGGTCGCGCCATCCACCAGCCCGCCGGTGGCCTGGACGGCGGCGATGAGGGCCGGGATCGCCAGTGGCAGGAGCAGGACGGGCAGCATCACCTCTCGCGCCCGCGTGTTGACAGCGATAGCCGCCAGCAAGGTTCCGACGGCGGCGTAACCGACTGTCCCTAATGCTACCACGATCAGTACCCCCGATTGCAAAAGTGGTGTGTCGAAAAGAGCGGAGAAGAGCGGCAACAGTACGATCTCGACGACCGCCATAAAGATCAAGTTGCCTATCGCTTTGCCAAAAAAGATGGCGCTCCGATCTAAAGGGGCCAGGAGCAATCCGTCTATGCAGCCGGTCTGCTGCTCCCGCGCCAGCGAGCGGCTCAGCCCCAGCGTCCCGGCGAAGGCCACCGTCGCCCAAAGCACGCCCGGCGCCGCCGCCCGTGCCATCGCCCCTCGCAGGTCGAGGGCGAAGCTGAAGATGAACAGCGCCAGCACCGAAAAGACGAGCATCGCGCTGATCATCTCCCGTGTGTGCAGTTCAGCGGCGACGTCCTTGGCGACAATGGCCCAGACTTTGCGAACGAAGCCCATGGTTGTCCCTTACGCCGTTAACTGCTGATACATTTTGGGGAAGGTGGCCGAATCCACCTCTGCTCGCGGAACATCGTACACAATTCGACCCTGGGCCAATACGATGATTCGCCGGCCCACCTCCAAGCCACGTTCCAGATTGTGGGTGGTTAGCAGGATGGTGCAGCCTGCTCCAGCCAATTCGGTCAGGAGGCTGGTCAACACTTGAGCCGCGTTGGGATCCAGGCCGGTGTAAGGTTCGTCCAGAAAGAGCACCTGGGGGCGATGGAGCACGGCCCGGGCCACGGCCAGTCGCTGCTGCATACCTCGGGAGAAGGTACGCACCAGGTCGTGCCGCCGCGCCGCCAGTCCTACTTGCTCCAGCAGGTCTGTGATACGAGACGAGCCATCGTCCAGGTCGTACATCCAGGCGTAGAAGCGAAGGTTCTGTTCGGCGGTCAGGTCGTCGTAGAGGAGAGTGCGGTGAGAAAGGAAACCAATGGTACGACGAGCCTCCTCTCCAGCTTTGATCGGGTCCAGCCCGGCGATGCGCATGGAGCCCTCGGTGGGTCGAGTCAGCGTGGCCAGAATGCGCAGGAGCGTGGTTTTTCCCGCCCCGTTGGGACCTACCAACGTCACGAATTCCCCCGCCTCTACGTGCAGATTCACACTTGCCAGAGCGGTTCGCGGGCCAAAGGATTTGACCAGAGCGTTAACTTTGATCATTTGCGCTGTTCTGTGAGGCGAGAGCGGATCTGCTGTTTGAGTGAGTCACGCTCCTTGTAGTACGCTTTCTTTGCCACTTGCCCCGATTCAAACTCAATGTCCAGCGCGGCGATCTCTTCCACCAACGGACGTACCTGCGTTGGGAGTGGGCCGGCTCCCGGAGATCGCCACATCCAATAGATCGCCGCCACCGCCGCTGCCAGCGCCGCCAGGCCGACGGCTATCTCCTGCGCGGGATTGCGGGTCGGCGCAGTCGCTGTCGGAGCAGACGGCATCGTCTGGGGCCGGGCGACCAGGGTGAAGGCCAGGGTCTCCCCCGCCTCCAGCGGCCCGGCGGTATAGGAGAGAGCTGGGCCCATCTGGGTGTCTATGACTTCCTCCGAGGTCAGGCTTCCCCCCTCCAGCGCCATCCCTGCGTCGGAGAGCACCAACACGACAGAGGTGACCGGCGCGTCGAAGGTGCGCTCCACGCGAAACCCCTTTCGATAGGGCAGATTGTAGCTAAAGAGCGTCTCGGCAGTTGCGGTGCCGGGCGGGATCGGTTCGGTGTCGGCAAAGCCCTCCTCCAGTTCCAGGTACCGTTCGTCCAGGCCAGAGCCATCAAAATTCAGGTCTTCCGCGCCCTCGGGTGTGGTGAAGGTCAACGTGGTCCGGCGACCTGTCTCATCCTCGGTGCCCACGTAGGTCTGGTCGCCGGTGTTGCTGACCAGGTAATATTCCCCCACCTGGAGGCGATCTTCTTCCCTCGTCATAAAGACGTGCAGTTGAGTGACGAGGACGGCAGAAGGATCTTCCGTGCTTTCGTAGATGGTTACCGGCAAATCCAATTTCCTCTGTCCTGGCTCAAGAGTGACGAGGTCAGAAATGTAGGTTACATCCTGGTAGACGACGTGCGTCGCGAAGGTCGCTCCTTCTTCCGGCGCGACGTCGTCAAAATGGAAGAAGCCATCGGCGGCGAGAACGGTGGCGTAGGTTCCCGTCTCCTCCATTCCAGAGAAGACGTGGAGCGCGACGGGCAGGTCTGCGGGGATGGGGCCGCCGGGAGTTCCGTTGGTGACCTGTCCCTCCACGATAAACTCGTCCGTTTGTGGGACGGGCCTCCATCCTACTGTCAAAAGAAGAGCCAGAAGGAGCGTGATGCGTGACCCGAAGGGGTGATGCGTGATGCTCATTCCAAGCCCTCCCGCAATGGCGCCCCGCAGCCAGCACAAAAGTGGTCGTCAGGGCCGACGCGACGACCGCACTTGGGGCAGTAGTTTATCGTTCCCTTTGTCTCCTCGTTCTCTCGCTCTCTCGCTCCCTCGCTCCCTCGCTCCTTCGCGCGCGCCTCGGCCACCCACGCCTCGATAGCCCGATCCAGATCCATCGTCGCTGGGCGGAACGGACGCGCCAGGTAAGCCCCCACCACCAGGGCCAGGGCGATCCCTATCAGTATAGCACCAACGCTCACTTTGCCTCCAAAAGGGTATTCAATTCTTCCCTCAACTCTTCCGCGCTCACCGGGCCGACGTGGGCATAAGCCAACTGCCCCCGGGAATCTATGATAAAGGTCTCTGGCACGCCGGTGATACCGTAGGCGGCGGCGATTTGTTCCTCCGGGTCCATGCCCTGGGGATAAGCGACTCCCAGGCGAGAGATCATTTCTTGAACCTCATCACTTTCCTCCTGGACGGCGATACCGACAAAGGCGACGTTTTGGTCCCGGTATTCGTCCCAGACCGTTTGAAGATCAGGTAACTCGTCTTCGCAAGGCGCGCACCAGGTGGTCCAAAAGTTGAGCACGACCACTCGCCCATCCAGTTCAGAGAAGATCAGATTCGAACTGTCGAGCATGTCGAGGGTGAAATTCGGGGCTGGCTGGCCGGGAAGTAGCCGACCTGTAGATGGGGTCGTCGTCCCGTGTCCCGGCCCCCACATCGCCACACCGGCGGCGATCAGCGCCAGAAATCCTACCACCAGCCCGACGGCGGTCCCTATTGCGCGTCGCCGGGCCTCGGGCGCGGGCAGACGGGCCGCTCGCGCCGCAGGCCACAGGGCCACCGCTCCGCCCGCTATAAGGATCAGGCCGCCTAGCCAGAGGAAACTGGCCAACGAATTGACCAAGACCTTGAAAGTCGCGGTGGTCCCACCCACGTCCCATCCGGCCAGAACCAGGTACAGGTCCTCCTTCAGCGTCGCCCGCAGCGCGGGCACAGACACCGTCTGCTCAAAGTTCATATACTGGTCTATCTGGGGCTGGAGCGTTGTCAGATGGGTCTCGTCTCGGTAGACCGCGACGGAGGCCCAGGTAGAAAGATGATCATCAGCCGGTTCCTGCCGCAACTCCTCATAGATCAGAGTATACTCCCCCACCGTGACCGGCTCGCCGGAGGAGAGCACGCGTTCCGCCTCGAGCGGATACATGCGGGTGCCGACGACGCCCAGGGCGATCAGGAGCACGCCGGTGTGAACCAGGTAGCCGCCATACCTCCGGCGGTTGCGTCCAAAGAGATGCCATAGCGCCTGCAAGAGATTCTCCCCTCTCCGGCGGCTGCGAGCGATGGCGTCCCGTCCGTACTCTGCCAGCGTCGTCGTCCCGGCCAGGCCGATGACGGCAAAGCCGATCAACGAGATGGGCTTGGTAAAGCCCGCCAGAGCGGCGATGACGGTCACGACCACAGCGCCCAGGAGAGGGAGGATCCCGCGTTTCTGCAACCGTCGCAGACTGTCGGCGGCGCGGCCCAGGAGTGGACAGACCCCCATCACCAGCACCAGCGCGCCGAACTGTGGCCCCGTCACCCGGTCGAACCACGCCGGGCCGGCCTCGAAGCTTTGATCGGTGAGGGCTTGGGTGATCGTGGGCAGCACGCTGCCGATGAGCACCGATCCGGTGAGGGTGAGAAAGAGGATCAGGGTCAGGAAGAACATGCCGTCGCGGGAGAGTAATCCTCCCACGGGGCGTGGGTCGGCCAGGATAGAGCGGCGATTCATCATCAGGGCCAGTGGGCCGAGCAGCGCCAGGCCGATGACAGCCAGGAAATAAAGCCCCAGGTCGGAGCGAGCAAAGGCGTGAACGGACTGGATCAACCCGCTGCGGGTGGTAAAGGTGCCGAAAAGGACGAGGACGAAGGAAAAGACGGTCAGGAGCAAATTCCACCAGCGGAATCCCCCGCGCTGCTCCTGCATCACCGCGCTGTGGAGCAGGGCCGTGGCGGTGAGCCAGGGCAGCAGCCCGGCGTTCTCCACCGGGTCCCAGCCCCAGTATCCGCCCCAGCCCAGCACGTCGTAGGCCCAGCGCATCCCCAGCAAGATCCCCAACCCCAGGAAGAACCAGGCCGCCAGCGTCCAGCGGCGGACAGCGGGCGGCCAGTCCTTAACCCGGCGGGTGATCAGCGCGGCCAGGGCGAAGGCGAAGGGGACCGCCAGGCCCACGTAGCCCAGGTAGAGGATGGGGGGGTGGAAGATCATACCAGGGTGGCGCAGCAGAGGGTTCAGCCCTTGCCCATCAAGCGGCGCTGTCGGCAATTGAGTGAATGGACTGGAGAGAAACAGGGTTACTGCGGTGAAAAAGGCCGTGATGAGGCTGAGAAAGACCGTCGCCCAGGGAACCAGTGGGCGGGCTCGCTCCGAGGGACGAGCCACCACCAGGGCGGCGAAAAGCGCCTGGAGGAAGGACCACAAAAGCAGCGATCCCTCTTGCCCGGCCCACAAGGATGAAATCTTCAAGTAAAGAGGGAGCGTGCGGTTCGAGTGTTGAGCCACGTAGCGGATCTGAAACTGATCGTTCAAAAAGGCAGCCAGAAGCGCGAACAGAGCCAGCGCCAGCAGCCCGGTCGCGGCGTAGGCGCCGTTGCGCGCGCTTTGCTCCCAGCGAGAATCATTCTGGCGAATGGCCCAAAATGCAGCAAAAGCCGCATACAGCGTCACGACCAATGCCAGTCCAGTGAAAATGGAGCCTATTTCTGATAGCATCAACACTTCCTTCTGACCGGGCAGATGAGTAGGATGGTTAGCTGGTTCTGCATCACCAATTTATCCTCCTGTCTGATCGGGGACGTCTTCCTCGTAGCGAGTGGGGCACTTGAGGAGCACCTCGTCGGCGTAAAAGCGCCCGTCGTCTCCCAACTGCCCGCGCATGATGGCCTGCGCCTCGTTTTGTAGGAGGTCTGGCTTGACATCGTCGTATACCACCTCCAGGCGAGGGGCTGTGGGATCGTTCACGGCGGTGTGGAGGACCTTCGCCAGTCCTCCGGCCCGTTCCACCTCTTCCGGGTCGCCCGGCACCTGGACGACGGTAAAAGTTACACGCGGGACAGAGGAATCATAGATGATGGAATCTCCTAGAACTGCTCCAGAGACAGTAATATTACGACCCACCACGTCGTTCTCGGTCGTCTGCAACTCTTCGACGGTGAGAAAGTAGTGCGCGGTGCTGCCCGTGCTGCTCACGATGAGATAGATCACGGCAGCCAAGATGAGCAGTCCAGCGACGAGAAATGTTCCTTTGCCTTGCACGTAATCTCCTTTCCAGCAGGTCGTCGGAGAGAGATATGTCTGGATTTTTCTCTCTCCGACAGCCTGCTAGTGATCAACTCGCTAGGCTAGAGTATGCCATAGATAGTCGCTTGTGTCAACCTCCGAAATTATTCATCCCGTGACACGTTATCTTCCATTCGCGCCAGAACGACCTCCCACTCTGGATCGCCGTGCAAGCTACGCAGCGCTTTCGATTGTTTGGTGGATTCGGGCCAAGCCCACCCGTGATCTACAGCCGCGTGCAGATACTTGAAAGCCCGCTCGCGCTTTCCCTGCATCGCCCACGCCGCCGCCGCGATGTGATAGTAGTAATGTGGGTGATCCTCTCTTGACGCAAAAGCGCGCTCATAGTATTGTGCGGAGCGCTCGTATTCCCGGCGTCTGAAGTAGAACCAACCCAGCTCGGCCAGGTGATCGATAGCGTCGAGCATGTAATAGTAGTAGAAATACTCGCCTGCTTTCTCGAACCCCACCTTTTCGGCGGTCTTCCACGAGCCGACGTTGTCGAGATCGCTGTACCATCCAACCGTGTTGAAGCCATGTTCCAGGCAGTATTCAACCGTCGCGGCGACGGCCACGGTCGCTAGACCTCGTTCGCGATGCTCAGGGTCCGTGATGATGCTTACTTCGATTTGGTCGCCGGCTCTACAGGTAGCCGCACATCTCGAAACTGCCTCGTTTCCACATACCACGTAGAAGCAAACTCCCTTTGTCAAAAAGCTCTCCACCGTGCTCCACCCAAATCCTAGCGGAATCCATCCCTGTATCGCGTCTGTAACCACAAAGTCAGAATTGTCCAGCCACGTTTGGTCGATCCGGTGGACGGTGTATCCATCTGGAACGTGAGCGCGCCAGTCGAGCTTGACCTTTCGACAAAGATAGTGACGACACGTCTTTTTTTCGATGTCGTGCGTGGGGATGAGCTTGGGCAGCTTCGCTTCCCACGTGTCTGGGTAAATGACCAGGTCCATGGATTCATCCATAAACTCCATCTCGCCTGTCAAGACCGACTCTTTGAACAACTGGCGCAAGGCTTCGATGGTGGCAGGGTCGCTGTCGTCGCCGACGAGCAGCGTCGCTTCACTGGTGACTGCGAGGGCCGCGCGCGGCTGCTCGATGTTGTCTACAAAGATGTGCCCCGGATTGTTTCCCTCAATCGCTGCATCCACGGAGAGCTTGTGGGAAAATTGTCCCTGGAACAAAGGGCGCGCCCTGTCATATTGATCCGCTTTCAGTTCTTTGAACATGGAAATTCCTCCTCATTAGATACTGAGTTCACTTGTCTGGTCGTGCTTGATGAGATACCGGTGTTCATATCCCGTTTTCCTTTTCAGCGGTGGGAGAGCGATAGCCAAAAACAAAACGGGGCCACGAATGATTTTCATTCATGGCCCCGCAGCCGGCTACGCTCGCGCGGCTTTTTGCCCGGCATTGCTCTCCCACACTGTGAGTTGAACCAGGCAACAGAAAAGCCACGTATCTGCCGATCTCACCTGATGGCGCGTGGCTTGAGCAGTTTATTCAGTTCGTGGCGCAGGCGACAGGGTACCATGTAAGGCATGCACTGAGGAACCGACCGATATCGGCCTGACCACACGTCGGGCCAAGCGCAGGGCCGGTCACGAGAATATGCAATTGAACGCCTACGGGGTACGCGCAACCCTTTAGCTACGAACCTCGCTCACACGGCTTGGTGGTGGAGATCGACATAGTAGCCATTTGAAAAGCTGCGTTACCCTGGTGCATGGACAACCCTCTTCTATAAAAAGCGTTAACTGCCGGGGATTTTACACCCAAACCGGCCAGCCGTCAAGCGCACAAAAATCAGGAGTCCATCCCAACAGTTACATGCAGCCCTACCAAGTACAGCCTTCATCCCAAGAGTTCTACTGTTTCTGTTATCAAGGTGAACCGGACGTCGGCGGCGGCCAGTTCGCTCACGAGTTGGTCGAACAGCGGGCCAAAGACAGCCTGCTCCGACATGAACATCCCCTTGACCTTGAGAGCACCGCGCGCGATCATACGGGCGATGATCGCCCCGGTAAAACTCGTCGTGCGGGCCATCGACGTGAAACCGAGGACATCGTCATAGCGATCTACCGTCTCGAACAAATACCTGCGCGGCTGTCCGTCCTTTTCCCCTTTCACCTCGGTTCGGAAGAGCGTGATATCTCGCTCGCCCTCCTCCATCTTGACGTGAGGATAGAGCACCGCGTCGAGCACGCGCTTGGGCGCGACCTGGACGCCGTCCACCGCGACCGGCTTCTCGCTGAGCATTCCCATCTCTTTGAGCACCGTCACCTTCGCCGCGTAACCGGGCCAGCGTATCGTCGTGTGCGCGCCGTATTTCAGGTCCTTAAAGATCTCCATTTCCAGCAGCCACTCTGGAAAATCCTCCAGCCACTCTTCGCACTCGCCTACGCCAGAGAAGAATATGCTCTTGGCTCCCGAATAACGAGGCACTGCTTTCAGCTCCCCGTTTTCGACGATCGAAGCATCGCTCTCCTCGAGCGGCATCTGCCGCCCGTCAAAAACGATCTTGTAGTTTAGCGGCGGCTTGGGGTCTTTTGGAATTCCACCGCAGCGGACGTACAGTTCATCCACCCGATCCAGCTTTTCCGCCAGGTAGCGGGCCGACATCTCGGTCAGACCCGGCGATCCAACGCCGCACCCCAGGATGACCGCAATGCCCGCGGCCTCCACTTGCTGCCGAAGAGCAGCCAGCCCAGCGGCATCGACCGTAACAGGATAGTACAAATCGACGAGCGACGTCCTGGCTGCCACTGCCGCCCGAATCTCCGCTGGGATGAGCACCAGGGGCAACGCGCCCAGAACGACGTCATAATCCTCCATCAACTGAGCGGCTGCGTCCTCGTCACGGACATCGAGTGTGATGGTATCCAGTTTTTCTTCACCTTGCATGCTACTGAGCTTTGCCTGCGCGGCGTCCAACTGCCGCTGATCCAGGTCACACAGCGTCACTCGCGACACGTCGGGGTCGATCATTGCGTTGTACGCCGCCGCGGGTCCCATAAGACCACTACCCAGAACCAAGAATTTCATGTTGAACACCTCCTTTAGCGATCGGGCAAGATCGCGTTAACCGTGATGCAGATGTAACTTGACCTATCAGAAGCTTGAACCAATGGGGCCGTAGACTCCATTTTGCCTCAATTCGGCTTTGCGCGCAAGGCTGGCTGGAGCTTTGCAGGCTGAGCCAGTACTTACAAAAGCGCCAATCTGCCTCATCACCAGAAGGAGAAGGATGTTTGATGGCCTATCGAAATCCATTGTTACCTCAGTATCACCTTGACCTCTACTTCCCCTTGCTCGGCAGGTGAAAGTGGGATGATGTTTCCCTCAATGGATTGACCATCCACCGCGAGCGAGACGGCATTCCCTTCGCCAGTTCGCTCGACAGCGATGTAATAAATGACGCCTCGAAAGACGCGCGTAGCTTTGAAACCGGGCCAGCTTCCTGGGATGACCGGAGCGATTTGCAGGCCAGCGTAGGTAGGCCGGATGCCCAGAATGTACTGGACACCTGCCTGGTAGGCCCAGGCAGCCGTGCCCGAAAGCCAACTGTTGCGGGCCAACCCGAACTGAGGATGCTCGTCTCCCAGAATGTTCTGAGGATAGACGTACGGTTCGCATTCAAACTCGTCGATCCGGTCGTTCTTGACTGCCGGGTTGATCTGGTTGTAATATTCAAAGGCCCGGTCCCCGTTTCCGACCATCGTCTCAGCGATGATGACCCAGGGATTGGCGTGCAAAAAGATGCCGCCATTCTCCTTGGCTCCAGGCGGGTAGGTTGTGACCCCTCCCTTTGTCGGGTCGTAGCCATCGTACCCCGGCGTGCTCAGTTTGATACCGTTACGAGTGTTAAGCCGCCGGTACACAGCATCCAGAGCGACCTTGGCCCTATCCGGCGGTGCAAAGTCAGAGATGACGGGCCACGATTGACCGTTCACATAAATCTGCCCATGAGCATTGGAGTGAGAGCCGAGGGGAGTACCGTCCGCGCCGAAATATCTCACGTACCACTCGCCATCCCAGGCATGTTGGTTCACCCGTCGCTTCATCGTTTCGTAGTAGGCGGTGTATTGGGCTACCGCTTCCGCGTCGCCGAGATAGCGGGCGAGTTCGATCATCTCCAACAACGCCTTGCCGTACAGGTTGGCCACGAATAAGGATTCCGAGCCCGCCGGCAAGTTGACGGGGTCGTTCCAGTCGGCGAAGCCAAGCAGCGGCAACCCGCGAACTCCCACGTTTTTTCGCGTAAACTCGATGGCTCGGCGCGCGTGGTCGAGGACTGTACCTGATTCTACCTTTTCATAGTAGGGGATCGTCTCGTCCAGGAAAGTAAGGTCTCCTGTTTCCTTCAAGTAGGCAGTGATGGCAAGCACGATCCAGAGATGGTCGTCGCCATAGTATTTGGGCGCGTCCTCCACCTCGCGGGAATCGCCCTCGTTGGCCACCATGGTCAAGGGGTTAAATTGATGCATGGCAGAGCCATCTCTTTTTTGCACGTACAGGAGTTTCTCGATCAGATCCTTGCCCTCTTCGGGCATTTGGATCAGGATGCCCAGCACATCCTGGGAGCTATCCCGAAAGCCGATCCCTCTCGCGCCCAGGCCGAGCTGGTAGAGCGAGAGGTAACGAGACCAGTTCTTGGTCGTGTGGCACTGCCGGGGATTGTGGACGTTGAGCAGGCTGTTCATGCTGGCATTGGGAGTCTCGACTTGCAGCTTGGATAGGTAGGCGTCCCAGAACGCGGCCATTTCCTCCAGCGCCAACTCCACTTGCGCCGGGTCCCGGTAGCGCCGGATCGCAGGCAGCGCCTTTTCGACGCTTTCCTCCTGTCCCAGTTGTGTGATCAGCCGGACCGTCTTGCCGGGTTGGATCACGCCCAGGTGGTGGAGTAGCACCCCGACGTTGTCGCCGCGCTGCGCCTCGTAATCGCCAAGCTCCGGCTCTTGCAGACTGAGCGGGTTGGCCCAGGTGCCGTATTCGTTGTCGCCCAGGAATCTCTTGCGGTCTGATTCATAAGAGGAGACCGGGCGATTCGAGGTGAAAAAGTTGACCCGGCGATCTTTGTTCATGAAAGCAAATTGGGCCAGGATGAGCCTGCCGTCGTCGTCGCGGTGCGCTCTGCTTTGCATCGTCTGAGGCACCCAGTCGGCGTTGGTAAGTTGCTTCAGCGCGTCAACGTGGGTGTACTCGACCACAGGGATGGCGTCAACTCCTAGCGGGCGAGTGGAAACGTTAGTGATACGGATGTCTCGGATCATCTGGCTGCCGTCCAGGGGGACAAAGATCGTCGCTTCCGTTCGGATCCCGTAAAACTCGGAGACGATGCGGGTATAACCCAGCCCGACGTGACATTCGTAGAGATCGTAAGGGTCCAACGTGGGGACAAAGTAGGAGGAGAAAACCTTGTATCCCTCCCCCTGTTTGAAGCGCAAGTAAAGCGCCTCTCCCTTGAACTCCGAACTGGCCAACTGGGGGATGTATTTGGTGATGCGGTTGAGCGCCGGGTCGCCCTTGCATACGAGCGATCCCCCGGTGTGATCTACGATACCGCCAAAGGCCAACGTCCCGACGTAGTTGATCCACTTGACCGGCGTTTTGGGATTCGTGATCACGTATTCGCGATGTTTGTCGTCAAAGTAGCCGTATTTCACCGTACCACCTCATCGAGTGTCAGATTCAGGCGTTGGATCCATAGAACGAGATTGTGGACATCGCGCCTTTCTCCCTTGCTAAATGCCCTGACTTGCCTCATCTGTATCCAGGGAGTATCCGTTGGCGATGGGCAGGCTGGCGCTCTGCAGGTTGAGCCAATACCTGCAAAAGCGCCAACCTACCTCATCGCCGGAAGGAGAAGGATGTTTAACGGCTAGTCGAAATTCATTTCTACCTCAGTACAACCTTGACCTCCACTTCCCTCTGCCGGGCAGAGGGAAGTGGGATCGTCGTCCCCTTAATAGATTTGCCGTCTACCGTGAGCGAGACGGCGTTCCCTTCGCCAGCCCGCTCGACGGTGATGCAGTAGGTGACGCCTCGAAAGATGCGCGTGACCTTGAAACCAGGCCAATCCCTTGGAATGACCGGGGCGATTTGCAGGCCGGTGTAGGTGGGCCGAATGCCCAGAATCCACTGGGTGATGGCGACGTAATTCCAGGCCGCCGTGCCAGTGAGCCAGGAGTTTTTCGCCTCGCCGTGCGTGGGGGCGTCGCGCCCGGCGATCGTCTGGGCGTAGACGTAGGGTTCACAGCGGTGCGTCTTGCTGATCGTCTCTCGCGCCGTGGGGTTGATGCGCGTGTAATAATCGTGCGCTTGATCGCCGCGCCCGACGATGGCTTCGGCGATCATGATCCAGGGGTTGGCGTGGCAAAAGATACTGCCGTTCTCCTTGTATCCCGGTGGATAGGACGAGATCTCGCCCAGATGCACATAGTACCGGGAGTAGGCGGGCTGATGTAGCATGATACCGTGCGGCGTGGCGAGGCGTTCCTTCACTGCCGCCAGCGCCTTTTCTGCCCGACCGTCGTCGAGACCGATGCCAGCCAGGGTGCAAAATCCCTGTGGCTCGATGAAAATCTGTCCTTCCTCGCATTCCCGCGAGCCGACCTTGTGGCCCAAGGCGTCGTAGGCGCGGAGGAACCACTCGCCATCCCAGCCGTGCTCGCGCACCGCAGATTCCATCTCTGCCGCCTGATCGAGATACCCTCGCGCCTCGTCGGTCAGCCCGCGTTCCTGGGCGATGGCGGCCATCTCCCTGGCAGCCATCACGAACAGTCCGGCGATGAAAATCGACTCGGCCACCCGATCATCTTTTTCGGCGGCGGTCTGGAACGGTTCGTCGGGCGTGTCGGAGAATATGTTCAGGTTCAGGCAGTCATTCCAGTCGGCGCGCCCGATGAGCGGCAGGCCGTGCGGCCCCAGCCGATCCAACGTGTACCGCAGGCCGCGTTGCAGGTGCTCGTAGAGCGGTTGCTCGGTGCCGGGCCGGCTCTCGTACGCCGCCGGTTCGTCCAGGATGCTCCAGTCGCCCGTCTCCTTCAAATAGGCGGCCACGCTCAGGATCAGCCAGAGAGGGTCGTCGTTGAAATTGCCGCCGATCTCGTCGTTGCCGCGTTTGGTGAGCGGTTGATACTGGTGGTACGCACCGCCTGTCTCCAGTTGCGTCGCCGCAAGGTCGAGGATGCGCTCGCGGGCCTGCCCTGGAATCATCTGCACGGCGCCTAGCAGATCCTGGTTGGAATCGCGGAACCCGATCCCTCGCCCAACGCCGGACTCGAAGAACGAGGCCGAGCGCGACAGATTGAACGTGACCAAACACTGATAAGCGTTCCAGATGTTGACCATACGGTTGGTGTGAACGTCTGGAGTTTCCACCTGCAAGCTGTCCAGCAGATCGTCCCAATGGGCGCGCAGAGCGTCGAAGGCGGCATCCACGGTACCCTTGTCCAGATACCTGGCTATGATCGGCTTGACCGTCTGTTTGTTGATCGTCTGCGAGTCGGGGGGATCGAATTTTTGCTCCTTGGGATTCTCGTGGTAGCCGAGCAAGAAGATGATCTGGCGGCTCTCGCCAGGCTCAAGCACGACCTTGACGTGATGCGAACCCATCGGCGCCCACCCGCGAGCCGCCGAGTCGAACGAGCGGCCACGTTCGACCGCCGCGGGATTGTCCCAGCCGCGATAAGGCCCCAGAAATAGATCGCGCTGCGTGTCAAAGCCGACCGGCTCCTCGGAGCAGGCGAAGAAGGCAAAATGATTCCGCCGCTCGCGGTATTCGGTCTTGTGGTAGATCACGCCCTCCTCGATCTCGACCTCGCCGGTGTTGAAATTGCGCTGGAAATTGGTCGCGTCGTCCTGCGCGTTCCACAGGCAGAATTCGACGCTGGAGAAAACGGATAGGTCGGCAGGCTTGTCGCGCCGGTTGGTCAGCGTGAGCTGCCAGATTTCCAGGTTCTCGCCCAGCGGGACAAAGTATCGAGTTTGCGCTTCGATCTCCTGGTACGTGGAACCGATAACCGTGTAACCCAACCCATGTCGGCAGATATAGCCCTCCCCCTGGCGGCGAGTGGGTTGCCAGGAAGGGGACCAGAACGTTCCCGTGTCGTCGTCCCGCACATAGATGTAGCGCCCGCCGCCATCGAGTGGGACATTGTTGTAGCGGTAGCGCGTCACGCGCCGCAGGCGCGCGTCGCGATAGAACGAGTAGCCCCCGGCGGTATTGGTGATGAGGCCGAAATACTGCTCGCATCCCAGATAATTGAGCCAGGGCAACGGCGTGTCGGGCCGCGTGATCACGTACTCGCGGCGTTCGTCGTCAAAGTGTCCGTAGCGCATAGATTCCTTGTCTGATGTTAGTGAGGTTACTCTTTTACCGCGCCGGCCGTGAGGCCGCTGACGAATTGCTTTTGCAGCAAGAAGAACATCAGCGCGATGGGAACCGTGGTCACTACCGAGGCGGCGGCCATATAATCATAGCGCAGTTGCGTGCCGGCGGCTCCCTGTATGAATTTGCGGATGCCCACCGGGATCGTCTCGACCCCCAGCGTGTAGGTGAAAAACATCTCTTCCCAGGCGGTCAGAAAGATATAGATCGCCGTGGAGACGATGCCCGGTATCGCCAGGGGGAGCGAGATGCGCCAAAAGGCCCCAAAGCGCGTCGCGCCGTCCACCATGGCTTGCTCCTCCAGGTCGGGGGGCAGCGAGGCGAAAAAGCTGCGCAGAATCCAGGTCGAGATCGGGGTGAAAAAGCCAACGTACAGCACGATCGCGCCCAGAGGGTGGCCGACCAGTGGGATGCGCAACGATTCCTTGATCCCCAGAAAGGTCAGGTAGAGCGGAATAAAGAACAGGGTGCCGGGGATGAGTTGGGTGCCCATGACCGTGAGGCCGTAGGCGTCGGCGCCGGGAAAGCGAAAGCGCGCCAGCGCGTACCCCGCCATGGCGGCAAAGAAGGTGCCCAGTATCGTCGCCGTCCCCACCACGAGCATGCTGGTGCGGAAGAGGGGGCCAAAATCCACGTAATCCCACATTCCCGTATAGTTTTCAAAGTGCCAGGTATCTGGAATGAGAGGGGCCTCTGGGTCTGCGATCTCCTTCCGTCCCCGGAGCGACGTGAGCAACATGAACAGGATCGGAGCGAGAATGATCGCGATCAGTACGCCGAGCAGCAGATTCGAGAGCCAATGGATCACCGTGTGACGCACGCTGCGAGAAATTGGAGTTTTTTCCCTAGTCAAGCCGGTCATAACTGTCTCCTTGCAAAACAGAACCCCCACTCAGTCCGAGATCAGGCCCGAGCGGAACAGCCGGTACCAGACGCCGACCGCCGCCAGCGCCACGATCATCATCAGCACCGAGGCTGCCGCGCCGTAACCGTAGAGGTTGTTGTTAAACGTCTGGCGGACGATGGCGATGCTGAGCAGGTTGTTGTAGCGGCCCAGGTTGTCGCTGGAAAAGAGCGACACGGCGATATTGTAGGGGCCAAAGCCAAAAAAGTTAAAGATGAGGCCAAACATGTTGGTGACGACCAGGATCGGCGTGAGGTACGGCACGGTGATGTAGCGGAATTTCCTCCAGGCGTCGGCGCCGTCGATGGCGGCGGCTTCGTACAGGTCCTTGGGGACGACTTGCAGCGCCGCGAGGAACTGGACGGTTGTGAACGGGATACCCCGCCAGATCGCCGGGATGATCAGCGCCGTGCGCGAATTCGGTCCGATCAGCCAGGAGACCGGCTTCTCCACCAGATGCAGCCAATCGAACAGAATGCGGTTCGCCAGCCCTCCTCGTTGCAGCCAGACGAACTGGAAGACGATGCCCACGACAAAGGTCGGCACCACCCAGGGCAGCAGTACCAGCGTGCGCGCCAGGCCGCGGCCCCGAAAGGTCCGGTTGAGCAACAGCGCCAGCGCCAGGCCAAAGACCGTCGTGCCGACCTGCACGTAGAACAGAAAGTAGGCCGAGTTCACGAGCGCCTGGGCCAGGCCCTTGATCAGGACGTCTCCACCGCCAAAAATCAATCCCTTGAGGATCTGCTGGTAATGCTGCAATCCGACGAACGGCGCGCGCAGCCAGTCGAGATACGTTTCGGCGGTGAGATTGAGAAAGGATATGTAGACTGCCTGTACTGTGGGGATGATGTGTACCAGCAGCATGACCAGCGCAGCCGGAGCGATGAATCCGTAGGCAATCCGGTTGCGAGCGATACGTCGCCACAGCGTCTCTTTTCTCGTCGAGGGTACGAAGGATTTCTTCACAGTCATGATCACACTCCCCACGTTCTCTGAGGAGGGCAGGAGACCTGGCGATCCCCTGCCCTCATGGGTTCCCTGGTTGCGAACGGTGATGCCTGCAGGTACGGTTACTGACTGAGGATCGTGTTCACGGTCTCGGCTGCGTCATCGAGCGCCGCCTGGACCGTGGCCTCGTCGATCGGGCCGCCGGCCGCAGCCACGTCCTCCCACAGGGCCTGGAGAGCGGTGTTGAAGGTGTTCTCGACCGCGCCCCACCGGGGAATGTTGGGGGAGCTTCTGCCGGTCGGCGCTGCCTCGATAAAGACGCTGAACAGCGGGTCGTCGACAAAGCTCGAATCGTTCTGCGCCTCTTTGGTCGTCGGCAGCATGCCGATGGCGTTGCCATAGCGGATCTGGGACTCTTTCGAGAGCAGGTACTGGACGAACGCAAGAGCGGCGTCATAGTCCTCGCAGCTCTGCAAGATGCCCAGGTTGCTGCCGCCAAAGAAGGTGACGTCGGCGCCCGTAGGCCCGGTCGGGAACGCGGCGATGGCAGTGTTGTCCGCCACGATCTGCTCGTAGCCGCTGCCCTCCAGGTCGCGCAGGTTGCTGATCATCCATGGCCCGCTCATCATCGAGGCCGCGCGGCCCTGGCCGAACTCGGCGTCAGTCTGGGCCGAGTTCAATTCCAGCGTGTTATCCGGCGTCAGGCCCATGCCGTAGAGCTGGTCGAACTGGGTCACGCCAGCAACGAACTCGGGGGAGTTGAAGGCAGCCTGCGACCAATCCTCGGTGAGGATGTCGCCGCCGTAGGCCCAGCCCCACTGCGTGGCGTTCTGCCACACGTTCCAGTCGTTGCGACCGGGATGGACGAAGGGAGCGATGTCCTGGCCCGAATCCCGGATCGCCTCGAGCGCGGCGATAAAGCTGTCTGTGGTGTCAAAGGCCTCGTCGGGATCAACGTCCGCCGCCTCGAACACGTCGGTGCGGTACAGGATGGCGCGCACGTCGGCGAACCAGGGCATGGCGACGACGTTATCGTAAATCTTGGCGGTCGCCCAGGAGGCCGCGACGAAGGCACCCTCGCCGCCCATCGCCTCGATCTCGGCGGGCGTGAAGGTGTGCAGGCCGCCCATGGTGCCAAAGGTGGGGACCCACGTGGTGCCCATCTGGGTGATGCACGGTCCTTCGCCGCCCTGCACCGCCGTCTGGATCGCGCCATACGCATCGCCCCAGCCGACGATCTCGGCGACGACGTTGACGTTGGGATGGAGTTCGTTGAACGCGGCGATCTCGGCGTCGATCGCAGCCTGTGGATCAGCACCGTTCGGCATGACCCAGATCAGGACGTCTCCAGACAGCTCGGGCGGTATCGCCGTCACCTCGACTTCGACGGGTACTTCGACCTCAACCGGCACTTCGACCTCGACGGTCTTTTCGACTTCGACCGGCACCTCGACTACCTTCTCGATGACCTCTGGAGTGGGCGCGGGGCCGCAACCAGCGAGGAGTAGGCTCACAGTCACCGATAAACTCACAAAAACCAGAATAGACTTGCGCATCTTCTTTTCTCCTTGACTTATTATAATGGGTCTGGTAAACTGTGGCCTGTGTAGAGTTCTACTCTGCACAGGTTTTGCATACAGGTCTTTCCTCTGTCTATGCCAAGTCGGGGGTAAAGGCCTGTAGGCATTTTACACCGCGTGGCTTCAAATTTTCCATCACCTCCTTCCATTTGATCGGCTCAAAGCGGAACCACAAGAGGTCCTGATCACCAGTTCTGTGGGCAGGATAATTCGGTGAGCAGAAGCCGCTTCTGAGCATTCTTCCAGGCGACCGATCAACAAGTCTGCCGCCATTGCTCCCAGGCGCTCAATCGGCTGGCGTACGGTTGTCAGCGCCGGTTCCATCACCGAGGCGATGGGGATGTCGTCAAAGCCGACCAGAGAGACGTCTTGAGGAACCTGCAAGCCAGCCTCGCGGAGCACCTTCAGAGCGCCGATAGCCATCATATCGCTGGCAGCAAAGACGGCGCTGGGGGAAGCAGGCAGCAACTGCTGCATGCCGACTCTTCCGCTGTTCTCGGCAAAATCCCCCTCGACGATCAACTCCTCTCGTATGGGAATCGCGTGCGCTTTTAACGCCCGGCGGTAGCCTTCCAATCGGTCCTGACCGGCAGTCATGTCCAATCGGCCCGTGATGGCGGCGATGCGCCGGTGCCCCAGACGGATCAGGTGCTCGACGGCCATCTGCGCCCCGCCGACGTTATCGGCATCCACGTAGTGGACCCGTTCGTCCGGGCGCCGCCCGATGGAAATGAACGGAATTCGATCTCGCAGCAGATCGGAAATGAGCGGGTCGTCGAGCGAAGTCGAGGAGACAATGGCGCCATCCAGGTAACCGTTTTGCATGACGCGCTGATACATTTCGTGTGGATCGGCGGAGGCCGTGAACAGGGAGAGCATCAATTGATAATGGCGGGCGTTGCAGGCCTCAGTGGCCCCGCGCAGCACGAGAGGAAAGAAGGGATCGGTAAAAAGCGTCGTGACCGCTTCTGGAATCACCATGCTGATGATGCGGGTGCGGTTGGTGACCAGGCTGCGGGCGACTACGTTCGGCTGGTAGCCAGACTCGCGGATCGCCTGCCAGACTTTTGTCCTGGTTTTAGCCCGCACATTGGGGTGGTCGTTGATCACGCGCGACACCGTCGAGCGAGAGACTCCTGCCAGTTGAGCGACCTGTTCCAGCGTAGAAGCCATTTCTTTCCTCTCCTCTTTTGGGAGCGCTCCCAAAAGCGTTCTTTTTCAAGCCCGATTTCTCGGGCCAAGTGTGGGAATCAAGGAAGTAGTTTTGGGAGCGCTCCCAATAATAGTATATCACAGAGTAGAAGGCCTGTCAAGCAAATGAGAGTGCTGCGCTCCACAAACACGCGGAAGGTCACCAGTTTGGCCCGATCATTCAGGGAAGAATCCAAGCTCCCTGTTGGATTCTAACTTGTTTCTAACGTCCCTCTAACGGCATTGCAATGTGAGCATGGTACAGTAGCAGCGACATGGTTCAGGAAATACAGGAGCATCCATCCCCTGAACCTTTATACATAAAAGAAGTTGAGAGTGCATTGTAAAGTGAGGTGTACTATGATCGACAAATTTCCTGGGATCCTTGTCATAGGATTCCTGCTTCTCGTCCTCGTCATATTTGGTCTATTGACCAGGGCGCGTTTCAAACCTGTACCACGGGACGGTACAACGAATTCGGAAACAGTTCAAAATGAAACTTCCACCGGTTCCTCCGACGGAGAGACCAAGCCCTGGATGGACTTTCAAAAGCCATCGCAGAGTGAGTTAAAGGCTATGCTCACGTCTTTGCAGTACCGTGTCACCCAGGAAAACGGGACAGAGCCTCCCTTCCAGAACGAATATTGGGGCAACCATCGGGAAGGTATCTATGTGGACGTGGTCTCGGGGGAACCGCTCTTTAGCTCGCTGGACAAGTTCGACTCTGGCACCGGCTGGCCCAGTTTCACCAGGCCGCTGGAATCGGAAAATATCGTGGAGGTTGAGGATCGGTCGCTGGGGATGTTAAGGGTGGAGGTGAGGAGTCGCTACGGGGACTCTCACCTGGGGCACGTCTTTAACGATGGCCCGCAGCCCACGGGCCTGCGCTACTGCATCAACTCTGCCGCCCTGCGTTTCATTCCCAAAGAGGATTTGAAAGAGGAGGGATACGGTGAATACCTGCACCTTTACTCTACCTCAGACGTTGCTCCCACCGATACCGCGACGGCGACGTTCGCGATGGGCTGATTCTGGGGACCCGACTCCCGGTTCGGGAGTCTCTCCGGCGTGATACGGACCCGCGTCGGATATACTGGCGGCACTACCGAGAATCCGACGTACCACAATCTAGGCGATCATACCGAGACGATCCAGATCGAGTACGACCCGACCCGGATTTCGTACCAGGAACTGCTGGAGTTGTTTTGGGCCGGTCACGACCCAACTCGACCAGCCTGGTCGCAACAATACGCCTCCATCATTTTCTATCACGACGAGGAGCAGCGACGGTTGGCCCAGGCGTCGAAGAAACAGTACGAAGCCGAATGTGACTGTCAGGTCTATACGGAGATCGTCCCGGCCGCCACGTTCTACCTGGCCGAGGACTATCACCAAAAGTACCGGTTGCGGCAGTCGCCCACTTTTATGGACGAGTTCGCGGCCCTATACCCCGATCCGATGGATTTCGTCAACTCGACAGCGGCAGCGCGGGTGAACGGCTACCTGGGCGGGTATGGCACGCTTGCCAATCTTCAGGCCGAGATTGATGACCTCGGGTTGTCTCCCGAGGCGCAGGAAGCGCTACTGGAGATTGTCCGGAATCGCAGGTGATGGTCAGGCGGCAGTCGCCTTGTCTATTCGAGGATAAAAACTCTAGCCCACGGCTGCCGGCCGACGACAGAGCGGCTGGAAATGCTGGATGCAACAGCTCAGGTGAGGACCACCCGGCGCCCATCCACCTGGGCTACCGTCACCGGTACGTCGTAGGTCTGTGAGAGGTTGCCGGAGGTGAAAACCACGTCCATCGGACCGGCAGCGAGGGTTTGCCCCCGGCGCATTAAAACCAAATAGTCAGCCACGGCGGTCAGGTTCGGCTCGTGCGTGGTAAAGGCCACGGTCACGCCATCGTCGGCCAGCCGCCGCACGAGTTGCAGAACGCGCCCCTTGTTGCTCAGGTCGAGATGGGAGGTAGGCTCGTCGAGCAACAGGACGCGGGGTTGTTGCGCCAGCGCCCGGGCGATCATGACCAGTTGCCGCTCCCCGCCGCTCAAGGTCTGGATGGGCCGCCCAGACATCGCCTCCATGCCCACCGTCGTCAACGCCCGGTAGGCTATCCGGCTATCTTCAGGTCTGGGCATCCGCAGGAGGGGGAGATACGGCGCGCGCCCCAGCAGAACGTACTCCAGCACGGTGAAATTGAAGGGGATGGCCTCGTCCTGTGCGACCAGCCCGATCATCTGGCCCAGCTCGCGGCGCGCATAGTGCTGGCGAGGGCGCTGCCCCAAAAGAATCGAGCCGGAGGCCGGGGTCAGGATCCCCAGGATCAGATGTAGCAGGGTCGATTTGCCCGCGCCGTTGGGACCCAGGATGGCGGTGATGGAGCCGGCGGGGATCTCCAGGGACAGGTTCTCGAACACGGTGTGCTCGCGTCCGTTGTAGCTGAAGCGGATCTCGGAAAGTGCGATCATTGGGTGCATAACCGTTCCTCAGTCTTTCAAGCCCCAGGGCGCAAGCTGCTGGGGCATGACCATCAGGGTGCTGAACCCCAGCGCCCCAATCAATGACGTCAGAATGCCCAGGGGGATCTCGCTGGAGAGCGCCGTGCGCGCCACCGTGTCGCAGACCAGGGCGAAAGCGCCGCCGATGAGCACCGCGCCCGGCAGCGCGCGCTGCCCGTCGGCCCCCAGAAGGGAGCGGGCGAGCTGCGGCACGATCAACCCCACCCAGCCCACCACGCCGGACACGGAGACGATGGCGGCGGTGGCCGCGACCGCTGCGACCAGCAGCACCGTGCGCTCGCGCGCGGTGGCCGTCCCCAGTGAAAAGGCCGTGGCGTCGTCCAGGGCCAACAGGTTCAGCCGCCAGCGCATCAAAAGCAGCGCCACCAGCGCCGCCGTGGTCACCGGGAGGATAGAGAGCGTCTCCTGCCACGTGACGCCCCAGAGCGCGCCCAGCATCCAGAAAACCAGTTCCGGCAGTTGAGTCAGCGGGTCGGCGACGTATTTGAGGACGCCGACACCGGCCGAAAACAACGCCGAGATCGCGATCCCGGCCAACACCAGCCGCAGCGTCCAGCCGCCGTAGCGGATGTGGCGCGCCAGGGCGTACGAAAGGACCAATCCCAGGCAGCCGAACAGGGCCGCCGCAGCCTGCGTGACCAGGCCCGAAGCGCCCAGCGCCACGATGCTCAAGGCCGCGCCGAAAGCCGCCCCGTGCGAGACGCCCAGAAAGCCCGGCTCCACCAGGGGATTGCGAAAGATCATCTGCAGCACAGTACCTGACGCCGCCAGTGACATGCCCAATAGCATGGCCGCCAGAATGCGCGGCAGGCGCAGGTTGAGCACCAGGCGCTGGGCCAGAGGATCGTGAAGCAGAGTCTGGGGCGGCATCCAGATCGGCGAGGGGTACCGCCCGACAAAGAGCGACAGGCCTGCCAATCCCAACAGCAGAACGATCAAGCCCCAGAGGGCGCGCCGGTAGTTTTGGATCGTCAACGTGTCATTTCCTGAACAGGGCAAATGGAACGCGGGCGCTTGCCTGCAACCTGGGAGCTACGGCCACGCTTCCATCCGCGCCAAGATCTCGGTCTCGATGGTGGAGCGGTCGAGGCCGTAGAACGTCTCGAAGAAGCGGATGGCCTCGGCGCGCACGTCCACGTCCGCAAAGCGCGCCGGCTGGACGCGCTGCGCCAGCCAGAGCAGGCCCAGGCCCCAGCGGGTGTCCGGCTGATCCCAGCTATGGTAATCGCCGACGAAGGGATAGAGCTGACCGGCGCGGACCGCCGCCATCTCGGCCCACTGCGGGTCGGCCTGGAGCTGGGTCGCCACGTCCACCGCGCTGCCAAAATAGTTGATGACGTAAATCTGATCGGGATTCCAGGCCGCGATCTGTTCCAGGTTGACCACGGCCCATCCCCCTCCCTGCGCGGCAGCGGCCCATACCGGCGTCCCACCGACCAGCTCGACCATCTGCGTCTGAATCCAGCTCGCCGGGGGGACCTTGAACGCGACCTCGCCGCCCTTGTCGCTGTACTGGAGCACCAGGACGCGGGGTTTTTGCGCCGTGGTGAGACCCTCGGCGCCCTCGGCCACACGTTCCAGGATCTCGTCGTAGTAGGCCCAGAGGCTCTCGGCGCGCTCCGGATCGCCCAGGGCCTGGCCCAGGACTGCCAGATCGCGCCGGTATTGGTCGGGGGTCTCCAGGTCCAGGTACAGGATCGGGATCCCTAACTGTTCCAGGGGATCGCCCAGAGATTCTTGCATGTAGCTTTTGAGGAGCACCAGGTCGGGCTGCGCGGCGGCGACCTCCTCGGCCGCGGCATCGGCCATGAAGCGCGTTTTGGTCTCCACGTCGGGATCCAGCAAGCCGACGAAGGCCTGCGCCGCCTGCGTGGACTTGGTGAGGGCCAACACCCGTCGGTCAGCGTTTGGAAATGCGTACACAGCGTCGTTGAGCATAAAGTTGGCCCGGCCGGCGATCACAATCCGCTGCGCCGGTTCCGGAAGCTGTACCTCCCGCCCCAGCGCGTCGACCACCGAGATCGCCCCAGACCCGACGGCAGATGGCGCCACTATGCCCTGGCTGCATCCCGCCAGCCCCAGTAAAAGCACGACGACCAATCCCCACACGAACGTCTTTTTCTTGATCAAATCAGTCCTCTCTACAAGTTCAAAGAGCGGGCGCGCCTGGCTCCAGGAGCGCAGCCTCGCTCACATCAAGCCACTCCACGATGGCCTGCACCTGCCCCAGGCGGAAACGGTACACCAGCCATTCAAACGCGCCCGGCTCCAACGCATCCAGGGCCTCCTGTTGTTGCGCCAGCCACTGCTGGCACAGGCCGCGCTGTGTTTCGAAGAGATCGCGCAGCGTCGCTTCCCCTTCCTTCTGGGCGAAATAAAGCTTGGCCAGGAACTCGAGGCGAAAGTCGCGCCCGTGCTCCACCGGCGCGTGAAGCCACGCATCCAGCGCGACTTCACCCTCCGGGGTAAGGGCATACACTTTGCGGGGAGGGCGCGAGTCCTGAAACTCCATGGTGTAATCAATATACCCCCGCTCCTCCAGGCGCGTCAGCAGCGCGTAGAGCCGGCTCTGCTTGAGACGCCAGACCAATCCAAGCCTGGCTGCCTGGGAAAGGCGCTGGCCGATCTCGTAGCCGTGCATGGGCTGTTCGGCAAGAAAGCCAAGCAGGCTCCATTCAATACTCAGGGGGGTGCGGCGCGATTGGCTCATTATACTCACAATATGAATACTTATGCTGTGAATATACTATCAAAGAGGCCAATTGTCAAGCCACGTCTCCGATGACTATAAGTTGAGGAGTCCCAAGCGCGTGACGCGGAATGGACGGGCTATGCGACCAGCGCAATCGAGGCTGCCAGAGCTATCTGGCCCAGGTGGTAGGTGATCATCACCCGCAGCCGGGCCGAGGGAGACGGCGTGACGAAACGATCCCAGGCCAGCATCGCATCCGAGGCAAAGAACAGCGTGGCCCCGCCGATCGCCAATCCCTGGCGTAGCGCCGTCCACTCCGGGCGGAAGAGCGTAGCCCAGGCCGAAAAGAGCATCAAGCTGAGCACCACGCTGTAGAGCGCCACGGGAGCCAGAAGCGACGTTTTACCCCGACGGCGCAATCCGGCTGCGACGCCCCGGTAGAGCGCCAGGCCAATCGCCGCCACCACGACGAGGAGCGCGAGGGCCGGCCAGGGCGGCAGCGTGGGGTTGAGTCCAACGACGTAGCAAATGTGGGCCAGCAGAAACGCCACCAGACCGGGCAGGAAAAAACGCTCGCCGGGCAACATCAAAAAGACGTCGCCGACCAGCGAGAGGGCCAGGCCGGGCAGGAAGAAATCGGCTTGCCAGGTATCGTGCGGCTCTCGCGTCAGCAGCCAGGCTCCCAGCAGGACGACGATCAGCGTCGCCGGTTTGAAAATGTACTCCAGGCGCCTCTGGTTTCGGGCGACCGCCAGCCAGTCAATCACAGCCACGATCAGAGCAACGACCAGTACTCGATGTCCAATCTCCATTCTCCAACCTCCAATCTCTCTACTGAGGCCGCATTGCCTCCTGTAATCCATCCCCCACCAAGTTGGCCGCCAACACCGTCAGCGCCAGCGCCAGGCCGGGGAAGACGCTGGCCCACGGCGCGTCTCGCAGGTAGCCCCGGCCTGCGGCCAACATCGCTCCCCACTCGGGGGTTCCCGGCGGCGCGCCCAACCCCAGAAAGTTGAGCGCCGCCCCGTTGAGCAGCACCCATCCCAATTGGGTAGCGGCAAAGGCGATGAGGGATGGCGCAGCGTTGGGCAGAACGTAGCGGAGGGCGATCCGCCAGGCGCTACACCCTACGGTCCGGGCCGCCTCGACGTAGGGCTGTCCGCGCACCTCCACAGCCGCGCTGCGGGTCAGCCGGGCGTAGGGGGAAGCCGCCGCCAGCCCCACTGCCGCCGCCACCGAAACAAGTCCCGTGCCGAGCACCGCCACCGCTGCCATCGCCAGCAAAAGCCCTGGAAATGCCAGCAAGGCATCCACCAGCCGCATCAGCGCCGCGTCGGTTCGACCGCCCAGGCTTCCCGCCGCCAGCCCCACCGGCAGTCCCAATCCCACCGCCACCGCCACCGCCAGCGCGCCCATCTCCAGCGTCCAGCGTCCGCCCCAGAGAAGCCGCGCCAGAACGTCCCGTCCCAAAAAATCGGCGCCCAACACGCCGCCTGGCCCCGGAGGCAGGAGCGCCCGTACCGGATCGGCAGCCTGGGGGTCGGCAGGGGCCAGCAGCGGAGCCAACCAAGCCCCCAGAGCGATCAGCGCCAACCAGGCCAGAGCGGTCAGCGCGACCGGCTGGCGCAGGAACGGGCGCCTCGTGGGAGCCGCCCACTCGATCACGCCAACTCCTCCCGCAGCCGGGGATCCAGCCAGGCCTGTACCAGGTCTGCCGCGAGATTGACGAGAACGTAGGCCAGTGCCCCGGATACGACGACCCCGCGTACCACCGGCAGGTCTTGCCAGAGGATCGCCTCCACCGCCAGCGTTCCCAGTCCCCGGCGGGCAAAGACCGACTCGGTGACCACCGCCCCGCCCAGCAGGAAGCCAAACTGAAGGGCAGCGACGGTGAGCGCAGGGGCGAGCGAAGCACGGAGCACGTGAACGAAAAGCACGCGCTGCGACGAAAGCCCGCGTGCCCGCGCCGCCGTCACGAACGGCTCGCCCAGCACTTCCACCACGCGGGCGCGCACCAGCCGCGCGATGGAGCCGGAGAGAGCAAAACCCAGCACAAGCGAAGGCAGCACCAGGTGTCTCAGGCTACCCCCGCCGGTCGCGGGCAGCCAGCGGAGGCGCAGGGAGAAGAGGAGGATCGCCAGAAGGCCCGACCAGTAGGTGGGCGTGGAAAGCCCCAACACCGCCAGCGTTGTGGCGACCGTATCCACCCAGGTGGATCGGCGCACGGCGGCCAGAGAGCCCAATCCCACCCCGATTCCCAGTCCTATCGCGGCGCCCGCCAACGCCAACTCGAAGGTGGAGGGGAGTTGCTCCAGGATCATCCGGCTCACCGGGCGGCTGTGGAGCCATGAGCGCCCCAGATCGCCTCGGGCCAGGTCCCCCAGGTAGCGCGCGTATTGGAGCGAGAGGGGATCGTCCAATCCCAATTTGGCACGCCGCTCGGCGACCTCCCTGGGGGTAGCGCCAGAGGCGGCGAGCAACGCCTGGGCGGGATCGCCGGGCGTCAACTGCATGGCCGCAAACGCCAACGTCGCCGCCAACCAAAGGACGAAGACTGCCTGCACGAGCCTTCGTCCTGCGTATCTCGTTATCATTGCGTGACTCTCAGAATCACATGTTTAGTTTTCTCTCACCGATGAATACAAGCGAGCCAATTGCTCTTCCACGCACTGCCTTGCAGGCATCATCTCTTGCCGTAGAGCAGTTCAGCGACCCAGCCGATCCCCAACTCGTACAGCTTGCTCGCGGTGGGCGCTCCCGTTTCCCTGTCCCATCCGCGCATCTCATAGTACAGATCAAGCGCCTGGGCGACGTCCTCAGCGGGCACCTTCACGCCTTCCTTCGGACCCGACTCGAAGGGCGTGGAAAAGCGCCAGTGGGCCACGTCATCTTTGGATGTGAACCCTTCGCGATAGTTAAAGGCCCGCGCCATCGCCAGAGCTCTTTCTCCCACTTTCATCAGCTCGAAGAGAGAGCTGTCCCATCCCGTCACGCCCTGCACGAGGTCGCGCATCTGTTCCATGCTGTAAGGCATGAACATGCACAGCCCCAGGCAGTTGAAGAACACTTGCCAGTCAATGTGATACTTGGCCAGACGCACTTTCTCTGGACCCAGATAGTCAGCGGGCAAAGGCTCCAGGACGCCCAGGGATTGCACGTCTTTAATCCCCCCCTCGGATACATAATTGGTGTCGTGGATGTTGTGCATGTGGTCAGCCCCGGTGGGCGAGGTGGCATATCCCATGCCGAGGGCAAATTTGGCGCGTGGCTCGTGCATAGGGACTTCCTGTCCCTTGTTCTGTACGGCATACTGTTCCGTCTCTCGGCCGATCGTTTTCGCCGCCCGCAGAGAACCTTCGGCCAGCACGTTCCCAAACCCCTGCCGGTGGGCGATCTGCTCGAGCAAGGCGATCATCGCCTGGGCGTTTCCGAAACGGACTTGTAGTCCTTCCGTGTCCTCCACCGAAAGCAGTTCCCGCTCAAAACACTCCATCGCCCAGGAGATCGTCACACCCGCAGAGATCGTGTCCATCCCGTAGGCGTTGCAGAGCTGGTTTCCGTAGGCGATGGCCTCCAGATCGTCTATGCCGCAGCAGGAACCGAGTGCCGCGATGGTCTCGTACTCAGGGCCGCCATATTCTGGATCCACCTCGTAGCGGCCGGTGACCTTGGTCATACGCTTGCAGGCGACGGGACAGGCGAAACATGTCCCCCGATCCGCCAGGATGGTCGCCGTCATCGTCTGCCCGCTGATTTTCTCCGCTCCCTCGAAGGAACCCTCCTGAAAGTTGCGGGTGGGCAGCGCGCTGATTCCGCTCAGAAACCCCACACCGCCAGCAGTGCCGTTCTCGTGAAGCCCCCCGGCCCACGTGCTTTTGAAATTGTCGCGCAGCCAATCCGCGACCTCGCGCACTCGATCCCGATCGGTGAGTTCCATCCGGCCGGTCCCGCGCACCGCGATCGCCTTCAGCTTCTTGGATCCCATCACCGCCCCCATGCCGGTTCGGCCCGCGGCGTGATGGACGTCGTTGATGATGCAGGCATAGCGCACCAGGTTCTCGCCTGCCACACCGCACTGGGCCACGCGAACGCGCTTGTCCTTCAGTTCCTCTTTCAGAAGCTCTTCCACCTCGGCGACCTCTTTGCCCCAGAGATGAGTGCCATCGCGGATCTCGACCCGGTCATCCTGAATCCACAGGTAGACGGGTTCCTCCGCCTGGCCGGTGACGACGATGGCGTCCCATCCGGCGCGTTTTAATTCCGCCCCCCAGAAGCCGCCCACGTCCGCCTCGCCAAAGCCGCCGGTGAGGGGAGACTTGGCCCCGACGGCGTTCCGTCCGCTACCTCCGGCGGGCGCGCCGGTCACCACGCCATTGGCAAAGATAAGCACGTTGCCCGGCCCCAGGGGATCTGTCCCTGGCTCCACCTCTTTTAGTAGATAGTGGGCGATCAAACCCCACCCGCCAAAGTAGGTGCGGAAGAAATTCTCGCCGGGTTCTTCTATGCTCACCTGCCGGTTCGACAGATCCACGCGCAGTATTTTGTTGTGAAATCCCAAAGACATGATCCTCTCCTTTACTTTTCTACGGGCATTGCTTCCATTATAAGGTGTTCAGCGAAATTTTACCAATCGGCGGCAAACTGCCCTTCCCAATCATGAGCCGCCACAACGGTCGTTCTCCTTGCCAGGGCACAATCAAGTTTCGCCCGTGCTGCATGCGAACAGCATACGTGAGCCACCGCGCCGACTTGACACAACTACCACTCCGAATAAGTCCACCATCAAGACAAAAAAGCCACAATACAACGAGCGCCGATAGCCGATGGGAGCACTCCACTGACTCCTCAATCTGCCCAATACTTGTACTCTCCCGTCAATGTTGGGTAAATGGCAATTGCTGGCGTTTCGTATGGATGTGCCTCGACAATGGCTCTGACCACTGCTTCTATTTTTCCCCTCCGACATATAGCTTCGAGGCGATTCTCTTCTGATTCGTACTCTTTACCCTTTACGCCTGCCTGGCTCCAGGCCTTCTCCAAGACACGGTACTTGCATATGCTTCGAGTGATAAACACAACGCGATCGTAATGCCCATCTCCCACTGCACCGGCGCCTGCTTCACACATAGCCAGTCGTACAGTCTCAGTATGCTCAATAGGCACATACACAACGATCATCACGTACTCGGTCAGAGGCTCCACTTTCATTTTTCCCGATTCTCCGCGTTGTCCAACATGCGATCGTAGAACGCGATGTTCTCTTCGATCATCTCCCGGATGGGCAGGTCGTAGGGGCACCGTTCCTCGCACTCGCCGCACTGGATACACCCGCGTCCTTCCTCCACGATCTCGCCCATCCAATCGAAAAAGATATCCGCCGGCCACAATTTCCACATCCCCTGCGTGATCATCAACGTCGGAATAAAGATGCCCTGGGAACAGGGCAGACAGTAGCGACACTGGCGACAAAAACGCGTCCCCAACTCGTCGCGGATGCGCGTCATCTCCCGCCGCTCGTGCTCCGTCAGCTCCCAGTCCCCGCTGTTGACGATGGCCACGATCTCTTCGATCTCTTCCACCTTCTCCACGCCCGGATCCGGCAGGACATCTTCGAACTGGAGCAGGTACTTGATGGCCAGGTTGGCGCTCCGCACCCGGCCCCCGCCGAAAGGCTTCATGGCGATAAAGCCAACGTCCTGCTCCCGGGCCAGGGGAACCAGCTCTGCCAGTGCCTCGTTGGAGATAAAGTTGAGCGGGAACTGGATCGTCTCGAACAGCCCCGAACGAACCGCCTCCAGCGCGACGTCCACGTTGTGGCTCGACAGGCCCACGTGCCGCACCTTGCCCATATCCAGGGCCACATGCGCCGCCTCCAGCGCCCCATCCGGTCCCAGCACCTGCTCGTACGCCTCGAACGTGGTGACGTTGTGGAGCTGCCACAGGTCCACATAGTCCAACTGCAACGTGCGCAGGCTCGTATCCAGGTGCTCCAGCGCCGTCTCTTTATCCTTGGCGTGGGACTTGGTGGCGACGACGACTTGCTCCCGGCGCTCGTCTAGCCCGGCAAATGCCTTGCCGAAGCGTTCCTCACTGTCCTCGTAGCCGCGGGCGGTATCGAAGAAACGGACGCCCAAGTCGAGGGCGCGCCGCACTACCTTGATGGCGTCTTGCTCCGTGGGACGGGTGATCGGGATGCCGCCCATCCCGACCCTGGAGACCTCCAGGCCGGTTTTTCCCAATCGCATCGTTTTCACATCGTTCTCCTTTTCAATTTCGGCAGTACTTGAGATGTACCTCACATCGTGTGGAATGGTTCAGGTTCCATCGCGGGCCGCTGCTCCGTCTCCTTGGAAAACGTCTGCAAAAGCAATGTAGCCGCCAGGTAGGTCGTCCCTGTGGTCAAGAAGAGAGGGGTAAAGCCCGCCCGCTGCTGCACGGCGCCGCTGATTCCTGGGCCGATCATCTGGCCCACGGACCAGGCCATTCCCAACATCGCCCCCACCGTGCTCTGTTCCTCCTTCCGCGCCAGCCGCATAGCGAAGGTGGTGTACAAAGGACTGCCCATGTTCATCAGCACCGCCCGCAGCCAGAGGGCGACGATGGCTACCCCCAGCACGGGCGCAAAGCCCAGGGTCAGTAGGAGCGGCAGGGAGAGCAGTTGGGTCGCCACGATCGTGCGCAGTTCCCCCCAGCGCTCCGCCAGCATCGGCGCAGCCAACGCCCCCAGCCCCACCAACAACTGGGAGATGGCAAAGGTCAACCCCAGGAGGCTATCGGCGATGGCAAAGCGTTCCTTGAGAAAGACATTGAGATACGGGATCAGCAATCCCGCGCCCAGGGCGATGATCAACTGTGGCGTCATAAGCCAGAGTATGTCCCGACGCAGCAGCGATCGCATGAAGAGAATCGTCTCACTTGTTGCATCTTGCGAAGGCCGGGAGCGTTCCTGCACCATCAGCAGTGGGAGCGCCGAGATTCCAAAGACGCCACAGGCCACCAGGAGCGTGGCCCGGTAGGCGGTCGCGCTCTCCGGGCCGACGTGCAGGAGGGCGGCGAACCATGCTGGCATCAGTCCGGCGATCAGGCTGCCAGCGAATCCGGTCAGCGTCGTCAGGCTGAACTGTAGGCTAAAGGCAGTGGATCGGTCCTCGTCGGCGACGTTCTGCGCTATGAACGCCGGTCCGGCGGCCATGCGCAGGGCATTGCCCGTGCCCATCATCGCAGCCGCCAGCAATAACAATCCATCGAAGGGCGAAAGCACCAGCAGGACGTTCGCTGCAACGCTGATAAACACTCCCACGAGCACGGCTCTCTTGCACCCGATCTGGCTGGTCAGAATGCCCATCGGGATGCTCAGAAACAGCGCGGCCAGGCTGATCAGCGACATGAACAATCCCAGAAACGTCTTGTCGTTTCCTCGCGCCAGGATAAAGAGCGTGAGAAAGAGCCAGATGATATTCTGTCCAAATCCATTGATGGCGACCATGGACAGAAACAGTTTCGCGTTGCGGCTGAGACCGGCCATCCTGCGCCATTGTTGTGTGAGCGCATTGATCATACCTTGTCCTCCCAAAAAGACTCGTGAATGCTAAACGTCTATCACCATCAAATCCTCGCCCAGGCAGAGTTCACCATTGTAATCCCGGCGCACGTCCGCGAGCAGCGAGCGCATCATATCCTCTGGCTTGGGCCGGATGTGGGTCAGCACGAGCTTTTTGACTCCGTTGCGAGCCGCGATCCTGCCCACCTGATCTGAGCAGGCGATCACGTGCCCGGCCAGCCGTTTGAAGGCGGACGTGGTGAACTCGGCCTCGGCCAGGTAGCAGCACTGCACCAGGACGTCTGCATCGCGAGCGAGGCGATCCAGGCCGGGGCAATCCACAGCGTCCCCGCTGATGGCGACGACCTTCCCCTCCGCCTCAATCCGGTATCCCAGACAAGGCCAATCTTTCCGTGACAGTCCCTGGCTGTTTCCGTGATCGACGTATTCGGCGAACACTTTCCATCCGCCGCTTTCACAAACGAGTCCCGATTCTACTTCTTTCACCTGAACGAGGTCTCGGATGTCTATCAAATTGTCATTGTTGAAGAGCGTGAAGGCGATCTCTCGCGCGTAGACGCGCTCCAACAGAGCAGCGACGATCTCCGCCGTACCGAATGGGCCGTAGACGGTCAGCGGCTCTCTGCGTCCGTAATGCCAGGCAGTCAGCAGGAACTCGCCCAGGTTGCCAATGTGATCGTAGTGATGATGGGTGATAAAGACCGGATTGACGTGCTGTGGCTGGACGCGAGCCTGCACGAGTTGCGTCATCACCCCCCATCCAGCGTCGAACAGGAGCTTTTCGTCTCCGGCTTCGATCAGGATCGCCGAGGCCTGACGGTTCGGCTCCAGAATGGGAGTGCCCGTGCCAAGTAAGATAATCCGCATACGTTCTCTCCGTCGTTAAAGATCTCACGGTTCTCATTTATTTTCAAGCAGTTCAGCCACCCATCCGATCCCCAATTCGTACAGCTTGCCCGCGGTGGGCGCGCCCGTCCTCTTGTCCCACCCGCGCATCTCGTAGTATAGGTCGATAGCTTGGGCCATATCCTCGGCCAGCACCTCCGCCCCTTCGTGCGGACCGGACTTGAGCCGAGTGGAAAAGCGCCAGTGAGCCACGTCATCTTTGGCGGTGAATCCCTCCCTGTAGTTAAAGACGCGGGCCATGGCCAACGTTCTCTCTCCCACCTTCATCAGTTCAAAAAGAGAAGTGTTCCACCCAGTCACACCTTGCACAATATCCCGCAATTGTTCCTTCAGGAACTCCGTCTTGAACCTTAACAACCGCATATCTAAACTTGCCAAAACAGCCTCGCCGTGGGAAAATTGTGCCAAATCACCACAATCTGGGGAGGTAGAATGAACCGGCAAGACGAATT
>Ga0180434_10000838_pt1 | contig 45029 bp, 43 predicted proteins | sample SS_ome_7_FD_132453 | JGI IMG/M metagenome (GOLD analysis project Ga0180434, IMG submission 132453) | Hypersaline lake sediment archaeal communities from the Salton Sea, California, USA - SS_1_D_2 metaG | ecosystem: Environmental > Aquatic > Non-marine Saline and Alkaline > Hypersaline >... | reverse complement strand
TTTATATGGTAAGATAATGTGGCACTCTTGATACCGAAAGGCAAGAGAAACAGAGAAAACAAACTTTACCTGTGTAAAAGGCTATAATACGTCTACTCGACCAATGTTAATATGGGTAATATGTTGTTAGTTAAGTGTTATCAATTGTTTATGGAGGTCTTGGCGGCCTTTGGCGGATTTTTTCAAGCAAAGCAAAGCCAATTTTACGGCGTAATCTGGTGGGCGCGGAAGGTTCTTTGTTCTTTGGGCAGGTACTTGTTCTCGACCGGACCGTCCGGGGTATCTACCAGGATCGCTCCATCGTCGCTTAGCAGGTGGATGTCATTGCTGTGCGGGAATTGGAACATCGCTTCCGGCGTGATATACGGGAAATCGGCCAGCTTTGTCAGCAGCCCGGTTGGCGTGTGGTATTTATAGAGCGTTTGCAGCGGCTCTTCAGAGCCTGCCTTGTGCGAGCCGGCCATGATCAGATACTGGCCGAGCGTGTGCGAATATTCGATACTGCGTATCCCGAAGCCGTCGAGGTCCAGCGCCAGCGGGCGGGCGAAGTGGGGAGCTTCGCCGCCTAAAACGACTGCTTCAGGATTGATCAGCCGGATGACGAGTCCTATTTTTTTATCTTCGGGCTTCGGCCTCGGATTTCTAAAGCCGATGAGCATCGAGCTGCCGTCGGCGGCGGCGCAAAGCCCTTCGATGTTGAGTCCATCTTCTTTAGGGGCGAGGTCGGGAATATCGTTCGTATCGATATGGCCGTCAGCTACTCCGATTGCATCGGCAAGACCCAGGTTATAAAGCGAATCGTATGCGATTAAGTTATCTATCAGGTTCGTGTAATTGCCGTCCACGGTGACGTTCAGCTCGCCGCCTTCAAGAGTAACGGTTGTGGCGAAAAATTGATAACGGCTGCAGAAATATTTGCCGTCCCTGTTTCTGCCGTGCGATGTTATCCAGAAAATTCTGCCGTTAAACCATGTCGCCCCTTCGATGTCTGTCTCGGGGTGGCAGGGATCGATATTCAAATAGTCACCGATTTCTACATCGGCGATAGCGGCAGAGCCGGGAATGTTTACATCATATACCCTGAGTTTATTTTTCTCGTCGCCGCCAACAATAAACAAATCCGGCGTAAGGGCCGCCCCCGCGGATGCATCGGCTATCTCGTAGAAAATTTTGAACGTTCTTGTCGTCGCGGGGATTGACCATGCGGTCTCATTGAGATTACTTGAAGTATCGCGGGCTTTCACGCTATAGGAGTATTGCGTGCCCATAGCCAGGCCGTTCGGCTCGAAAATGTTGCCGTACTGCCATCCGCTGTCCGGCCCGTTGCCCGATGAGCACTGGAAGAAATACTCGATACCGTTTTGAGTATCGGCGGCGGTAGCTGCTTCCATATATATCGAGGACGTCGAGGTAGTTACCGGCCGGACTTGCCAGCTCATAACATTCGGCTCGGGAACGGTGGTATCAACGCCCTCGAGCCAGCTATCGCTGAATAACATCAAATCGTCTGCTTTTATATTATAGCCGTATCGCCTGTAAAGTCCACCAGGTTGCAGAAAGAGTCCGGAGTGAATCCGGAATTCCGCCGGCAGTTTGCGAAAATTGCGAAATCAACAAACTCCACGTCGCCGTCGAAGTCAATATCACCGGTGGGGCGGTAAATAGGCAGCAGCGATAGAATTGCATTTTCGAGCATCAGTTTTGCCTGGTCGGTGGCATCGGCGAAGAACTCGTATGTATTTTTCGGCAGTGCGAAGAATACGCGGGCGGCACCGGCAGTGTAATAAGAATCATCGTAGTACGGCGTCTCATTGCCGAACCAGCGGGCGATAAAAACATTGCCGTTGCAGGCGGCCACGATTGTGCCGCTGCCTGCTGATGCGCGGTCCGAGTGGTCGATTTCTTTGCCGGAAGTAAATATCTCCACAAATCCGTCAGAAGTATCGAAGCCCGCGAATATCTCATCGTCTGCGAAAACGACGGACAGATGCGTCAATGCGCTCGTGCTTATATCGCTGCCGGCAAGCCAGTCCCAGTATTTGTGATCTTCACTTCGGGCGATTTTGATATTATGGTTAAGAATGGGCACCCCCAATCCGTTCCAGAAATCGGCGTCGGCGTTGTAATCTTTGCCGTCAAGGTCCCGCGAGACGATGATAAGGTCTGCGGCTTCAAGCTCGAACTTTTTCTTGTCGCTGAGGTCTTCGTCGTATCTGTCGGAATCTATGTGAACATCGACGTTTCCGCTATAGATTTGCTGGAGGAATTCGGTATATCCGCGTTCAGATTCGGAGTTGTCGGTTACGATGATGATTTTCAACGGCTCGGCCCTGCCGACAACCGCCGGAATAGTCAGCAGTACCAGTATTAATATCAAAAACCTGATATTCACTCAACGCTCCCTAAGCTTTCTTTTGTGGTCCAACGCCGATAATATAATGGCGGTAAACTAACCTGCCCAAGTTGTTATTATAACAAAAAATCGGGATAAAATCCAGATGTTGTCGCTATATACTTCCACTGTTTTATGCAGAAAGTGCTGAGAAAGCGAAAAAACGCTGGAAAAACAATTGCAACTTGGGTATTGTATTGCGGATTTTATATCGTATTTAGTGAAAAACTGCGGCAATGCCGCCGGCTAACAGATAATTTATGAGATTTATACTAATTGACAAAATTGTTTCACTGGAAACAAGCAAGGGAATCAAAGCGGTAAAGAATGTTTCTCTGTCCGAGGAATATCTGGCCGATCACTTCCCTACGTTCCCTGTCCTTCCCGGCGTGCTGTTGCTGGAAGGACTGATCGAGTCGGCAACATGGCTGGTGCGGCGGACGGAAAATTTCGCTCACAGTATGATATTGCTTGAACAGGCGAGAAATGTAAAGTATAAGAGCTTTTTGGCGCCGGGTGCCCAGATCGAGTATACGGTTGAGGCCAAAACTATCGAAGAAAAAGTCAGCAGTTTTAAAGGCTTCGGCTTATCGCAGGGCGAGCGAATTGTCGAGGCGCGATTCGCCTTGAAGCATTTTAACCTGGCTGATGAAGATTCGGCAATGGCGGCGGTAGATACCGGGATCATTGAGAGTTTGAAAAAACGGTGGGAGCTGCTAAGATAGTTCCTGCCGCAATGGTTATAAGGAAAATAGTCGAAAATCGAAGTCATTAACAAGGATTGTTGCAGAAGTAAGAATACTGGAGGTATAAAAAGCATGGCAATGAGTCGAGACGAAATTGAACGGCAGGTTCAGGATGTTTTGATCGAGGCGCTGGGAGTGGACGATGATGAGGTTACGACAGAAGCGACCTTGATGGGAGATTTGGGGGCCGAGAGCATTGACTTTTTGGACATTGTGTTTCGACTGGAAAAAGCATTCGGAATCAAAATCCCGCGAGAAGAATTATTTCCCGCCGAGGATCTGATGAATAATTCCGAATTTATCCATAACGGCAAATTGACCGAGAAGGGCCTGGCCGAACTGAGAGACAAAATGCCGCATACGGACCTGTCGGAATTCGAGAAAGACCCTGATATTAACAAAATGGGTGATTTATTCACCGTCAATGCAATCGTAAACTACGTCGAGAATAAGCTCAATGCAGCTTAATCTTCGTAGCGAAAATCGTTTTTATAATTTCGGCGGCAGGATGGTTCGAAGTCAATCTGCCGCTAACTTTAATATAGGCGGGGCTGCCGGTTTGCAGCTCATTGCGGAAAGGCTCCCCGGCGGTAAATGCGTTGGATTTGGATCGATAAATTTATTGAGTTCGAAAGCGGCAAACGTGCCGTAGCGCTCAAGAACGTCACGCTTGCCGAAGAGCATCTGCACGACCATTTTCCCGGCTTCCCCGTGATGCCGGAGAGCTTGTGCATCGAGGCGATGGCTCAGACGGCCGGAATTCTCGTCGGTGAGGCTAAGAAGTTCAAGGAAAAAGTCATCCTCGCCAAGATAAAAAAAGCCGTCTTCTTCGACTACATAAAGCCGGGCGATACGATCGAATTGGAAGCGACGATAGACTCAATCGTTCCTGAAGCGGCCGGCACGAGCGGTCGAATCACGCGTGCGGAGAAGGTTGTCGCCGAGATAGATTTGATGTTCAGCCATATAGACCGGAATCTGGCCGGCAGGGAATTTCCGGAAGAGAACTTCGTATTCGGTGCCGATACATCGGTTTTTCACTCACTTCTGCGGGATGTACTTGCCAGCACCGGGAAAAAGTCGGAGTAAGATTCATGGATTCCGCTCGTGTGGTAATAACAGGTTTCGGGCAAATCACTCCGCTCGGATTGAATGCAGGCGATACGTGGGCCTCTTTATGCGCCGGCAGGATTGGAATAGACAGAATTACGGCGTTTGATCCGGTCGGCTTTAGCTGTCAAATAGCCGGCCAGGTCCCCGATTATAAGATTCGCGATTATGTCCCCAAGAGCCATCGTAAAGCCACCAAGCTCATGTCCAGGGATATCGAGATCGCCATAATCGCGGCAAACGAAGCTCTTATTTCTGCCGGCCTTGTCACCAAAGGTATCGACCCGGAGAATATCAACATTGACCCCGAACGTGTGGCGATCAATCTCGGCGCCGGCCTGATAAGCTGCGATTTGGTAGAGCTGGCTCCCGCCGTAGCGGCGAGCACGACAGACGGTAAATTCGATATTCGCAAATGGGGCAAAGATGGCCTCAGCCTTGTCACGCCATTATGGCTGTTGAAATATCTGCCCAATATGCTCGCCTGTCACGTCGGGATTATCCACGATATACAGGGCCCGAGCAATACAATCACCTGTGCCGAGACGGCCGGGCATCTGGCGATAGCTGAAGCATCGCAGATTATCGCTCGCGGCGGCAGTGACATTGCCCTGGCCGGCGGCGCCGAAGCGAAGGTCAATCCGATAGTGATGATTCGCCAGTGCCTGCTGAAAAGAGCTACAAGCGAGAACAACGAAGAGCCTGACTCTGCGTGCAGACCTTTTGACGCCGATGCCAGAGGTTCGGTCTTCGGGGAGGCCGCCGGCGTTGTAATACTCGAAGAGCTTGAACATGCCGAGAAGAGAAATGCAAAGATTTACGCCGAAGTTGCCGGCCTCGGACAAAGCAACAGCATTAATCCTGTATACGAACATATCGAGCCTGACGGTAAAGGTATTCGAATCGCCGTAGAAAAGGCGATGGCCGACGCCGGGATCCGGCCGGATGATTTGGACCTGATTATCCCGCACGGCACGGGAATCCCGGCCGATGATCTGGCCGAGGCGAATGCAATTCAGACGGCCCTCGGCGAGGCGGCGGCGAAAATACCCGTCTGGCCGACCAAGAGCATGCTGAGCAACACGGGAGCCGCCGGCGGAGCGGTAGATGTCATCGCAGCGGTTTTTGCGATGCGGGATGGAAAAATACCCGCCGCGAAAAACTGCGAAAGAAAAGCCGCCGGCTGTAATCTGAATATCGTCGATCGGCCGCAAAAGAAAAATATCCGGTTTGCTTTGTCATGCAGCTACACCTACGGCGGACAGACCGCCGCTGTTGTATTAAAAAAATTGAATAATCAATAATAAATGACGAATGTCGAATAATGAAGTGAATAGATAGATAGATAGATAGATAGATAGATAAATGAAGGAAGAATTAGACGTGAATAAAAAGTATGATCTTGAAAAGCGTCTGATTGATTTTGCTGTTCTTATTATTGATTTAGAAACTTGGAAATTCGATGTTCAATATTCAGTATTCGATATTTGTCGTTAAATATATGATAAGTCACTAAAAAAAAGATTTGAATGATGACTGAACGAGTAGTAATAACCGGGATGGGGATTGTTTGCCCTCTGGGTCACGATGTAGAGACACTCTGGCAGGCTGTTTTGACGGGCAAAAGCGGCGCCGCCAAGACCACTATTTTCGACGCCTCGACGTTCCCCACAACATTCGGCGCCGAGGTCAAAGACTACGACTATACGAAGTTCACGAAGAATCCGCAGTTGCACAGCTACGGCAACAGAGGCTCCGGCTTCGTCATCGGGGCGGCGGCCCAGGCCTGTGCCCAGGCGGGAATTGATATTGAAACCGAGGAGCCGTCCGATGGAATCGACCGTGCAAGATTGGGAATTTATCTGGGTGCGGGCGAAGGCTCCGTCGAAAACGACGTGTTTTTTGCCGCGATTGCGGAAGGATGGGACGCCGAGAAAAACGAAATGGACTGGGGCCGGTGGGCGCAGGTTGCTTTCGGCCGGATGGACCCAATGCGAGAGCTCGAGCAGGAGCCGAATATGCCCGCCGCTCATATAGCGATGCTGACAGGCGCTCGCGGGCCTACAAGGAGCTGCCTTACAGCCTGCGCCGCCAGTACGCAGTCAGTCGGCGAAGCAACCATGCTGATTCGCAAAGGCGATGCTGATGTGATTATAGCGGGCGGTGCGCATTCTATGATTCATCCTTTGGGCGTTACCGGCTTCAATCGTCTCACCGCCATATCGACGAGAAACGACAGCCCCGAGACTGCATCGAGGCCGTTCACTGCCAGCAGGGACGGCTTCGTCCTCGGCGAAGGTGGGGCGGCGCTCATTCTCGAATCCCTCAGCTCGGCAAAAAAACGAGGCGTGGAAATATTGGCCGAGGTCATCGGCTACGGCAGCAGCTCCGATGCCTTCCGCGTCACCGACATGCACGAAGAAGGCCGGGGCGCCGCCCAGGCGATGACGGCGGCACTTAACGATGCCGGAATCAGTTACAAAGATGTAGATTATATCAATACCCACGGCACGAGCACCGCCGAGAACGATTCGATCGAGACCAGGGCAATCAAGGCGGTGTTCAAAGAAGAAGCCAAAAATACTCCGGCCAGCAGCGTCAAGAGCGTGCTGGGCCATTTGATCGGCGCCGCCGGCGCCGCCGAGCTGATTACCTGCGTACTGGCGATACGTGAAAACATCGCGCCGCCGACGATGAACCTGAACGATCCCGATCCCGCGCTCGATTTGGATTATATCCCCAACGAGCCGAGAAAAATGCCGATAAACATCGCCATGAACGAGTCCTTCGGCTTCGGGGGACAGAATAACGTGGTGATTATTAAGAGATGGGAGAAAAATTGAAATGAAAGGCGAGTATCAGGGAACCAGGAAATCAGGATGAAGGATACCAGGGAATCAGGATATCAGGAGAAGCCGGTAGCGGGTTTTGAAAAGTTGTGGTTTTGGCAGAAAGCACATAAACTTATGCAGGAAATCCATAGTTTTTGCAGGAGTCTGCCGAGAGAAGAAAAGTTCAGACTGAGAGATCAGATTGAACGCAGTTCTTCGTCGATTTGCGATAATATCGCTGAAGGTTATACAACCTATTATTATAATGATAAGATTAAAGGATTTAACATTGCAAGAAAAGAAGCTGGAGAAACTCAAAATCATATTCGTAAGTTATCAGGTAAAAATTATTTGAAATCTCAGCAATCGCAGAAATGGGTACAGGAGTACGAAGAAGTTGTTAGAGGCATAAACGGCTATATACGCTACATCAGAGAAAAGAAAGGTGCAAAACGAGGAGGGTGACCTGATAACCTGATTTCCTGATATCCACAACCTGATAACCTGATTAACTGATAACCTTAAACGAGATACGAATAATGATTGACATAAAACAAATACGCGAGAATCCGCAGAAATTCAAAGACGCCTGCACGGCAAAGAAATTCGCCGCCGACATTGACAGATTGATTGAATTGGATTCCATTCTGAGAAGTCAAAAGCAACAATTGCAGGAGATTTCAACAAAGAAGAATCAAATCGGAAAGTTGATTTCTAAGCTTGAGGGTAACGAAAGATTTGCCAAGCTGTCTGAGCTTGCAGAGTTCAAGCCTGCAGAAATAAACATTAGCTTGAATATCAAGAATTTGGAGCCGCAGTTCGATGAGATTATGCAGCAGGTTCCTCAGCCGGCGGATGATGATGTGCCGCTGGGGAAAGACGATACGGAAAATACCGAAATAAGAAAAGAGGGCGAAGTCCGGCGGTTCGATTTCGAGCCAACAGACCATGTCCAACTGGGCCTGGCACTGGGCATGATGGATATCGAACGGGGCGTAAAATTGGCCGGGACGAGAAACTATTTTCTTAAGGGTGACGGCGCCCTGCTGCACTGGGCGGTCCTGCGGTTCGCTATGGACTGCATGGTCGGCAAAGGTTATGTCCCCCTGTCGGTGCCGCTTCTTATGAAGGACGAGGCGATGCGGGGTACGGGTTACTACCCCGGCTCCGAGGACCAGACCTACCGGATGGAAAAAGACCAGCTAAACCTTGTCGGAACCGCTGAAGTGCCGCTGACGGCTTACCGGATGGGCGAGATTTTAAGCGCTGACGAGCTGCCGTTGAAGTATGTAGCTCTTTCGAGCTGCTTTCGGCGCGAGGCCGGCGCCGCCGGCAAAGACACCTACGGTCTGTACCGAATCCATCAGTTCGACAAGGTCGAGCAGGTCGTAATCTGTGAAAACGATGCCGAGACGAGCGGGAAATTCCACGAGGAGATTTTAGCCAACGCCGAGGCCGTAATGCAGGCGCTCGAGCTGCCCTACCGTATCGTCAACGTCTGTACCGGCGACCTTGGCCGCGGTCAGGCAAAGAAATTCGACATCGAGGCGTGGATGCCCTCACGCAGCAATTATTGCGAAACTCACAGCGCCAGCAAGTTCTATGAATTCCAGGCAAGGAGGATGAATCTCCGCTACAAAGAGCCTGCGACGAAAAAGAATCTATTCTGTCACACGCTTAATAACACCGTCATCGCCTCGCCGCGAATCCTCATCCCCATAATGGAGCTTTATCAGAACTCCGACGGCTCGATAACTATACCTGAAATTCTCCGCCCATATATGGACGGCAAAGAAAAAATAACTTAACCTTCGTAATCCAGGGAGTCCGATTATGACCAAAGAAGAAGTCCTCGAATTCGTGACAAAAAATCCAATTTTCAGCCTCGCCACTACCGACGACAATCAGCCGCATACCCGTATGATGATGATATGTCGAGCCGACCAGGACGGTATCCTATTCAGCACCGGCAGAGACAAGGATGTCAACAAACAATTGCAGGCCAATCCTGCGGTCGAGATGTGCTTCTTCGCCGCCGGTGATGAAAACCGCCAGGTTCGTATCGAAGGTAAAGTGGAGATGTTTGACGATTTGGAATTGAAGAAAATGATCGTCAAAGACTTCCCGTTCCTGAAACCATGGATCGAGCTTCAGGGCTATGAGGCTATGGTCCCCTACATCCTGAAAAACGGCAGGGCCACAACATGGTCAATGGCGGCTGCTTTCGAGCCGAAAGAGTACATTAATCTATAAATCCACCGGCCGGATTTGTTGCAGCCTCTTTTCGCGTATCAAACAGGCGCAGGAGAGTATTATGCGAAGAGTTGTATTATTCATTTGTGCGATTCTGTTCGCAATCGGCATCAGTGTTTTCGAATGTTTCGGGGCTTACGATGTCGTGATAAAGTCCGGGCGGATTTGTGACGGTTCCGGCGAGCCGCCGTACGTTGGTGATATTGTAATTGAAGATGACCGTATCGCGGCGGTTGGACGCCTCGAAGCGGAGGCGGATTTGATAATCGATGCCAATGGGCTCGCCGTGGCGCCCGGTTTTATCAATATGCTGAGCTGGGCGAACGACTCTCTTATCGAGGACGGCAGGTCGCAGAGCGATATTCGCCAGGGCGTGACTCTTGAGGTGATGGGTGAAGGATTTTCGATGGGGCCTCTCAACGAGATGATGAAAAGGGACATGCTCGAATCTCAGGGTGACATCAAGTTCAGCATCGAATGGACCACGCTCGGAGAGTATCTCGAATATCTCGAAAGAAAAGGTGTATCGACCAATGTTGCCTCTTTTGTGGGCGCGGCAACCGTTCGGATTCATACAATAGGATACCAGGACAGGGCGCCGAATACCAAAGAGCTTCGACGGATGCAACAATTGGTAGCACAAGCGATGCGTGAGGGAGCGATGGGCGTCAGCTCGGCGTTAATTTATGCTCCCGGCGTTTATGCCGAGACGGATGAGCTTATCGCTCTTGCCGAAGTGGCGGGAAAATACGGCGGAATGTATATTTCGCATATTCGCAGCGAGGGCAACAATCTGCTCGAAGCGCTGGATGAATTGATAACTATCGCGCGAAGGGCAAACGCCGCCGCGGAGTTATATCACATGAAAGTCGCCGGCAAGGCAAATTGGCCTAAACTCGACGCCATGATTGAAAAGATTGAAAAGGCCCGGGCCGAAGGCCTGAGGATTACGGCAAACATGTACACCTATACAGCCGGTGCGACCGGACTCGACGCGGCGATGCCTCCCTGGGTACAGGCCGGAGGACACAGGGCATGGGTGACGCGCCTGAAAAATCCGAGAATCAGGCGGCGGGTTATGCGGGAGATGTCCACGCCCACCGACGAATGGGAAAATTTATATCTTCTGGCCGGCTCGCCCGAAAATGTTCTGCTGGTCGGATTCAAAAACGAGAGACTCAGGCATCTGGCCGGAAATACTCTTGCCCGGGTCGCCGAGATGAGAAGAAAATCGCCCGAAGAGACAGCAATCGACCTTGTTATTGAAGATGACAGCAGGGTCAGCACGATTTACTTTCTGATGTCCGAAGAAAATGTGAAAAAACAGATCGGGCTTGACTGGGTCAGCTTTTGTTCCGATGCGGGCTCCTCGGCGCCGGAGGGAGTCTTTCTGAAATCGAGCACGCACCCACGTGCATACGGGAATTTCGCCAGGCTGCTCGGCAAATATGTCCGGCGGGAGAAGGTCATCTCATTAGCCGAGGCGGTCAGGCGCTTGACGTCGCTGCCTGCCGACAATCTCAAGCTCGACAGGCGGGGAAGACTTCAAAAAGGATATTACGCCGACATAGTAGTTTTCGATCCGGATGTGATTTCCGATCATGCCACGTATGAAAAGCCGCACCAGTACGCTACCGGCATGGTCCATGTCTTTGTAAACGGCACGCAGGTCCTCAGGGACGGCGAACATACCGGCGCCAAGCCCGGCCGGGTCGTTCGTGGGCCCGGTTGGAAGAAATAAGTCTGCTAAATTGCACTTGAGTCTCGCCCGGCGAATTTGTAGTCTGTGTCGTCATGGATGACATCCGGCGGAAATTAGAACTTATCGACAGGCAATTGACCGGGCCGAATTTTCACGAACGAGCCATCAGCACCTGCCCTCTTGTGTTTGTCGCCGTCGGTTTAATAGCAGGCATCATAATACAAGACATATCCGGCCTGGCGGTCTATACCTGGTTGATATTTCTCATCGTGCCGGCAGCGGCGACGGTCTTGTGTTTTGCTTTGCCGCAATTTTCCTTTTCCGCCCGATATGTCACGGCGTATCTTGCCCTGGCATGCTTCGTCTGTCTCGGTGCGATTCGGCTGACAAGTTATTCTCAGCCGGCGCCGAATGATATAAGCAATCTGGTTGCCGACGAGCCGAAGCTGGCTACGATTCGCGGATCTGTAGTCACCGAGCCGTACATCAGCAAGTATCCCGGCTGGGAATTTGCCCGGTTCAAACCCGGCGATCCTACCGGTGGTTTTTATCTCAAGGTTACCGAAGTCGAGAGTATTGCCGGCTGGGCGAGGATCGACGGCACGGTTCGCGTGTGGGTTGGCGAGCCGGTGCTGGACCTGAAACCCGGCGACAATATCCAGGCCTTTTGCCGGCTCGACAAATTCGATCCGCCCACGAATCCGGGCCAGTTCGACACCGCCGCTTATCTGGAAAGGAGAAATATCCTTGTCGGAGTCTCTATAGAATCTCGGGACGGCATCAAAATACTTCAGAGCCCCCCCGCCGGGTCGCTGGTAAAGCTAAAAACTCGAATAAGGCAGGCTGCAACGAGCGCTTTAGTGGGTGACCTGCCGCAGGACGATACCCGCCGCGGTCTGTTGGAGGCACTGCTGTTGGGCTACAGGCGGGATATCGACAGTGACACTTACCGGGCCTTTCGCAAAACCGGCCTGCTGCATTTTATCAGTCTGTCCGGAATGCACCTCGGAATCCTGTTCGGGATAATCTGGTGGCTATGTAAGACGGCAGGGCTCATGAAACCGGCCCGGGCGGGCATTTGTGCTCTTGCGGTCGCTGTCTTTCTGCTGGTTGTCCCGCTGAGGGCGCCCACCTTAAGGGCGGCGATTATCTGCTGGTTATTCTGTGCATCAATTTTCTTCCGCCGTCGTTCCAATCCCATCAATACATTATCGTTGGCGGCGATTATCCTGCTGCTAATCAGGCCGACACAGTTGTTCGAGGTCGGCTGGCAGTTGTCATTCGCTTCAGTGTTAGGACTTCTTCTTTTTACGGAACGACTCCACTTTTTCCTATATGAAAAGATATCCGGCCTGCGTTGGCGCAAAGGAGGCCCAAAAACAACAGTAGTTTCCTACCGTATGTCATCAAGACCGGGACCGTATTCATTACGACTATTCTCTGCGGGCCTGGCGGCTTGGCTGGGCGGGGCGGGAATTTTGCTGTATCATTTCTACGCGATTAATCTCTTTACAAGTATCTGGACGGTTTTGGTCTTTCCTTTCGTCAGTTTAATCCTAACGTTGGGCTTTATGAAAATGCTGTTGTATTTCCTGCTGCCTACACTGAGTTTTGTTTTAGGTATCGCAGTAAACTTACTTTCCAATGTGCTTGTCTGGATTGTGGAACTCATTGCACAATTGGATATCTCTCAAATACTGGTTGGCCGGGTATCGCTTGTGCCGGTAATTCTGTATTACTGCATCGTTCTTTTTGCAGGCTATGCATATTTTCGCCGGCCCGTCATAAAACGGGCTATCTGTGCATTGTTGATGTGTTCGTTAATAATTTATCTCGGGGCATTAAAATGGCAAAGGACACATCGTGACAATCTCGTATTGAACTGTCTCGATGTTGGTCACGGCCAGGCGATTTTGGTTCAGTTTCCGGGTAAAGCCAACGTTTTGTTCGATGCCGGCTCTCTGTACGGAAACGACATCGGCACACGAATCGTATCGCCATATCTGGATTACATCGGAGTGCGAAAGATCGATGCTCTGATCATCAGCCACAATGACACCGACCATATTAACGGCATCCCGGAGGTTGTCGAGAACTGCAATGTAAGAAGCGTTTATGCCAACAATGCCTTTTTTGACAGGACGGATGTGTGGGGAACGGCAGAATTCCTGAACGATTCGCTCGCCGAAAAGGGACTTGAAATAAAACTCATTGAGAATGATTTGAAACTGAACAGCACTGCTAATATAGAAATGTTGTGGCCCAACGAACAGATTTATAATGATGAAAAGTTGGGTGACAACAACAGATCACAGGTTTCACTGATCGAATTTGCCGGCAGAAAAATACTTTTATGTTCCGACATCGAGGAATTTGCACAGAGAGAGCTTTTACGGCTGCGTCCCGATCTGGAAGCCGACGTTGTCGTTGTTCCACACCACGGCTCAGCTTCGACGCTGGATGCAGAGTTTCTGGAACGTCTTGATGCCGATATCCTGATATGCAGTTGCGGTCGAAGACAGTATGAAAGGATGGGCCGTGACACCGAATCGGCGGGATACCCCCCTGCCGGCGGCAAGTCTCTATGCACTTTCGGGGATGGCGCCATTACCGTTATCGTTGATAAAACCGGTATGATAAAAACGCATGTTTTTGTGAAGTAGACTTACACGACCTTATCCGGAGCCGAAAGCGACACACTGTTTGATTTTGTCACTGAGTTTCCGGTCCTTCGTTTACGAACTACGAACCGTTTATCCTCTAATATGAACCACAATTTCAACTCTGCGGTTTTTTGCTTTGCCGCTGGTGTTTGCATTCGATGCGACAGGCCGGCTTTCACCACAGCCCACGGCTCGAATCTTGCCTTCGGGAACACCGCGTTGTATTAAATATCTGGCCACAGTCAGAGCGCGTTCGGCCGACAGCTCCCAGTTGTCTTTCCATTTGTCTTTGGTTTTTCGGATGGGATCCGAATCGGTATGCCCTACCACGTCTATTTGCTTGCCGGGATATTTCTGTCGCAAAACGGACCGAATGTGGTCGAGCTCGTTACTTGTCGCTTGCCTCAAAGAGGCCTTTCCGGAATCGAACAATATCGAATTCGGAAGCGTTACAGTGATTGTCCCGGCGGACGGATCGAAGGCCACGTCGTAACCCTCGCCGAAGCCGGATGCTTCAGCCGGCGTCTTTTTCTGTTCTTCGATTTGTCTTTGCAGCTCTTCGATTGTTTGCTGGCCCTGTGTAACCTGATCGGCAAGCATTCCCTTTTCCGATCTTTCACGGTCGAGAAGACCCTTTAGGTTCTCATGTTCTACGCTCAGAGCTTGATATTTCTTTTCCCAATTGGTGCAGCCGGGCAAAAGAATAAAAAGTGCAAAGCAGGTTAGCAAGGTAATCGTTTTTTTGTTGGAAGCTTGCATTTCATATCTCCTTATAATGCTGAAACATAAACCCTTTTTTTAACGATAGAAATAAAAACCGATCCGGTTCAAAATCCAATCGTGTAAGATAATAACAACAAATATACCCAAAGACAAGAAAGGACCGTAGGGAATTTGTCGAATTTTTTTAAAAAACATTTGAAATCCCGCCCATGCCAGACCGAAGAACGGCGCGATGAAAAATGCCAGGACGACGGGAAGCGGCCCAATAACCGCTCCGGCGGCGCCCATCAGGTGCGCATCGCCGAGGCCCATGGCTTCTTTTCCGAAGGCTAATGTGCCGAAGATGCGGACGCCCCAGACAATCCCACAGCCGACGAAGTAGCCCCACATACTGCCCATAAATCCCGCTATGACCGGATGTTGTACCGGAAAATTATTCTGTGAATCCAAAGAGACTGTACTGCTGATAATCCAGTAAGCCGCTATTGAGCAGATAATTATCGGTAGTAAGAAAATGATTTCTCTGAACGCCTCCAGCCGGTGATTGAAATGTATTTCCGGCGTCTGCTCCTTTGATTCGGACGAATTATTCTTTGCCGTGTTGTCGTTCTGCTCAACCTGGCCGTGTTCGGAACTTTCATTTGTTTCATAACTTCTCTTGAGCAGACCACTTGCCAGCAGTCCCCATGATATTCCCAGCCCAATCGCCCCGCCGAGCGCCAGCGCACCCGTGCCGGCCGAGGCAACCGGTAAAAGCGAGTAAGCACGAATCAGGGCGGGATCAATGACGTATGGCCCAACTGTTGAGACGATAAGACCGACGGCGGTTACGAGCCAGCAAATTGCCAGCGGTATTATCCAGTGCTCCAAATCAATGCCGGAGGCGGCGATAAATGCAGATAACATAATGATGTGAAGAAGATATATCAGCCAGCCGCGTCCCAGAAAAGGCTGAACCGTCTCTCGCAAATCCGTATAAAAATACAAAATAAACAGACCGAGAAAAACCGAGCCGGTCAGCAGTTCAATCGCAAAGTAGCGAGGCGAAATCGGAACTCTGCAATACCGGCACTTCCGGCCCAAAAGCAGCCAGGACAATAGCGGTATATTGTCATAAAAACGAATGTGTTTGCCGCACGAAGGACACGATGAGGGCGGAGTCACCAGAGACTTGTCGCGCGGCATCCGATAAATAACAACGTTCAGAAAACTACCTATGCAGCAGCCAAGCGCAAAGATAAAAACAAACCAAATCCAATCCGGTACCGCCACAATACTCCTTTATTATATTTGCTCAAACTAACCGTTTTTGAGTCTAATGCTACAGCAAATCGTTCGATGATAATAACATAGCTCAATCTGTCATTCCCGCGAAAGCGGGAATCCATTAAAACCGTTACGTTCTTGGATCCCTGCTTTCGCAGGGATGACATCGCTAATCGGCCAGTTTGAGTTATTAATTAATCTTTTTTGCTTACTTCCTATCTTAAATCAACATCAGAATCGGCAGTAACTTTGCCCTGAGCATAAGAGGCGAACAAAATTACCCGCTCAGCGCCAAACTGCTCACCGATTTGCCTGCCGAATTCCTTTATTTTTTTTCAGTGCCACCATGCCTTTATACTCAATATGTGCAATATTCAATTACTTTTTTCTATTTACTATTGCGGCGACTTTCGCGGGCAGGCCGAACAGTCGTATGAATCCGGTCGCATCTGTCGGGTCGTATTCTGCGCCCATCTTGAAGCTTGCCAGGTCGGTCTGGTACAGGCTGTTCGGGCTCTTGATTCCGGCCGGTGTGCATCGGCCTTTGAACAGTTTCAACTTGACTTCACCGGTGACGTTGCGCTGGGTTACGTCAACGAACGCATCGAGGGCCTCGCGCAACTGCGAAAACCACAGGCCGTAATAAACCAGCTCGGCGTATTTCAAAGCGACCTGCTGTTTGTAATGCAAAGTCTCTCTATCCAGCGTCAAACTTTCCAGGGCGCTGTGAGCTGCCATAAGAGTGGTGCCGCACGGCGTCTCATAGACGCCCCTCGATTTGATGCCGACCAGCCGGTTTTCGACCAGGTCCGCCTGCCCGACTCCGTGTTTGCCGCCGAGCTCGTTCAGCGCTTCGATAAGTTTAACGCCGCTGGTCAGCCTGCCGTTAAGCTTGACGGGAATGCCCTCGAAGAAACCGATTGTCACGTAGTCCGGCTTTTCAGGCGTCTTCGAAACCGGCTTGGTTATTACGAATAAATTATCCTTCGGCTCATTCGCGGGGTCTTCGAGGTCCGCTCCTTCGTGGCTGATATGCCAGAGATTCCGGTCGCGCGAGTAGATTTTCTTCTTGGTCTGTTCGACGGGGATTTTGCGTTTTTTGGCGTAATCGACCGCAGCCTCGCGGGAAGTGAGCTTAAATTCCGGGTCCTTCCACGGGGCGACAATTTTCAGCGATGGATCCAGTGCCATATAGGTTAATTCGAACCGTACCTGGTCGTTGCCCTTGCCGGTTGCGCCGTGGGCGACGGCTTTGGCGCCTTCGGCGTGGGCAACCTGGACCTGATGCTTGGCGATTAACGGACGGGCGACGCTTGTACCCAAAAGATATTTGCCTTCATAGACCGCACCCGCCTTGAGCATCGGCCAGATATAATCCTGAACGAACTCCTTACGCAAGTCTTTTACCACGCACTTGGCCGCCCCGCTGGCCAGCGCTTTGCGTTTAATACCGGCCAGCTCATCGCCCTGGCCAAGCTCGGCCGCAAATGCTATCACTTCATAGCCGTAGGTTTCCTTCAGCCACGGCAGTATCACGCTCGTATCCAGCCCGCCGCTGTATGCCAATACCACTTTTTCGGCTTTGCTTTTATTCTTAGCCATTGAAAAATATCCTAAATTTGGCTTCAAATTGCTATTTCAGCCCGATTAATTTCACGGGCCCATTCTCCCTGAGAATTATATCGGCTATTTAAGGTAAAAACAATCAAAAGCAATAGAAAAGGTAGAATTTCGGCCACTTCAGGAGTTTCTTGGATTTATGTTTTCCATACACCTTATTTTGAAGAATAAAAGTTGCATTACAGCAGTCCGCTGTATTATAATCTATAAGAGAAATTCAACCGCGGAAGACATCAGGCGTAATCAGGGCGTTGATTAGATAAATCGTCTTCTATTAACAGGCGGAGCCATGATGTGCGGGACGAGAAGATTCGAAAGGTCGTGCAGGAAGGTCGCCGTCCGGCAAAACGGATTTTTGGCGGGGCGAGTTAGAAGAAATCTTTCTAACGGGGCGGGATTTACACTTATCGAGTTATTGGTGGTGATCGCGATTATCGCGCTGCTGCTTGCGTTGCTCATCCCTGCGCTGCGAAGCGCAAGAGAACAAGGCCAGCGTACGGTTTGCCTAAGCAACCTCAAGCAGCTCACCCTGGCTTGGATCACTTATGCCAACGAACACGATGGCAAGCTCGTCCCGGGCAGCGCTTTCAGTATGGGCAAGAGAGGCAGAGGGACGGAGTGATCACAGTTTCAGAAGGCTGGCTCGGGAGGGCCTTTCTCTTTCCCGAGAGCCGCGCCGCGTTGGTAGAGGATCCCAATAAAGGCGCTCTATGGCCCTGGATTAAGAATGTTGATATCTATCGCTGTCCCCGCGGAAGGGAAGGTCATGCAGCAACGTACAGCACTGTTGTCTCTGCAAACGGCTGTGACGTAGAAGGTACATACCTTAAGAGGACCTTGTTCACGTTAAGGCATTCTACTAATAACATGCTCGGTAAACACGCTGGCAGTACGGTACTGAAACTAACCAGCCTGACCGATATTATAAGTCCCGGTGCAGGTCAGCGTGCGGTCTTTATAGATATGGGCCAGACACCGGCCGGCAATGACTTCTATGTTCATTATCTTTATCCCAAGTGGAAGTGGCATGGTGCGCCTCCGATACACCATCACGATGGTACGCCGCTCTCGATGGCGGATGGTCACGCCGAATACTGGAGATGGAAAGGCCGGGAGACCATACAGATGCCACGTAGATTCATGCCTGCGGGTAGTCGGTATCCAAATGTGTTTTTTGAAGTGCTGGATTGCCCGGCAATGGCTTGGATGGAGGGCTATTGGCCGCAGACCGAGGATGGATTGTATGACCTGCAGAGGCTGCAAAAAGCGACCTGGGGCAGGCTTGGATATACGTTAGAGGGTGGGCCATAGCACGGAAGATAAAGAGATTTTGGCTTGTCATTCTGAACGGAGCGCAGCGTAGTGAAGAATCTCTAACGCTAATTCATATCCCAGATCCTTCGCTTTGCTCAGTATGACAAATTAAAACTCAATCAAATTTTATGCTCTATATTATGAGCATCTTTTCTAAGGTTCTGTTATTGTGAGCCTTTGAATTGTATTTCGGGCATTTCCTTGCCGAGCTGTTTGTATGTGGCTTCGAGCGTTTCACGGAATCTGTCGGGCTGCATCCTTTCGACGTGGCCGTCGAGGAAAAGGGCATTAATCGTGTTCTTGCAGTATTCCGGATTTTCGTAAGCGACAATTTGCATCCCGGAAGATTCGGTATTCATGGAATGGCCGGAGACATAGATATAGCTTGGCCCGTCAAATCCTTTTGGTTTGTGCGGCGATTCGAGAACTTTGGAATCTCCATAGTACTCTTTAGCCTGCTCAAAACTATCCGGCAGCTTTCCATCATGATCGTCGGCATACATGATTACAGCCAATCCCAACTGTTTCAAATTATTCATTGACACAGTATTCCGAGCCTGTTGTCGTGCCCGCGCAAGAGCTGGCATCATTATCCCGGCTCCTATGGCGCCGCCGGCCACAGCTCCCAGGCTCGGCTCGACACCCGCCCCGCGGTAATGCGACCTAAGCCCTCGGTCGTCGAACCAGGAATACTGGCACGAAGGTCCCATGTCCTGGGCAATATGCGACAGTTGCGGCAGGACAAACGGCAGTTTCAGCCCGGCGTTCGAAGCGAACATAGTCGCCATCGGCCAGAATTGCTGCAGCGCTGTGGTCAACTGTGTAAACTGAAGCTTCGAGTCGCCGTATTTGAAAGATAGCAGATTGGCGGGCAGCTTGGCCGTCAACTTTCTGAATCCGTCCGTGCTGCGTATAGATTTTGTGCCGGAATCGATCTGTTTAACCGCCGATGTGAGCGTCGCCGGGTTAGAGCCGATTACGACCCGCTTACCCACTACCGTCCAGGTTGGCATGACCTGGGCCATCGCCAGCGGCATAACCGCCCATGTATGCATAGTTCTTCCATCCTGAACCTGCGAGCTGACCTGGACCATGCCATCGCTTTGCTCTGTGGCGAACTTACCCAGTGCCGTCATTGACTCATCCCAGAGCTTTGCATCCTTCAGTCCGGCGATAATTACGAATCCGCCCTGGGGTGACTGCATCGTCGCACCGCCGGGCGTAACGTAGAAAAGCATCGGCCCGCTGAGGCTTTCCAGCAGGTCCTGGCGAATCTTGAAGTCCAGTTCCGCCTCAACTGCGGCGATAGCATTTTCGACCTCGATGAAATCATTGCCGATGACCGTTCTGGCCGCCTTAATTATCGTATCGTATATTCCCCCTATGTCGCAGTTTACAGCCGTGGCGCTTATCGCGCCGGGATCGGCCATATCGAACATTGAAAGATTGATAGGTTTAAGATTAGCGACCAGGCCGGTTCGGGGCTCCGGCATTTCCAGAAGGCAATTACTAACTATATCCGGGCCGTCAAATCCCACCCTTTCCGTAAAAGAATTGACATTATTCAGGCCCAGCTCCTTTATTACGGCTTCGACCGCTGCGAATACTTCCTCGCCGCCTTCCATCCCAGCGATCAAACTTAAAATGTTGAAAATATTGTCAAGGTTGACGTGAGCCACGAGTGCATCGCCGGAGCCGGGGACATTCTTAAGATATGCCGGTGACGGCCTGCTGTTGTTGCTTTGCAGATACTTGATGGCCAATCCGTCGCCGTCGTTTATCGCGAAGACAAAATGATTACCGACCCAGCCCCAGTATCCGGGAACGCCGCCGGGGTCTTTCGGGCCGTGCATTTTAACCGAGCCGACCTCGATTTCGACGATGTCGCCTTCATCCGCGAACGATTCCAGTTTTGCCAGCGATGATGCCATCTCCTCCTTGCGCGGTCCGGCGTCCAGAATGGCGAAGCCGTAAATCGGCGGGCCCTGCGCAGCGTCTTTTCGTGCGACGCCAATCACGAAAGGCCTTGCCGTGACCTGGCGAATAATACCCTCCGCCAGATCGAAGACGTTGGCTTCATTCAGTTCCGGCAACTCCTGGGCGGCCTTTGTCAGAAGCTCTTTCTTGATAGCGTCGCGAAACGTTACCACTCCCTGGTCGTTCCATATCCTGCCAAGGATGGTTTTCTCGAAAGCAGGTTTCAGGCTGTCGCCGCCGCTGGTGGCTACGAATCCGACCATGTTATCCGGCAGCGTATTGACCAGTTTTTCCGCCGGGGAGCTTTGAGCGCTGGCCGTGTTCGATTGAAAAAAAGTAATTGATAAAACCAGCAAAGCGCACGTAAACAGGATGCTTCGAGACAGACTCATGATTTGCTCCTTTCAAACTTACGGGTTGAAATTTCGCTATATTACCAACTCGACCGTCAATATTAGCGTTTTCAAAAAAAAAGACCAGATTTTTCTATAAATTTCAGGCGTATAGGATGAAGGTTACAATCAGTAAAGAGAGGGAATTAGTCTGTTAGTACTGAAAAAATACAAAATCCCGAATTTTTACACGGTAATAATAACGCCTTCCCGCCGGGCGATTTCGAGAATGGGACGGCTCCCGTCAGTTTCCCACTCCCGCTCGCCGCATGGGATCGGCTCGATACGATTATCGGTGACAGTCGCTTGCCATAGCGCTTTAACCAGAGAGATTTCTCGTGAATTATCAAATTCAGGAGCAATCACAATCAGATCTATATCACTATACTCTTCAGCGTCGCCTCGTGCTTGGACGTGAGAACCAAACAATACAGCCCGATTGGCATGAATGCCCAAGACTGACAACGAGGCAATGTAACGCTTCACCGTTTCTACAATTTCATTTTCCGCCATTGAATCAGCCAACGTTTATCCTAACTCCAATGACACACGTAATCCTTCGGGACTTCGCCAAGACTGGAAAACACGTCTTTATCAGGAAAAGCAGCTTTAGCTAAAGGTTTTACCAATTTCTCGTCTCGCGTCAGCAAACATTCAGCCCGACTTAAAAGTAAAACGTACTCCATATCCTGATAATCATGCTCAGCTCTCTCATCTCCTGGTCCACCTCCCAATTGGCGCAGGTAGTAGTAGTCTTGGGCAATTGCATCGGTTAAGCGTATGAGTTGCCAACTCATCCATCCGGACGACAAGCAGAATTTCTGTTCATTTTTGATCCAATCAGGGGGAAAAGAATGCACACACATCTGATGCAGATTGTGCTTATCAATGGACTCGAACAATATTCGATATCGCTCAAGTCTGTCCGAAGTTAATTCCTTTATCTTCTTTCCAACATCAGGATTTTCCAAGTCGATCCTACTTTTGAGCTTTGTACTCAAATCTAAAAATATAGCTTTCGCAACCTTACAACGCGAATGGAATGCACCCTTGGTCTTAGGTAAACCGAGCATATCGTCCAGACAGGCTTCGCCTGTCCTAATCTGCTCCGTTGCCTTCAAATCTGGTAGAAACCAAGGATAAGGCAGGCAATTCTTACCTTCGCTCTGTATGAATGTAATACTGCAAGAACAGTAATATGCTCCGCTCTTAATAAACCTCTTATAGCGTTCTAACATGTCTCTTGGTTCTTGTTTCGAGGCGGTTGCACATTCGTACAATAAGGTATCGCATACAAGCATCAGGTGGTTCTGGGCAAAATTGCACAGTTTATTGATATTGATCCCAATAAATGCGTCTTTGTCTATGATTATTTGCTTTGGCTTTGCAAACATCCCAGGTTCTCTAAGACGACCTTTCTCATGAGTTCCGGGTTGCCGTTGGTGTTGGTGAAGAGCTTGAATTGTGCCATGGCCTGGTTTACGAACATCGAGACGCCGTCGATGGTTTTGATTCTTTTCCTTTTGGCTTCTTTGAGCAGCAGGGTCTTGGCGGGATTATAGACTGTGTCGAAGACTGCCATGCCTCTCTTGAGGGATTCTTTCGGCACGGGCGTTGCCTCTACGTTAGGATGCATCCCGATACTGGTGCAGTTTATCAGCAGTTTTGCATCTAAGCTCTTTAAATCGTCCAGTGGTGCGAATTCGCAATCGAATTCGGCGGCGAGCTTTTGGCCCCTTTCGATGGTCCTATTGTAAATCGTGATCTTTGCTCCGACATCATTAAGTCCGGCCACGATGGCCCGTGCCACGCCGCCGGCACCGACAACGGCAACCGGCAGGTCTTTAAGCTTTGCCCTGGAAATTTTCATCCTGGCAGTAATCGCATCCAGAGCTCCGGCGTAGTCGGTATTGTAGGCGTGCAGCCTGCCGTTCGGGCCGACGAGCAGTGTATTTGCCACCCTGATTTTCTGTGCTAAAGGCTCTACGAAACCTCGACTCGCCCGGACATAATCCAGTGCATTCTGCTTGTGCGGGATCGTTATACTGAAGCCGCGGAAATCCAGCCACTTTCGCAGCAGAGCCTTGTGCGCGAATGAGTCGAATTCGGGCCGACCGCCCTCGACCAGCAGCGGCAGATAGAGTTTGTTCATCTGTTTATTGCCAAAGCAGGCGTTATGAATCGCCGGACTGAGTGAATGCCCGACCGGGTCGGCAATCACGCCGAAAAGTCTGGTCTCGGCGTTTATGTAATCGTAGCGGTACAATTCCTTGAGATCCCTGATAGTCAACTGGCCCGGCGCCGTGGCGTTTGACTCGTCGACACTTGCGAAGGTAATGAAGCAACCGAGCTTTTTGGCGAGGATTCTGCTGATGAGACCGCCGGCGCCCATGCAGAAGACAATCCGCTCTGCACCGGTCTGATGCAGCAGATCGAAGGCGTCAAAGCAGTCGTTGATGTGATTTGCAGCATAAACAAGCTTGGGTATCGCCACGGGACATATATTTAAGATGTTGCGATACAATTTTCCGATGTTGTCGAATTTTGTCTCGAAGTCGTGTGCCGACAGAATCAGCCGGCCCCTTGAGCTTTGCGTCAGAGCCAGCATTATTCTTTCCTGGCCTTCGGTGGAGCGGAAATTTTCGTATTCGTAGTCGATAAAGTCCGCCCCGGCTTTCAGTGCGGCGGTCAGCACATCGACTCGCAGCCGGGCCGGATAATCCAATGCCCCGCCCTGCTGCTTGTCTCGACAGGTTACAATTACGGGGAGCTTTTTATCGCCGGCGTTTTTTATCTCGGCAATCAGTTTCTTGACCAGATCGACGTTGAGGTTCTCAAGATAATCGGTTCGCAGCTCAAGTATGTCGGCTCCGGCAGCTCTTGCGGATTTAATCTGCGTCCCGGCCTGTTCCCGATTCCTCGCTGCTATGGGTACGGCTAATTTTGTCTCCATAATTCAAGTATATAGCAAGGGGCGGCCCTTAAAGCAATAGCAAAAACTCAATGAAGACACACAAATCTTGATTTTTCATTGCAATTAAAAATATTGCAAACTTCCCATAAATGGATTATATTGCCCAATTTGCGTCATTGATAAAATCCCGAATTGAGGACTCAGGTATGTTTGAATGTTGCAATTTACAACAGAACTAAAGGTTTGTCGAGCATGAATTTGTAAATTGGCTGCCACCCTTCCAGGCTATTATCAGCATATTTGTGAGTATATTAGTTTTTTATGATGTTAGAGCATGAAATTAAAATCCCGGCTTCGCCGGCGGCGAGTTACAGTATAAAAATCGCAGCGGGTATTCTCGGCTCGCTGTGGCCTCGGATAGAAGCCGATTTTGCCGGGTATAACAAGTTTGTTGTGACCGATGAAAATCTGGTTACCGCCGGGCATTTCCTAAAGCTGCTTGGGCAACACGATGTTCCATCGTTTATTATTAGTCCGGCCGGAGAGGCTTCGAAGAACATAGATACGGCAATCTCGATAATAGAGGCGATGGAAAAAACTTATCTGGGCAGAGATACGCTTGTTGTCGCACTCGGCGGCGGAACGGTCGGCGACATTGCGGGATTTGCCGCCGCCGTGTTTAAAAGAGGTGTACCGGTCCTCCAGATACCGACAACCACCGTGGCGCAGGCCGATTCGTCTGTCGGCGGAAAAACCGGAGTCGATTCCAGCATGAGCAAGAACGCCTTCGGCGCGTTCTGGCACCCTGCCGCTGTTTATATAGATGTAGCGACTCTCGCGACGCTGGACGACAGGCAATTTCGTGCCGGGCTTGTCGAATCCGTAAAGCATGCGATTATTGCCGACAGATCGTATTTCGATTTTCTCGAAAGTAGTCTCGATGCTATTCTTGAGCGAAAGCCGGATGTGCTGGAAAAAGTAGCCCACTGGAATTGTAAGATCAAGGGCAAGGTTGTCGAAGCCGATCCTGGCGAGCAAAACATAAGGAGAATCCTCAATTACGGCCACACAATCGGTCATGCCGTCGAAGCCGCCAGCGGTTTCAATTTGCTTCACGGCGAGGCCGTCGCAATAGGGATTATCGCAGCCGGCCTGATTGAAATCGAGATGGGACTCTCGCAGCCCGGCAGGCTTGATAGAATCCGGGGAATTCTCGAAAAACTGGGCGTCCCGGTAAGATTGCCCGGGGACTTGGCCGAAAAGGACTTGATTGACCTGATCAAACGCGACAAAAAAGCGATGAACAAATGGCCCCGATTCGTCTTAGTTAGCGAGATAGGCCAGATTTACTGCAAAGATGGACAATACGCCGTCGAGGTTGCTCCCGATGTGGTGGAAAAAATATTGGATAAACTTTAGAGAATATTCGTTTAAGGTCGGAATATGTACAGAGAACAAATCAAAGTGCTCGATTGCACAATCAGAGACGGGGGACTTATCAACAACCACTACTTCACGGACGACTTTGTCCGTGCGGTTTACCATGCCCTTTCCAAGAGCGGCGTCGATTATATGGAATTCGGCTACAGGAGCAGCAGGGAGCTGTTCCCGCCCCAAGATTACGGAGCATGGAAGTATTGCGATGACGATAGCATACGTAGAATCATAGACGGCATCGAATCCGACCTGAAGATCAGTGTAATGGTTGACTCGTATCGTGTAAAAGAGCAGCATTTCGCTCCGGCCGATGAAAGTCCGGTTGATATGTTCAGAGCGGCTACTTATGTGAAGTATATCGACAGTGCCATCGAGCTTATCAATAAATGTCACGATCTCGGCTACGAAACGACCTGTAATATCATGGCTATTTCCAGGGAGATAGAGCCGGACCTGGTCGAATCGCTGGATCAACTCGCGAAGACACCTGTTGATGTGGTTTATGTGGTCGATAGTTTCGGCGCTTTGTACTGCGAGCAAATAGAGTATATGGTAAAGCTCTATAAAGAGCATCTTCCCGGCAAGACCATCGGTGTTCACTGCCACAACAACCAGCAGCTTGCTTTTTCCAATACCATCGAGGGCATAATTCACGATGCCAATTACGTCGACGGCTCGCTGTACGGTATCGGACGCGGTCCCGGCAATTGCTGCCTCGAATTGTTAATGGGTTTCCTGAAAAATCCAAAATTCAACCTGACTCCGATTCTGAAGGTAATACAGGACCACATGATACCGATGCGCAAGGAAATCGAGTGGGGCTACATATTACCCTATTTTATCACCGGCATATTGAACGAACATCCCCGCTCGGCGATAGCATATCGAAAGACGGAAGACAAGGACAAATACGCCGAGTTCTACGAAAAAATGCGCCTGCCCCAGGAGTAGAAGCTGATTCCATTTTATTGTTTCATGTCTTCTCAGGAGGCTGCACTTGCTGTTTAAGATTGTCGGTGAGCATATTCCAGAGATGTGGATGCGATTCGACAAGACGTGCGATATCCGCGAGATCCTTGAGCCGCTTGCTCTGCCTTCGCTCAGGCTCGGACCATGCCTTAATCTTACCTTTGAGAGTGTCCTCGAGCGAGGCAACTCTCAAGAGGATTCCGTGCACATCTGCAGCGAGGGCACGGGAAGGGAAATCCCTATAGAAATCCTCCGTGCTGAGTTGGAGACTCACTGCCGAACGTCCCTTGAAGTTGACGGACCACTCGAATCTCTCGCTGTGGAATCCCGCTTCCTCAAGCAGTGAAACGGTGCGGTCGACCGCCTCGGCGGCAACCACGAAGTCCACATCCTGAGTAACCATAGGTTGTTGTGCCCAGTGATTCACCGCCAAGCCCCCAATCGCGCACCACGCAACGTCCGCTCTTTCAAGGCAGTCAACCATTTTCATCACATCATCGGTTCCGCCGGACGTCTGCCAGTCGTAAAATTGCTTCGCCATCATATCTGTAAACTACCAAAATTTACTCATATGTATTCTGCTATAGCCGAAACAGTATCAACTCACCCTGATTATGTCAAGCGTTCTGAGTGAATCCTCTGCTCGTCTGCGTGGAATAGTTAGTTTTTTTTCTTGCCTTTTGTGCTGGTTTGGGTAGATTTTGTAAATAGAGCATGGAATTGCTAGTTCGCGAGGTGCGGATTTGCAATGATAAGAAATTGGAGATTAGGCTATGATAGGCAAAAAGATAAGGCTCGAACGGATAATAGACCGTAATTCGCGCAAGACGGTGATTATCCCGATGGATCACGGTGTAACGGTCGGCCCGATCGAAGGGCTGGCCGATATGCGGACGGCGGTCAGCAACGTAGTAAGAGGCGGGGCTAATGCTATTTTGATGCACAAAGGAATTGTCCGTGCCGGGCATCGCGGCGCGGGCAGAGATGTCGGACTGATTATCCATCTTTCCGGCGGCACGGCGATGAGCCCCGATCCTAACGCAAAAGAGCTGGTCTGCACCGTTGAAGAGGCAATAAAACTTGGAGCCGATGCGGTTTCCGTCCACATCAATCTCGGCGCCGAAACGGACAATAAGATGCTCCGGCAGTTGGGTTATATCAGTGAGCGATGCATGGTCTGGCAGATGCCGCTGGTAGCGATGATGTACACGCGCGGTTTGAATATCAAAGATGAGTATAATGTAGATAACGTCAAGCACGCCGCCAGGGTTGCCGCCGAACTGGGAGCCGATATCGTGAAGGTTGTTTATACCGGCAGCGTAGAGAGTTTCGCCGAAGTGGTCAATGGCTGCACCGTGCCGGTCGTGATTGCAGGCGGCCCGAAAATGGACAGCGACGAAGACATCTTCAAAATGGTCGAATCTGCTCTTAAAGCGGGCGCCGAAGGTATATCGATCGGCAGAAATGCGTTCCAGCACAAGAATCCAACCAGAATGGTCCAGGCACTAAGCAAAATGGTCCACGAGGGGGCAACTGTTGACGAGGCGATCGGAATACTTCAGGACTAATATCTTTCTCGACTTTCTATGCGTTCGATATGGTTTGCGTGCAGGCTTGAATGTGACAACCCGCACGGTTGGATCGCCGCCGTGCCCGGCAATAAATTCATAAACCGAATCCCGGAGGAACAATATCATGTATCGTAATCGAACAATTGTTTTATTAGTTGCCGTCTTTACAGCCGGAGTTTGGCTGTTTGCTTCTGCACGGATCACGCCGGCGCAGGCGCCGACGAAACTTGTCCACGCCAAAGACGGCTACGGCATTGTCGGCTATAAGGACACGCCAATCCTGCCCTGGTGCGGCTACCACGTGCACGATCCGGACCGCCCCGCTCCGCCGAAAGTTAAGCCGGGACTGCTCGGCATCGACGAGAAGGCCGGTACCGCTCCGTCTAATTCCGTCGTACTCTTTGACGGGACAAATCTTAAACAATGGGAATCTTCCGACTGGAAAATTGAAAATGGCGAACTGATTGCCGTATCCGGCAACCTTACCACAAATCAGGCGTTCGGCGACTGTCAACTGCATCTGGAGTGGCAGGCCCCCAGCCCGCCGCAGGGACACATGTTCGACCGCGGCAACAATGGCGTCATGCTCATGGGTCTGTTCGAGATTCAGGTTTACGACTCATATACGGAGAAGCTATATCCGGACGGCCAGGCCGCCTCGGTTTACGGCCAAACCCCGCCGATGGTAAACGCCTGCCGAAAGCCCGGCCGGTGGCAGACGTTCGATATCATTTTCTTCGCCCCCGTGTTCAAAGACGGCAAGCTCGAAAAACCGGCTTATGTGACCGTCCTGCACAACGGCATGCTCGTTCATCACAACCAGGAAATCTACGGCCCGACCGGTCATCGGATTCTCCCGAGTTACGATAAGCCCATCCCGGAAAAACTGCCGCTGAGCCTTTCGGCTCACAACAACCCGGTGCGTTTCAGAAACATCTGGATACGTCCGCTCTGACCGGAGATTCTGACTGAAAAATTGCATAGGCCCGGGAAACGCTCCTTAAAACAGCCTTTCACCTCTCGATTATCGATAAGCGAATTGTAGCTAAAAGTCTGAGTTTACTTATTACTTTGAGATGCATATAATTGTGTGCCGGTAAAGGATTTTATATGGGCCAAAAGGGAAACCAGTTCAGTACGTTCGCAGGGGTCTTTACATAGTCTGTAATGTCATAGCAGATGGGTTGACAATAATTTCAGCAGCGATGTCGCAATTCTAAGTTTATAATTCTATGTGCGTACAAACTTGAAAGAATCACCCAGTATTTTCATTATACCTGAGAGTACGACAAAGAATTCCAAACGCCCGAGAAGCATGCCGACAATTTCAGTCCACAGAATAACCAGTGAAGTATGCGGACCCGTTACGCCGACGGACAGTCCCACAGTTCCCAATGCAGAAGCAAATTCAAATAGCGAGTCTTTGAGGCTAACGCCGGTGGCGGCGATAACGAGGCTTCCCAATGCGTAGGTTGCCAGGTACAGAAACAGAAACGTACCTATTTGCCTGATTCTCGCCTCGCTGATAAAGTCTTTTTGATCTCCACTCCAGATGTAATTTTCCGTAACGGTTGTTCGGGGCAAAAAGAAGCTCCTGATCTGCCAAATTAATGATTTATACATGACATAAATTCTGTATTGTTTAATACCACCGGCTGTTGAGCATGTTCCACCGCCGATAAGCATCAATATGATAAGCATAAGTAAACTAAAAGAATTCCAGTTGGTATAGCCTACAGTAGAAAATCCTGTTGTAGTTAAAGCACTGACTGTCTCAAAAATGGCGACTCGAACACTTTTTGATAAGCTTGGATACAAACTTGTGCAGACCAGGAAGAATAACGCGATTGAACATAAAGGAACCAAAAGAAGCATCAAACGAACTTCCCCGCTTTTAGATGCAGCTTTTGTTTTACCATGCAGAAGTAGAAAAGCAGTTAAGAAATTCAGACTGCCCAGAATCATCAAAGGCAGCGTTACGGCTTCGACTGAAAGAGAATTCCAGTTGCCGATACTGGCTGTTTTTGTTGAAAATCCACCTGTGGAGATAGCCGTAAAGGTATGATTGATAGCATCGAAAAAATCCAACCCAGCGAGACGATAGGCTATTGTTCCAACCAAAGCATAACCTGCATAAATCATTATTACGATCTTGGCGGATTGACGCACCTGGGGAACGAGCTGCTGGCTCCTGCCTTCGGCTATTCCAAGGGCAGGTCCGGCGGGACCGACAATCGTAGCAAGCATAATAATGGCCAGTCCAGCTCCGCCGGCCCACTGAATAATGCTTCGCCAAAATAATATAAGATGGCAGGAACGTTCTACATCCACAACCGAAAGACCGGTTGTAGTCCAGCCGCTGACGGATTCAAATACCGCATGTGTAAAATTAAGCTTCTGTATTGTCATAAAAGGCCAGGCCGAAAAGAGGCAGACTGTTATCCAGCTTAAAACAACAATGACCGCACTTTGCTGAATATCAAGAGATCGGCCATTTTTTTTTCTAAACATAAGCCATGATAGAAGTCCGAGAGATAACATTGCAGCGGCGGGTTTGATAAATGCTGTCACCATATCCGCCTCTTCAGGCCAAAATAAAAGGCATATCAGAGGTGAAAACATCAGCACACTGGCTAATGTCAATATAATTCCCGTGTAATGAATTATATTTAGATACGAATCTATGATTATACGTCGTTTTTGCATATTTGTATCTATACGGTGCTGCCGGTCAAAAACTTCAGGACTTGACCGTGATTCTCCGGTATCGTTATTAATATTAAACGATCAAGGACATAAAGTTTTGTGGTGCCTCTTGGGATTATAGGCGTATTGTCTCTTAAGATGCAAGCGATAAGTGAATTTTCAGGAAGCTCAATTTCCATAAGTGATTTATTGAGAACCGGCGATTCATTCGGCAAGATGACTTCGGTGATATTGACCTTGCCTTCCGCCACTGAAAAGAGTCCTACAATTTCCTCTAAGGCCGTTCTTTGCTCGATAATGGACGATATTATGTGTGTCGTTGAAAATGCCGTTGTAATACCAAGTTGCTGAAATACTTTTTCGTTGTCGGGATCGTTAACCAAAGCAAGAGTTCTTTGGATACCGAAGTTTAATTTAACCAGTTGACAAATAACAAGATTGTCTTCATCGTTCGGAGTTACAGCAAGCACTGCATCCATTGAAGAAGTCTGGGCTTCCTTTAAGATTTGCGGATCTGTTGCGTTGCCGAAAACAACCGTTGCTTTCAACCGCCTGGCAAGCCAGCTGCATTCTTCTCTTTTCCGGTTAATTATGGTTACATTGTAGCCCTTGGAAAAAAAGGCTCTCGCCAGAAAATATACAATCTTACCGCCGCCTATTATTAAAGTATTCATATCTATTATTACCGTACACTTTTATTTTTCTTTAAGTAACGTCATGATTTTTTCTGCAGCGATAATGGTCGCACATATACACTCAATGCCTGTCGCTAAACAGAAAGATTCTTTGCTTGGGTCGAGGATTCTGACTAAAACCTTAGGAACGTCAAATGTATTTTTGGCAATTTGTGCCGCCATGATATTAACATTTTCATCGTGTGTCGCGCCGATGAATACATCGGCTTTGTCCAACTTTGCCTGTTTGAGAGTAGCCAGCTCTGTGGCATCACCTTCGACCTTAAAACCGCTGAATTGATCGGGAGCGAGAGCATCAAAAGATCTTGAATTAATATCTATGACAACAACGCTGTTTCCTTCGTCGCTTAATTTATTTGCCAGAAACGAACCGAGCCTGCCGCAGCCGATTATTATTATGTATAGATTCTTTGCTTTAGCCATTTTCCATGCCAGTCATTTAAATTGAAGTCTTTTTATCAATGAAAATCTTCTGCTCGGCGTCAGGTTTTGAGCTGGTGGAACGGCTTAAATTATCCTGAGCAGGCTTATAGGTCGGATCCTGAGAAAGCGCGGTACGATAATTCTTTTGACCTTCCAGTTTATCGCCCTGTTTCTCGTAAAGAGCACCAAGAAAGTTAAAAGCTTCGGGCCGGGACGAATCCAGAGATATAGCCTTTTTGATGTGCTCGGACGCGGCCTCATAGTGTTCATCTGTAACACATTTTTTCGCAAGCTCCAGGTAAGAGTCGTAATCTTTCTCCTTTTCTATTGTCGATGTTTCTTTTTGAATTACCTTTGAGACCAGATCCCTGATTTCGTCGGGAGTGAAAGGTTTCTGGATAAAATCAACAGCGCCGAGCTTCATCGCATCCACCGCAGAATCAATCGTCCCATGGGCTGTAATCATTATTATTCGAATATCAGGGCGCTCTTTGCTGAGCTTTTCCAGCACCTCAATACCATCTATTCCCGGCATACTTAAATCAAGAAGTACCAATTCGAAATCGACTTCTTTGACTTTAGACAGGGCTTCTTCGCCGCTTACAGCGGTTTCAATTTCAACATCCATGTCTTCTAACGCCTGGGAGATGGTCATTCTAATATTTTTCTCATCATCCACAATTAATATTTTGTTGGCTTTCATAGTATTTCTCCTATTAAATCATACTGCCGTAGGAATAGTAAACGTAAAAGTACTTCCTTCACCGGGCTGTGAATCTACCCAGATAGTTCCGCCGTGTGCTCGAACAATTTCTTTGCATATAGCCAGGCCGAGACCGCTGCCGCCCGAAGATTGTGGTGTTTTAACCTGGACGAATTTGTTGAATATACGTGACTGATGTTCGTAAGGTATTCCGTCCCCGTTGTCACTCACCGAGATATGAATTTGTGAAACTACCTGCTCGGAGTACAGCTTTATATAGTCACTGGCCTGCGTATACCTAAGCGCATTTGAAATAAGGTTGGTAAGCACCCATGTGATTTTATTTACATCAACTTTGACCGAAGGTAAATCACTTGCCAGTCTATATGACAAATCGACGGATTTTTCATCGGCCTGTTTTTTCAAAAGGCCAACCGCTTTCTCTAAGAGTAATTCAACAGAAACAGAATCGAAATCCATTTCCATTTTACCTGCTTCGATCCTGGAAATGTCGAGCAGATCGTTGACCAGAGCTTTTAACCTTTGGATGTCCTCGTCAGCAGCGTAAAGTAACTCGGATTCTTTCGAGTCAAGCTTGTCCATCAATTTTTCCTTCAGCAGTGATATACTCATCCCGATGCTGGTCAGCGGAGTTTTCAGTTCGTGCGAAGCTGCCATTACAAATTCGCTCTTTAGTTTGTCCAGCTCCTTAAGACGAGTAATATCCTGCAGCAACAAGACCATGCTTACAATAGAGTCCTCCCCCGCAAGTACAGGCGTTACGGAGAAAAGATAATGCCGTTGCAATGGACCTTTATCAACTGTGAGAATATTATCATTCTCATCTTCGGTTTGAAAGGCGTTTTCAGATTCGAAAGCCTGCTTTACGTAATTGAACAAGTTTTCATCCTTAATGGTTTCGAGCAAATGTCTGCCCTGGATTTCATCGGGTCTTTTATCGAAGACTTGTGCTGCTGCGGGATTTATATCCTCGATTTTCAGTTCGGCGTTAAGCACGATTAAGCCGTCATTAATGCTTCTTATGATCGCCTCGCTTTTATGCTTTTCACTCAGTATCTGCTTGAGATTAAGGTCTCTGTAGGCCTTAAGCTTCTTTACCATCATAGTGAAATCTTTGGCCATTACTCCAAGTTCGTCACGCGAAGTGGATTTTACCTTAACGTCGTAATCCCCTTCGGAAATTTTTTGCGTAGCCGCTATAATCTGATGCACAGGTTTGACAATAAGATTTGCCAGCAGAAGGCTGAATCCGAAACCGATAACCACGGATACCAGGCCGATGGTAAAGACAGACCAGAACGCTCGGGTTGCGACCTCGCTGGCTCTGTTACTGGCACCGAACATGGTCTGCTGATTGATTTCCCGCAGTTTGACGCAGTTCGCTCTGACTGATTTAAAAGATGGAAGAACAGTCTCATGATAAAACTCGGCGGCTTTAGCTGCATTGGAGCCGACCACTGTTTGCAGATTTGAAAAGTTGACAAGATATTCTGAATATCCCTTATCGATGCTGTCTATGATTTTTTCTTCGCCCTCAATTGTAATATTGTCTTTGGCTCTGCCCAGCCAAAGGAGAAAATGATTTTCGTTTTCACGGAATTGTTTCGTGGATTCATCGGGATAGTTTAACATTAGCAGCAGAATCGCGCTGTCCTGCCGCTCAAGAGAATCGATCATGTTTTCAGCGGCGAGGATACTTCCATAGTTTTCCTTCAGAATAGCCTCGGCGGCCTTGCCCAGCCGCGTCATATTTATCAAAGACCATACAATCACAGCAACGATCAGACACAAGGCAAGTCCATAGCCGGTAAGCACTTTGATCCTGAGTTTAAAACTTATTTTATGCTCCATTTTAAAGTTCTCATCAAGGTACGTTTTGACTTTTTAAGTCTGGACTTACAAAACGAAGAGCATGTATAACGCCCGGATAAAAGCCGATTAGTGTCAACAAAAGGTTTTTTACAAGCTCCTTTCCAAAGCCGTCCTTGATAAACACGGCTGTAGGTGGCCAGAATATAGCTATAATTTCAATATTTTCCATAAAACTTTTTTATGACGACTATTTGGTCAAAAGTTGCAATTCTATCAAATTAAGTTTCTTCTTAGGAATATGTACATATTTTGCTCTCTTATTTTGCTCAGAGCAAGCTTTTTTTGCTATTGATATATTTTGCTACCTCTAATGGATGATTCGTAAGGAAGCTGGCAGAATGGATCGCTTATGGCAGTGCTTGCGTATTTAATGGCCCAGAACTATAAACGGCACGACTGCTATTATGACCGTTTAACAGGTCTTCTCTCGGACATGCCAACGACGATTCTCGTATATTCGAGCGGCGAGGCCGACCTTTTCGCGTGATTTGCCGACGGCGTTACCTACCTGTTGAAACAAACTCGTAAAGACCTTTTACAGTAGAAGGTTCGGCATCTTCGAAAAATGCCCCACGTCCCGGACTCTGCGTCGCGGATTCATAATTATGAAGCGGGGCTACCGAAGCCTTGACGGAAAATGGGCTTTCGATTTCCCTGATGGGTACTATGTTCATAGAAAGTGTTTCGCCGACATTCCGGCGGCAGTCCTTGCTGTAAACTCCTCGAAAACTCAAACTCTCGCCCTGACAACTGCACGTTTTTCCATTGGATAAGACGCACTTGATTGTCACTTTTCCATGATCGTCCTCCAATCGACGGAATACTCGGGCATTACGGATTCCGTTAAGCTCCGGTGCCTCGAGCGGCGCAAAAACTCTCGAACAAAGCTCGCCGTATATACTTCGGTTCAAATTAATCAGCCCCTCTGTTGCCCGGTTCAGAGAATCTTCCAAAATGTTGCGCAAGGACCGTATGTCAAGCCAGAACACTCTGTGCTCTAATCTGCCCAATATCATCAAAAATTCGATGCCGAAGTGCTTTGGAAAACGGAACGCTCGCTTTATGCTTTCATCGAAAATAATCCGGCAAATCTCGCGCTTTTCCTTCCATTCTAACCTCAGGAGCATTTCTGTAATATCGCTTGCAATTTCGTGTTCGTTTTCACTATCTTCCATTATATTCCGGATTATAATCCGGATTCGAGCGGCGTGTACTTTATCCGCTCGCTCAATAGAGTGCCTTAGCGAATCCGTCATATTCTTACGGAATTGCCTGTCGAACTGTGCCGACAGCGTCGGATCGTATACATCCGACAGCAGTTGCAGGAACCGCCTGTACGTTTGTCTATATTTATCAGGCCCGTATAACGACAATCTCAGCATTATTTGTCTGAATGACTGGTAGTTTCCATTATCGTCCACCGATTTGAGAATCTCGCCCAAGTAGTGACGAAATCTGTCGGTAATGGTAGCTATCCGGCCGTCTCTCATCGCGCCCATTTGATAGAGTAATTTGCTCAGACTTTCTTCCTGCCGCTTAGGATCGAACAGTTCTGAAACAATGCCAATGCTCGGATCCGGCCAGGTCGAAATTATCCGTTTGAAGCGCGCCGTTTTGGTCTCCGCGTTCTGGCGGCGGTGCCGCTCGTCCAATATAAGGAAAACAGGCGATGTCGCCAGAAAATAATAGCCTGGGTGCCTGACGTTTTTCCAGATGCGCTTAATCTCGTTGATGATTAGTCCCATTGCCACAAAAGCCAGCAATATGCGAACGCCGGCCGTTATTTTCGCCGCCGGCGTTTCCACGAAATATGCGTCCACCAGCAGTAGAGCAATAACCATATTTACAAATATTACCATCATCGAATGGCGCGCAAATTCTTTAGTGCTTTTTTTGCTTACGGTCATTGTGCTTTCTCCGAAATTAAACAGGTTTGTGGATTCCTTTCCATAAAACTTGCCCTGGCAGAAAACGCAGAGCTAAAACTCCACATATCTAAACCATATATGTCCTTTTATCGGTACATCGACAAAAAGGGCCGTTTCGGCACAAAAAATTCACAGGAAAAACAAAAAAAACCAATAATAGTGCTAAAAATAACTATTAAAAGCGGAAAATTGCCGAATTCCAGCCATTTAAGCATGATTAGAGAAGCCTCGTGGTCGTGCAAATGCCCTGGGCGGTAACTGAGGCTGCAGGGGGCTTGGAAATATTGTTAGTAAATGAACTTTTGGAAAGAAAAATCTTTTCTTTTGATTTTTTCTTTCTAAAAAAGCGATGTGTAACATTTGATAAGACAATAGGTTATGTTACAATATCTAATTATTTTAAGAAAATGGAGAAACTGATTTTCTGAAATAATATATGCCTAACTACAATTTTGCAAAACTCTTGTTAGTAGTCCTTAAAGGTTCTCATCCACTCCGGCCAGTCGCTTGGCTGACACCCGCCTGCCGTTGTCCAGGGACCACTTATGTCGTATTGTCGATGCCACCTAAACGTCCACAACTCTTTGAGTCCTATTTTTCTGCCGGAAAAATCGAGAAAAAGACCGTTCACAAAGCCATCGTGCCGGTTTAGGCAGTAACGTAACATGCGACCGCCGCCGCCTTCAGACCATCCCTGGCCGCTGTATGCTGGAGGATCATCTATTGAATCCACCACGCCGTTATAACGCTGGGCACCAAGGAACAGGGGAACATACGCGGCACCCGCCACAGTTGGCCCGCGCCAGTACCATGATGCTTGCCCGCGTGGTTCCCTGTCGGACTGGATATCAACACAATAGCCGTTAATGCCATAACTTCCCTTCATTGGCTTGAGCCAGTGATCCTGGTTCATATAGCCCCAGGCCATGGTCACGCCGACGTCCGTCCCTTCGGCTCCCTCACTGACACCATTCTCATCAACCCAGGGTTTAGTCGCGTTCGGACAGCATGTAAATTCGTCATCCCATTTATAGTAATCCCCAAGTGCGCTAACCCACCTATTGGCTTGGGGCTGGGCCGTATGACCCGCCATGAATCGGCCATCGTAGTCTTCGGCGTACATCGCAAAGTATAGGGCCCATTGTTTGAGCCTGTTCAGACATGCAACGCTTCTGGCCTGTTTCCTTACCCGCTGTAAAGCCGGCATCAAAATCGACATCAGCAATGCAATGATGGCGATGACGACCAAAAGCTCTATTAATGTAAAACCTCGTTGCTTGTGCATTAAGTTTTGCCCTTCTCTTTCAAAGAGAAACAATAAGTTTCGTTGGTATGCTCATCTAACACTATTATAACATACTCGGCCGTGGGAATGCAAGTTTTTGGTAGGTTTGCAATCGTCCCGGGTGTTGTGTGCGAACGTTTGAATAAACGCTTGCTAAAAGTCAAGACATGGGCGATATCGCGACGGCATTACCTTCTCCTCTTATCATGCTTCTGGCTTAAAGCGATAAATCTCAAGGGTCTGGGGACAGAGTCCCCAGAAAAACATTGACTATTGTGCTGCCGGACGGTTCGTGAACGTCAAAACCGACCGTGTTGCACTTCGCATGTTAATGCAGCGGTTTTCGACGGTACAACTGTATTATTTCTTGATCTTGATTTCGGTTAATAAAGGACGGTGGTCGGAGGCAAGCCGGGCCAGAATGCTATCACCGATTTCCACTTGCCTCACTTCAAAATCAGGTGCAACAAATATGTAATCGAGACATACAAAAGGAAAACGTCCGAACCAGGTGCTTCGGTGTCTTATCCAACCGGCTTGTTTCTGGACGTTAACCAGGGTGTTTTGAAAAAGATTAAGCACTTTGGAACCGGGAAATGCATTAAAGTCGCCGCATAATATTACGGGGCCTTTGCTTTGTGAGTTTTGAAGCCATTGTTCACCCAATAACTCTTTAGTGTGGAGCAGACGCTCTTTTTTATTTAAGCCAAGATGTGTGTTGATGATTTGAAGTGATGTTCCGTGAAAGTCGATTTCTACCCATAGCGCACCTCGTGACTCCATAAAAGAAAAACGCGGCTGTCTTGAAAGTTTGCCTTTCTTTATAAGCCTCATAGGATAAGAGCTTAAAATTGCATCTCCAAATTGTTCCTCTGCTATTTGCATTGACGCGTGGAAATGATGCTCCATATTCAGGCGTTCTGCAATCAACATGGCCTGGTCGTGCCCTCCGGAACGCGCTCGCCCGACGTCGAGCTCCTGAAGAGCCACAACATCAGGTTCGTACTGTGAAATCACCTTTGCAATCCGACGTGCCGAAAGCCTTCCATCCATACCCACACATCCATGAACGTTATATGTCATGATACGCAAAGTATCTTTTTCATGCAAAGGCAGCAGAGCATATCCGATTCGTTTCTGCTTAGTCTCTTCGCCCAGAAATTCGAACGCGCTTGCTCTAATATCCATAGGCCGTGCATATCCCTTTTTCGTATTCACCAGAGACGTTTCTTTTGATACAAGAACAAATCCGTCGGTCTCTCCACGGGTGAATCCCCCATGAGAGCCGTTTTCTGTTGCAAAAGTATAATACTCCTTCGTATCTCCCTGCCAGCCGTATATTATGATGTCTCCGGCGTTAGGTTGGTGAGATGCGGTGATGAAATCATTAGTCATCTCCTTGAAAAAGGGTGCGGCAGGATCAAAAACCTGTCGCGCCTGCTGAGGAAGATCAAAAGTATTATTTCGTGTCCGGATTCGCACTCCATGATCACCATTTAGATAGGCAACAACGGGTACATTGGCTTTGCGTATAAGATTGCGAGCGAAACGCTCTTTTTCTTCGGGCTCTATCGTTTCTCTGAAATAGATATGACCGGCAGGCCCCAGAGACCTTATCAAAGCTTTTTCAGAAGGCTCATCCAAGCTCGATGGAAATAACTTTGTAAAAAGTTCGGCTCTTCGTAAGCCCATTCTAGCGAGGAAGCCGATTTTTTTTAAGCTATGGTGTTTTTCAGAGAAAGCCAGAGATTGCTCGAATACTTCCGCAACAGCTTGTTGGATGCTCCTTCCGAATTTTTTTTCGTATGGAACCGTATCTACCTGGCCATGATCCGAATATATCCAGACATCATAATCTCTCATGACCGATCTATGCGCCGCTTTCCAGATTCTCTTGATAGCGTCATTGATACCTCGAAGTGTCCAGTGTGCAAAATGCGACGTTGCTCCACGGCGGTGCGATTGCTCATGATAACCCATTAAATTCAGGTGAATGACAGGTATACCTCTGGCAACATCGATTTTGGCTCCAATTGTAATTATTTCCCTTAGCAGGATGCACATGGCTACGCGTGAAGGCACGAATTTAAGCTCTTTCCAAAGGTCTTTACCTCTAATTAGCCCCCTAATGCAGTCAATAACGGCGAGCACCGCCTCGATTATCAATAAAAATCCGGTCCTGATGAGACTATAAATATGCAATGTCATCAGGACTATAAAACCCAATGGATATCGATTTTTGAGAATTTCGCCGAGGCCGAGATTCGATATACAGAAATGTGCCTCTTCTGCTCCGCCGGAGTAGATGTTGGAATAAGAGCTGCCGCCGGTCAGAAGGGGTTTTCCCTGTTCTTGCAGTCTCTGCTCGATCTCCAGAGCATCTCGCGGATTGAACATCGTAAGGACACGATTTGTGTGCCGGTCGAAAAAGCTGAAAGCGGGTACGGCGGATTTGACGCCATAAAATAATTCCGCCTGAACGGACGCCGTGCTGCAAGGCATGCCGCTGTAATGGGAATGTAATTCATAGCCCTGTGCGTCGAGTAGATTTTTGAGAAAAGGCATTCGGCCTGCTGAAAGAGCACGTTCTAATTCCTTCCTGGAAAGTGCGTCGATTTGTATTAGAACCAGGCCCTTGCCGTCACTTGAAGGATCGGTTTTTGAAAGGCCGAACAGCCTGATTAGCAAATTAGATCGACTGAGATATCTTCTCAGTCGTCTTATGAAAATCTCTGTTCGCTCAAGCATAAAACCTCATGACATTTTACTCTTGCCTTCGCTCAATGCATTCCCAACAGCGCTTGTTAAATTCTGGAGCAACTCCCACTCGGTTTTAACCTGCTCTATAGACTTTTTCCATAAAAACTCATCGCGTTGTGTATCTATCTCATTATTTTTAATTAATCTTTGATAGACTTCCGTAATTTTTGATGCACAATTATACATAGAATAATTCTCAGCCGTTCTTTTAGCCTCTTTGATAAAATTTTGCCTGGCCCGGTCGGAGCAGTGACACATCTCCATTAAAGCATTAGCAAACTGATCTACCCGCTCGTCAGGTAAAATAAGGCCGTTCTTCCGGTTTCGAACGACGTCACGAACGCCGGATGCATCCAGCGCAACTGCAGGGGCTCCGGCGGTCATTGCTTCCGTTAAGACCAGTCCCTGGGTCTCGCTTTTGGACGAGAAGGCAAATACATCCATCGCATGGTATGCATCTATCAGATTCTGACCGTTTTGTTTACCGAGAAAATGTACCTGATTCTGCAAATGGTGCCGGGCGAAAAAATCACGCATTTTCTTCTCGGAAGGACCATAGCCGACAACGAGGAAATGTGCCTCAGGCTCATCGCGAAGAAACAGTGCCACGGCTTCCGACAAAAATTCGAGATTCTTTTCAGGGGCGAGCCGGCCCACGTGACCGACCACAAACGCCTCGTCGGGGATATTTTCCGAGGACCGGACACTTTGGCCGTCGCCTTTTACGAACTCGTCTATGAAAATTCCCGTAGGAATTGTCTCTGTGGGGGTCTTTACACCTCGTTTTCTTAAAATATCAGCAACGCTTTCACTCGGGGCTATCACCTGATCGGACATATTTGCATATCCTGTACATAGGCTTACAGCAAATTGTTTCATTCTCGGCAGGTTCACGGGCACATAGTGCGTATATTGCTCAAACATAGTGTGTTGAGTATATACAAGAGGTGCTTCGTGTTTCGTCGCTACGCGGACGGCTGTACTTCCCATCAGAAAAGGGTGATGAGAATGGATAATATCAGGCTGAAAGTCCTGCAAATGGGCTTCAAGAAAACCGGGTATCGGAATTATCGCCGAGAAATCGCTGCCGTTGAAATTCTGAATCGCCGGTATTCTAATCACATCTATTTCTTCATCATCCGGGTCTGCTTGGTATTCTGGAGCCACAACGATGACGCGGTTCCCAAAACTGCGCAACTGGTTTGTGAATGCAGCCACCGAACGAGCAACACCTCCGACATGAGGGAGAAATGTATTTGTCATCATAAGGATATTCATCTTTTGCTCTTACGCTTAATTTTGATACTTGTTCTGTCCTTTTCGACCTTTATCGGTTCAGTACCGGGTATGCGAACCTCGATATCCGGTACTTTTGAATGCCAGCGACCATCCCACTCTATAGCAACTTCAGAGTGGTCGGAGGTGACATTCACATGAAGAGGTCCCCAAACAGTATGTACATTTCCTATTGAAATTTGACATTTATCTTTGAGCCAGTCCGGGAACAGCCCGGCTCCGATTATCAATCTGTCATTTTCCTCCAGCACAAGGCTGTTTATCATTACCATTATCCATTCCGCAGAGGCCCACACGTGCTGTCCGTCTCCCATACACCCTGTGCCGGTACGGGGATTGATTGCTTCGGGCCACTGACCCGTACTAGATGCCAGTTCAGCGATTCGCTTTATCAGCTCTGCAAATCTTATATCTCCACTTCGCATAAGTACTTGTGCCAGATGTATCGAAAGGTATGGATTAATCCCAGAATGGCTGATATCATGAAAGAAAGCACTTTTAACCGTGCAATTTTCAACAAGGAAATTGCAGGTCTCTCTTAAACGTTCATCATCCGGCTTGAACAAATCCAACGGGTAATTAGCAACCAAAGTTCCCACTGCACCGGAATCAAGACGCCGGTAAGGAGATGCCGGCATTGCACAACGGCCAAGGCGTTTCCGACAGGATTCGAGACTTATTTCTATAGCGTTAAGCAGTTCATCGGCCTGACGTCTGAATTCCATACTTTGTGAGGCATGCTTTGTTTTATCGAGCATTTCAGCGGCAGCGTATAACCCGGCGACGGCCCAGAAATCATCCCAATAATAATAATCGTTAGGGCCGAAATGTTCGGCACTGAATCCCACTGGTAGCAGTCCTGCATGAGGGGCTTTTGAATCCTGAGACAGACGTTTTTGGACAATCCAGTGGGCCGCTTTGATAATCGGTCGTATCCAATAGTCTTTGGGCGGGCTATCGGAGCAGTGACAAAACCTGTTCATAATCCATAGTGTCTGTCCGTTGGAATCCCACTCTCCCTGCTGTGAGTGGAAATACCCAAAAGCAGTTTGCCTGGAAAAAAATTTATCAATTAAACTCTCCGCCTTTTTTAACATTCCGATACTGAGCATCGCATGGATAATAAAAGCCGCATCTCGAAACCAGAATCTTTTATATGTAAAGGGCCCCGGATATACCTCATCCGGCGAATGAAGTACTACGGATCTTACCGCCGCTTCATACAGAAACATAAAATCTTCCCTAGGTAAATGCAACCGGCAATAAGAACTTAATGCTTTGGTCCATCGGCTCGAGCCTGCTGTCGTACTAGAACTTTTGTGCCGCGACTGAACTTCATCTACTTCAAGAGGAATTGTAACATTGATTTCTCGTTCCAATCCAGGCTTCAATCGGTACAAGGCAGCAGCTGTTGCCATCCCCACATCGCATAAAATCTGCTGTCCCTCACAACTTGAATTCCGTATGTGTAGTGATACATCTCCATGTTTGTAATCTGACACGAGGTGCTTGTCTGGCAGGTCATTGAGAAAGACACGGTTCTCATCGTTGACTATCCAGGCCCGCTGTTCCGAATTGAATTTTATCTTATGGATAAAACTTATCCCTTCAGGATTATACGGTCTCAGGGACACGATGAGCCAGCCGGATGAATCCGAACTGCCGCAAAGATTCACAATACTTTGGTGATTGTTATCTATAATGTCAACGCAAACTCGACTTTTGAGAGTCAAGCCGTTTAATTTAGAATTTGTGAACACACAGATGTTACCGTTCATATTTAATCCCTGCTCAACCTCCTGGAGCTGTGAAGGTGCTAATAGTTGGCTGTCGTCGGAGGCAACCCAGGCATCTACAGACCAGCTATCCCAGAACGGCATCACTGCTCCTCGCGGATCCACGACTGGAAAAACTGAAAAGCCCGGCAAACCTACAGCCGTCCAGTTCCGCCCACTGAGGTTTATGTGCGTCAGGGAAATGGCCCGCGGAACAAACGTTTCGCGATTCGGATCAAATTGCTCACAGACCCAATAGGGCCATACCCAATCCAGATTATGCTGGATAACCCGGCTGTTAACGAGTCCTCGAGCATGAAACACAACACCCGCACGCAGAAGCTCAATCGGTTCATTCACCTCTGATGGTTGTGAAAAACGACGAATATGAGAAAGAATTGCTATGGGATCCATAAAGCCGTGAGAACGCGCAAGACGTCCTGCGATGTATTTCCATGGAAGCCATTTCAACCACATTCTGCCGTCTCATCAATCTTTTCAATATAAATAGGCATTTAGTTTTTCCTATTAATTAGTGCCCATCTTACAACTACAGCTAAAATGGTAAAACCGGACAAAAGGGCAAATGCGATAATAAACTTGGATTTTAGAATCTGGTCCGTAGATTTAATTGTCAGAAGTTGTTGTCTTGCGTAGCAATAAATCAGTATACCAGGAACAGAGCCCAGTGCCGTTGTCCATGCAAAGGTCGTCAAATTGACTTTTGTTAAGCCTGCTAAAACATTTACCAGAAAATACGGCATTACGCTTATATCTGGGGATACCATACCTATTTCTTCTTATTCTTTGGCTTTCGGCCGGGTGTTTTTTTGCGTAAGACTCGGCCGAGTTTTCTTTCGAGCCGTTTAAGGAACGCCAAGCTGCCCAAGGGCCGTCCTGTTCGCTCATGACCACGCAACAAATTCGCCTCTTCATTACTCAATCCTGATGCAAGATACGCCCGCCAATCATCCACACGAGCAAGCAGAGGAGCGACGTCAACTAAGTCATCGCTCCTGCCGTCCACATGCGCCGCCGCACTCGACCACCGCCACCGCCAGGGAGCACGGCATAACCTGGCACGCACAGGATTCAACTCCACATACCGAACCGCCATCATCAGGTATCGCTCGTCCATCGGAAAAGAGGCAAAACGTCCCTGCCACAAGTGGCCGCGCCAGCCTTCGCGGAAGTTAATTCGCCGGCTGTATCTGCGGTGGGCCTCGCCGATTCCGCGCCGCAGCCCATCCTCCGATTCCGGTACGACGACCAGGTGGACGTGGTTTGGCATCAGGCAATACGCCCACACCTCCACGCCGCAACGACCACACCATTCCGTCATCAACTCCATATACGCGGCGTAGTCTCCCTCGTTAAAAAATGTCGCAAGACGACGATTACCACGCTGCGTCACGTGGTGCGGCACACCTGAAACCACAACTCGTGCTAACCTTGCCATAATACAATACTAATAACTTGCCCGAACAATTACAACAAAAAAAATAGGTATGGTGTCCCCAGATTCCAGGTGGAAATTAATATGTATGTCCCCAGATTCTTCACGACAATCCCAGCACATCAGCCGCCTCTCGTTGCGTGCAACCCGCATATTGACATAAGGCAAATGCGACAAGCGGGCGAACAGGCGAATTCTTTATGCGCCGCGTCAAAACCTCACGGGAAAC
>Ga0180434_10000837_pt1 | contig 45033 bp, 52 predicted proteins | sample SS_ome_7_FD_132453 | JGI IMG/M metagenome (GOLD analysis project Ga0180434, IMG submission 132453) | Hypersaline lake sediment archaeal communities from the Salton Sea, California, USA - SS_1_D_2 metaG | ecosystem: Environmental > Aquatic > Non-marine Saline and Alkaline > Hypersaline >... | reverse complement strand
TCGGGGTTGGGACCCCGGGCGTAGTCTAGCCACGGCTACTGAGGCACTGGCTTTTGCCTTAGCTGGCTCTCAAGCCACCGCCGAGGTCGCACCCCGGAGGTAATCACCGTCGCGCGGACAACTGAGGTCGCCGATTGGGGTGGCAGACAGAATCTGCCAATGTGAGGGGACGTCCGCGCGACGCGAATCTTAACAGTGCATCGCTGAAGCATCTGGATCACGCGCCCAACGGTCTCAGCTGTTGAGGCGAGAGTCTGGCTGCGCCTGAGTCCTCGACTCAATCCACCCGTAGACGGCGGGGATGACGAACAGCGTGAGTAACGTTGACGATGTAAGACCGAAAACGACGACTACCGCCAGCGGGCGCTGAACCTCCGCTCCGATACCCCGTGCAAGCAGGAGTGGTAGCAGTCCAAGCACGGTGGTCAAGGCGGTCATGAGAACTGGACGCAGGCGGAGCGTACATCCTTCGACGATGGATTCTCCCACACCCGTGGCGTCCTGGCGGAGCTGGTTGATGTAGCTCACCAGCACAACGCCGTTCTGCACCGCGATGCCGAACAAGGCAATGAAGCCAACCGAGGCCGGGACGGACAGGTGCTCGCCAGTGACCAGCAAACCGATGATGCCGCCGATGAGCGCGAGTGGCACGTTCACGATGATGATCCCGGCATACCGAGCTGACCCAAACGACACCCACAAGAGCAAGAAGATTGCTGCGATGACGATCGGGACGATGATCGCAAGGCGCGTCATGGCGCGCTGCTGGTTTTCGAACTGTCCGCCGTACTCGATGTGGTAGCCGGGCGGCAAATCCACCTGATCGGCGATCCGCTGGTGAATATCGGCGAACACTCCACCGAGGTCGCGACCGCGCACATTGCCCTGCACAATCCAGCGCCGCTGGTTGCTCTCACGGTTGATTTGGATCGGGCCGGTGACGTGCCTGACCTCCGCCACCTGTGACAGAGGAATGAGCGATCCGTCCTGCGTGTGAACCAGCAAGTTGCGAATGGCCTCGGGGTCAGCCCGGTACTGTTCCTTGTAGCGCAGATGAACACCGAAGCGGCGCGTGTGGAGGTAGATGTTGTCAATGATCTCGCCGCCGATCGCCAGCTCCACGATCTCCAGGATCTGGTTGACGGTCACGCCGAATCGCGAGCAGGCGGCGCGGTCCGCGACGACTTGAACCTGCGGCTGACCGAAACTCTGTTCGACAGACAAGTCGACGAGACCGGGTACGTCCTCGATGACCTCGCTGATCTCGGTAGCTTTCGTTCTCAAGATCTCCGGATCCTCACCGAAGAGCTTGATGGCGAGCTGCGCCCGGATTCCGGATAGAAGCTCGTCGAAAGCGTTTTGTATGGGCTGCGTGAAATTGAGCACCACGCCTGGGAAATCCTCCAACTCGGCGCTGATCGCCTCAATGAGTTCGGCCTTGCTGTCACGGTCCAACCGCTCCTCCACCGGCCTGAGCTCGATATGAATCTCCGCATAGTTCACGGGGTGTGGATGGCTTCCCGCCTCGGGTCGGCCGATCCGTGAAACGGTTTGTTCCACCTCTGGAAACTGCATGATGCGTCGCTCAAGGTTCATCACCGTCTGGGTCGCTTCTTCCAGAGAGATGGACGGAGCCATGGTTACGCCAATCAGGATCGAGCCTTCTTCGAGGGTCGGGATGAACTCTGTTCCGAGGTAGGGAACCGCCGCCACGCTAGCCACGAACGCAATCGTGGCGACGGCGATGACGAGCCGCCGTCGTGCTAAGGCCCAAGCCAACATTGGGCGGTACGCCGCCTTCAGCAACCTTACCAATCCAAGTTCGCGGCGCGCGCTCTGCCGGAGCAGAAACAGGGACAGCACCGGTGACACAAACAGCGCTGTGAGCATCGACCCGAACAGGGCGAAGCAGATCGTAAACGCAAGGGGCGAGAACATCTTCCCTTCGACGCCCTGAAGCGTGAAGATCGGCACGAATACGAGAATGATGATGAGGATGGAGAACACGATGGGCCGGCTTACCTGTCCGGCCGACTCGTAGATCACGGTCACCTTGTCCCTTGCGACGTTGCCGGTCAGGCCGAGGTTCCGGAAGATGTTCTCGACCATGACGATGGCGCCGTCGCCGAGCATGCCGATACCGATCGCGATTCCTCCGAACGACATGAGGTTGGCCGAAATCCCCTGAAACTTCATTCCAATGACAGCGATCAGCGCGCAGATCGGCAGTGAAACGGCGACGATGATTGAGCTCCGGACATTTCCGAGAAACATGGCCAGCGTCACCACTACCAGCGCCGCTCCAATCAGGAGTGCCTTCTTGACGGTCCAGGTGGCCTGGTGCACGAGTTCCGCCTGCTCGTAATAGGGGATGAGATTCACGCCGGGCGGCAACGAGCTGCGGACATCCTCCATTCGCCGGTACAGGCGCTCGATCACCTCGGAGGTGTTTTCGCCGAACAGCTTGAGTACCATCCCGGAGACGACTTCCTGCTCGCCGTTGCGCGTGACCACACCTCGGCGGATCTCGTTGCCGTATGCTACTTCGGCCACGTCTGACAGCATGACGGGCACGCCGCCCGCGACCTTGATGGGGATATCGCGGATGTGATCCAAGGTTTGTACGAGCCCGAGGCCGCGCACCAGCGATTCCTCGGCCCCAAACACGAGGAACTGTCCACCGGCGTTCCGGTTGTTGGCGCGCACCGCCTCCACGATCGTTTCGAGCGAGATGTCGTACTTGTTCAAAGCAGTCGGATCGACCCGAATCTGATACTGCAACACGTGTCCGCCGATCGAGAGGATGTCCGTCACGCCTGGCACGGTCTGGAGCTGAAACTTCACGACCCAATCGTTCAATTCGCGCAGGTAGGTGGTGCGATCCTTGCCGCCGGTGTCCAGGCCTTCGTCGAGCGTGAGATAGTAAATGAAGATTTGTCCGAGGCCGGTTGAGATCGGGCCGAGAATCGGTGGCTCGTGCATCTCGCGCAGCTCGGCCACGGCGCTGGCCATTCGCTCCGCGACGATCTGCCGGGCGAAGTAGATATCCACGTCGTCTGCAAAGTAGACGTAGATCACGGCCATCCCGAAGGCTGATGTTGATTTGATTTCCGTCACGCCCGGCAGCCCGTTCATTGCGGACTCAATGGGATACGTAATCAGCCGCTCGATCTCCTCCGGCGCCATGCCGTGCGCCTCCGCGAAGATCGGGACCATAATCGGTGAGATGTCCGGGAAAGCGTCGACCGGCATCCGGCGGTACTCATATGCACCGTAGCCGACGATACCGATGAGCGCAATGATGACCAGGCTGGGATTCCGGAGGGCAACGTAAACAAGGCGATCGATCATCAGGTGGCCCCATCAATGCCCGTGGCCGGCGTGAGATCCGAGTCCGCTCGTAATCATCTCCGCCTTTAGGGCAAACGCGCCTGCGGCCACGTATCGATCGCCCGGCGACAACCCGGACATGATCTCTGCGTGAGTTGCATTTGATCGTCCAATCGACACCGGCCGCGGTTCGAAGCCTTCGTCCGTCGGCACAAACACTACAGCTTCATCGTCGAGCATCTGGATGGCGTCCGTGGGTACCAGCACGGAAACGCCCTGCTCAACTGCCGCGATCCGCGCCGTGACATAAAGCCCTGGACGCCAGTGGCCGTCCGGGTTAAGCAAGACGACGCGCGCGAGCACGGTCCGCGTGTCTTCTCCAATGGTCGGCGCGACGAAAGCTATGGTCCCCTCACGCTGCGGGACCTCGGGGCCGCCGGAGATGGTGACCCTCCGTCCCGCCTTCACGTTGGGTAGATCGCGTTGGTAGAGGCTAATATCCACCCATATGGAACTCAGGTCGGCAATCGTGAACGGGTTCGAATCGCTGTCCAACCGCTCGCCTAGCGTGATGTGCTTTTGGATCACGGTTCCATCGAAGGGAGCGCGAAGGGCGTACCACGCGAGGCGCTCGTTGCTCCCTTCACCGGCAACGCGACTTGCTGTCTGCGCCGCGGATGTGTGTTTGGCGCAATCCTTGCAGTTGGGGTCGTCGCAGGCGGGCTCCGCTTCCTTGACAGGCACCTGACTCTGTGCGAGCGACTCGAGATCTCTGATGTCCTTGGCGCTGAGGCCGAGCACGTACAGGTGGCGCTCGGCGCTTTTCAGCTCGATCTTCCGAACCTGCTGGGCCCGCCGGGCTTCGAGAAGGTTCCGCTGGACGGCGAACTCGGTGCTGTCCTGTGTCGCGGCATACTCTGCCGTTGCCTTCTTGTACGCGCTCTCGGCGGATTGAAAATCCTTTTCGCTGGATACACCCTTCTCGAGAAGCGCGCGTTCTCGCAGGTATGCGGCGCGCCTCACTTCCAGTTCGGCGTACGCGGAGACGAGCAGTCGGCCGTAGTCGCCCGTTGTCGCCTTCTCCATCTCCCGCAGCGCTTCCAGTGACAGGGCGTTTTGCAGCACATCCAGGAGCTTCAGCGTGTTGTCATGGATTTCGTGGGCCCGCATGTAGTCTACGGTGCAGCAACCGACCTCTGCCCACTTGGCGAGGTAGTTCGCCTTTGCCTGCCCCAACTCCGCGCTCTCGAGCCAGGCCATGACTTCGCCCGCTTCGACCGCATCGCCCACGTTCTTGACGACTTCCCGAACGACTCCCGGGGCCTGCGGCACGATGTGCGCGACACGGTTGTCGTTGAGCACGACTTCCCCGGGGCGTTCGAAATCCTCGGTCAGCGATCCCGGTCCGGCAGTCGCCGATTCAATCCCGAGCCTGCCGGCGGCCTCAACGTCCAGGTGAACGACCTCGGGATCGCCGTGGTCCCCATGTTCATCGTCGGCGTTGCGCATGGCGTGATCCTGGTCATCGTCAGCGTGTGCCACGCCGGTTTGTTCGGTGTCGAGCCTGTGGCGCTGCAAGCGCGGCCAGCCGACCCCCGCTAGCAGGCCAACCACGAGTCCGAGAATCAGGAAACTGACTTGCTTGAGACGCACGTTGATGTCTCCATGCGCGTCCGAGGCGAGGCGCGGTCGAACTGCCCTACAGCAGCCAGGCCGCGAGCGCCTCGCGCGCGAAATCCAAGATAAACTCTGCCAGAATCTCATCGTTCAGCGGCTCACACCCGCCCACGAGCAGGGTGAGTGATGGACCGAGGATGCAGTGAATGCCATTTGTTTTCAGTAACACTGAGGAACGCTTCTTCATGGCTCATCTCTGTCGTTCAAGTCCTGGGAATCAGTCCCGATGGCGGCCTCTCCGTCGGACGGGTCGCCTAGCTCTTCGATGGGAGGCGGAGTTGAAGCCCCGCCGCCTGCCGCCCCCACAACACGGTCGAACGGAAGGCCCACCGCTCGCTCGAGCGCTGGGGCCGCGGCCGCCGCCGCTAGTAGTGCCTCGACGTAGCCGTCGCGTGCGATTAGGTACGTGCGCTCTGCGTCCAGCACGGCGAGAACCGTCGACTTGCCGGCGTGGTATGACTCGCGCGACAGTCCCAGGCTCCGTTGCGCCTGCGGGACGATTTCGTCGCGGTAGTACCGCGCGATTTGCCAGGCTGTGTGTGCTCGGTCAATGACCCCGCGCACTTCTTGCTGAACAGTGCACTGGAGCCCGTCCAGCAGACGCTGGTTCTGCTCCAACTCATAACGGGCCCGCGCGATTTGGGCCTGGTTTTGGTCGAAGATCGGCAGCTCGAGCGCCAGGCTCGGGCCAATGGTAAAGTCCGTGTTGACGTGCCGCGCCGACCGCGGCTCGATCTTCGGAGCAGCCAAACGACCGGCGGCGATGGAGGCCCGAGCGGTATCGGCCAGCAGATCGCGTCCCTCGGCCCGTTCCCGTTCACCGCGCTCCAGCGCGACTGCAATCTTCAACGTTGGGAACACGCGGCGATATTCCAGCACGAGCCGCTCTTCCGCCGAGTGCACGGCCTGCCGCAACGCACGCACGTCCAGCCGCTCCGTAAGTGCGGTTTTAGTCAGAAGCTCGGCGTCTAGCACATTATCAGGAACGTCCGCGAGCGCTTCGGTCAGCACCAATTCGTTTGCATCGAGCGTCAGTCCGAGGACTTCGGCCAACGTTCGCCTCGCGTCGGCCGCCGCGAGCCGGGCTTGCTGAACTGTGAGTTCGGTTTCCAACACGACGCCGCGCGCCAGGTTGACGTCGAGTTCGCTGCCGGCCCCTGCCGAGCGGCGAAACTCCGCGAGCTCCAGCACCTTCCGCGTGACTTCGAGGTTCTCTTCCGCAATAGCCAGGCGGCGATCGGCGCCCGCTGCCGCGTAGTATGCGGATTTCGCTTGCGCGGCGCCCCGGGCAACCCGTGCCGCGACATCGAGAATGACCCGTTCGAGCCCTCGTTCCGCGGCCCTTACTTGCGCGGGAATCTGCCAGAGGCCAGCAAGGTTCTGAGCGAGGTCAGCTTCGAGGTTAGCCAGTCCGCCGCCGGACGGTAGTCGGAACGCCACGCCGAGCGAGGGATTCGAAAGCAAGCCCGATTGCACAACGTCCGCCCGAGCGATGCCGATCTTGTGGCACGCGGCCCGCAGGTCAGCGTTGTTGAGCAGCGCAATTTGAGCGGCCTCACTGGCCGTCAGGCCATCCGCCATCAATGCGTTGACGTGAGCCGTGAGCGCAGCTTCGTCGCCAGGGCGATACGTCTGCGAGTATCCGGTTGCGCGCTGCACCTGCACGCGCAACCGGAGGTAGTCTGGCTCGGGGTTAACGGTGGCGCACCCTGCCGCCGAGCCCGCGACAATCGCAAGCGCTACGCTTAAGAACGGTCGCTTTGTTCGGTTCATCGCTTGTGATCCCTTCGACACACGCGTGTTGCGGTGGAGCTCTGTTACCGCGCGGCTCGGTCAACGTTCCGGTTCGCTTCCTACTGACAGACGCGAACCGCAATCCGCAGGCTTCGTCGCGTGGTAGGGATCAATTCAGAAGTGGCAGGTCGCTATCGTGAATGAGGCGTGAGTGGGCCGGCTCAAGGCCTGCCCACGAAAGCGCAAGCCCAACACCAGCACTCGGCTCGGCCCCGACGGGCTCGGGCACGACCGGCGTCGCCGCTAGGCACGTGGCGGCGTCTGCGTGGGGCGCGTCATCCTTGCGCGCCACGACCTGGTCGCACGGATCGGTAGCGCAATCACTCTCGCGCGAGCAGCCTGCCGGTGAGCAGTCACACGGGTGCTCCAGCATCCCTGCCCCGCACAGAATGGGTGCAAGCAAGAACGTCCAACACGCGGCCAGAATAGCGGTCCTTGGTCCGAACATCTGCTTGTGGGAGTCTATACGGGCCGCAGCTAACGTCAACTCTGACCCCGGTCACTAGCTATGCATTACGCCTGACAGACCTAACAGTTCACGCTGCATGAATCTTCCCGCGACCTGGCCGATTGCCCTCCTGCGGAAGCCCCGTTGACGCCGCGGTAGTGTATGACCAGAATCAGGCCCAAACGGGTGCGCCACATGCGTCACATGGTGCACATGGACGGTACCGGCGAGGAAGGTCCAACTCCTTGCGGCGAGCGCAACTTACGACACCACAGCGGGTTATGCGCGACAGTACCAGTCGGGCTTATGACCCGGAGGGTTAGACGAACGCAGCGCATGGCGGCGGGCGGCATCCCAGCGCGGATCCGCCGACGCTCCACGCATCAGATGGACGCTCCAGCTCCTGCGTCGCGGATCCCCGTCGCGATTGCCAAGCCGGTGGCTTGACGGCGCATCCGGACTGTGGCGTAATTGTGGCGTAGCAGCGTTCAACATGTGCAACATGGTGAACATGTTGAGCGGTGCGGAATCGCGGTAACTCCCGCGGTTTTCTGTAACTAGCTGACACAGCGGGACTTCCGGAAACGGCTGGGAATCGGCCCCAACACTCTCATAACCCGGAGGTCGCAGGTTCGAGTCCTGCCCCCGCTAATCGGGTAAGTCTTTGACGGTCAGTCGGTTACGGCTGGCCGTTTTTCGTTTGGTGGGGCCCCAAAAACGGCCAGGGCGCGCCTGGGGCGTGTCTGGGTAGTCCGCGCAGCCGAAAATGGCCGCGTGCGCAGAAAAATGGCCGCGCCGGCCAGCGCGGACACTTCATGATACCCCCAAATTCATCGTTCAACGAAGCCTGTTCGAGCCGCCTTTGAACGGCTCTCAAACGGCCGCCTTGCGGCCGATTAATCCCCAAGCAGACACCCGTCCGGCGGCGCCCGCTCGCCCGCCAGCACCAGCCGATACGCCAGCCGGTCTGGCTTCCCGTCCGGCCCGACTACCCGCTCGCACCAGCATACCTGGCATGGCCGCTGCGGATCCTTGCGGTGCGCCGGACAGCCCCGACAGACCCGCAACCGGTGCGCCGCCCGCCGGCCGGGCGTCAGCGGATTCGGCGCCGTCGCGATCTCCAACCCTCCGTCGCTCCGTCGCCCCATTGCTCCATCGCCCGGCTCATAGGCCCACGGCTTGCCATGCGGGCACTCAAAGTCAACAGCGCTCAGTCCCAGCGCGGCAGCGCGCGATTCACGCCACAAGCGCCCCCGTTCACGAGCGCGGCACGTCGCGCAATGAACACCGGACGTACAGGCGGCATGGAGATGCCATTCGCTCCTACCACCACACGGGCCGGACGGTGGCATAGCCCCCTCCAGGTTGGCCCCACTCGAACATACCTTCGTCATCACTGAATGCGCACTCGATTCGCTGACGATTGTTCTCGATCACGTACTCCTGATCGCAGGAATCACCCTCCTGCCGCGCAGCGCCGCCGCGAAAGAGGATGTCCATTTCCGGCGGTCGCCAAGCAGTCACCCGGATCCGTGCGGGCCCAATCTCCAGCCAGAGCCAGAACGAAACCTCTCCCACCAACGGGGGCATCGGTGGGCAGAACGGCGTTGGGCTCCCCTGCCCACCATAGAGGTATCGTCGAAGCGAGACGCCCATGGACGCCGTCGGGTCATTCGGATGCAAATAATAAACACAGGCCAATTCGGGTGGGTACGTTGTGGGGCATTGGCTGAGGATATACGTCTGATTCGGATTGCCGACGACATCGAACGCGACCGCCGAATATCTCTCGTTGTACGGTGACAACCAATTAGAACAGCACTCGCTGGTGTCGATTCCCGAAAAAACGATCTCCCAACAGGGCGGCGTGGTTCCATCCTCGCAGTACACACATTGCCTGGCGGTCGGAAACCGCGCAGCGTACTCGTTCTCAAGACACCGTGCCTTGTAACCGTTCGGGTAGCGGCCAGCGTAACGAGAACCAGCCAGGCTCATGCCACATCAATCCTTCGCGCCTTGCGTGCGCTCATCCTTGACCACACGGACATTCTCCGCCAAACAACGTGAACTCTTGCAGCGCCCACCAGGCCGTAAGTTCTTGCCCATTCCCGATGGGCTGGGTTCGATACTCCACTCGGAGCAGATCGCCCGGGACACGCCGGGGATCGCAGTCCTCCAGAAGTTGTTGCCCGGCCAACCCATCAACCACCGGCAGCGAGAACGCGCGCACAGGGAACGGTGCTCCGTAACCTTCGCCATCGTCACCCATCCACTGACATTCGAAGCGGTTGTCAGGGACGGCCAAAATCAACACCGTGTGAGGGCCGAGCCCGGCTCCCCCCGCCGACGGCTGCACAATCGGTTCGTCCTCCGCCCCCGCCATCTGCTTGTAGTGGGCCAGCACGTCCCGTTCATGACGGGCCAGGTCACGGAGCTCGTCCCAGCTACCACTCATCAAGCACCTCAATCCCGAGTGTGCCGACGTCGTCCGGTGGCCCGACCGGGATCTCCAGCCGGGCGCAGTAGCCCTTCGAGACGGTGTCGTATACGCCGCTCGGACAGCGGCCGTTGCGCGGAATCAAGCTCTTGACGCTCACGGCCGAGACGGCCCGCACGGTGTAGTAACGCACGTCACCAGGGCTCAGCGCCGTCCCGGTCCAGCCGTAGCGGCGACGCCCGATCTCGAAGCTCACCGACCCGGCCGGATTGCCGAAATTGAAGTCGCTCTCCTCGTCGCAGGCGTAAACCGTGAACGCCGACGGGGCGGCCTGCTCGCCCACACGGCTATACGTCCAGCTCACGTATGGCTTGCCCCCCGTCAGCCGGCGTACTTGCACGAGCGACGGCGCATTCGGCAGCAGTCCGAGGAGCTGCCCACCGTCGAACACGCGCGTCTGCACTTCCAGCGGATCGATCTCGGCCGGCACGCCGCCCGGGCCGAACGTCACCACGGCAAAGTGGTAAACCCCATCGCTGAACGTCACGTCACCGAACGTGTCTACGCTGCCCGACAGCCCCGGCGCGATGCCCACGACGGCGGCCTGGCGCTCTTCGGTCCTCCAGGGATCGAGCACCGGGTATGGCAGCCGCTCGCCCTTCCAGCACACCAGCACGCCCGCCCCGCTGCGCCAGGCCCAGTTACGCAGCGGCCCCGCGAAATGTGCCCGCAGGCCGAGCGCACCCAGAGCCCGGCCGTGTATGGCCATGTAGCGCCGCACAATGTCCGGACGTTTTACGATCACGCTTTCGGCTGCCGAATGACGGTCTTCCCGTCGTCGTCGCTTGCCAGTTCCAGCTCAACCAGCTTGGTCTCCCCATCGTCGTCGTAGATGTCGAGCTCGCCGGTCTCGGAGTACTCCACCTGCTTGTTCGCGACGCCGGCCTTGGCGATGTGCGCGTCGTTCGTCGCCGGGCGGTTCGCGATGCTGAAGTGCGCCAGGCAGGCATTGACCGTCTGTCCATCGATCACCGCCCCCACCAGCACCACAAAATAATCGTGCTCCTCCGCATAGAACTCGTCCGTCGTCTCGATCTTACAGTGGTGTACGCCGGTGAGACTGTCATGGTCCTCCGTATCGGTCACACCCGTCGTGACCTCGGTGGTACCGTCATCCTTGTAGACCGCGACCGTCCCGTCCGTCGCGCGCGTGATCGAAGCACCGGCGGCGCTGGCTGTGTTCCACTTGAAGTGCACGATCTGATTCTTCGCAAAGTCTCCCAAGTATTGCATTACGCCACCTGCCCTGCGTTGACCAGCGGCCGCAGCGGCGCCCGCGTTAGCTTGGCCCCCACGCCATACATCCACGGAGCATCGAACTGCCCGACCGTGCCGGTCTCGGTGAAGTTGAAGCTGCCGATCAGATCACTCACATCGCCGTCGCCGTCGCACTTGTAGTAGTTCTGAAGGCTGTCTGGTTGGACTGACCGGAAATCCCGCCCGGCGTACATCACATCGAGATCCGCCTCGGCGATGTCCGCGGTCCACCGTCCCACCGGCCCGATGTAGCCCGGACAAGGCTGATCGTAGCCTGTGGAGATGTGCTGAACCCCCAGGCACGTCGCGTTGAGCGGGGACGGCCACTGGTTGCCGCCCATCGAGGTCGTCACGAGCGTGCCATTCAGGAAGACGCGCAGCGTTGCGTTGGGAACAAAGATCAAACCGAGCAGGTTCCAGTCGTTCAGCGTCGCCGCGAAACCTGACGAGGCGGACGTGGTCGCCCCGCCGTCGCGCCACTGGGCATTGACGACGCCCGTTCCCATATGCGCGATCCGCAGCCACCGCTTCGTATCGTTCGTGTCGTAGATCCCCACCGGCGACACCGGCCCTACGGCCGTGGGATAGTACCAGCAAACCAGCGCGCTCGTGCCGGCGTCCTGGATCGCCGAGGCGTTCTCGTGATAGTCCTTCGTGCTGTACTGGCCGCGTGATCCCGGCATCGCTCCTGTGTCCTATGTGTGGTCCACGAACGCCGTGTCCACACAGTTCAGCGCACGGCTCGCCCATGTCTTCTTGGCCAGCACGTACACGTCGTCGCCGGACGTCCGTGTGATCGTGATCACCGCCGTCCCGCTGCTGTCGGCCTTGATGATCTTGTCGTAGTTGTTGATCGACCGAACGATCGACCCCGTAGAGATCGTGATCGTCACGTCCGTGTCGAACGCACTGCCATCCGCGTCTGTGAACGCCCCAACTTCAAACAGGGCCTCGGCGGCGACGTTGTCGCCGTTGAGGTCCTTGACCTGGATCGTCACGTTGACGCCGGCAGTCACGTCGCCGGCGGCGTCCTGCATGGTCACAATCAACACGGCCTGCCGGATCGCATTACTAACTTGGTTGAGCCCAATCCCCTGTCCCTTCACCCGCAACTCGTCGGAGTCGATCTCGATCGTCGTGCCGTCGATGCCGACCGACAGCACGCCGGCCGAGTGCGCCAGCCCATCACCCGCCACGGCCGCCGCGACCTTCGCCGCCCCGTTGGCGTCCAGCAGGGTCGTCCCGCTGATCAGCAACTCCAGCAGGTTCAGCTTCGCTAGCGTCGAGTCCTTGTCGGAATACAACTCGAACCGGCTGCTGGCGGTCGCCCACTTCAGCGCCGCCCACAGCGCCGCCCCGAGCTGCATCGACAGGTAGCGGTCGCCGGCGCTGCTCGCGTCCGCGTCGATCACGAACTCAGACTGACTGGTCTGCCCGTTGTCGGTGAACGTCGGCACGATGCGCAACGAGTTGTACGGCCGGGCGTCTTTCACGTCGGTGACCGCCCCGTTCGCGGTCGTCACCATCGCGACCGCCACATACGTCGTGCTGTCACCCGGCCAGCTCGTCCCACCCGTCAGCGCGTTGGTCGACGCCAGCACCCAGAGCTTGTAATCGCTCGTGTCGTCCGGCACGGCGAACGCGCTGTTGCCGGCGAACGCGACCTTGGTCCCGTCGCTCTTGGCGTACACCCCCTCGAAGACCGCCACCTCCAGGGCGCTGTCGGTCTCCTCACAGTGCAGCCCCATCATCAAGCTCACCCGCCGATAGAGCAGCTCCAGGATCTGCATCCAGTCCTGCGTCTTGGTCAGCGGCGTCGAGCGGTCGCTCAAGAGGCCCGGGTAGCGGATCCCACTGGCGTGCGTGCTTCCCGGCTTCGCCTCGGCTTGCGCCGGCGTCAATTGACCTGGTGTATGGCCCACCGCCATGCTATTCCTCCAGCTTTCCGAAGTTGAACCGCAGCCGGCCGCCGACCAGATCCTCGACCGCCTGTACAGCCCGCGCGCCGCGTGGCGCGGTGTTCACGTACACCTCGACCGTCTCGGTCGGATCAGCCGCGGCCTCCCCCGTCTCGCGATCGAACGCCCGCGCTGCAAACGTGTGCAGCCCGGTCGCCAACTCGTCGCTCAATACCAGCACGCTCCGTGTCTCGCGGCCGAACGTGCCGAGCTGGCAGGGTCCGTTCTGCGGCTGCCCGGGCGCATGATGCTCGCCGTCGTACATGGGCACCGGCACCACCCGGCCGCCGGCCACGCCGGCCGAGAGGTCCACGCCGCCGACGCCGTCGGGTCCGTAAACCTGCACCACCTCGCCGGCGACGACCAGCTCACTCGGTACCCAGATTCCTACCCGCTGCATCTGCTGCTCCAAACCGCCAAGGCGCCAAGAGCGCCAAGCGTGGATTACTGCTGACGGCTCGATACAGAGGCGCTCTTGGCGCCTTGGCGGTTACCCTTCACCGAAGCCCACCACCGCCGCCGGATCCTCCAGCGTCAGCGTGGTCGTCAACTCCGGCGACACCTTGTCACCGTCGCCCGGGTTCCATCTCCAGTTCACGTTCGCGATGATCGCGTAGTCGTCGTCCTGCCGGGCGCGCAGGTCTATATCGTGCGCGTGCTGCTGGTCCTCCGCCGCGATCACCGGTACCTCGTCGCCCGGCCGAAAGCCGATCACCTCCCCGCCGACCTTCTCTGGGAAGAGCAGACCCGTCATCACCACCGGGCCGACGTGCCGTACTCGATCGGCCCGGTGCAGGTACTTGTTCACCAGCCGCGCCGCATCCTCAAGAAACTCCTCAGTCGCCGGCTTCTCGCTGCCCTTGAAGATCGAGTTCCCGCCGCTGTGTCCGCCCCGGTCCTCGCGGATCGCCCACCGGAAGTCACCCGGTCGAAACAGCAGCCGTCCCCGCCGCCGCCGGCTCAGCGAGCCGGGGATCTCCGTCCACCCTTCGTAGTCGTCGTCCACGAAGTCGTTGTCGCTCTCGATCACCCCCGTGATCCGCATCCGCATCGTGCCGCGGATATACGCCTCCGGCAGCGTGTACGTGCTCGCGCCTTCCCCCGGCTCCTTCAGCCCGTCGACGCGCAAGTCCTCCATCTCCATGAATACTCCCAATCGCGTCATGAGCACCTTGACGTCCGCGGGCAACGGAAACCAGCTCCCATCCTCGCCGCTGCGGTAGCTCACCTGCACGATCGGCGGGAATGTCTGCCCCGGCCGAACCCCGGTCAGACAGCGTTTGATCGGCCGCGGCCGGAGCGAGTTCCGGTCATGCTGGAACTCGTCACCGTCCTGCACCTCGCCCACCTCCAGGTCGGCCAGGTCCAACGCCTCGTAGGCCGCCGCGACGAAGTAACCGAACGGCCGCACCTTGTCCGTGTCCCGCATGTCCGCAAAGTCCGGCGCGATCCAATGCCGCAGCACGCTCCAATGGTCGAAAAACTGCTTGCCGTTCGTGCAGTACCGATTCCCCCAGGCGTCTGAGCTGATTGCCGCCACCGCTTCAGCGACCGCATTCTGATCGTCCGGATCCACGTCCACCTGCGGCACACGCTCCGCGTCGTAGTCCCAGCCCGGCACCAGCTCGACCGTCACCTCGTAGCGTTTGGCCGCCCCGCCCGCCCGGGCTGCGTTGACGCACGCCGCGTAGTTCCCCACCACCGCCAGGTTGCTCACGTCCGCTTCGCGTCGCACTTCCGTCCAGGTCTTGTCGTCGGTCCGAAAGTGCGCCGACGGCATCCGGATCGTCACGCGCCGCGACGCCCCCGGCACGAAGAACCTGAACCCCTCCTTCAGTGCTCCGTCGCTCTCGTGCCATGCATCGACCGTGAACCCGATCCCGCTCCGCGCGCACGTCCATTTCAGCGCCTGGATCCAGTCCATCCCCTCGATCGCGTGCGACAGCGGCCGGGCCAGCAGCACCCGCGCCCACGGGTCTTCCAGATCCACCCCGCCGCCCAGTTCGTCCGGGTCCTCCAGGTGATACCCGCGCTCGTAGATCAACTTCCACAGGTTGCAGTCGACCAGGTCGTGCGGCATCGCTCCCAACGTGCCGTCCGGCAACCGTCGGCCCCAGTACAGCAGGAACATGAACACGCGCGCCCACGTCCACGCCTGCCGGTCGTCGTAGTAGCGGTGCGCCCAGAGTGGCACGCCGAAGCGCCACTCGGTGTCCGCGTCATCCAGATACGTCAGCTTCTTCCGGCAGTTCTTGGCCCCCTCCGGGTTGAACACCACCGGCCAGCCCGTGTCGACCTTCGGAATCAGCGTCGGGGTACTGCTCTCGGCGAACGTCACCTCGTCCGCCTTGCTCAGCCACAACTGACCGTGGATCGCCCGTTCCTTCAGATCGTCCGCGACGTGCACCAGCTCGATCCCGCACTGCTTTGCGCCGGCCGCCGTGCGTCGCACCGTGTTCAGATACCCCCGAAAGAGCGTCACGTTCTGCTCGGGGCTCGGTCGCGCCGTACTGATCGTCACGATCGCGTCGTCCGGCAAGACCACGTCCAGGCGCTGCGGATCCGGATCATCCTCCGTCCCGCGGTTCAGCAGGTACCCGTCGTACAACACCACCGGCGCCTTCGCCGTCGGTAGTGCGTTGATCGGCCGATCGACCTCGGCCGCCGGGCCGAGCCAAGTCACCACCTGCGGCTCGCCGTCGAGCTGTGTCACCTCGATCGCCAGCGGATCCCACAAGCTCGGGTCGTCCGCCGGGTGGGGCCCGGGCTGTATTGGCCCGGTTACCGTCCCGCCCGGCCGGCCCACTCCCGGTACTCTCTCGATCGGTGGCACTGCTCAATCCGTCCTTATCGCAACCTCGGCGCCCGGCTGCATCCACTCAAACTCGACTTCCCACCCGCACCACAGCTCCGGGCTCTGGCAGCGCTCCGGGGGCGCCGTCGGCCGGAAGCTCGCCAGCCGGCAGTACGGCCACTCCTCCCCCCATTCGCTCCGCAGCGTGTACGTCGCGGCCGTCGCCTGGTACTGCCGCAGCTTGTTGCGGAAGACGATGTAGTCGTGGTCGTCGTCATCCAGCACAAACGCTTCGATCGTCCACTTGATCCGTTCCGGCCCCAGCCCAGTGTGCACCGCGCCGGCGCCCGAGAGCTCCGGCAGGCAGTACTTGAGCACCTTCGGGTTCGGACCCTCGGCCTTCGTCCGCACGCGCGCCGCGACCAGCAGCCCGTCCGTCGCCGGCTCCAGCTTCGGCAGGTCATCGACTTGATCGGCGTTGAATACGGCATGCGGCATCGGTTAACCGCCCAGACGCCAAGGACGCCAAGGGTTCAGGCTTCAGGGTTCAGCTCCCCAATCGTCAATCGTCAACCGTCAATCTCCAATCGCTCCGTCACGTTGCTACGGCATTCCCGCCCCGCGCTCGATAATCTCCGGTGTGATCGCCTCCGGCCGCACCAGCACGCCCTGGGCGTCGAGTACCGTGCCCTGGTTGATCGTGGTCTGGTTGTTGCTGATGTTTACGGTGACCTGACGGGTTTCGGGGCTGAAGCCCTCGGGTGAGAATGACGGCAGCGACTCCGGCCTCGCGATGTCCCGTACCTTCCCGGTCGTGTCCGCAATCCCCGCTTGCTTCAACGTCTCCGACAGATCCAGGAGGGGCTGGAGTGCCTCTATCTCTTTGTCGACCTGCGTTATTCGCCTGGCTGAGAGCGGTCCAATCCCCCCAGCGCCGACGGCCACGCCGGGCGCTACATGTACTCCCGGCCGTGGGCGTGCTAACCTTCCCCGCTCCCGCTGAAGTTCGCCGTATTTCTTCAGCAGCTCGTCAACCTGCTCTATGCTCGTTTCCGTGTCGGCCAATCCGAGCTCGATGGCCTTTGCGAGCAGGATCGCATCGTGCGAGATGCCCGTCACCTTCTCAAGGAAGCGCGGTTGCTTGCCAAGTTCCCGATACGCCAGCGCCGCCTCGGCGATCGCGGCCCGCCCCGCGGGCGACTCTTTGGCCCGCTCGGCCGCAGCCGCGACCTCGACCCGTGTCTTCTGTTTGGCCTGCAGCTCCTCGAATGCCTTCCTGGCCTGCTCCTTCGTCTCCGGTTCCACCGGGGCCGCCGCCACTCTCGCGGCCTGCCACGGTTTCAATCCTGCCAGCATGGTCGGTGTCGCTAGTGCCGCCGCTTTCGTCTTCTCCACGCCCTCGTTCATGATGTCTATGTACGCCAAGTACGCCTTCTCAAAGTTCGCCACACTGTAGGCGCCAGCCTGCTGGAGATCGGCCGCGATCCGCTGCGCCGGCTCCTGTTGCTTCTGGGCGAACTTCTCGCGGGCTTTGGTGGCTTTTTCGAGCGCTTCTTCCGCCGCCTGCGCCCCCGCGCGCATCGTCCGAAACAGCCACACCAGGCCGCTGATGGCAACACCGGCCGCGACCATCCCACCCAGCGCGAGCGTCATCTTGCTGATGCCCTTGGCCACGTCCACGGCGATGTTGCCGAGGCTGGCGAGCATCGGGTTGAACTGTCCGAGGATCCCGGTCATCGCCGTCTTGGCGCTGTCGTCGAACTGGTTGACCGCTTTGGCGGTACCCTTTATCGCGGGCTGGGCCTTGCCGTGCGCGGCAGTGTGCGCCTTGGTCGCGACCGTCGCCTGGCCGGTTCCCTTGGCCGCCTGCGCCCCGGCGGCGCCGACGCCCTTCACAGCCTGGCCCGTCGACTTCAGCTCGCTCTGGGCCTTCTCGCTGCCCTCTACCCGAACTGGTACCTTGACCTCTTTGGCCATCTTCGGCTGTACTCCTGTGCCGGCGCTTGGTCGGCGCTACTACGAGTCGCGCACGTCACTGAACGCCGTGTCCAGCCCGTCGCCGTCCTGTTTCTCCAGCACCGTGAATTGGATCTCACGCGTGTCGGCCGGCCCGTCCTCCTCCGGCGGCGGGAACAGGCTCTCACCGCCGATCCGGGCGCGCACGCGCTCATACGTCCGCGTCACCGAGCCCTCGTAGTCGGCGAAGTTCACCACGACTTGCTCTTCGATCTCGGTCGTCTGATGCTGCGCGTACTCCGACTCGCTCAGCGTCTCGATCGCGATCGTCAGCTTGGCATAGGTCGACCGGTAATCGGCGGGCATCTTGTCGCCGGGCAGCTCACGACCGCTCCCTTCGACGCGATGCGCCAGTCGGCGCGCTCCGACGATTGTCGTGTCCCCGGCTGCGCCGCGCTTGGCGCTGTTGAGCTTGATGATGCTGGTGGCTACGTTCTGTGCCATGATCAGTCCTCAGTAGGGCAGGCCTGGGCCTGCCAGTTTTCAGTTCTCAGCCTTGGCGCCTTGGCGGTTACACACTCTCCCGCCACGTCACCGTCACCGCCAGGATCCCGCCGCCGGCCTGCCCGCTCTTGGCCGCCGGCCGATACCAATACTGCACCTCGCCGCGCGTGATCTTCGCCGCCACGCTGTTCTGGCCGCCCGGCTGGAACCTGGCCGAGCTGATGATCGCCCGCAGCAGTGTGCCACAGTCGTTGCATAGCTTGGTGAACGCATGCTTACCGCTATCATCGTCATCACCACGCGCCTTGGATCGGACGCCCAGCAGCGCCCGCAGCTCGTAGTACTGGTGGCTGCTGTCGCGGCTGGTCGGTTTCACCGTTACGGGCCGCACACACACCGTCCCGTCCGGCAGGTTCATCAGGTCGAACTTCCCGACCTGTGTCCCGAACCCGGCGTCCTTCGCCGCCTCCCGCAGCCCCTCGACGATCTGTGCTTCCTGCGAATCAGCCATCAGCTCGTAGGGCAGGCCTGGGCCTGCCAGCTTTCAGTTAATCCGTCTTCGCCGTCAGTTCGTCCACGCGTCCCTGCACCGCCCCCACCATCTCCTCGTAGGCCGCCGCGACGCCCGGCTCCAGCACGTCCCAGCCCTGCACCGTCACGCTCGCCGCCAGGCCGAAGTACGCTTCGAACACGCCGGCCTCCTCGATGCCGATTGCCCGCCCACGGCGGTGCACCTTCCCGGGGAACGCCTCGGCCAGCGCCGCCACGGTCGGGTACGTCGGCGCGCCCGCCGCGGTCAGGTTCGCCGCGATCGGGATCGTCAGCGCCTGGGCCTCGACCGGCGTGATGGTCTTGACCTCGTCGGTCAACAGGTAGGCGTACTTGCTGGCCGGTGACTCTGTGGGCACGCCCACGAACCCGGACAGGTTCTCGGGCTCGTCCAGCTCGCCGACCACGCTGTTGAGCAGTGTCCCGGTGCGGCTGTGCTCGGCCGGGTCGGCCATCATCACCACCTGGCTCGCAGCGTAGTCCAGTCCCTCGACCATGCCGCGCTGCAGGGCCTGCTCGAACTTCTCGCCGGCCAGCTCGCCGAAGCGCGCGATCACCGCCTCCGCATCGACGTCGATATGTAGCTCTAAGCCATCAGCCATCGCTTCCAGTCCCTAGTCTCTAGTGACTAGTTTCTAGACCCGCCGCTCGCCCACCAGCAGCGCCTTCACGCTCTTCACTAGCTCCATGTCGGGCGCGTAGCCCACGTTCCCGGCGCCGCCCACGAGTCCTTCGACGACCTTGTAGCCCGGCTCGGTCATCCGATTGCGCAGCTCGGCCGCCTGCAGCAGGCACGCCTTGACGAACTTGTCGATCAGATCGGCGACGCCGTCCGGCTTGTCGCCCACCGCGTCCGGCGGCCAGTACCCGCCGCGGTAGACCACCTGCCAGCACTGCACGCCCTTGGTCCAGAGCGTACCGAGCGGCAGTCGCGCGATCCGTCCGCGTGTGCTCACCACGTGGTAGTCGCTGTCGGCCGTCTCGGCGGTGGCCCCCGCGAAGTCATAGGTCTCGGAGTATTTGACGCTCGCGACGCTGACGATCGGCCAGGCCTGCGTGAGCAGCTCGCTCACCCCGCCGTCGAACTGCTCGGTCAGATCGGCATCCACGTACTCGATCGTCCGGTTGCAGTGCTGCGCGATCATGTCCGAAGCCGTCTCCAGCGCAGCGGTCAGCACGCTGTCCTCACCGCTCTCGTCGATCGAGAGCCAGCTCTTCAGTTGCGTCAGCGTCGCGAGCATCTGGTTTCCAGTTTCTAGACGACTACCGACGCCGGATCGTTCGTCACCGGCAGCGCCTTGGCCCGGTAGAACTGCAGCACCACGCCGCCGCATACGCCGGCCGTGCCGGTCACGGTGTGCACGGCGCGGACGTACTTCTTGGTCAGCCGCGCGTCGATCGTCGGGCACTTGTCGTCGTCGCTCGCCCCGAGCTGCACGGCCGCCGCGCCGGCGATGTCGGTGTACGTCGAGTCGTCGTCCGAGTCCTGCAGCTTGTAGTCGGCCGCGCACGCAGTCTCGATCGCCCCGGTCGGGCAGTGCGCCATCACGGCGTCGTCGTCGCCCCTCGCAACGCCCGCACCGTTGACCGCCCCAGCGCTGGTGCGGTCGACCGGCACGATGTTCAGGACGACCCTTGTGTCTTCCGCGAGTCTTCGCATGTTGTTCTCCTCTCAGGTTTACAAGGTCGGCCGGGCCGGGCCGGGCGTCACGCCCGGCCCGGTCCCGATGCGGCCCACCTCTCAACTCCTACGTCCTGGTTCCGCTGATCGCCGCCGCGGGCAGCCCGTTCAGGAGCTCCTCGCAGACCTGCAGCTTCACCCGCACGCGGTTGAGCTCGTCCAGCGGCGTCAGTTGAATCTGCGCCACCGTTGCCACGCGCGCCGCGCGCACCAGGTCGAGCAGCGAGCCGGCCACCGCCGGCTTTTCCTCGGCCGCCGGCCTTTCCTCGGCTAGCGGCTGGTTCTCTTTCGCCATGATCGATCCTCGCTTTTCAGTTTTCAGTTCTCAGCCTTGGCGCTCCCGGCGCCCCGGCGGTTATCCCTACGAAGCAGCCGTCTTGAGCTGCACGACGCCGTTGCCGTCCACGACCGTCATGTCTTGCGGGACGTCGGCCGCGAATACGGTCTGCGCCTCCCAGAACTTGAGCTGGTCGCTGCTCTTGAGCTCGACCGCCTTGGAGTGCCGGTACACCCGGCAGGCCCGCGTGAGCGCGCCGAACAGCGTGAACACCGTGCTGACGTCAGTCGCGCTCGGCGCCACCTGCACCGGCTCGACCGGGTAGCCCATCAGGTAGAACGGCAGCCCAGTCTGGGCCTGCATCACGTTCGCGATCGGCTGGCCGGCCGTGTCGCGCACGCCCAGATATTGGAAGAAGATCAGCAGGTGCATGAACCACTTCGGTGAGGAGTTGTGCACCCACAGCGGCGCCGTGCCCAGCACGGTGCCGAGGTAGTAGGTGCTCTTGGCGATCATCTCGGCGAACGTGTCGTCGCCCGAATCGCCACCCACGCTCAGCAGGTCGGTCCGCTTGAACAGACCGGTATAGCCGCAGTACCCGCTGGTGCCGTCGCCGACGAACCAATCGCTGTCCGCGGCCAGCATCAGCCCGTAGCTGATCTCGGTCGCGACCCAGTCGCCCAGCGCGACCGCCAGGTCGCTCGCCAGCATCCAGTTGTCGACCTCGGTGCCGACCACGAAGCGCTTCAGGGCGAAACGCGTGTCCCCGACGGTCGGCGTGCTGGCCGTGCCGGCCACGCCGAAGTCCGGGTAGTACACCGTCAGCCCGCCGGTCCGCCTGGCGCCGCCGCCGCTCATCACGCTGACCGGGATCGCCGGGCAGTTCCGCTCGAACACGCCCGCCTCTTCCACGTTGCGGATGATTCCCGCGAGCAGCAGCTCCGGCATCAAATAGCCGCCCTCGGGGCCCTTGGTCAGGCTGATCGCGGCCTTGTCATACTCCGCCTTCAGCGCCGCGTGGTCATGTTGCATGATCGCCGCGACCATGCGCCCGAACTGAGCGGCCTGCTCGCGGTCGGCGAACGGCCCGCGGTAGTCGCCGCCGCGCTGGTAGTGCCCCGCGATCGCGTGGAAGCGTTTGATCGCGTCGGCCTGCACCTTTTCCATGCTGTTCGAGAGCTTCGCGATCTCGTCGGCCTGCCCTTTGAACTGCGCCTGGTACTTGGCGTCCAGGTCGTTGTAAGACGCGCCGATGGATTCCAGCTTGCCGGCCAGCTCGGCCACGAGCTGCTCGACCTGCACCTCCTGCGGCGTCTTGATCGCGTCGGGCTTGGTGCCCGGCGCCGTTTCCGTCTTAGCCATCCTTGGCTCCCTTCGTTGTGGGGATCTCACCCGCCGGCTCAGCTCGCTTGCCCCGGCACCGGCAGGCTCCGAATCCGTTCGAGTAATTCCGCGGACGCCCCGCTCTCGCGGGCTGCCTCGCTCGGCGCTGCTGCATCACCGTCCGTCTCGTCCGGGTTCTCGGCGTCGTCCGCACCGTCACCGAAGTCGTCGTCGAGATACGCGGCCTGCAGGTCCGCCAGCTTGGCTTCGATCACCTCGCACAGCCGCTCGTCCAGGCCGTGCGCGAAGTCCGTCATCATCCCCTCGACCGCCTTTCGAGCCGCGTTCACGGCGGCTTCGATCAAGGGTTCAGGGTTCGGGGTTCGGGGTTCAGGTGTGGCACCGGCTTCCAGCCGGTGGAGCTGGCCGCCCAGCTCTTCCTTCAGAGCTGAGAGCTGATCGCTGACCGCTGACAGCTCGGCTCGCACACTCGCCGCCAGCTGGGCCCCGCGGTCGTCCCCCACGTCCACCAGCGAGATCTCGACGATCTCCACGTCGATGAACGCCAACGCCTCCGTAACCCCGGCCTCCTTCAACTTCTTGGCAAACCACGGATCGAGGTCCTTGTCGTCCGCGCGCACCCAGCGCCGCTGCTTCGCGGCCCACCCCAGGCTCAGGCTGCTCAGCATCTTCTGGCTCACCAGTTGCCAGGCCTGGTCGGCCAGCTCCAGCCCGCTCGCAACCGTGGCCTCGAAGTACAGGCCTTTGCTCCGCTGCACCTTCAGCTTCTCGACCAGGCCGATCGTGGCGAACCCGCCCACGAAACCGTGCAGTGCCAACAACGGCAGGCGCGCATCGGCGTTCGCCGCCAGCCAGTCCTCGACTGCCTGGGGGTGGATGATCCGCCCGGAGCGCATCACGCCGAACGTGTTGGCGTACCCGCGGATCCGCCGCTCGCCGTCGACCGTCTCGGCCGTCTCGATCGTGAAGTCGATCGCCGCCCGGCACGGCTGCGCCTCAATCTCGGCGCGTCGCTTTTTGTCCTCGTCGTTCACGCTGCTCTCCTCAATGGCACCACGTCGTAGCCGGCACCGATCGCGTTGACTATCTGCACGACGGTCGCGCCCTCACGGTCCTTCTTCGCCCGCAGGGTCACCATCACGCAGTTGCAGTTGATGATCTCGCCCGCGCTGCCGGCCGGATCACGCGGGAACATCAGCCGGTCGCGGCCGACCTTGAACCGCTCCTCCATCGCGATCGGGTTAGTGCGTGGGTGATAGTCGCGGCCGGCCTTCAGGTGGGTCAGCCGCGGGTTGCGACCGGTGATCCACCCCTTCATCTTGGCGCCCGCGGCGGAGGCCGCGACGAAGCGTGCCGTGCTCACCGCCTCCCCGGCCTCGGTCCGCGCGATCCGCAGCGCCCGCGCCCGGTCGCCTCCCAGCACGCCATGCACGCGGCTCGACAGCTCGCCGACGGTTTCGCCCTTGCCGATCCCCTCGACCAGCGTGCGTTGCAGCCGACCGCGTGTGGTGCGTTCGACGTTGGCCACCTTGGGCGCCTTGGCCCGCATCAGCGCCTGGATGTACTTGCCGGTTTTGAGCTTCTGGACCGCCCCCTCGACCGCCGACGGCGAGAGTCCCAGCCGCTTGAGCTCGGCCCGCAGCGTCCGCTCGACCGCGCGCGGGAAGTACTCGCTGAACATCTTCCGCAGCTTGGCCTGCTCGCTGGTGAGTCGCAGCAGCACACGTTTCGCGATCCGCTCCGCCTCTCCGTCCGCCCGCTCCCACGGGCGCAGCTCGTTGCCTGGCTGCCTGGTTGCCTGGTTGCCTACAGCGCGGCGTAGCCGCCGCTGAATCTCCCGCTCCTGTCGCAGGAAGTGTGCCCGGAACCGCTGCCGAATACGCGGCACCTGTTTACGGATCTGCGCGTCCTCGGCCCGCTTCTCGCTGGCGATCGTCGCCGCGATCTCTGAGCTCTGAACCCCGAACCCCGAACCTTCCTCGCCTTCCCCTTCGTCACTCCGCCCCTCCCTCTCTTCGGCCTCCTCCTCTTCCTCCTCCCGCTCGATCGGCGCCAGCCCGCCCAGCCCCTCGATGATCTGCTCCGGCGTTGCGAGCCCCGACTCCAGGAAGCTCTGCCCACCCCAGGGCTGATCGTCCAGCCGCAGGTTCAGCAGGTTTTTCGCCTCGTTGTACGGCACGCCGCTGCGCAACGCCTTGTTGAACGTCTCCAGCTTACCCTGCTCGAGCTTCTGGATCACGTGGTGGCTGTTGACGTCGATCACCAGCTTCACGCCCGGCTCGATCCGCGGCAGCAGGAGTATGTTGAACAGCCCCATCGTCTTCTTGGCCAGCGGCCCGATCGTCCCGTGGATCCAGACCTCCTGGGCCGCGTCGCCGATCTGGTAGTGCGCGGAGTCGAACACGAAGCACACCACCGGCGGCGTACCGATCGCCGCGAAGATCTCCTCGCGGTTGAACTTCCGCCCCTCGTACAACGCCAGGTCGACGTTGTTCATCGCCATCTGCTTGTAGTCCACCCCGCCGCCGATCACGCGTGTGCGCCGCGCGTTGGGCGCCCCCCCCAATTGATCCTCCCAGGCTTTGAGGTACTCCTCGCCCTCCTTCTTATCGACCCGCTCGGGGAACACGATCAGCCCGCCGGGCGAGCCGTTGTTCGCCAGCGCCGCGTCGTTGAACTGCGCGGCGCGGTAGTCCTGCTGGATGCCGAGCTTCGCGGCCTCCAGCGGGCTCAGCCCACGGTACGCGTCGTAGGGGTTGAACAGCCGCATGTACGCGTGCTGCTCGGGCAGGATCGGCACGCGCTTCCAGTCGCCGCGCATCGGCGTGTAGTCCCACCACAGCAGCTCGCCGGTGCGCTCGGCGAACTTGGGCGTCATCTGGCGCCGGCCGACCACCATCAACTCTTTCGGCACGACCGATCCGCTGCGGAGGCTCTCGGCGTCGCCGTCGAACACGTGCGCTTCACCGCCCTCGCACAGGTGCCCGACGAACTCCTCGACCAGGTCTTCCATGGTCGCGTCGCGGGCCGGTCGGCTGAGCAGCTCGAACGCGCGCCCGCTGGTGATCTCCTGGTCCTCGTTGTCGGTCCGCACCAGCTTCCAGTTCAGCCCGGCCACGCCGCGCGCGTTGGCGCTCACCGCCACGTAGACCCAGGTGTTCTGCGCCATCGGCCGCGTAACGTCATCACTGCTGACATAGCCGAACAGCCGCGTGACGATCTGGCTCCAGCTCAGCGTCGAGGATGCGCGGAACAATCCCGTCGCCGCCGCGGTCACCCGCCGCCACAACGTCGGCCGCCTTGTCGCCAGTTCAGTTCTCAGTTTTCAGTTCTCAGTTTTCAGCGTTGTTACGTTCTCACCTTGTCACGTTAGCACGTGGTTCTGGCGATCCACCCGCCGGCCGCCGGCCGGGCCGCGTGCTTGCACAGCGCGGCCGCCCAGAACCGGTCCGCGTGCGAGCCGGCGGCCTCGCCCTCGAAGCGTGGCTTGTTCCCGGCGGTGAACGTCTGCTGGATGCTGTGCAGATCGTTGCGTACTTCGTCGTCGTCGAAGATCAGGAAGTTGCGTTCCTCCATCGCATAGCGGAGGTCGCCAGCCAGTAACGGTTTGATCGTGTTGAACTTGACGCCCTCGACCCGATAGCCGCCCCACCGACGCTTCATGACCTCGGTCGGCATCTCCCCCATCCCGGTCTCGTCCATGCACAACCGCGTAAACGCCGGATAACGCGACAGCACCTGCGAGACCCGCTCGATCTGCGCCTCGAACTTCACGTTGCGCATCACGAGCAACCCGAGCGGCCTCAGCACCGTGCCGACCTGACCGGCGATCCAGCATACGCTCAGGTGGTGATAGCGCGCGATGTCCCACCCGCCGTAGACCGGCCCGTCAAACGGCGCCGGTTCGACCGTGGCCTCCGGATCACCGCACGCCACCAGCAGATCCCAGTTGAGCCAGACGGTGTCCTCGTCGACGAACTCGCACAAGTACTCCTGACGCCAGCGCACCTCGTTCAGGATGGCCCGCCGCAGGAAGGCCGGATCTTGCGGGCAACCCTGCGCGACCGCCTCGTAGATGGTCAGCTTCTCGAAGTACCAGGGCGAGCCGTCCTTCTTCGCATCCTGTGACACCTGGTACATCGCGCGCTTGCCGCGCGGCGTGCTGGTAAGCAGTGCACGCAGATTGTTGGTCGATGCCACCGGCAGTGCCGTGCCGAGCAGCTCCGACCACCACGGGTTCAGGTCGATCTCATCGGCGACCAGATTCGCCGTGAAGCTGGCCGCCGCGTCCGGGTGTCCGCTCAACACCCAGACCCGGCTGTCGCCGGGATAGACGATCTCGAAGTTGCCGCCGCTTAGGTCGTTGACGTTGGGGCCCTGCAGCATCTTTCGGGCACGCACCACGGCCTCGGCCTGGTCGTGCACCTTGCGCGCGAGCTGGCGGCTCTGGAGCTGTGAGCGGTTGGTCAACACCCATTCGGTTCGTTGCCGCTGCGCCTCGGCGTCGAGGATATCGACGTTGACGATCGAGGCGGCAGTAAAACCCTTCCCGGTCTGGCGCGACCACATCAGCGCCATGAGCCGGTCGGGAAGAAGGATCACCCGCTTCTGGTACGGCCGCGGCGTCAAGACCGACGCGCGGGGGGCGGCCGGCGTCCCGGCCGCCCCCGATTTGCGTGGTCCTCTCTTAAGCGCGTTTCGGCCTTTCCCCTTCGTCGCTCCGTCGCTCCGTCGCTTCGTCGCTTTCCTCACAGCCCCAGCACCTTCCGCTTGATCTCGACCACCTGTTCGGGCGTGAGCTCGTTGGATGTCTCCATCTCGTCGAGTTGCTCGGCCGCGGCCTTCATCTTCAGGTCGTGCAGCTCCTGGGCGCGCTGCTCCGCCTGCTGCCGGACCTCGGCGATCTTGCTGCGCTGGATCACGCTCAGCACACTGTGCAGCCGGTACGCCGGCAGCGTCTCCGTCAGCAGCGCCTTGCCGATCGCCGCGCGCGTCAGCTCCTCCAGCGAGTCCCGCGAGAACGACGAGGGCGGTGTGGTACCCGATTCGACGCGCTCGCGTGAGCTTTCTCTCCGCTTCTCCACGTACCGGCGGAAGCTCCGCGGACGCGTGTAGCGCCCCAGTTTCAACTGGCGGTAGATGTCGATCGACTTGTAGTTCGCCTCGTCGTCGATCCACTCGTGGATCGCCTGCAGCTCCTCGCTGGGAACCTTCGTCGTCCAGTCTGGTCGTCCCGCGCTCATCCACCTCGGACCTCGTCAATCGCCAGCCCCGGCTGCCAGCAGCCGTTTCCTGTCTTCGAGCAGTTCGACTGCCCGCTTGCGACAGAGCATCAGCGACGACCACGCGGTCGAGATCTCGACCTCGTCCAGCCGACTCAGTGCCGGGGCATCGTCAAAGCTGCTCAGCGCGATCAGTTGCGCGCGGTGTCGCTCAGCGTCCCCGACGCACCGCTTCAGCTCGCGCTCCAGTTCCACCAGTTGCCGTCCGCGTTCATTCACCTTGTCACCTTGTCACGTTCTCACCCGCCGCTAATCGATCGCCTTCCACACTGCGGCGACCAGTCCCAGCAATCCGACGATCGCCGCCAGCGCACCCGCCCAGCGCTGCATGCTGCCCTTGACGCAGTCCACCTTCTTGTTCATCTCGCGCTGGTCCTCGTCGCGCTTGGCCTGACACGCCTTCAGGTCCTCGTCCGGCACGTAGTCCCGCTCGATCTGCGCGATCCGCTGCTCGTGCTCGCGGCGGTAGCTGAACAGCGCCTTGATCTCCTCCTCGTGCCGTTTCAGCGACGTCGCGACGGTACCCTTCAGCCGCGCGACGTCGGCCTGTAACGCCGCCTGCCCCTCCCCGAGCGCGTCCAGCTTGTCGAAGATCACCCTGGCGTCGTCGCCGCCCATCGATCACACCCTCGGCGCTCTCGGCGCCTTGGCGGTTAGCTCACCTTCAGGATCGCGAACGTCACGTCCGTGTCTTCGCTGAACTCGATCTTGATCTTCCCGGCGTTGACCCCGCTCTGGTTGTACAGCGCCGGTCGGAACGGACCGATGAACCGGTCACCGGTGGTCGCCGGCACCGCCACCACCTGGTCCTCCAGCGTGCGACCCTGGTACTCGCCGCCCTTGACCGTCACGTTGGTGCTCGACCCGCCGGTGTTCTTGACGTGCAGCACGATCCTGCCGTCGTTTTCCACCACGTGCCCGTTCACCTCGTCGGCGGCGATGTACGTCGCCGCCAGCCCGCCGACTACCACCGGCTCAGACGATTCTTGGTTCACTGGCATTGCTTACTCCAGGTAGGGCAGGCACCTTTGCCTGCCAGTTTTCAGTTCTCTGCAACCTGTGCCTTCGTCGCTTCGTCACTCCGTCACTCCGTCACTTCGTCTCTGCGCTACTCCCAGCAGCGCCTCGAACGTCCACCCATTCATCCACACGCCGTCGTGCGGGGCGGGCTCCCCAGCTTTCAGCACCCGCACGTCGACGCGCGGATCGTCAAGTACCAGTCCCGGACGAGGGCTTTCCGCCGCCGGCGGCTGGATGTTTAGACACCCCGTTACCGCCACCGCGACGAAGGGCAGTGAGCACTTCCAGCACCTGCGCGCGCACGTCCGCATTCCTGCCTCCCTTCTTGGCCAGCGCCCGGCTGGCCGCGTAGGCCGCGGCGGCAGCCGCCTCGACGATCGCGGCGTACTCGCCCGGGATGTGCCCGGCCAGCCAGCCCAGCAGCGTCGAGACCACCACCAGCGCCGTGATCCAGAACTCGGTCGTCTTCCAACCCGGTTTGATGTCCATCGCATCCTCCGTAGGGCAGGCCTGGGCCTGCCAGCAGCCGTCACCCGGTAGGGCAGGCCTGGGCCTGCCAGCAGGGTTCGGCAAGGATTCAAGGATCCAAGGATCCCAGCAGCCGTCAGCTGGTAGGGCAGGCCTGGGCCTGCCAGCAGGGTTCGGGGTTCAGGATTCCGCAATCCGCATTCCGCAATCCCGAATCACCCTCCGCGTCCGAACACCCAGCCGGCCAGCACGCAGCCCCCCGCGATCAGCAGCGCCACCAGCAGGACCACGAACAACCTCCACAGTCCCCGCAGGGCCCGGTCGATCTCGCTGCCAAAGTGCTCGCCGCTCACGGCTGACTCCCTTCGTCGCTGCGTCGCTCCGTCGCTGCTAGTCCCTAATCTCTAGTGACTAGTTTCCAGACTGGTCTTCATCCTCGGCGACCGGCGGCGCTTCGCCGGCCGGCTCGGCCGGGCCGGTCGCCGCGACCTGTTCGCCGCTCACGTCGGCTCCGCCGTCCACGTTTGCCAGCGCGATCACCAGGCCGGTCTCGGCCCGCCACATGAAGTGCAGCTCGGGGTCGTGCCCGCTGGCGTCGGCCGAGAAGTTGCGCACGAACGTGTCCAGCGCGCACCCGCTCAGCAGCACCGCCCAGACGCACAGCGCGCCCAGCGCGCAGAGCCTCCCAAGCGTCAACCGTAAATCGTCAATCGTCAATCGATGCGTGCCCTCGGCACGCGAGGTGAGATGAGCATCCTTGCGGTTTCGCACGGCATGACCTCCATGTCATGCCGGCTAACGTCCAGTTGTCGGTCACAAGCCTAGATCGGCTCCCCCGCCGCCGTCAACCCCCTCAAATCCCGAATCTCAGATCTGCGATCCGGCCTGCTTGTGGAGCTTCGCCCCGCACTTGCTGCAGGTAACCACCTCCTGGCGCGCCATGCCCCGATTTTCGAACCCACACGCCGGACACGTCACCGCCAGCCGGCGCCGTGCCCGTTCCTCCTCCTGTCGCCTCCGCCTCCTGGCCTCTTGCTCTTCTTTGATCCGCCGCTCCCGCGCGGCCTCTTCCCGCGCTCGCCGCTCGGACTCTTCCAGTCGCCGCTGCTTCTCCGCCCGCGCCCGCTGCTCGGCCTCTTCGGCCGGCAGCTTCTCCAGCTCCAGTTCCACCTTCCGCCGATACAGCGCCTCCGCCCGCGGCGTCCGCGGCAGTTGTCCCGCCATGATCCATCCGAGCGGTCCCAGCAGAATCCCGAGCCAGACCCCGTCACTCGTCCGCCCTCGTTCTCGGCCGATCGACGCCCCGACCAGCCCGCCGATCACAAGCCACAGAATCAGCCCAAAGAGGATCACCGCAAACACTAATCCCGGGTCCGTCTCTGCCAACATCACCGTCACTTCGTCACTCCGTCACTCCGTCACTCCGTCACTCCGTCACTTCGTCACTCTTTTCCCGTTTTTCCTGAGCGCGCGCCGCGCCGATCTCGTTGTACACCTTATACGGGGAGCTCCCCGTCCGGCATCTCCCCCAGGTCCATCGGTACCAGAGAACGGAGTCTCAGCATGTCCAGCGCCAACTTTAACCGCCCAGACGCCCAGACGCCAAATCCCAATCTCATTTGGATGATCGTCGACGAGCTCTCCGCTTTACCACAGCACGCCCTGATCGGCCTGCTCCATGGCCTGCGAGCCGCTCGCCGGCCCGGACGCCATCCGCGAAGCCCTTGCGCTGCTCGTGCACCTCGGAGGCGATCTGCTCGAATTCGCCCTTGAGATCCACCGCCTGCATGAGCCACCAGGTCGTGATCACACGCACGACCTCAACTGCCGCATCCTTCGCCATAGGCGAGGCTTGCACGACTTCCTGAAGCCGCGATAGCACCGGCCGATCGAAGCGCACCCCGATCGGCTCGGCCAGATTACCCTGTTTTTTTCGGCCGGCCACTTGACAACCCCGCGTCTTGTTGTACCCTGTTAACAGAATGCAACGGAAATCCACAAAACCAGCACCGCGCCAGCCGCTCGAGGAGCTCTTGGCCTGTCGGGTTTCGCCGGAGATCATGGCCCGGATCGACGACCTGGTGGCCCGGGCCAAATATCCGACGACGCGCTCCGATGTCGTGCGCAAGCTCATCTATCGCGCACTCCGGGCGCAGCGCAGCCGCAACTCCGGCGTCCGTGCCGCTGGGTAGTTCCTGGCTAGCTTCTAGCCAGTTTCGGAGAGATGCCTCCGTGCGTGATCTCCAACGTATAGTCTCGTCCCATAAGCGCCGCTTTGCAAGCGGCTTATCGAATTTTTGGGCTCCCGGCCGCGGGCGGTCCGCGGCCGGTTCTGTAGGCGTGCCGGGCTAACGTCCAGTTGCCCGGTCCACAGCGAGTGGGAGGCTCCGCGGTGTCGGACCGTTGGGCAGGTCAGTTCAGGAACGCTGAAGCGAAAGCGGGCAGCACGAATCCTGACCAACCGCGCCCGCTTCCAGATATCGCCCCCGGCCCCGCGTCCTCCCCCTCGTTTAGTAGGGCAGGCCCTGGCCTGCCACCAGCCTGGCCGGGAAACCAGGATTCCACGATCCCAGGATTCCAGGATCCCAGCTCGGACAGCAGTCCAGCCAGCCGGCGGCACGCCGCCGCTTCTGCTCTAATCCCCAATCGTCAATCGTCAATCGCATCTTACAGAGGTGGGTGATGGAGTCTGAGAGTGTGAAAGGACGGGCCGAAGACTGCCCTACCGCTTGGTTCGCAGTGCTTGAGAGAGCCAACGAGAGCGGCGACGTGGAACGGGCGGCTCAAGCTCTGCGGGAACTCCGCCGTCTCGGCGTCATCGTCCGGTACGTCAATTCAAAGACGGGGGAAGAACATGTCTGAGCGGCAACCCCCGCTGCTGGTCTCGATTGCCGATGCCGCCGCTTCTGCTCTAATCCCCAATCGTCAATCGTCAATCGTCAATCGAAATGAGCCACGGAAGGCCGGGGGCGCGTCAAGGATGACGAGCTGCTCGGCACGAGGCCGACCCCGGCCTTCCGGCAGCATCCGCAAGTCTCCCGCGCGGTTGCTCTTGCGCCTATTACAATCCGCCGCCGCGTTCCTACTGAGAGGCACGAAGAGACGAAGCCACGAAGGCACGGAGGGAATAGGACCAAAACAATCCGCAATCCCCAATCGTCAATCGTCAATCGTCAATCGTCAATCGTCGATCCCCGTGCTGCTCCTCGGCCCCGGCGGCGACTACCTCCGCCCCTGGCCGAACGAACATGACCGCCAACGCGCCAAGAACACCACGGGCATGGAGGCCTCCGCCGATGTCTAGCACACTCGTGAGTCATGACCACTTGGTCAAGCAGCTAACGCGCCTGGCCGCGATCCGCCAGGTAATCGACGAGACCCGGAAGGACGAGCAGGCCGTCCACGCCGAGTGCATCAAGCTTATGCAGGCCGCGGGCCTCAAGGCCCTCAATCTGACGCCCGAGCATCGCGCCCTGCTCAGCCGGCCGACCAGCACCATCATCACGTTCGAAGCCTTTCGCGACGCGTGCCTGGCGCGCGACATCGCCCCGGCGGTCTTCACCGACGCGGTCAAGCACACCGTCGATGCCAAGCGCGCCAAGGCCGCACTCGGCCAGGAGGCCTTCGAGCTGATCGCGACCAACCGCCAGGGCAGCCCGCGGATCCGCATCGTCGGCGCCCGCGGCAAGAAATAGGACGTCATCATGGCGCGGCGGACCTCGTCCATCCCACTCGCTCGAAACCTGGATGTGTACCCCCTGTACAACAAGGCCACCGTCGCGCCATTCCTGATCTTCATACAGGGGAAATCGTGAGTGCCGAACCGGCTCACAGCCCGACGGCTTCTTTCCCCTCCGCTGGGCAGGGCGCGGCCCGTATGCCGGCCGCGTCCTCGCCCGGTTTTGTCCCGCTGACCGACCTGGTCGCGGCGTTCCCCGGCCCAACGCTGAGCGCCCGCCGCCAGTCGGCGCACCGCTGGGCGCTCGCGCTGACCGCCCGCGGCCAGGCCCGCAAGCTCGCCGGCCGACGCGAGGTTTCGCTCGAGGCGCGCCTGCCCGATGGGCTGACAGTCGAGTCCTACCTCAACGTCGGCCGCGTCGAGCAGCTCGTCGGCTTCACGTTACCGCCCGGTCATCAGCGCTGGAGCGATCGAGACCGCGAGCGTTTCCTGAACTCGCACGAGCTGCTCACACTGTGGGAAGCGACCAAGCAATGTAGGGCAGGCCATCTGCCTGCCAGCGAGTCGTTCGCGCTGTTCATAGCCCGCCACGCCGACGACGTCGCCCGGCTGGGCTTCAAGCACCTCTCGCTCCGCACGCTCCGGCGCATCCGCCGCCGCCTCGATCCCAACTCCGGCGCCGACTTCGACGGCAACGTCCGCCGACGTCGCGCGAAGCGCGGTAGGGGGGCTTGCACCCCGGAAGCCTGGGAGCTGTTCCGTTCGCTCTACCTGCAGAGCAACGGCCTCAAGCTGACCAAGTGCTGGCGCTTCGTCCAAGGCGAGGCCGCCCAACATGGCTGGGTCTGGCCGTCCGAATCGACCATCCGCCAGCGCGTTAAGGACGAGCTGCATCCGTCCACGCTGACGCTGGCCCGCCGCGGCCCCAAGCGCTTCGAGGCCGACTGCGTCCCCAAGTGCGAACGCGACTTCGAGAGCATGCTCGCCGGCGAGTGGTGGTGCCTGGACGGCCGCACCCTCGACTTCAAGTGTCGGGTGCCCGACGCCCGGCGCGAGTGGCGTCCGGCCCGTCTGGTGGTCACCGGCGTGCTCGATATGCGCAGCCGCTCACTGCGCCTCGACGTGCGCAGCACCGAGTACAGCGACGGCATCCTGGCCGGCATCCAGCAGGCCCTACGTGACTGGGGCGCGCCGGAGCACGTGATCGCCGACAACGGCGAGGCGTACAAAGCCGCACTCGGCTCGCGCCGCGGCTCCGGCTGGCAGAAGAAGTACATGGCCGATCCGCGCATCGGCAGCGTCTTCGCCAAGCTCGGCGTCACGTTGCACAGCAGCATCCCCTACCACGGCTGGGCCAAGCCGCTCGAGTCGATCTGGGACAAGCTCAAGGAGGACTTCGACCGCTGGCTCTGGTCATGGTGCGGCGGCTCGCCGGCCGAGCGGCCCGAAGGCCACGAGCGCGAGATCAAACGCCGCATCGACGACCTGCCCACCGAGGACGACGTGCGCGAGTGGCTGCCAATCTGGCTCGGCGAGTATCACGCCACCGCGCAGAGCGGCAAAGGCACCCGCGGCCTGTGTCCCAACCTCGTTATGGAGCAATACCGCGCCCCGATTCGCCGCGTCGATCTGGACGTCGTCGCTCAGCTCTCGACGCGCACGGTCGGCCCGGTCAAGCGCGGCCGCGACGGCTTCCGCTGGAAGCACATCCTCTACGGCCGGTGGGACGAAGAAGTCTGGCGTCTCAAGGACGATCGCTACTACCTGACGATCGAACCCGAACGGGCCGACCGCGTCACCGTGTGCGACTCCGACGGCGCGCCGATCTGCTACGCCCACAACCGCCAGCTCGGCGGCGCCTCCCAGGACGATCGCCGCGAGGCCGCCCGTCTCCAGGCCCGTTATCGCCGTGTGCACCGGGAAGCGGCCCAGGCCCGCGACTATCTCCGCGAGACGCCCACCGCCCAGATCCTCCAGGCCAAGCGTCGGCACGCCCAGGCCCGCGAGGCCGAGCAGCGCAAGCAGCTCCCCGCGCCCGAGCCGCCGGCAGTCACCATCGTCCGGCCGGACCTGGCCGCTGCCGCGGCCCGGCTCCATCGGCAGGAGCAGAAGACCGTCGTTCGACAGGCCGTCGAGCGCCCCTCGAAACCCCGTCGCAGCGGCTTCGACAAGCTCGCGGCGCTGGCCGAGTACGACGAGCAGCAGCACACCGAGCAGCGCCCCATCACCGGCTGGGAGCGGCTCAACTACGAAACGGAGGCGGCGGGATGACCACCGATTCAACTTCCCAACCGCCCACGGACGGGCACGGCTTCGAAGCCCTGCGTCAGCAGGGAAGGGTGGATTACAGAATGGTCAAGGAAGACCAGGAGATCACGCCGGAGCTCCGGCGGCAGATCGTCGACGATCTCAAGGCGTATCGCGACGACAACCCGCTCAGTGGCCGCAAGCCGCTGAGCTGGCAACGCCTGGCCGAGATGATCGGCCTGCCGCCGTCGACGCTGCACGACATCCGCTACGACAAGTACAAGGGCAACCGTGACGCGGTGCTCCGCAAGATCGACCAGTTCCTGGCCGACGAGCGCGAGAAGCGCGGGCGCTTCGAGTTTCGCTCGCACGCGCAGATCGGCATGACCGGGAAGATCTTCGGCACGATCCGCACCGGCATCCGGCGCAACTGGATGCCCGTGATCATCGGCTCGCCCGGCGTCGGCAAGACCGCCCACGCCCGGGCCTTCGCGGCCGACCGCGGCGGCGTGGTCGTCATCCGGCCCGACGAGGCCCACCGCGACGACCGCGGCGTCACGATCCTGCTCTGCACCGCGATCGACCCGCTGCGCCAGCAGATCAACCAGCCGCACCGCAAGCGGCTGCTCGAGATCAAGGCCTGGCTCCGCAAGCACGGCTCGACCGTGATCGTGGTCGACGAGGCCCAGAAGCTCAACAAGGCCGGTCTGGAGATGCTCCGCGACATTCACGACATCTCCGACGTCTCCGGCCGCCGCGGGATCCCGATCGTCCTGTTCGGCGACCACCGCTTCAAGAAGTTGATCGAGGCCAGCCGCGCCGACGAGCGGACCGTGATCGAGCCGCAGCTCGCCCGCCGGCTCAAGCCCGTGCTCGATCTCGATGCCGAGTGCGCGCTCGACGACGACGGCGGCCTCTACACCGTCGACGATATCGTCAAGATCGTCCAGAACGAGCGTGTCCGCATCCTCACGCCGCGGGCCACGCGTTGGCTGCGCGACCTGGCGAACGTGGTCGGCTACGGCCGGCTGGGCTTCGCGCTCGACGTCCTCAAGCTCGCGATCGACATCAGCCTTCCGCCCGGCGGCGCCCCGAAGCTCGCCAAGCCGATCGATGTCGACGTCCTGCAAGAGGCGCTGGAGATGACCTTCGGGAAGTCGGTCGCGATCGTGATCGACGAGCAGGCCGGCGGCGAGCTGCTCACGAAAACGGCCTAACCGCCCAGATGTAGGGCAGGCCCCGGCCTGCCAACCTAGCAAGATGAGAACGTGACAACGGCAGTGACGAAGAGACGAAGTAACGCAGTGACGAAGGGTGAACCAGGCCCCCGCTGCAAGCTCTGCGGTGGCCCGATTCGCGCCGGGAACAGATACGGGATCTGCACACGGAATCCAAGCTGCTTCCGCGCTATGCGCCGCGCCTGGTACGCCGCTCATGCCACCGAGCGTCGTTGCACGCAGTGGTCTTACCGCGAGCAACGGAAGCGCAAGCGGCAAGCTCACAACGTGACCAGGTGACAAGCCGGGTAGGGCAGGCCCCGGCCTGCCAAACGTGCGAACGTGAAAATGCCAGTGACGAAGAGACGAAGCGACGGAGCGACGAAGGGGAAACAGCGGCTCCCATCGGGTATTGCCTACGTCGTCGGTCGGCTGCGCTGCGGCTACGGACTACTCGAGGTCCCGGTCTGCCGCTGGCTTTGGGCGAATGGCACCTCCGTCTCGAACCACACGCGCCGCGCCATGATCCGCCGCAATATGGTCCGTTGCCGCGACGGCCGCGTCGAGCTGCGGCCGAAGGACGAATGGACCGAACCGGGACCTGAAAACTGAAAACTGAAAACTCCCCCGCTGACACGGAGGTCAGCCATGAACGTACCCGCCCGCCCGACCGTCAAGTTCGAGCCCAAGCTGGCCGACTTCACCGAGCACCCCGCCACGCTCATCGTCCAGGCGCTCGACCAGCTCTTCGAATGCAGCTTTCGCACGGACCAATCGCAGCACACGCACCTGATGGACCAGGCCCACACCGCCCCGCAGGTCCTGGCTCACGCGCTCGAGGAACTGTTCTACCTCCGCCGCGAGGTCGCCCTCGCCGCCGCCCGCGCGGCCGACGAGGAGCTCGCCGCCGCTGATGATGAGCTAGAGCTCACGCCCGAAGGACAGGCGGTTCTTGACGAGGAGCTCGCCGCCGCCCAGCGGCCCCTGGCCGACCGCTGCGCCGCCGCGATCGCCGAGGAGGCCGAACTGACAGGCAACCACCCGCCCAATCGTCAATCGTCAACCGCCAATCGCCAATCGCGCAGCGCTCCGGCCACCAGCGATCCGCCGCCCAGCTACGCCGACCTGGAGGCCGACGTCGCCCTGCTGCACCAGTGGAACAACCAGCGCGGCCAGAAACTGCACGAGGTCAAACTCCTCGCCGGCCTGGCCGGCGAGCTACTCGACCAGCTGACCCAGCGCGACTTCGCCGGCATCCTCCACCTGATCACTGCGATCGTGGACCGCCCAGATGTAGGGCAGGCCCCGGCCTGCCAACCTAGCAAGGTGAGAACGTGACAACGGCCGTGACGAAGAGACGAAGTAACGCAGTGACGAAGGGTGACTCCGTCACCACGCCCCAACTGCGCCGGCTCCACGCCATCGGCCGCCAGCTCGGCCTCGATCACGAACGTTTGCGCGACGCCGCCGGCGTGGCCAGCCTCAAGGATCTGACGCGCGCCCAGGCCGCGCATTTCATGGACCAGCTCGAAGAGCGCCACGGCACGCCGCGCCTGGTGAACACACCCTACGCCGATGCCAGCCAGCAGCAGCGCAAAGCGATCTGGGCCAAGCTCAAGCAGTTGCATCAGGAGTGCGGCTGGTCGAGCGCGAAGTGCGCCGGCTGGCTCCAGCGCCGCTACGGCATCGCGCACCCGTATGTCGAGGGCCTTCAGAGCGGCCAGGCCAGCGACATCCTCGACGCGCTCGACAACATCCTGGCCAAAGCGCAGCGACGAAGCCACGAAGCCACGAACCGACGGAGGGAAACCGGATGATCGGTGAAGACACGAAGCTCGGCCTGGTGATCTGGGCCCTGGCCATCCTCGACTGGCTGACCGGCCTCCTGCTCTTTTGGACCGCCTGGTGGAGAACGTAACAACGTAACAAGGCGAGAAGGTGGAAGATGACCGAGACACGATCATTTGAAGGTTGGGCCATCGTTGAGCTGATGGGCCACGTCCGTATCGCCGGCCACGTTCGGCCCGAGGAGCACTACGGCAAGGCCATGCTGCGCGTGGATGTACCCGGCGATGATGGCGTCATGACGACACAGCTTTACAGTCCCGACGCCCTTTACTGCGTAACGCCGACCACCGAGAAGATCGCGCGTGCGATCGCCAAGCGCAGTCAGCGCATGCCGATCTATCCATTCGAACTCCGCCAGCTTCCCGCGCCATCCGAATCGAACGATCCCGGCGCCCTTGACGAGGAGGAGCAGGCAGACACGGCCAGCGGATTCGACGACGAAGAGGGCTGGGATGACGAGCCCTGAAAACTGAAAACTGATGACTGAGAACTTCGCTGACATGGAGGTCAGCGCCCTGAACCTCATGCAATACAACCAGCTCGTCACCAACGCCCGGCTAACGAAGTCGATCCGCGTCACGCGGCGCGAGTTCGCGGCTGCCCGGTCGTATCGCGAGCGTGATGTGTCACTCGACGTCAGCCTGACCAGGCTGCTGCGTAGCGCATCGCACTCGGTCACGTTGCGCGAGCGGGCGCTGATCGCGCTGATGTCCGAGTGCCCGGGCGAGCTGGCCTGGCAGGTCGGCGTCGCCGGGATCTCCGCCGGCGTGCTCACGATCGCGGTGTCGCACCCGAGCGTCTCGCTGCGCCTGCGCCCGGCCGCCGAGCGTATCCGTCGCGACCTGGGGCTGACCGTGCGTTTCCAGGTCGATCCCGCCGCGCTGCGCCGCCCGCGCCACGGCGGCCCGCCGCCGGCGGAGCCGGCCCGCCCGTCACCGCCGCCGCGCACCCGGCTCGTCAACCGCCGCCGCGTCCCCGCGGCCACGGCCTTGTTCTGAGGAGGTGCCAGCCGATGGGCACTAGCCGCATGGCCAAACGTCTCGCCGGCCGGTTCGGCTATCCGAAGCACAACCCCTTCGCGCCGCGCTGGCGCCCCGACCGCTTCGACGAGGTCCAGCCCACGCAGCGCCCGCGCGTCATCTTCGTCCCCAGCATGGGCGATCTCTTCCACCCCTTGCTTTACAACTCTAGCGGAGCATTCAAGCTTAGGCAGGTCGGATATTCTGCGTGCTCGAACCTGACTCGGATCCTTGACACGATGCGCCGCTGCCCGCAGCACGTCTTTCTCGTGCTCACGAAGCGCCCCCGCATCATGCGCGACCTCGTTCCCCGCCTGATGGGGCTCCTAAACCACGGCATTCCTTTGCGCAACGTCTGGCTCGGCGTCAGCATCGAAAACCAGCGCCGCGCCGATGAGCGCCAGAAGTATCTACGCGGCCTCTCCGCGCTCGGCTGGCGCACGTTCGTCAGCTACGAGCCCGCCCTCGGTCCCATCGACTGGCGCGGCTGGGAGTTCATCGACTGGCTGATCGCCGGCGGCGAGTCCGGCCGCGGCGCCCGACCAGCCCATCCGGATTGGTTCCGCACGGCGCGCGACTGGTGTGCGTCTCACCAGATCCCCTTCTTCTTCAAGCAGTGGGGTGAGTGGGGTATCAGCCCACGCATCGGCAAGGTGCTGAGATCAGGCGCCACGCGAACACCCGCAGAATGCCGCGACCCTGATTGTATGTTGGGCGACCCAATGCGCGAGTCCACCACTTGGTGCTGGTATCGCCTCGGCAAGAAGACCGCCGGTCGCCTGCTCGACGGCCGCGAGTGGAATCAGCTCCCGCCACAGATCGCCGAGATCTCCAATCGTCAATCGTCAATCGTCAATCGTCAATCGAAAGGCACGGATGCCGCCCCAGCCCCCCCCACAACCTGAGCTCTCCCCGCGCGCCCGGCACCTGCTGCTGGAGCTCAACATCCAGCGCGCCCACCACGGCGCCGGCGCGATGGTGAAGGACAAGGACCTGGCCAAGTCCGTGCATGCCCCCGAGCGCGACATCGTCGACCTGGCCGGCGAGCTGATCGATGCCGGCCACCTCGTGATGGCCTCGTGCGATTCCAACAACCCCGGCCGCTGCCTGCTGAAGCGCGGCGACGATCTCCAGCCCGCGCTCGACTACCTGGAGAGCCTGCACGAACGCGGCGTCAAGATCCTCAGCCGCGAGCGCCGTTTCCGTGATGCGCTCGAAGCCGCCGGCGCCGGCCAGCTCAACCTGCCCTTGGAGGAGCCGGCATGAGAAACCCGGCGCGCCAGCTCGGCCAGTTGATCAGACGCGCCCGACGCCGCAGTGGCATGTCACAGGCGACGCTCGGCCGCGATGTCTGTGTAAGCAGCAGTTACATCGGCCTGATCGAGCGTGGCGAACACGTTCCGCGCGCGGCCACCCGTCGCCGCCTGATCGCCTCGCTGGATCTCAGTGAAAAAGACGCTCGCCGGCTAGAGGAGTTGAGGCGGGCGGCAGCGCCGCTGCGCTGGGGCTCTCCGCAGTATTGGGCGATGCTCAAGCAAAACGGATTCAAACCGGGCCACACGATCGGCCCTCGCTTCGCGAAGGGCCACGTCCCATGGTGTAAGGGTCTCAAGGGCATCCACCAATCGCCCGCTACCGAGTTCAAACCCGGCCACGTTGGTGGGGCCGCGGCGCGCAAGCTCCGGCCTGTTGGAAGTGTCACTATTCGCCGCGACCACGGCCACGGCTCGAAACGACGCTGGATCAAAATACGCCCGCACGGACCGGGCGTAGAAGCTTACATTCCACTTGCTCGCTATCGCTACGAGCACAAACACGGCCCCATCCCGCCGGGCATGTTCGTCGTCCACGCCGATGGCAACACACTGAACGACGAGCTGTATAACCTAATCCTTATGACGCGCCAGCAGCAGCTCGCCTGGCAGCGATCTATCCGCCCGAACATGGAGACCAAACGCAAACGGCGCGCATCTCTTGGTAGCCGCCGACGCTGGATTGAGTACCGGCAGCTCAAGGATTTTCGGCGCAGAAAGGAGCCCGCATGAGCCAATCTCCAATCGTCAATCCCCAATCGTCAATCGCCGACCGCCCCAACTGGGACAGCTACCTCAGCGCGTTGGCGGTGTTGGGCGCCACGCGCTCGCACGATCCCGAGACCAAGCACGGCGCCGTCATCGTCGATCGTGACCACCGCATCCTGGGCCAGGGGTACGACGGCCTGCCGCGTGGCGGCGACGAGTCGCGGTATCCGATGACGCGGCCGGACAAGTACCCGTACATGGTGCACGCAGAGCTCAACGCGATCCTGAACTGTTCGCACCGTCCGGAGGGCGGCACGATCTACGTCACGGGTTGCCCGTGCACGCGTTGTATGCTGACGATCATCCAGGCCGGCCTGGTGCGCGTGGTCTACGGCAACCTCTCGTCCGACTCGGTCGACAGTGACGAGCAGGCCGGCGTGGCCCTGCTGGCCCGCGATCACCACATCGAGCTCGTGCACTACAAGAACCCTCCGCTCGTCCCGCTCATCACCGCGATCGAACTCCTGGGCGTGAAGGTGGAGACATGATGATCCTCTCGTTCGGCTGGACCTGGGCTGCGTTCGTCGCACTGGTGAAGACCGCCACGCGCCGCGACTGGTCGCCGGCCTATGCGGCGCTCTGGAAGCGCGGGACCGAGTTCGTCGCCTACAACCGCTCGCCCCGTTTCGGTGGTCGCCCGATCGGTACCGGCCGGCTGACGCAGGATGCGCTCTACGAGCCGCTTAGTTCAATGCCCAGCAGCGATTACGAGGCCGAGGGCTTCGCTTGGCTGCACGAGCACCCGGAAGCCTTGCCCAAGTCGGCCCGTCAGCAGATCTGGGGAGACTGCACGTTCCCGGCCTTCGATCGCTGGCGCAACTCCGGCGGCTCACTCTACGTGGTCCGCTACGAGATCCTCACCATAACCGACTGGGCCCGCGACGAACTGGCCAAGCTCATTGCAGAAGACCGGCGCGCCGGGGAGGTTCAGTCTACCCGGAACGCCGCTGGTGCCACAACACCAGCGGTCTTTACACGCCGGCCAGATTCGATACGGACATCATAGAGGTTCAGAGATAGCGAAGGGAGGTTGAAACGAAGAGTCAGCCAGGTCCTCTCAGGTCGGCGACGATGGACGCTCATCAACGGCGACTGCCTCACCGAGCTGCGCAAGCTCCCCGACGGGCGCGTCCACGCGGTGATCGGCGATCCCCCTTACGGGATCTCGTATCAGTCCAAGCACTCCCGGCGCTTCAACCTCCTGGCCAACGATGCGCGCCCGTTTCACTGGTGGCTCTTCGACGCCCAGCGGATCCTGGCCGACGGCGGTGTGTTGCTGTGCTTCTGTCGCGGCGATGTGCAGGACGTCTTCAAGGACGCCATCACCCACGCCGGTCTGCACGTCCGCTCGCAGGTCATCTGGGACCGCGAGTATCATGGCGCCGGCGATTGCGCTTCAACCTTCGCGCCTCAGCACGACGTGATCTGGTTCGCGACCAAGGGCCGCTTCGCCTTCCCCAACGGCCGCCCCCGCTCGGTGCTCCGCTGTCCGAAGGTCTCCCCACGCGAACTCGTGCACCCGACGCAGAAGCCCGTGCGCCTGCTGCGACCCCTGGTCGAGAAGGTCACCCGACCCAACCAGCTCGTGCTCGACCCGACCGCCGGCAGCGGTTCCACTGGCGTGGCGTGCCTGCAGATCGGCCGCCGCTTCATCGGCATCGAGCTCGACCCCGACTTCGCCAAGACCGCCCGCTGCCGCATGCGCCAAGCAGCCCACCAGGCCGCCTCGTGACCCCGTTTCCGGCCCTTTCCCAAGCAACCCTCGAAGCCTCTCTGAACCCGCTTCGAGCCCCGATTCCTTGTAACAACCCTGTCACAACGTTACACGGGCTGTTACACGCCATCTGTAACGCCGGGACCCCGGCATCCCCCACAACCCTCGGCACCACCGCCGCTTACGCCGCGCCGCCAACGTGGCCGCGTGCGCAGAAGAATGACCGCACCGCTGGCCGAATTCCGGCCGTGCGCGCTTGCGTGGCCATATTTCCGCGCACCGTTGATTCCCACCTAACTCTCGGCCACAACACCACTTAACCCGCGTTTCCCTCAATGGACAATTCGGCCATTTTTTCCTGTGCAGTCCACTGGGCGTGCCAGTTTTTGCGGGGGGAACGGCCGCAGCTCTGCCATTACAGGCAACGCTCCCGAACGCCATCAGGTTAAGCCGTAAGTTGGTGCCACATAATGACTTACAACGCTTGCGCAATGTGCGACCTCCTGTGATGATGTTGTTAGCTCAACAGCGTCAACCACAGGAGGCCACGGATGGTCAGTATCACCCGAGCGTTGCGTCGGATCAAGGGGGATTTGGATACACTGCTTTCCGGAAGTTACCTCGCTGAGATGGCCCGCGAGCTGGGCTGCCGCTGGCGCGAGCGTTGCCTCAGCCCGGCCGTCACGATTCAACTTTTCGTTCTGCAGATCCTGCACGGCAACGTCTGCTGTGCCCACACGCCCCGACTGGGCGGCAGAAACGTCTCGGGCTCGGGCTATTGCCAGGCGCGCATGCGCTTGCCGCTGGAGCTGTTGCAGGCTGTGCTGCGGCGACTGGCCGAGCGGCTGAACCGGACGGCCAACGAAGTCGGACGCTGGTACGGCCATCGGCTCTTCCTGATCGACGGCTCGTCGTTCTCGATGCCCGACACGCCGGAGTTACAGAAGCAGTTCGGTCAGCCGGTCGGTCAGAAGAAAGGTTGCGGCTTCCCGGTCGCCCACCTGCTGGCGCTGTTCGACGCACACGCCGGAACGCTGCTCGACCTGCGGGCCTCGAATTGGCGGATTCACGATCTGAGTCGCGCGGCGGAACTGCACCCGCATCTGCGGCCGGGCGACGTGCTGCTGGCCGATCGTGGCTTCTGCTCGTATGGGCATTTGGCGCTATTGTTACAGTGTCAAGTGCACGTCGTCTTCCGGTTACACCAGCGACAGATCGTCGACTTCCGGCCACACCGCGCGCACGCGACGTCCGACGCCGACCGGGGCAAGCCGCGTTCGATCTGGCTGGCGGGGCTGGGTGGGCAGGACCAAGTGGTGATGTAGCGGCGGCCGGCACGCTGGATGACCGCTGAACAGCACGCGGCGCTGCCGGAGTACGTGGTTGTGCGTGAACTGCGTTATCGCATCAGCCGGCCCGGCTTCCGCACGCGGAGCGTCACGCTGGTCACGACGCTGCTCGACCCGGAGATCTACCCGGCCCAGGCGTTGGCTGAGTTGTACGCGGCGCGCTGGCAGGTGGAAGTCAACCTGCGGCATCTCAAGCAAACCATGGGGATGAAGGTCCTCCACAGCCAGACCGTCGCCGGCGTGCGAAAGGAACTGTTGGTGTTCGCGTTGGTCTACAACTTGGTGCGGGCGGTGATGCTCGAGACGGCCAAGCGTGCCGGTGTTCCACCGGACCATGTGAGCTTCCTCGACGCCTGGCGTTGGCTGCGCAGTCCCTGGGACGAGCGCGAATCGCCGCCGGTGACGATCAATCCGCTGCGCCCCGGCCGCTACGAACCCCGCGTCCGCAAACGTCGTCCGCCCGAGTATCCGGTGATGACCAAACCCCGCGTCGAGTTGCGCAAAGCCCTGCTGGAGAAGTCACTTGCGGCTTAACTTCATGCCATTCGCAACGCTCCCTGATTCCATCGCAGCTACGCCACGGGAGCGATAGCCTCTTTCTGTTCTTCAGTCCTGCCCCGCATGGCACAAGGTAAGCAATCAGGTAGCCTCGGACGCGTTTGGGCCCGCTGTCCGGACTTCTCTGCCCGAGACCGGTGGCTTCACACGCGAAGCCTCGGCAGGTATTGAAGCGGTGTGGCTCGGTGTGGCTCCCAGTTCCAGGCTTTCCCAGGGCGTGGCGGAAGGCCCCGATTTGCCGGATTTTGCCGCGATTTGCCACCTTCGCGAATTCGTGTAAGTTCATAAGCGTCTATTCGTTAAGCGATTACGGCCGAAACGAAGCGGGGTCGCACCACCCCGAGGCGGGTTCATTCGAATTCCTCACAGTGCCAGATACCGCCTTCGGGCTTCGGGAACGTGCATGTTTCTCGATTATTGCAGGTGGCGCAGAGGCCCTTATGTCTGGGCGGTTCATGTGTGATGTCGGTCACTTGCGCCTGGGG
>Ga0180434_10000836_pt1 | contig 45077 bp, 31 predicted proteins | sample SS_ome_7_FD_132453 | JGI IMG/M metagenome (GOLD analysis project Ga0180434, IMG submission 132453) | Hypersaline lake sediment archaeal communities from the Salton Sea, California, USA - SS_1_D_2 metaG | ecosystem: Environmental > Aquatic > Non-marine Saline and Alkaline > Hypersaline >... | reverse complement strand
TCACCTGTCTGCCGGGGTGGGTGCGCCCCCTGCGGCAGCCTCATCCGTGCCGGCACCGGCGGCGGCGCCTTCAGCCTCGGCACCCGGCATAGAGGCCCTGACCGAGAGCATGCTTCAGGTGGTAAGCGAGAAGACGGGCTACCCGGTGGAGATGCTCGAGCTGGACATGGAGATGGAGGCGGACCTGGGGATCGACTCGATCAAGCGGGTGGAGATCCTGGGGACGATGATGGACCTGTACCCGAACCTGCCGGAGATGAACCCGGAGGAACTGGCCGAGCTCAAGACCCTGGGGCAGATCGTGGGGCACATGGAGTCGTACTTGTCCGGAGGAGCGGATGTGCCGGTGCCTGCCGTTCAGGAATCGTCTGGAGAAGATGAGGAGATCCTGCAAACGTCTGCGATCGAGGTGAGTGTGCCGTGTGGACGGGCCAGGCTCGTGCGCCTGCCCCTCCCGGACGCCCTGGAGTTCAGCCTGCCGGACGGTCACGTTTGTCTGGTCACGGATGACGGAACCTCCAGGACGGTGGGGGTGGCGGAAGCGCTTGTGGAAAAGGGGTGGAAGGTCGTCGTTCTGAGTTTTCCTCCCTCGACGATCGTGGAAGGTCCGGCTGCCGCATGGGGAATTCCTCGGGTCGAATTGAAGGATCTGGACGAGAAGCATTTGAGAGAGAAGCTCCGGGAGATTGCAGAGAAAGACGGTCCCATCGGGGGCCTCATCCACTTGAACCCATCCCTCGGTCAGGACGGGGAGAACGGAATCGTCTTTTCGGAGAATGCGAGGGACATCCTCCTGCACGTCTTTCTCCTGGCCAAACATTTACAGCCCTCACTCACACAGACGACGCCCCCCGGCCGCCGGTTCTTCATGACCGTGGTCGGGCTGGACGGTTCCCTGGGCGTGGGAGGAGGTGAGTTCAGTGCGGTGGACGGTGGGTTCTTTGGCCTGGTGAAGACGCTCAATCTCGAGTGGGAATCGGTCTTCTGCCGGGCCGTTGACTTGAGCCCGGTTCTGGATGAAGCCCAGTCGATTGACTCGATCCTGCAGGAGTTGCATGACCCGGATGCCCGTATTGTCGAGACAGGCTACGGGTTGCAGGGCAGGGTGACGCTGGTCGCGGAACCGAGTGAGGCCGCTCCATCGGTGGAGCCGGATGGGGTTGTGGATTCTTCGTCGGTCTTTGTGGTCAGCGGAGGCGCCAAAGGCGTGACCGCTTCCTGCGTTGCCAGGCTGGCGGAGGAATACAAGTGCAAGTTCGTGCTCCTCGGACGGTCCCCCTTTACCGGGGAGGAGCCGGAGTGGGCGCGCGGCTGTCACGACCCGTCCGATTTGAAGAAGCGCGGCATGGAGGCGATCAAGGCCCAGGGGGAGAAGCCGACCCCGCGAAAGGTCGAGGAAGTGCTGAAGCCGGTCTTGGCCAACCGGGAGATTTCCAGCACGTTGGCAGCCGTTCAGGAGGCGGGCGGGGAAGCGAAATACGTGCAGGCCGACGTGACGGACGTGAAGGCGCTCCGGCAGCTCGGCACGGTCGTGGATGGCCTGGGAGACCTGACCGGCGTGATCCACGGGGCGGGCGTGCTGGCGGACCGGTTGATCGAGAAGAAGACGGTCGGCGATTTCCAGTCCGTGTATTCCACGAAGGTGAAGGGGCTGGAAGCGCTTCTCGGTTGCGTGGACAACAGCCGGCTCAAGTACCTGATCCTGTTTTCTTCCGCCGCGGGGTTCTTCGGGAATCCGGGGCAGTCGGACTATTCGATGGCGAACGAGATTCTGAACAAGGTGGCCTACCAGTTCAAAAAGAGACACCCGGACTGTCGTGTGAGAGCCTTCAACTGGGGCCCCTGGGACGGGGGAATGGTCTCCGACTCCCTGAAGAAGCTCTTCGAGGAACGCAACATCCAGGTGATCCCGGTGGATGGGGGAACGAAGGTTTTCGTTGACGGGTTCTGCAGAAACGGAGAAGACAGCCCCCAGGTTCTGGTGGGAAGCTCCATGCGGACGGAAGGGGGGGGGCTGCCTCAGGAGTTCCAGACCTACCGGATTTCCCGCAATCTGCGTCCGTCCTACAACCCGTTCCTGCAGGATCACGTGATCGGCGGACAGCCCGTCCTGCCGGCGGCGTGTGTGTTGTCATGGATGGCGGACGGGTGCGAACAACGCTATCCCGGCTACCGGTTCTTCCAGTGTGAGGACTACCGGACGCTTAAGGGGATCGCCTTCGACAAGAACGCCGGGAAAGACTGCGGTATGGAGATACAGGAACTGCGCAAGGGGGAGTCCGGAGAGGTCGAGTTCTCGGTGCAGGTGTCGAGTCGGCCACCCGGAGGCAAGGAGCACCTTCACTACAGCGGTCGCATCCTGCTCGTCTCCGCGACGCCCGAGGGGACCGTTTGCTCTGGCTTCGAGGGTGACGATTCGCAGGTCATTGAAGGAACCACCCTGTATCAGGACGGGACGCTGTTCCACGGACCGAGATTCCGGGTCGTGGAGAGGGTCACGAGCCTTTCCGATGAGGGGCTGAAGATGCAGTGCCGCCTGCCCGTGATCGGTGAGGACGAGCAGGGTCAATTCCCCGTTCGCGGGTTCAACCCGTTTGCCGTGGATGTCTTGTTTCAGGCCATGCTGGTCTGGGTCCGAAGGCACCGGGATGCGGGAAGTCTTCCTTCCAAAGTCGCGAGGCTGGAGCATTATCGTTCGATTCCCGCGGATCGTTCCTTCTACGTTTCCCTGGAGGTGGGGAAGAACGGCCGTACGAGTCTGGTCGCCGACGTTGCCGCACACGATGAAGCCGGAACGGTATACTGTCGGATGCTGGGCGCGGAAGTGACCGTCAGCAAGAAATTGAACGACCAGTTTCTCAGAGCGACATCAGAATGAACAGCCCGATCGCAATCGTCGGAATGGAGGCCCGTTTCGGGCGGGATGAATGCCTGGATGCGTTCGATCGGACGATCTTCGAAGGTCTCCGGCAGTCCGCGGACCCGGTGGAGGAGCGTCCGAAAAAGGTGAGGGCCGGAACCAAATCGGAATACCGGGAAGGTGGGTGGTGCAGCCCCGGAGGGGAAAGGGAGGCGAGTTCAGCGCCTCTCCTGCGCACCCTTATCGAGAGTGCACTGCCCGGCACGGCCTCTCCCGCCGAACTCTCCGGAAGGGACGACCTCGCGGCCGTCTTCATCGCTGACAGGGAGGGTTCGGGACCGGACACGGGCGTGAGCAGGGTGTATACCGAGCCTTCCCTTTTCTCCGCCCTGGAGAAGGCACAGGGTCTCCTTTCCCGGGAGGAGGTCCAGGGGGTCGTGCTCGCGGCCGTCGATGGACTGGAAGGGGAAGGGGGCGAGGCAGCGGTCTTCCTGAAACGAGCGGACCGCGTCAAGAAGGGCGAAGACCGCGTCTTCGCGATCATCGATGCGGTTGCGGGCGAGTCTTTTGCCTCGCCGGAAGGCGAGCGGCCTTCGATGCAAGCTGTTCGTGATGCGTGCGACAGGGCGTTTCAGATCGCCGGTGTAGAGGCGAGTGAAATCGGCTATCTCGAGCTCTCCGGTTTGGGAGGGGATACGGCGGACCAGACGGAGATCGAGACCCTCGTTCCGGCCTATCCCGCGAGCAACGGGGCCCCTGCGTGCGGGATCGGGGACGTGAGATCGAATATCCCCGATGTGTCCGTGACGTGCGGACTCGCGCGAGTGATCAAAGCGGTTCTCTGCCTGTATCATCGATACATTCCCTCCGTACCGGGATGGACGGGCCCCCGGAATGAAGCTCTGTGGGAGGAGAGCGGCTTCTACACTCCGACGGAATCGAGGCCCTGGTTCCTGGATCCTTCCCATTCGAAACGAAGGGCCTCGGTGAGCCACGTCGAGCGGGCCGGGATCACCCATCTGATTCTGTCCGAAGACATGGCACAGCGGGACCGCCCCAATCGATACCTGAAGACGGTTGCACCCTATTGCTTCCCCGTGGCGGGAAATGACGCGCGGGAGTTCGCGGAACAACTCCGCGGTCTCGAGGAGAGCCTCCAGAGAAGCGCGAGTATCATGCAGACCGCGACAGAGAACCTTGCGGCGTACAAGGGCCGCGAGGGGGCGGCGTACGCCTTGATGATCGTCGGGCACACCAAGGCCGATCTCTTGCGAGAAGTCCAGTTCATGTTGAAGGGTGTTCCGGACGGGTTCGAAAAAGGGACGGACTTGAGGACGCCCAAGGGGAGTTTCTTTACGGCCAATCCCCTGGGAGAGGAGGGGAAGGTTGCTTTCGTATACCCGGGTGTGGGCAGTGCATACGTAGGTCTGGGACAAGCCATCTTTCACCTGCTGCCCGAGTTGTACGATGCGATCTCCGAGATGACTCCGGACATGGGGGCCTCGTTCAAGGAACACGATCTGTACCCGAGGGGGAGGCTCCCGTTGAGCGAGGATGACATCTGGAAGAAGGAGCTCCTGCTGCGCAAGGACATCATGACCATCGGGGAGTGCGGGATGTCCTTCTTCGTGCTCTTCACGATGGTGTTGAAGGATTGCTTCAAGGTGATTCCCCAATCCGCTCTTGGCTACAGCATGGGGGAACCGGGGATGATCGCGTCTCTGGGCGTCTGGCAGGATCCCGGGCAACTGGCGGGGCGATTCACCAAGTCCCCGACCTTTCGCGAGCGGTTGCACGGGGACCTGAGCGCGGTGAGGGAGGCCTGGAACCTGAAAGAAGGGGAGGCCGGCTCGGGAACGAGGGTTTGGGATTCCTTCACCCTGCAGGCGACGGTCTCGGACGTGACCGAAGCCCTCGCGGGGGAGGACCGTGTCTACCTTACGATCATCAATTCGCCGGACGAGGTGGTCATCGGCGGGGATCCGGAGAGGTGTTCCCGGGTCATCAAGAAGCTCGGCTGCAAGCACTACCCGCTGGGTTTGAGCCTGGCCCTTCACAGCGAACCCACAAGGGTGGAATACGAGCGGATCGTTGAATTGTACACACTGCCTGTGAGAGAGAAGCCGGAAGTCAAGTTTTATTCTTCGTCCTGCTACCTGCCGATCCCCATCCGGTCCAAGGCCATCGCACACAGCATCGCGAAGGCCTACTGCGAGCCCGTGGATTTTCCTCGTCTCGTGGACCGGGCCTACGAAGACGGGGCCCGGCTCTTCATCGAGATCGGATCCAGGAAATTTTGTTCCAACTTGATCGAGAAGATCCTGAAGGGCAAAGACCATCTCGCGATGGCGATCAACGTAAAAGGCACAAAGGACCAGGCTTCCCTTGTGCGTATTCTGGCCCAGCTGGTGAGCCATCGGGTCCCTGTGGACTTGTCTCCTTTGTTCTGAGCGACCGGGCATCCCGGAGCCGGATGTTTGCTGATAAGGTGTGCCATGGAAAAGATAGCGGTTGTCGGCATTTCCTGCCTGTTTCCCGATGCGGAGACCCCAGAGGCGTTCTGGCGGAATCTGCTGGCCGGGAAGGATTCGAGATCCCCTGCAACGGACGAGAAGATGGGTGTGCCGGTCCGGACGCACTACGACCCGCGCAAGGGCAAGGCCGACCGGTTCTATTGCATGAAGGGCGGGTACGTCCTTGGCTTCGAGATGGATCCCTCGGGGTTCGAAATTCCCGAAGCACGGATTCGAGGCCTGGACGATGCTGTTCAGTGGCCTCTGCACACAGCGCGGGAGGCGCTGAAGGAGAGCGGTTACTGGGGGAACCCGGCTGCCCTGGCCGGATGCGGCGTCATTCTCGGGAACCTGTCTTTCCCCACGAAATCCTCGAACCGGCTCTTCCTGCCCATCTACCATCGGACCGTCGAGTCGTGTCTGAAGGATCTGTTGCAGGACGAGAGCTTCGGCCTCGTGCCGTTCTCTTCCCCAGAGGATGAGGCGAGCGAGAACGGGAGAATATCGGGCCATCCGGCCGCGGTGATTGCCGAGGCCTTGTCCCTGTCCGGCCCTTTCTTCTCCCTGGACGCTGCCTGCGCTTCCTCCCTGTATGCAGTCAAACTGGCATGCGACTACCTGCTGGCCGGGAAGGCGGACATGATGCTCGCCGGGGCGGTGAGCGCAGCCGATCCGTTCTTTGTCTCCACCGGCTTTTCCATCTTTCAGGCATACCCCGAGGAAGGGCAGGAGAGTGCCCCTCTCGATGAGCGTTCAGGCGGGTTGGTGGCCGGCGAGGGCGCCGGCATGTTCGTGCTGAAGCGCCACAGCGACGCGGTCCGGGATGGGGACCGGATCCGTGCCGTCATCCTGGGGATCGGGCTCTCGAACGATGGGCGCGGGCAGTCCGTGCTCAGTCCGAACGAGAAAGGCCAGGTTCTGGCCTTCGAAAGGGCTTATGCCGACGGGGGAATCGATCCAAAGAGCATCCAGTACGTAGAGTGTCATGCCACAGGGACGCGGCTGGGTGACAAGGTGGAACTGAATTCGATGGACGCCTTTTTCGGGAAGCATCAGGTTTCGCCGTATTCGGGGTCCGTCAAGTCCAACGTGGGGCATCTGCTCACGGCCGCGGGCATGGCGAGCATGACGAAGGCGATCCTGAGCATGGCCCACGGTGAGATCCCCGGGACGATTAACCTCGAGGCGCCCCAGTCTTCGGCCAACCAGGTGATCGCTGGCGATCGGATTCCGGCTTCTCCCATGCCGTGGCCGGGAGATTCGGCCCCAAAGCGCGCGGGTGTGAGCGCCTTCGGGTTCGGGGGCACGAATGCGCACCTTATCTTGGAGGAGACGGGCACGGGAGAACCCCAGGACGCCCCTTCGGCTCCGATCCCGCCTGTCCCCGGGAAAGGGAACGAAACGAAGGACCGGCCGGCCCTGGCGATCGTGGGAATGGATGCGCACTTCGGGGGATGTGAAGGATTGCGCGCCTTCCACCGAACCCTTTTCGACGGAGACCAACACTTCGTGCCCCTACCGAACGAACGCTGGAAGGGCATCGAAGATCAACCCGGATTATTGCGTTCCTTCGGGTTCGATGAGGGGGGCGCGCCCAAAGGGGCTTATGTTGACCGCTTCGACCTGGATTTCTACCGGTTCAAGATTCCCCCGAATGAGAACGATCGCCTCATCCCGCAACAGCTCCTCGCTCTAAAGGTCGCAGACAAGGCGCTCAGGGAAACGGACATAGAGGCAGGGGAAAACGTTGCCGTCATCGTCGCCATGGAAACGGAACTGGAGACCCATCAGATGAGGGGGAGGGTCAACCTGGGCGACCTGTTCGAAAAGACCTTCTCCGCATGTGACACCCCTCTTTCCGCGGAGCAGAAGACCGAACTCGTGGAGATTGCGAAAGACAGCGTTCACAACGTGGCCAGTGTGAATCAGTACACGAGCTTTATCGGCAACATCATGGCCTCCCGGATCGCGTCGTTGTGGGACTTCTCCGGTCCCGCCTTTACCCTCTCCTCGGAGGAGAACTCCGTCTTCAAGGCACTGGAAGTCGCCCGGATGATGCTCGAGAAACGAGAGGTGGATGCTGTTGTGCTGGGCGCGGTGGATCTGGCAGGGGGAGTCGAGAGTGTGCTGTGGCGGAATCGGGAGATGCGAGTCAACACGGGAAGCCCCACCCTGAGCCTTGACCGGGACGCGAACGGCTGGCTCGTGGGGGAGGGGGCGGGTGCAGTGGTGCTCAAGCGGCTGGATGATGCGCGAGAAAAAAACGACCCCATCTACGCGACGATCGACGCCGTGGGGACTGCAAGGGGTGTTTCTTCCGCTGCGGTTCGGGAAGCTTGTCGTCAGGCCTTCGAAGGGGCGGCCGTCCGGGCCGAACAGGTCGGTTACCTCGAGGTTTCGGCCAGTGGGGCGAGCCGGGAAGACGAGGAGGAGGCCAGGGGACTTCTCGAGGCCTACGGAACCTCGGACAATGGGTTCCGATGCGCTGTGGGCAGTGTGAAAGCAAACATCGGCCACACCTTTGCCGCCTCCGGAATGGCGAGCCTCATCAAGACGGCACTCTGCCTCCATCACCGCTTTCTGCCGGAGACCCCGAACTGGTCCGGGCCGAAGGCGTCGGTGGAATGGGAAGCAAGCCCTTTTTATGTGCCCACGGAGTCCAGAAGCTGGTTCCTCGAGGAGGGAGCACCCACGAGAATCGCAGCGGTCAACGGGTTGGGAGAGGACGGCGCCTGTGCACACGTGATCCTGTCGGAGGTGCCCGAGCGGCGTGAACCGAACAACCTCTATCTCGCAGAGTCTTCCCCCTTTCTGTTTCCCCTCACCGGTGATGATTCCGGAGGACTGCACAAGAACCTGAGTCGGTTGAGGCAGGAAGTCCTGGAGAGCTCTTCACTCTGCAAGACGGCTGCCCATGCACATGAAAGGGCCCAAGAGCGCGCATCGAGCAAATTTGCGCTGTCGATCCTGGGACGGAGCAGGGACGAGATCCTTCAGGAAATCGATGCGGCCGGGGAGTCGCTGGACCAGGCCTTCGCAACGGGACAGGAGTGGGGTTCTCTCCGGGGGAGCTACCTGACCCCGAATCCGATTGGGGAAACCGGAAAGGTCGCCTTCGTCTACCCGGGAGGGTACAACTCCTACATTGGGCTGGGGCGACATCTCTTTCAGTTGTTTCCTGAGATGTACGAGGCGATGGGCAGGATTTCCTCCCGGTTGGGGGAGATGGTGGGGGAGAAGGTGCTGTATCCCAGGAGTCTCCACAGGGCATCGCCGAAGGATTTCAATGTGTTCGAGGAAGGATTGCTCGAAAGCCCTGTGACCATGTTCGAGAGCGGCATCATCTCCGCGGTTCTCTATACGAAGATCATGAGGGATGGCTTCGGTCTCGAACCGAAGATGGCGATCGGGTACAGCATGGGCGAAGTCTCCATGATGTATGCGCTCGGGGTCTGGTCCACCACCGACGAGATGGGCCGGACGCTGAGGGATTCTCCTCTGTTTCGGACTCGGCTGGCAGGGCCCATGGAAACGGTGCGGGAAGCCTGGGGCCTGCCCGAAGCAGTGAACGACAAGGAGAAGATCTGGTGCTGCTATGCCTTGCGGACCACGGCGAAAGAGGCCCGTGAGGCCCTTCAGGGGGAGGACCGGGCGTATCTGATTTTTGTCAATACACCGAACGAAGTCGTCATCGCCGGGGAGGATCAGGCGTTGAAGAGGGTCATCGCCGACCTCGGGTGCGAACACTTTGATGTGGCCATCGGGGATGCGATTCACTGCGAGGTGGCCAGGGCCGAATATGACGAGATGACCCGGCTGCACACCCATCCGGTGAACCCGGTGTCGGGCATCGATTTCTATTCGGCGGATCGTTTTGCACCGATTCCGGTCGATGCCGAGGTCATTGCGAACAACATCGCCTCTGTCTATTGTCGCGAAGTGGACTTCCCGAGACTCGTCCGGAAGGCCTACGAAGATGGGGCAAGGGTCTTTGTGGAAGCAGGGCCCCGGGAAAACTGCACGAACTGGATCACGGACATCCTTGGCGGAGAACGGCATCTGGCCGTGGCGACGAATCGAAAGGGGGCGGACGACAAGGTCTCCCTTCTTCGGGCCCTGGCAAGGCTGTACAGCCACAGGGTTCCTTTGGACCTGGGCCGTATCTATCTGCGGCAGGAACAGGGCTCCGGTTCGCAGAGATCACTGATCAAGTCAACGGAAGTGGGCGGAACGAGGATCGCTCCTGCGATCCTGAAAGCGGAGAATCGGAAACGCTTCAAGGAAGAGGGTATGCCCGTGACTCATCCACCCGTTGTGGCCGCATCGTCCCCCCCCGGGAAAGAAGTGGAAAGCAGGGACAAACTCGAAAGACCGGCAGGCCGTACAGCGGTTCAGCGCGCGCAGGGGGAAGCAGCGCGGAGCGGTCGAGGAACCGCAGGGGCAACGGAGACCGAGTTCACACCCCGTGTGCCTACCGAGTTCGACCGGAACCTTTCCCTGATCAGTTCTTCCCACGCGGCTTTCCTCGAATCGCGCAGTGGAGGTTTGAGACAGATTGGAGAGATGATTCGCCTCCAGATGAGCCTGGCGACTCGGGGAGGGCTGTCTGCCCCGGAGAAGGACGAGGCCCCCCCGCGTGTACCGACCCATCCTCCGCCCTCTCCGGACCTTTTGGAGGCATCGCGAACACCTGCGGTGGAAGGAACGCTCACGCTGGAAGAACTCCTGCGTCGGTACCCTCCCCGGGAAAAGGGGTCGCAGGACCGGAGCAAGCCGCCGGGGGAGATCTTCGACTACTGGGACCTGCGGGAGTTTGCCGAGGGGGACATCGGCAAGGTTTTTGGCGAGCAGTACGGGGTCATCGACAACTACCGAAGGCGTGTACGGCTCCCGCTGGAACCGTACTTGCTGGTGAGCCGCGTTACGAAGCTGGACGCGGAGACAAACGCCTTCAAGCCTTGTTCCATGACCACGGAGTACGATATCCCGTACGACGCCTGGTACGCGATCGGCGGCCAGGTTCCCTGGGCCGTTGCCGTGGAATCCGGTCAATGCGACTTGTGGTTGATCAGCTATCTGGGGATCGATTTCGAGTGTAGGGGTGACCGGGTGTACCGGCTGCTGGACTGCACGCTCACGTTCCTGGACGAAGTGCCGGAAGAAGGGGACACCCTGCGCTATGATATCAAGATCAACTCCTTTGCCAGAACCGGGGGCACGCTTCTCTTCTTCTTCAGCTATGATTGTTACGTGAAGGACAAACGAATCATCGAGATGCGTGGGGGATGTGCAGGCTTCTTCACGAATGAAGAACTGGAAGCCGGAAAGGGGATCATTCTTACCGAGCAGGAGATCGAGGAAAAGCAGAAGATCGAGAAGAGGCAATTCACCCCGTTGCTTCATTGCAGCCGTTCCCGGTTCGAAAGGGCCGATCTGGTGGCCCTTGCCAGGGGCGGCAAGTCGGATTGCTTCGGACCCGCCTATGACCAGGGAGAAGTGAATCCGGCCCTGCACTTCACGGCGGAGCCGATGCTGATGCTCGACAGGATTGTCTCGGTGGATCCGGTCGGCGGAGCCTGGGGGCTGGGCATGATCGTGGCGGAGAAGGACCTCGCTCCGGACCACTGGTACTTCCCTTGCCACTTCAAGGACGACCAGGTACTGGCCGGTTCGCTCATGGCGGATGGTTGCGGGCAGCTGATGCGGTTCTACATGCTCTACCTCGGGCTCCAGACGTTCACCAAGGACGCCCGATTTCAGCCCCTGCCGAGGCTTGCACAGAAGGTGCGCTGCAGGGGCCAGGTGATTCCCGGTCACACCCTGCTGACCTACCGCATGGAAATCAAAGAGATCGAAACAGGCCCCCGGCCCTATGCGATCGCAGACGTGGACATCCTGCTTGGCGAGAGGATTGTGGTGGATTTCAAGGACCTCGGCGTGGTGATGGTCGAAAGGGACGCGCAGAAGGAACCGTCGCGGTTGACGGAAGATGCGGGAGAACCCGCGAAGTCGTGCCCGGAAGATCGGGACCAGGGGCCCCTGTTCACGCGATACCATCTGGAGGAGTTCGCCACAGGGTCGATTGCGAACTGCTTCGGGCCGGAGTTCTCCTTCTACGATAACCGGCAACCCCCGCGAACCCCGAACGGGGATCTTCAGCTCATCAGTCGCGTCCTCGAGACAAAGGGAACGCGACTCGAGTTCAAACAGCCCGCGAGCGTGGTGGCCGAGTACGATGTTCCGGAAGATGCCTGGTTCTTCCGCGAGAATTCTCACCCCAGTGTCACGCCCTATTCGATCCTGATGGAAATTGCGCTTCAACCCAACGGGTTCGTCTCCGCCTGGGCGGGCACGACCCTGACCGCCCCGGACGTGGATTTCTGTTTTCGGAATCTCGACGGACAGGGTACGATCCTGCGGCCCATCGACCTGAGGGGAAAGACGATCACCAATCGTTCGGAATTGCTCTCCACGGTGACGACCGGGAACACGATCATCCAGCAGTTCCGATGGGACCTGAGCCACGGGGGAGAGCCTTTCTACGAGGGAACGGCCGTCTTCGGGTATTTCCTGCATTCCGCCCTGGTCAATCAGATCGGCCTGGACGGAGGCATCGCGAACGACCCTCTACAGACGCGGGAATACCTGACCGATGTTCCTGTCGTGCACATCGATCTGAAGTCGGCTGCCGCAAGGAAGCAACTGTATGCATCGAAGGCGGACAGGCCCTACGAGCACCTCGCCGGACCGCAGCTGGATTTCCTCGATGAAGTGCATATCGTGGAACAGGGCGGAAAATACGGATTGGGGTACCTGTGCGGATACAAGAAGATCGATCCGGCGGACTGGTTCTATCCCTGTCACTTCTATCAGGATCCGGTGATGCCCGGCTCCCTGGGGGTGGAGTCGATCCTGCAGGGCCTTCAGATCTTTTCCCTCCATCAGGACCTCGGAGCTTCCCTTCGGTCGCCACGGTTCTGCCAACGATTGAATCATCGCATCCTGTGGAAGTACCGGGGGCAACTCATCCCTACGGACGATCGCATGGTCATCGAGATTCATATCAAGAGCGTGGAGCAGGAGGCGGAAGGGGTGATTGTTATCGGTGATGCGGGTCTGTGGAAGAACGATATTCGGATCTATGAAATCACGGATGCCGCGATATGTCTGGAGGAATCCGGAGCGGGTTGATAGAGGACATGGGGCGTAGAAAATGACGAAAGACGGTCTGCGTTATGTTGGCTTCCCGGCGACCGGGATCGGTGAATGGGAATGCCCTCCCGAGTCGGTTGCCTTTGATGAACCGGGTATCCTTGCCAGGCTTCACGCATTGGACAAGCCCTGTTTTGCCGTGCGGGAGGGGGCCCGTGTCGGGTTGAGCAACGAAGGGATCTGCGTCGGTCCGGATCGGGTCGCTGCGGGTGGGCAGGAGACCGTGGCATGGACGCCACCCCTTCCGGCTGAACAGCTGGGGGACGACGGCTTCCGGAAGGCACATGGGACCCGCTTCGCATACTATGCGGGCGCCATGGCGAACGGGATCGCCTCCGAGGACATGATTATTGCCCTGGGCAGAGAGGGCCTCCTGGGATCTTACGGTGCTGCAGGGCTCCTCCCTGCACGGGTCCGGGAAGCCATTTCCCGCATCCAGACGGAATTGCCCGGGGGCCCCTATGCGTTCAACCTGATCCACAGCCCGAACGAGCCTGCCCTGGAGCGTGAGTGTGTCGAGCTGTACCTGGCCCACGGCGTCCGATGTGCAGAGGCGGCCGCTTTCCTGGACCTTACGCCGCAAGTCGTACTCTACCGCGTAGCAGGGCTGGGACGGGACAGGGAGAACCGAATCGAAATCAAGAACAGGCTCATTGCAAAGGTGTCACGCAGGGAAGTGGCCACGAAATTCATGGAGCCCGCACCGGCCAGACTCCTGCAGCCCCTTCTCGACCAGGGCCGGATTACCGAGGAACAGGCCCGGCTGGCCGAGAAGGTGCCCATGGCGGACGACATCACGGCGGAAGCCGATTCCGCCGGTCATACGGACAACCGCCCGATGCTTGCACAGCTTCCGTCCATCCTTGCGTTGCGCGACGAGATCCAGGAGAAGCACGGGTATGCAGAGCCGGTCCGAGTAGGGGCTGCCGGCGGCATCGGCACGCCCACAGCTGCCCTCGCCGCCCTGGTGATGGGTGCCGCCTATGTGGTCACCGGATCGATCAATCAAGGTTGCGTCGAATCCGGTGCATCGGAGCATTCCAAGGCCCTTCTGGCAGAAGCGGACATGGCGGACGTCATGATGGCGCCCGCTGCGGACATGTTCGAGATGGGCGTCAAGCTACAGGTTCTGAAACGGGGGACGCTCTTCCCCATGCGCGCGCAGAAACTCTATGAGCTGTACAACCAGTACGAGTCGATTGACGAGATCCCGGTGAAGGAGCGGGAGAAGCTGGAAAAGCAGGTCTTCCGGAACGGTCTGGAGGAAATATGGGAGAGGACGGCAGCCTATTTTGCCGAACGAGACCCTATCCAGATCGAAAGGGCGGCGAGTCGGCCAAAGAGGAAGATGGCGCTGGTCTTTCGGTGGTATCTGGGGTTGTCCTCCAACTGGTCGAACGAGGGAACGACCGGAAGGGAAATGGACTATCAGATCTGGTGCGGGCCCTCGATGGGGGCTTTCAATGCCTGGGCCCGGGGTTCTCACCTGGAGGAAACAAAGGAAAGGAAGGTGGCGGACGTGGCAAGACAGATCATGACCGGGGCGGCCTATGGCTACAGGGTTCAGAACCTGGCGATCCAGGGCGTCCGGTTCCCTTCAGGCCATCTCGCCTACCGTCCCCGGCAGATGTGAGAAGCAAGGGGCTACAACATCGATGAACGAGTGGAGAGAGAGAACGTGACACGAGAAGAAATCATCAAGCTGATTATGGAATTGATCCACGAGAGCGTACCGACCGAAGACCTGAGCGATGTAGATCCGGACATTCCACTACGAGATCAGCTCGAGCTGGATTCCGTCGATTTTCTGAACATGGTCATGGAATTGCAGATGCGCTACGGGCTCGAGGTCCCTGAGGACGACTTTATCGAACTGACGACCCTCAACCGTGCCGCGGCCTATCTGGGGCCCAAGCTGGAAGTGAGCGTTTAGGAATTATGAAACATAAAAACTAAAGTAAAACTAGAAACTTATAGCAATCTCTTCATGTTTAACTAGAGGTTTATTCAGCGGCAATCATTCGACCGAGGGATTCCCGCAGGACCTCTTCTGCCTCCAATACGATCCTGTCGATCAGCTCGGCCACGGTGGGGATGTCCCGGATGCGCCCCACGGACTGACCCACAGTGAGCAAGGCCTCTTCCGCATGCCCGTCCTGCCAGACCTGCCGGGCCCGCTCGCCGGAAATAAGGGGGAAGAGCTCTGTGAAGTCACCATCACGCGCCTCGATCTCTTCGATTCTTCTGACGATGTCGTTTCGCAGGGCCCGGACCTGAAGGCCGAAATTCGCGAGCAGCTTCTTGAGGCCCAGGGCGGTTTCGGTTTCCTTTCGCTCGACCAGGACCTTGTAGATGTTCGGATGAACCCGACAGTCCTGGGTCGCCAGAAACCGGGTGGCCATCATCATCCCGTCGGCGCCGAGGACGAGGGCCGCGGCCAGGGTCTTTCCGTCCACCATCCCTCCTGCGGCCATGACAGGGATGTCGACAGACTCGACGACCCTCGGCACCAGGACCATGGTGGAGACGTTGTCCTTGTGTGGGAACCCGCCTTCCTCGAAGCCCGCGATGGTCACGGCGTCATAGCCTACCTTCTGTGCGTGCACCGCATGCTTGACCGTGCCCACCTTGTGAAGCACCTTGACACCCGCCTCCTTGGCCATGGGGATGAACTCGGGCCCGAGGAAGGTGTCCACAGGGGCTCCGGCGATTTCCAGGGCCTTGACCTTTCGCTCGCAGGAGACCTTGAAGAACTCTCTGAGGAGTTCCACGGGCAGGCGGATGGAGGGCATGGTCGTGATGTTGACGATAAAGGGCTTGTCGGTGAGCTCTCGCGTCTGGTCGATTGCTGCTCGAAGTTCGTCGCCCGTATTGTAGTTGCCCGACGTCAAGTTTCCCATGGCGCCTGCGTTGCTGATGGCCGCGGCAAGCTCCGGAATGGCGAGCCAGAGCATGCCTCCGCACTGGATGGGTACCTGGATGTCGAAGAGTTCCATGATTCGTGTCTTCATAGCGAGCCCCTTTACCTGTTCGATGGATAGATAGTTCACTCCGGCGCGGCTTGTCAAATCGAAGAGAATCCGGAAGAATCGACCCCATGCTTATCTACGCGGTTTCCGACATACATGGGAGTCCTGAGAAGCTTTCGAAGATTCGCAGGAACGTGGCGGAACATGACCCGGACGTACTGGTGGTCGCGGGTGACATGACGAATTATCACGGCCATCGACGCGTCGTCTCCGGGTTGAACGACATGGGGCCGGACGTTCTTGCCGTCCGCGGAAACTCGGATCTGCCGGTCGTGGATCGTCTGTTGCGGGCGTTTCCACGAACCGAATCCCTCCACCTGAAAGAGACCGTGTTGAAGGGGGTCCGATTCACAGGCGTAAGCGGGGCGATCCCGGTTCCGTTCCGAACGCGACTGAGGTGGATCGAGAGGCCGGTGCTCGAACAGATGATGGGTCTGGTGCAGGAGCAGTCCATCCTGGTCGCACACCCTCCTCCGTGGGGCACATTGGACGAGGTGATGGGCAAGTTCCACGCGGGTTGCAGGGGACTCGAGGAGGTCGTGCGGAAGCGTCAACCCCGCATGCTCATCTGCGGGCATATCCACGAAAGGCCCGGGACGGCACAATTGGGCAAGACCCTGGTGGTCAACTGCAATATGGGAACGAGGCGCGCCGGTGCGATGATCGACTGGAACGAGGACCGTGCGCCTCGTGTTCACATGCTGTAAAAAGCGGATGCTCACGGGACCGTTCGGGTATTGCATCGGGCCATCTCCTGTCCACCCCCTGTGACTTGACAGGCCCGCGACGAGAGTCTTAGTATGCTATTCGTCGATCCAAGAAAGGGAACGGAAGAGGCTGAAGAGAAAGCGAAAAAATCAATCGGGCGCGTTCGAGAGCAAATGGGCGCAGGGAGGAGACGCGATGAGCAGCCGGGAGCACAAGCAGGGGGCTCTGCGGACGCTGGCAAGGATCCCTTTCAGCAAGGCCGGTCTCCTTGTGGCGGTATGCGTCGGTCTGGTTGCGTGCACGGTGGAAACGGATTTGGGGCCCGATGGCTTGAAAGATCTGCGGGAAGGCCAGAAGGCGATCCTGGAGCGCATCGAGAAGATCGAAAAGACGCAGAAGCAACTCCTTGCGTCCGTGCAGAAGGGGGCCCGGAAACGGCCCGCCGTTGATTACAACAAGGTCTACGACATCAAGGTCGGTCGATCCCCGGTGAGGGGGGCGAAGGACGCGAAGATCACAATCGTTGAGTTCTCCGATTTTCAGTGTCCCTACAGCAAACGTGTGCAGCCTCTGATCGAAAAGCTCTTGAAGGCGTACCCGGATGATCTGCAGCACGTGTACAAGAATTTCCCCCTCCGGTTTCACAAGGAGGCGATGCCGGCGGCCAAGGCCTGTCTGGCCGCAGGACTGCAGGGGAAATTCTGGGAGATGGAAGCGATCATTTTCGAGAACCCGAAGAAGCTGAAGGACAAGGACCTGAAGAAGTATGCGAAGGAGATCGGGCTGGACGTGCAGCAGTTCGAGAAGGACTTCAGCGGTGAAGAGGTAGACAAACTCGTACAGGCGGATATTGCAGAGGCGAAGAAGGCAAAGGTCACCGGGACACCGACCCTGTTCCTGAACGGAAAGCGGGTTCAGAATCGGTCCGAGGAGGCGATGAAGAAGGACATCACGACCCTCCTGGAGGGGAAAAAGAAATCCTGATGATACGGTGGGTGATGAAGGGCGATACGCTGGATTCATCCAAACGGGAGGGCCGGCCCCCTTGTTGCGGGGGTCGTTTCTTTTTGTTGCCCTGGATCGAGGTGGACAGGGTAGAAGCGCAAGGGCTATTAGCGGTTAGCTATTAGCTGTTAGCCCACCCCACCACTTCTTGGCGGGTACCCTGCCTGGGGAGGAAAGGCGGGGAGCTAAAGGCTAAGAGCCAACAGCTAATAGCCTTTTTATAGCCTCCTGTATGGAGGGAGCGATTTGAAGATCATCATTGTAGGCGCCGGAGAGGTCGGGTTTCACATCGCCAAGAAGCTCTCTTCGGAGAACAAGGACGTGGTTCTTGTAGAGATCAACGAAGAACGCGTTCGGCGGGTGCAGCAGGTCCTCGATGTGCAGGTCATTCAGGGGAAGGGGAGCAGTCCTTCCGTTCTCCGGCAGGCCGGCCTCGAGTCGGCGGAGATCGTGATCGCGGTCACGGACAGTGACGAGACGAACATCGTCGCCTGCCTGATCGCCCAGACCATGTCCAAGAACATCATTCGGGTGGCACGGGTGCGCGACCCGGAGTACCGGGGCGCGTCCGGCCTGATCGACAAGAGCTTCCTGCACATTGATCTCGTCATCAGCCCCGAGGAGGAGGTCTCCAAGACCTTGAGTCTGTTGGCCGACACGCCGGGCACCTCCGACGTGCTGGAGTTTGCCGACGGACGGGTCAAGCTGATCGGCATCAAGGTGGACCGCGGCAATCCCATGGCGGGGAAGCGACTGATGGAGATGTCCGCGGACGAGGAGGAGAAGATCCTCGTGGCGGCCATCTACCGGAAGGAAAACGTTATCGTTCCCAGGGGAGACACGCGGATCAAGGACGAGGACACGCTGTTTCTCGTGACCTTGCCCGGATCTGTACGAAAGGTGTTGAAGCGATTCGGAAAGCAGGACGAGCATACGAAGCGGGTGCTCGTCTCCGGGGGGGCACGGATGGGTGAGTGCGTTGCCCGAAGGTTGTCCTCGAGAGGCATCGGGACGAAGATCATCGAGGGAAATCGGCAACGTTGCGAACAACTGGCCGAGGCGCTGGACAAGGTGGTGGTCTTGCACGGGGAGGGAACGGATCAGAGGCTTCTTGCCGAAGAGGGGGTCCGGGATGTGGACATGTTCATCTCTGCGGCCGAGGACGAAGAGGAGAATGTGCTCACCGCACTGCTCGCCAAGAGACTCGGAGCAAAACGTGTCGTTTCCCTGGTGGACACCACCGAGTATATTCCCCTGGCATCCACGATCGGTGTCGATGTTGTCTTGAGCCCCATGCTGTCTGCGGTCAGTACGATCCTCCAGTTCATCCGTCAGGGAAAGGTCCTGTCCGTGAGCACCCTGCGGGAAGAACTGGTGGAAGCGATCGAGTTCATTGCCATGGAAACCTCTGAGATTGTCGGAAAGCCCCTGCGGAAGCTCTCCATGCCGAAGGGTGCCCTGGTGGGATCCATCGTTCGCGAAGAGGAAGTGATCATTCCCCACGGAGACACGATCATTCAGGCTGGAGATCGTGTGATCCTTTTTGCCCGCCCGGATGTTATCCCGAAGATGGAAAAGGCCGTAAAAGTGAGTCTGGAATACTTCTAGAAAATGGACTTCCGTGTCGTTTTCTACGTGCTCAGTTTCTTGAGCCTCTGTTTGTCAGGCGCCCTGCTGCTGCCGGCCGGGGTCTCCCTCGCCTATGGAGAGGGGGAGATGAAGGCCTTTCTGCTCTCCGCCCTGATCTGCGGAGGGATGGGCGTGGGGGGGCTGGCGCTCTTTCGGTCGGAGCGAAAGGAACTGGGGCACCGGGAGGGGTTCGCCATCGTGGGGCTGGGATGGATGGCGGTCTGCCTTCTCGGGGCGCTTCCTTACCTCTTTGCAGGGACCTTCTCGAGCCTGGTGAATGCCTGCTTCGAGTCGACGAGCGGATTCACGACCACGGGCGCGACGGTGATACAAAACCTCGAGATTCTTCCGAAGGGGATTCTCTTCTGGAGAAGCCTCACCCATTGGCTCGGAGGCATGGGGATTATCCTCCTTTCCATGGCCATCCTGCCCATGCTCGGGGTCGGCGGAATGCAGTTGTACCGGGCCGAAGTGCCGGGCCCGGTCCCGGATCGCTTGAAGCCGCGCATCCGCGAGACGGCCAAGACCCTCTGGATGGTCTACGTCCTGATCTCGGTCCTGGAGGTGGTCTTCCTCCTGCTGGGCGGCATGAGCCTGTTCGATGCGGTCTGCCATACCTTCGGGACCATGGCGACGGGTGGCTTCTCGACGCACAATGCGAGCATCAGCCACTACGGGAGCCCCTACATCGAGGGAGTGATTACCCTGTTCATGTTTGCCGCCGGGGCGAACTTTGCCCTCCACTATCAAATTCTCCTCGGCAACCCCAGGCGCTACCTTCAGGACCCGGAGTTTCGGTTCTACCTGTTCTCCATTCTGTTCATCACCGGCGCTGTCTCCCTGCTCCTCTGGGGGGGACCCTATGACACGGGGAGGGCCTCGTTTCGTTATGCGGCCTTCCAGGTAACCTCCATTCTGACCACCACCGGGTACGTTACCGCCGACTACGAGCAGTGGCCCCTGGTTGTCCAGTACATTCTGTTCGCCCTCATGTTCTTTGGCGGGTGCGCAGGGTCCACAGGGGGGAGCGTGAAGTGCATACGCGTCCTGCTTCTGCTGAAACAGGCGTACAAGGAAATCTATCGCCTGATCCATCCGCACGCCGTCTCCACCATCAAGCTCGGCAAGAAGACCGTGCCGCCGGATGTGATGGAGAGTGTGCTCGGTTTCTCGCTCGTCTATCTGGGCATCTTCGTGGTGGCCTCCCTGTTGATGTCCTGGCTCGGGCTCGATTTCAAAAGTTCCCTGGCCTCGGTGGCGGCGTGTATCGGGAACGTGGGTCCCGGGCTGGGTGTGATCGGGCCGGTAAAGACGTACTTGCCCATCGTTCCGACAGGCAAGTGGATACTGATCCTGTGCATGATTCTGGGACGGTTGGAAATCTTCACCCTGCTGATTCTGTTCCTTCCGCAGTTCTGGAAAAAATAGAGGGTCTGGATGATCTTGAAGCTGATTCTCGTGTTGCTTGCGCTGTTCGGGGTCTATGTCTGGCTCGGCGGCTTCTGGAGAAGACGGTTTGCTTTCGAGCCGGGCTACGAGGCAATCCACTTGGTCAAGACCCGGGATGACTGGAGAATCGCTCTCTATCATTATCCGGCTCCGTCACGCCGGTCCGAGACCCCGGTCCTGCTCTGCCATGGGTTGGGCGCCAACCGGTTCAATTTTGACCTGGGGGCCGAGGTGTCGCTGGCCCGGTATCTTCAGCAGGAAGGGTTCGACGTCTGGTCGATCGATCTTCGCGGCAGGGGCCACAGCGGGCGGTGTGCAAGGGGAGAGAGTTCCTCGGGGAAGACCCATGTCTTCGATGACTATGTCCGGGAGGATGCAGGGGCTGCCGTGCGTCACGTTCTGGGAGAGACCGGGGCCTCCCAGGTTCACTGGATCGGGCACAGCATGGGCGGTCTCGTTCTTTACGCCTTTCTGCAGGGAGAAGAGGCGGAATCGATCGCGTCGGGCGTGGCGATTGCGTCACCGGGAAGCTACGCGCACATGAGCAGGGCTTCTCTATCTCATGTTCTGTCCTACGCGCTGCGGGTCTTTCCCCGCATCCACTTGTCTTTTCTCGCGGCCGGTCTGGCGCCCCTGATCGCACGGATACGGCTCCCGGGAGAGAGACTCTTCCTGAATCGGGACAATGTGGAAGTCGGGCCCGTGGAGAGAGCCCTCTGTTACCTCGTGGCGGATATTTCCAGGGGAGAGCTTTTTCAGTTCCTGGACTGGATGAAGAGCGGAGACTTCAGGACCTGTGACAAGGGAACCTCGTACGAGCGGAATTTTTGCAAGGTTCGGCGGCCCTTGTTTTTTGTTGCCGGTGCGAAGGATTACCTGGTCCCTCCTTCCAGCGTTGCCGCAGCTTACGATCGAATCGCATCGGACAGGAAGGACTTGCTGGTTCTCGGCCGGGACCAGGGGCAGGAGGAGGATTACGGCCACGGTGATCTTCTGATGGGGAAGAACGTGCGCCGCGAGGTCTTCCCGCGGATCCTGGAGTGGCTGGTGTCGTTCGAATCGGGCTAGGCGGGCGAATTACCCCTCGTCCTCGCCGTCTCTTGGTATTAGGTATTAGGTGTTAGGTATTAGCTCCCCGCCACAGCCCCCCTATAGGGTTGTTGGGGGTGGGCTAACACCTAATACCTAACGGCAAGGGCTTACAGAGCCTCTATAGCGCGTTACAAACGATCGGGACGAGGATGAGTTGCACGCCGAAGCGGCACAACCTATAGGCCTTCTTCGGACAGTTCCTCGGCCAGTTTCTTTTGCCGCTTGTTGAGCTTTTTCGGGAGCGTGATGCGAAGGGATACGAACGCGTCTCCCTGTCTGGCCTTTCCCCTGCCCGGCATGCCCATGCCCGGCAGGCGGATCTTGGCGCCCGGCTGGGTTCCGGCAGGGACCTTGACCTTCCGGGGCTTTTCCAGGAGGGTGGGCACCTCGATGGTCGTGCCGAGCAGCGCTTCCGAGAGCTTGATCTCTTTGTCGAGATGGAGGTGATTGTCCTCTCTGCGGAAGACAGGGTGCGGCTGCATGCGTACGACGAGGTACAGGTCGCCCGGCGGGGTGCCCGGCGGGCCGGCGTCGCCCTTTCCGGCCAGTCGAAGCTTGTTTCCGTCCTGGACGCCGGCGGGTATCTTCACGTTGAGGGCCTGCCGCTTTCCTGCGAAGGAGAGGGTGACGCTCTTCTGGGCTCCGCGAGCGGCCTCTTCCAGGGTAACCTTCAGGTCTGTCGTGCGGTCATGACCCTTGGCAGGTTGCTGAGCCCCGAACCCCTGGCGTCCCGTCTGGTTGAAGATGTCCTGAAAATCGAATCCCTGGCCGGCGCCGAAAGGGCTGCGTTGTCGCCTGCCCGTTCTCCCTCCGCCCCTTCTTCCCCTGCCGAACATGCTGCCGAAGACGTCGTCGGTGGTGAAACCGAAATCCTTCAGGATGTCCCCGATGTCGAAGCCCTGGAAGATGTCTTCCTGGCTGAAGCGCTGGTGGAACCTGGCGGAACCGAACGTGTCGTACTGCTTCCTCTTCTTCGGGTCCGAGAGGACTGCATAGGCCTCGTTGATATGCTTGAAGTTCTCCTCTGCCTGTTTGTCCCCCTTGTTCCGGTCCGGGTGGTACTCCATGGCGAGTTTACGATACTGTTTCTTGATCGCTTCCGGCGTCGCGGTCTTGGCAACGCCGAGAATGCTGTAGTAGTCCTTTTCCGCTGCCATGGCAGATCCCCTTCTATCGAATCATCACACGCAGGTAGAGGTCGCCCTTCTCGCCGGAGGAGGCGATGTGGTTTCCCTTGTTTCGAACCCGAAGCCAAACCCCGTCGCGCGTGTTGGGAGGAACGTGCAGGGAGAGTCGATCCCACTGGGAATCGCGAAAGAAGGACAGGTTCATGCGGGCACCCTGCGCCGCTTCTTCCCGTGTCAAGGGGAGCGTCCATTCGATATCCGCCCCCTGCTTCCATCCGCTGCTGCCGGGGCCGGAAGGAGGGACCTTCTCCGTCCTGTCGCCTTGGCGACGAGCGTTGGCAAGGGGGATGAAGGCGCTCCCGACCTTCTTCAGAACGGTCTTTGGGTAGGAAACGATCCGTGGCCGGCGCCTTTTCTTCAGGGGCTCGCTCTTCTTCTTCTCTTCCTCGTAGATCTCCCGGAAGAGCTGGAGGGTTGCTCTCGATAGCCTCCAGAAGTTTCGGCCATTGCCCGAGAGATCCTTGGCCCCCAGGATTTCCTCGAGCCACTTTCCCATGCCGGGCAACTTCGGATCGAGAAAGATGTCGTTCAGGATTCTCTGTTGGGAAAGAGAGGGGGGTATGCCCCACCGGGCCGACTGCTTCATGAATTGCCGATAGAGGTCGTATCGCTTTCTCTTGTCACTGTCGCCAAGGATCGAGTACGCATAGGCGGCCTCTTTGAAGCGGTTCTCCGCTTCTTCTCCGGCCTGGTTCCTGTCCGGGTGATACAGAAGTGCGAGGCGGTAGTAGGAGCGTTTCACTTCCTCCCCGTTGGCTTCCGGGGAAACCTCGAGGGTTCTATACAGGTCCTTGATCATGGCGTCTTTCCGGCTTGCGAGAAGCGAAAATCCCTTGTTTCGTTTACTCTAAGCATTTTCAGTTTCGGTTTCAAGGGAGGAGAGAGGGTTCGCTGGCGCGTCGCGATTGCCTTTCGACACGGTCCTGTGCTACAGAGAAAGAGGTTCGGCTCTTGGACCTCGGGTCCGGCGCCCTCTGGCGTTTGTCGTGACTTGCCCATGGATTCCACTGAAAACAAAAGGGAGAACCCGAAGATGCTCGGAAGGAAAACGGTATTTCTTTGTTTGTTGGCCTGGGTGTGCGCTCTGTCTTCGTGCAAGGTTGAAACGCCCGTGTCTCCCGGGAGCGGACCCGCCAAGGATGCGGCCAAGAAGGAGGGGCCCGTGCTGGCGAAGGTTGGAGGAGAAATCATTACGGTGGACGATTTCGAAAGCGAGCTGGCCTCTTTGCCCGAGTATACGCAGAAACGACTGAGCACGACGGAACAGAAGCAAAAGCATCTGGAGAAGATGATAGACGAACGCCTTCTCCTGCAGGAGGCTGAAAAGAGAAGACTGGACCAGGACGAAGAGATACGGACAAAGGTCGACCGGTACAAGAATCGTCTGATAACAGAGAAGCTGTACCGGGAAATTGCCAGTGAGAGGTCCGAAGTCGGCGAGGAGGAGATCCAGGCTTACTATCAGGAGCACAAGGACCGGTTTCAACAGAAAGAACGCATTCGGGCCCGTCAGATATTGATTCTGTTGCCTTCGAACGCCGGCCCGGAGAAGGAAGCGGAGGCGAAGGAGAAGGCGCAGGAGGCCCTGACCCGCGTAAAGGCTGGAGAGGACTTCGCTGTGCTTGCCAAGAAATATTCCGAAGGGCCGGCAGCCAGCAGAGGAGGGGACCTGGGGTTTTTCTCACGGGGCAGAATGGTTCCCGAGTTTGAAGAGATCGCCTTTTCCTTGAAGGACGTGGGGGACAGGAGTGATCTCGTGCGGACCAAGTTCGGCCTTCACATTATCGAGTTGACGGGTCGTCAGCCGGCCAAGGAACTCTCTCTGGATGAGGTGAAGGACCGGATTGTCCGCCAGCTCGAGTCGGCGAGGCGACGGGATGTTCGTCAATCTCTTGCCGAGGAACTTCGAAAGCAGGCAACCGTGGAGATCCAGGAGGGGTATTTCAAGGAAGAGGTTCCTTCCGAAGGGTAGAATCGTCTAGGAGGTGATGCTGGTCAAGAATTCGGGGATGATCTCTTCCGCGTCTGGAATCTCCCGGACGAGGTGGTGCCGGACCTTCTCCAGAAGGCGGGCCTCGATCTGGCGGGTTCTCTCCTTCGTGATTCCGTAACGATCCCCCAACTCCTTGAGAGTGAGTGGTTTCTGCGCCATCAGGCGTTCGTCGAAGATCTCCCGCTCTCTCCCCTCGAGGGTCTCACGGAAGGCTTGAAGCTTTTCCCCGATCAAGCTCCGAAGTTGATTGTCCCCCAGCCTCTCGTCTGCGGGCTTGGTGGGCCCCGGCAGTAGATCCCGGACGGACCTGGACGACGAGGAGTCGTCCTTGATCGGCTTTTCGAGGGAGACCTCCCAGGACCCAAGCCGCTGGTCCATCTTGATGACATCTTCCTCTTTGACGTTCAGGCGCTGTGCGATCAACTTGGGGCCCGGGTCGTAACCGAGTTGATGGAGCCGTTCTTTTTCCTTGTAAAGGTTGTAGAAGAGCTTTCTCTCCGCCTGGGTCTTGCCGATCTTTACGAGCCTCCAGTTGTCGAGGATGAACTTGAGGATGTAGGCCTTGATCCAGAAGGAGGCGTAGGAGCTGAGTCGGATGCCTCGGTAGGGGTCGAATTTCTTTACGGCCTGCATAAGCCCGATGTTGCCCTCCTGGATGAGATCCAGGAGATTGTTCATCCAGGTTCTCTGAAACTCGAGGGCGATTTTCACGACCAGGCGGAGGTTGGAAGTGACGAGCTTGTAGGCAGCCTCACGGTCGTCTTCCTCGAGGTAAGCGACCGCCAGCTTGTGTTCTTCCTCCGGCGTGAGAATCGCGTATTTGCCTATCTTGGACAGATAGAGTTGGAGCGCAGAGGGACGTACGAGGGCTGTCTCACGGTCATCCGTGGACGTTTCGGGCGCGGACTCCTGGCTCTGCGGAGATGCTTCGTCCACCAACTCGGGCAGTTTTATTTCGGGCTCCGGTTCACCCGGTTCCCTTTTGTCTCGGGTCGATTCCATTGGGCTTCTTTGGGTTGTTTTTCTTCCGTTCAGTGATCCATTCTATGCTAGGATTTTCGGTAGGGGATTGCAAGGGAAAGGGTGCGTGACAGGTGGCCCACCCCACCCCAACCAGGACTCGTGCCCGTGCACGTACACGGGCACGAAAATGTGGGCTAATGCCGGATACCCTCTTCACACTCCACACCAAGCGCCACCTCCACCCTTTCGCGGAAAGGGGGATGGGATGCGAAGAAGATGACTTGAAGGGGGTGGGGTGCCACATCCGCGTAATTGAGTCGCGCCAGCTTGACATGGGTGGTGATGAAGGCCTCCGGGTCGCAAACGAGTTCGAGGGACATCTTGTCCGCCGCGATCTCCCTCGCCCGTTTCCATGAAAGGTTGGCAGGGCGCAGGACCTGGAAGGCGACAAAGAAGGTCAAGAAGAGAACCGGGAGACCTGCAACGTCCTTCGGGGAGGAATAGTGGAGCCGGCGGAATCGGGTGCCTCGTTTCAGGACGAAATTGGCCAGGGCGAGGACGAAGAAGACGGTCAATGAGAAGACCGCGTAGGAGCGTCGCTCATCCGGTTCTTTCCAGTGGGCCAGTTCGTGGGCCATGATCATCGTGATCTCTCGGGGGGTGAATGTCTCGAGAAGGGTGTCGTAGAGCACGATGCGTTCGGAGGGGCCGGATCCGCTCAAGTAGGCATTCACCTTCTTCGTCCTTCGGCTCGCATCGACGACCCAAACGTCCTCCAGGTGCAGTCCGGTTTGCGTGGCGAGCCCCTCCAGCCGATCACGGAGTTCCCCGTTTTCGAGGGGGCGAAAGTCGCTGTAGATGTGGGATCCGTACGGGGCGATGACCACATAGCCGACGATGGCAACCGACACACCCGCCCACAGGAGCAGCCACCATCGCGAACCCACACGGGCCATGAGGCCGTAAATCCCGAAAACCATCAGGGCGAACAGGAGGGTGCCCAGGCATAGCCCCTTGGCATAGTCGAGAAGCCAGAGACGCAGAGTGTAATTGGACAGCCCGTGCTGGAGGTCGTACCAGTAGGTGCGGTAGAAGTGTTGGGGGAAGAAGAAGAGGCGAAGCAGGAACAGGAAGAACACGCAATAGAAAAGGACCTCGAGCCACTGCCTTCCGCCGAAGAGGCGTTCCGGGATCTTGAGGGTTTTCGCGAGGAGGGGCCATCGTTGTCCGATTCGAACCAGGGACGGGTTGTTGTAGCACCAGGTGGCTGAACGTTCCGCGATCGCTTGCAAGGTCCTGTTGAGGCCGGTGATGATCAGGACCAGGTAGAAGATGAGGACCGAAACCAGTCCGATCAGATGGGTCCACATCTTCCGGCGTCGGTATTGCTTCCACGTTGCGATTTCTTCTTCGGTGAAGAAGGTCGAGGGGTCTGACCCATGCTCCAGGAACGTATCCAGAGTGGACCGATCCTGGGCCGCCTCCTCCGCGATGGTCGAGGAGGGGGACGCGACAGGGAACACGAGTGCGAGGAGAACGAAGACAAGAAGGAAGGCGAACCAAGGCCCCGCCTCTGGGGGGGGCTGGGAGAGGACCCGGTTGCGTCGGTCAAGGGTGAACATGGCTGAAGATTCCACTCGCAGGCCTTTCTCGCGGGCGTTTTCGACCCCCCCAGAATGACACATGGGGGGGGAGAAAGCGAGTGAGGCTGCTGCATTAGCTGACCCTGTTCTCGTGCCCGCGCCCGTGTGCGTACCCGTGCCCGAAACAAGGATGCTGAGTGGCATTCGAGTGGTTCGTTCTTCTCCATGCATTCTTGTCTTCCTTTGGAGCCCCGATCGGCCCAAAATTCCTCGTTGTCCGCCCGCGCTTTGGCTTCCTTTGCGTCATTGAGTCGGGCTCGGTCAAGTACACGCGGCTGCACACAGATTTGAGCCCAAAATTGACCGGGTTGGGATGTTGGGATACAATCCACCGCGGATTCTGAGAGATGGATGAGGGTACACTCTGGCGGGGCCACGAGATGGGGAAGTCGACCAAGAAGCGTCCGACAGAGATCCGGTTTTCTCCCCTTTCACTCCTCTGCCTGTTTTTCCTCTGGGTTGGCGTTTCAGGTCTTGCATTCTATGTGGGTATCCTGGTGGGACGCATGGAGCAGATGCGGGAGATTCGGAGAGTCTACAGGGCCGACGAAAGCATTGTGGCCGAGGAGGAACTCCCGGTTCTTTCGTTTGAGGAGTCCCTGACGGCCCCTGATGAGGACGCAGGCGTGCGGCGCCCGTCCCCCGTCCCAAAGGCCCGCCCGACGGAGGCGCTGTCGAAGCCGTCGGCGGAGGACGGGTCCTTCGGAGGCACGGTTCTTCAGATTGCCTCTTTCCGTGAACCGGAGCGAGCAGAACATCTCGTACGGGAGCTGCGGAAGAAGGGATACCGTTGCTATCACCGGACGTCCCGTCCCTCTGGGCAGGATGGCGGGTATTCCAGGGTCTTTGTAGGACCCTTGCCGAATGCGGAGACGGCCGTGCAGGTCAGAGAACGTCTTGAGCGGCAGGAGGGATACAAGGATATCCTGATACGATCTGCGGGGAAGAAGGAGGAGAAATTCTGATGCTCTCCATACGCCCGTCCTTTCTGGAGTTCAGTTCTCTCCTGCGAAAGGGCAACCTGGTGCCGGTGTGCTGCGAGATCCTGGCCGACCAGGACACGCCGGTCTCTGCCTACCTGAAGCTCAAACCGGGGCCTCACGGTTTCTTGTTGGAGAGCGTCGAGGGGGGGGAGAGATGGGCACGGTTCAGCTTTCTGGGCACGGGCGCTGCGTCCGTGTTCCGGTGTCGGGGCCGTCGAATCGAGGTGATGGAGAAAGGGGGGAAGCCACGTCGCGAGGAGGCGGAGGACCCGTTCTTCGCCTTTCGGGATTTCATGAAGCGCTACCGGCCCGTGCCCAGCGCAGACTTGCCCCGGTTCTACGGAGGCGCCGTGGGATATTTGGGGTACGACACCGTCCGGTTCTTCGAGCGCCTCCCGGAGCGGGCGGAGCAGGTCCTCGACGTATGGGACATCTATATGGTCGTCCCGGAATGCATGCTCATCTTCGACAACATCAGCCACACAATCCGCGTGGTCTCCTGCTGTTACCTGCCTGACCACGCGAACCCGAAAGAGGCCTATCAGGCAACGGTGGAGAGGATCGAGAAGACCGTTGAACGGCTGCGGGCCCCTCTGCGGCCGAAGGTGCCGCAGAAGACGGACGGGAAGCTGCATGTGAAGGCGAACATGAGGAGAAAAGAGTATCTGGACGCCGTAAAGAAGACGAAGGCCTATGTCAGAAGTGGGGACATCATCCAGGCGGTCCTTTCTCAGAGACTGGAGGTCCAGGAGGCCGCCGATCCGTTCTCGCTCTACCGGGCCCTTCGACTCGTGAACCCTTCGCCCTACATGTTCTTCCTGCAGTACCCACACTACGCGCTGGTGGGAAGCTCACCGGAAGTGCTGGTGCGGGTCGAAGGGACCTCGGTGGAAGTTCGGCCCATTGCGGGCACCCGCCCCCGGGGGGGGACCCCTCGGGCGGATGAGAAGCTCGCCACGGAACTGAGGCGGGATGAGAAGGAGCTCGCGGAACACATCATGCTCGTCGACCTCGGACGGAACGATGTGGGGAGAGTCTCTGCCCCGGGGACCGTGGAGGTGGAAGACCTGATGGTCTGTGAACGGTATTCACACGTCATGCACCTCGTCTCGCACGTGAAGGGGCGTTTGGCAAGGGGGAAGGATTGTTTTGAGGCCTTTCGGGCCTGCTTCCCTGCAGGCACCCTTTCGGGAGCACCGAAGATACGGGCCATGGAGATCATCGAAGAGCTGGAGCCCCACCGGAGAGGTCCCTACGGGGGGGCCGTGGGCTATTTCAGTTATTCAGGGAACATGGACATGGCGATCGTGATCCGCACGATCCTTGCCATGCGAGATCGACTGTACCTGCAGACCGGAGCGGGCATCGTGGCAGACTCTAAACCGGCCCGTGAATACCAGGAGTGCCTGAACAAGGCTCGGGCCATGATCAAGGCGATCCAGTGGGCAAGACAGGGTTTTTCTCTTGCCGAGGACTGGGAAGAGGGTGTCGTGTATGATCTTCATGATTGACAACTACGATTCCTTTACCTACAACCTGGTTCAGTACTTCCAGGAAATGGGGAACAAGGTCGTGGTTCGTCGCAACGATGCGGTATCCACGAAAGAGATCGAGAGGGCGAAGCCGGACTACCTGGTCATTTCTCCCGGTCCGGGGGTGCCTCAGAACGCGGGAATCTCGGTTGAAGCCATCCGCACCCTTGCGGGAAAGTTGCCGATCCTCGGGGTGTGCCTGGGTCATCAGGCGATCGGTTTCGCCTTTGGCGCCCGTATCGATTCGGCGGCGAGGCTGATGCACGGGAAGGTTTCCCACGTCCGACATGACGGAAAAAGGATCTACCAGGGGCTGGAAAACCCTTTCCCTGCCACGCGCTACCACTCGCTCGCCATAGGTCCGAAAGGGTTGCCGTCCTGTCTGAAGGTGACGGCCACATCAGAAGACGGTGAGATCATGGGGGTGAGGCACGAGAGGCTTGCGATCGAAGGTGTCCAGTTCCACCCGGAATCCATCTTGACAACGAGCGGGAAGGCTCTCCTGAAGAACTTCCTGGATGCATACGGTTCCCGGTAGGGGTGTGTTGGGGAGCTCAGGTAAGACCGGGCACGGGCACGAACAATGATGTGAGTGAAGAAAATCGAGGAGTGAGACCTTGGAAGCGTTGCAAGTAGGACTGGCCGGATTGGGTACGGTGGGAACGGGAGTGGCCAAGATCCTCCTGGAGGAAGCCGCTTGGCTGGAGAGAAGGTCGGGAAGGCAGGTGACGCTGAAACGAATCGCCGACCTCGATCTGGAGCGAGACCGGGGGGTCTCTCTGGAGAAGGTCGAGACCTCGACCCGCGTGGAAGATATCCTCGAAGACCCGGAGATCCAGGTCTTGATCGAACTGATGGGCGGCATCGAGCCGGCCAGGTCCTTTGTGCTCGATGCGATTGCCGCGAAGAAACACGTGGTCACTGCCAACAAGGCATTGCTGGCCTCCCACGGCACGGAGCTGTTCCGGGCCGCAGAGGCGATGGGAGTGCAGATCGGCTTCGAGGCGGCTGTGGCGGGCGGCATTCCGATCGTTCGAAGCTTGCGGGAGGGACTGGCCGCCGATCGGATCCTGTCGATCGCCGGAATCATCAACGGCACCGCAAACTACATCCTCTCCACGATGACGGAACAGGGAAGGGAGTTCCCCGAGTGCCTCAAGGAGGCGCAAGAAAAGGGATATGCTGAGGCCGACCCGACCCTGGATATCGAGGGACAGGATACGGCCCACAAACTGGCGATTCTGATCGGCCTGGCCAGCGGGATCAAGGTGCACCCGGACGAGATCTTCACAGAGGGAATCCAACGCATGACCGGCATGGACATCCGGTATGCGAGGGAATTGGGGTACCGGATCAAGCTGCTGGCCCTTTCGAAGATGCTGGACGGCGAGCTCGAGGCGCGCGTGCATCCCACCATGATCCCCGAGTCGCACCTTCTGGCCTCGGTAGGCCATGCCTTCAATGCGATCTACGCCACTGGACGAGGGACGGGGCCGGTCATGTTTTACGGAAAAGGGGCGGGCATGATGCCCACCGGGAGTGCCGTGGTGAGCGACCTTGTCTCGCTGGCACGCAACGTGCGCCCGGGCAAGGCCGACGAGCTTCCTGCACTCGGTTTCTATGGCCAGTTCCCCCTGGATGCAAGGTTGCGGCCCATGGAGGAACTCGTTGCAAAATACTACATGCGCTTTCCCGTCGTTGATCGGCCGGGGGTTCTCTCGAATATCTCGGGGATCCTGGGGGATCACGGGATCTCTATCCATTCGGTCATACAGAAGGGGCGACAGCAGGCAGGCCCGGTGCACATCATCATGCTCACTCACGAAGCGCGAGAGCGTGACGTACGGCAGGCCCTGGAGGTGATCGACCGGTTGGAGGTGGCGCTCGATAAGAGCCTGTTCATCCGTATAGAGGACTCTTTCGATCCTCCGGATCTAGAGGACACTTGAGGGGTCTTTTTCGATGTATGACTGTATCCTTTTGGGGGCTACCCTTCCCGGTATGACGCTCGGCGCCATGCTGGCCCGGGCGGGATGGAAGGTTCTTCTCTTGGAAAGGAAGAGGGTCGCAGGGGGAAGGGCGGCACCCTGGGAACGGGACGGGTATCTGTCGCTGCCGGGAATCCCGCGGGTCCGTTATGGCGAGAAGGGCCCTTTCTACAGGATATGCAAGCAACTCGGTTTCAAGCCCCTGCTCGTTCCCTTGAACCAGGGCTGGGTTCTGGATACGGATCAGAAGGTCCGTCGGATTACGATCGGAAGGCCCGGGATCGTGAGGGCCGACTTCTTCTCCAGATGGGATTGGGTGTTCGCTGTCAGACTTCTCCGGAGCCTGAAGGGAGAAACGCTGGAGGACATGGAGGAGGAAAGTCTGGAGGAGTGGTTCGTCCGGAACAAGATAAGGGGGAGCCTGCAGAAGTACTTCAAGGTCCTTGCCTACGAATCGACCCACTGTACCGCCCCGGAGAAGATATCCGCGGGGGAGACGCTGCGGTGCTTCCAGAAGGCCTTCCGGTTGCGCTCTTACCTGGCTTACCCGCGAGAGGGGTGGAGCCCGATTCTGGAAGGGCTCGAGCAGGAGATCGAGAAGCACGGGGAAATCCGATGGCGGGCAAGGGTCGAGAGGATCGAGGTCGAGGAAGGCACGGTGAAGGGTGTAAGGGTGGGAGGGGAGAAGTTGGAGGCCTCTCATGTGGTGTGTGCCGCGCCCTGTCAGCAACTCATCAGTCTCCTGCCCGAGGGGGCCACAACCAAAGAATACGTCAATCTCTGCAAGAGGGCGGTGCCCTCCGCCGCGCTGATCGTCGACCTTGCCCTGAAGAACCGTATCTTCCACAAGAAGGGCCTCTGGTTCTTCATGGATCCGCCCAGCTACGGCACCTTCTTGTCGAACCTGTGCCATCGCCATGCCCCTGCGGGGAAGCAGCTCGCCACGTTCGTCTGCCCTTGCTCCCCTGAAGAAGTCAGACAACCCGAGGTGGTGAGGGTCCTGGAAAAGAAGATCGAAGAGAACCTGCGCAAGGCCATTCCGCGTGCGGAAATGGCCGTAGAATGGAAGCGCTCCCATGTGGTTCGAATGCTGGACAGCATTGCCATTCAGTCGGATCAAACCAGGAAAGACAGGCCGGGCTACCGTGTGCCGAACGTGAAAGGCCTCTTCCTGGTGGGCGATTCGACCTGTGCGCCGGGCGCTTCCATGGAAATGGAATACGAATCCGTCCTGGCGTGCTACGAGAGAATGACAACAGAGAGGAATGCCTGATGCGGCTTGCGCCGCAAGGGTTCCCTTGAGAGACTCCAATTGCGTAATCATGTGATAGCATTGCTCGAGGTCACCCTTGTCTTCGGGTTCGTCATCGGTATTTGCAAGGTCCTCTATTCCTTTCGGTCCGTTCCGTTCATATCCCAGACCCTGCCTGTTTGGGCGGCGGCGCTCTTCCTGTACGTACCGCTGTTCCTCCTTCTCCGGACGCGAACGAGGCCGGAGGAATGGGGTCTCACGCTGCGGCGGCCCTTCCTTTCCCTGAGCATGTTCCTGGGGTTTTCCCTCCTGTTCCTTCCCGCCTTTGCCCTTCTCTACTGGCTCTACCGGTCGTGGTGGTTCCACTTGCCCGTGCGGGTCGACTTTCCCCAGGACTGGGCACTCTTGCTGCTGTATCACCTGCTGTGCGTCGCCCTGCCTGAGGAGGTGTTCTATCGCGGGTACGTGCAGTCGCGTCTCAACCAAGCCTTTCCCTGGAGCGTGAATCTGCTCCACGGCAGGGTGGGTTTCGGCTGGCTGTATACAGCCTTCCTGTTCGCCCTGGGCCACTACATCATATCCCTGCGCCCGGAAGCCCTGGCTACCTTCTTTCCCGGGCTCCTGTTCGGGTGGTTGAGGGAACGCACGGGGAGTGTCGCAGCATCGACGGCCTTCCATGCGGTGTGTAATGCGACCGTTCTACTGCTCAATTGAGCCATTCTGCAGATTCGTTTGAGCTCCGATAGGGACCAGGGAACAGGGGTCAGGGATCAGGACCCGGCGCGTCCCCGGCTTTGTCCTCGTCCTGTCCTCGAGTAGACCTCACCCCGTTTCGGCCCACACCCGAACGAGCTTCGCCGAAGGGCAGGGCATGGATATCTGCCGTTCGCCGCTCAAGAGGCTGGGTGATTCTGCCTGACGATAGAAATGCGAAAAGGCGCTGCTGTCTTGCGGGAGTCTTCCTTGGGGATAATTGGCTAGGGCTTGTCCAAGAGAACAAGGGGTGGTGGTTCGGGTGGCGGGAAGTGGTTCGTCGCTTCAATTCCGTGCCCGGTCGGTGAGGGGGGGGTAGGGCGGCCTGATCCCCGATCCCTGACCCCTGATCCCTTCTCCTCTCTTTTCCGGGCTATTCTTCCGGTTGCTGCTCGACCCGGAGGACCATCTGAAAAGAGACGAGCTCGTTTGTGGCTTCGAGTCGGAGAGCAACGGGAATCCTTACCTGGTTTCCGCTCTCTCTTTCAGGTTCCCCAAACCTGAGCGCTACCCCTTGTTGTCCCTCAGGGGTGGAGACCTTTTCAGCCGCGACCGACACGAGTGAAGGATCCACCCAGTAGGACCCCGCGGGGGCCTCTGGGGCTGCGGCTGGTGGGGCGGATGCCGGTTCGGCGGGGGTTGGCCTCTCCAAAGGGACCACCCTGTCCCTGGGGACGGTCCTGTCCATGGGGACCACGGTCTCCTGTGGGGGGGCAACCTCTCTGACGGGTGTGGTTTCCAGGGAAGCCAGGGACGGAATCGAGCCCAGATCCGGCCTGGATTCAGGAGGCTCGCCCAGGTCTCCCAGACTCGGGATGTCGTCTAACGGCAGAGGCTGCGCAGCCGGGGCATCGACGGAAGCAAGGCTTGGCTGTGGCGGGTGGGGTGTATTCTGTTCCTCGAAAGAGTCACCAAAAGAGTGGGTTACGCCTTGGTCTTGAGAATATACTTGAGACTCTTGAATGCCGTTTTGTGGTACAGCCTGAGGCTGCTTGCTCAGGAATGCAGGGGTGTCGGACTCGGAGGGACGAGGGGGTGAATCGGGAGGCCCTTGAGGAGGCTCGTTTCTGGTCTCCGTGGGTGGAATGGGGTCGGGCCGGCCGGCTGGAGCCTCGGCTTCCGGAGTGGCAAAGAGGGTCTGTTTGAGATGATCCGCCACGACCCGCGTGATCCGGGTCAGGGTTGTGAGGACACCCTCTCCTTTCACGGCGACAGCCTCGAAGAAGGGGAGGCCGGGAGCGTTCAGGAGGCGATTCATCTCCTCCACCGACAAGATGTTCGGCAAGTCCCTCTTGTTGAATTGGATCACCAGGGGAACCTTGGACAGTTCCTTTCCGATGGAGCGAAGGTTCTCGGCCAGGTTCTTCAGGTTTTCCAGGTTTTCGTTGGCCATCTCCTTCTGGGAGTCCGCAACGAAGACGATACCGTCAACACCCTTCAGTACCATCCTTCGTGTTTCGTTGTAGAAGATCTGGCCGGGGACGGTGTAGACATTGAAGCGGGTTCGAAACCCGGATATTTCCCCGATCTGGACGGGCAGAAAATCGAAAAAGAGGGTGCGGTCCGTCTTGGTCTCGAGGGAGATCAGCTTGCCCCGCTTGTCAGGGGCCAGTTTCCGGTGAATCCACTCGAGGTTCGTGGTCTTCCCAGAGAGCCCGGGCCCGTAATAGACGATCTTCGCGCTCAGTTCTTTTTTGGCGTGGTTCAATAGAGCCATGGCTTATACATTGCCTCCTGGGTTGCCATTGCGGCTACAAGAGCCCCCGGGTCATCAGGATCTTCCTCGCCCCAGACGCCACATGAACAGAAACGTCTTTGCTCTTTGCAATCTTCCGGAGGTCAAAATCCCGGAAGGTGCGAATCAGCCTCAGGGAAAGGGCCAACGGTGTCTTGGGATTCTGCGCCAGAGCAAGTCGAACCGGATACTTCTTCATCCATTCCTTCCGTTTGCTGAGAAGGGACAATACCTCCTGCGGCAAGTTCTTTTCCTTGGCAAAATTCAGGACCTCCTGGTCGGAAATCCGTGGATTCTGTAGAAGGCAGGTGAGGATCTGCTTGTTTGGTTCCCTTGAGAGCAGGGATCTGGCCTCCTTGTCCCCTGTCTGAGCCAGCCGCATCTTTTCGGGTAGGCCCATGTCTAGAATCCTCTTGGCGAGGGGACCTTCCTGCTGGTTGTTCGCGGGGTTCGGCATATTCCCTACTCGACAGCCCGTCGGACGCGTTGGAGCGGATGAGCGGAACGCCCTGGTCCCTGCCCGGCCGCCTCTCTTTTTCGTATTGTATCGGCAAAGGGGGGAGGGAACCTTAATGATTTCGTTGAATATTTCGGGTCCCCGCAGATTGTACGAAATCTCGAAGCGAGAGGGGTGAGATTGCGGCTTGGTCGGGCCCGGAGGGTGAAGTGTTCGTCGGGCGTTTGGGCACAGCCAATACGAAGATTCCGTGCTTACGGCACCTGCAGCCTGAGGCTTCGTGCAATCTGCGGGCTTAGGGAGGATTCGCTGCAATAACAGGCTATTTTGCCCTCTCAATGTCGGGCCAGAGGAGACGGTGCAGGGGGAGCTGGATGCGGGCCTCGAGCCTGTCGGCGAGGAGCCATTCGGCCAGTTCTTTCGGGTCGCAGGTTCCGTGGGCCGGGCTGAAAAGTACCTTTTCGGCCGGACGTGGCAGGCCTTGTTGCATGAGATCTCTTGCCCAGAGATAATCCGCTCGGCTCTGCACCACGAACTTGACTTCGTCCCGGGATCGGAGACGGTGAAGGTTATGGAGGTCCATTCGATCACTCATCCCGCTGTCCGGGCACTTGATGTCCAGAATGCAGACGGATCCGCCGGGGAGGGATCGAATGTCCAGGCTTCCGTTGGTTTCGACCAGTACTGTGTGGCCCTCCCGGACCAGACGATCGATGAGTGCGGGGCATTCGTCCTGGAGGAGGGGCTCGCCTCCGGTCACCTCCACGAGGCCCGTGTGGTCGGGCGGGATGGCCGAGAGGACATCCTCCACAGACAAGCTCTTCCCTTCCTCATAGGCATACGGGGTGTCGCAGTAGGAGCACCGAAGGTTGCACCCCGTCAGCCGGATGAAGAAGCAGGGCAACCCGGCGAAAGAGGATTCCCCCTGGATACTGTAGAAGGTTTCGTTGACCAGCAGCGACATGGCCCTGTGCCTGCTCCGTTTCGGTTGGTTTGGGCGCTGGCTTTCTCAGGTGAGTTGCTGGTGGCGTTCGGGCACGCACGCGGGCACGGGCACGGAACCTGATTCCTTATCCTATCTTTGGATCGCCCGATGGGTGAACTCTTTGTCCGAAATTTCCTGGTCGATTTTGATGTTGTCGAGAGAGAGCTCTGTCTTGTGATTCTTCTGAAGGTTTTCCATGGAGAAATGCAGGGGCAGGATGTCTTCGCCCACCGGTCCCGTACGCAGGACGTTCATGACCTTGAAGGGTTTTCCCTTCTTGTCGTCGAATTCGACCTTATACGGAATGAACTCCGCCTTGTCCACCCACGAAGTCAGTTTGCCGTATTCGGAATCGCTGTCCGGATTGGGGATTGATTCGATCACCCAGCAGGGTCGGCCGTCCAGGTCTTCTTCGGAAAGGATGCGATGTTTCGAATCGTCCACATCGTCGTTTTCCATGTCCGCGTAGGAGAAATCGCTCCCCATGAAGCTCTGTTTTTTCTGATCCGACGCGATCCTTCGAATCTTCTTCAGGGCCGGCAGGTAGATGAAGACGTCATTGGCCTTGTCGGCGTGTTCCCAGACGAGAAAGGCCGTCCCCTTCACGTCGGCGGGCGAAAGAAAGTAGGCTACGCTCTTTGCCTCTCCGTTTCCGTAGTCCTTCCTTGTGGTCCGCAGCTTTCGGACCCGTTCGTTTCCCCTCTTGTTGATCAGGACCATGGTGAGGTCACTCACCGAATTCTTGGGAAACTGCTTGTCCCGTGCCGTTTTCACGATTTCGCTCGCGGACAGGGTTTCGGATGCAGGCCCCTCGGAAAAGGCAGGGGAAGCGAGCAGGAGTCCACAGGCCGCCAATGTTCCGATGAGAGCGAATCGAGTCGTTTTCAAGACGAACCCCTTTCGGTTGCAGGAACGATGGAGTGGATCACCGTTCCCTAAGGAGCCAAATGGAAAGGCCCGGATATGGTCACTGTTTCCAAGGTGTCAGATAACCCATGACCGCAAAGGGTGTCAAGAGGGTGCATTCCTCTGAGAGATGCCTCCTCTCGTGCCCGTGTGCGTGCCCAGTGCCCGATCAAGTGTAAAATCAGGCGTCGACTCTTGGCGTTTCCCCGTTTGCCCCCCCTGAAAGGACATGCCGGGACGGTGGTTGGGAGGGCTGATACTAACGGTTAGAGGTACGCTTCGGACGTGGTCTGGGGCCGCAAGGAATCGGGGAATGCCACTTGCCGCTCGCCACGAGTTCGGGTACGGGCACGAGAACTAGATCGACTCATTTCGATGAAGTAAGGCGTCAGTGGGTGATCGAGGACGAGCAAATGTGGGCGAATACCGTGTCCACTTTGCACAACCGTTGGTAAATCCAGGGGAATTGTGGTACTTCTATCAAGGCATTATTGATTGCCATCTTCAATGCGAAAACCATCCGTTTCCCCTTTGACCTTTCCCCTTGTACCTTTGGGGGGACTATCCGAAGTGGGCTGATACAGGAATGAGGAAGGGTGGGGCGTGAAGCAAGAGAAGCGCGTTCGACTGCTGATCTCCGGCCGGGTGCAGGGCGTGTGTTTTCGTGTCTACGCCCGTGACGAAGCCCGCAGGCTGGGGCTGAGAGGGTGGGTTCGCAATCTGCCGGACGGACGCGTGGAGGCGATGGCCCAAGGGGATCCTGTCAAGCTCGGGACGTTCGAGGCCTGGTGTCAACAGGGCCCGTCGCATGCGAGGGTTTTGGAGGTCGAGGTGGTCGAAGAAGCAACGAACGGGACTGAACCGGTCTCCTTTGAAATCACATACTGAGACGGAATCTGGGCCTCCCCGTGAAGGAAACAGACCGGAAGGCGCCTTTCAGAGAGCTGGATCATACGGCCGATCTACGGGTGGAGATACGGGGAAGGGATGAGAAGGAACTCTTCCGAAACGCGGTGGAATCGCTCTACCAGCTACTGGGACTGCCGGCCGTGCCGGATTGCAGGGAGACCGCCCCGGCGAAGAGGCTGGAAGTCAAAGGACAGGATCCGGAGGAGGCCCTCGTAGAGCTTCTCGGGGAACTGCTTTACCGGGCGACCGTTGAGGGGAAGCGGCTCAACCTGCAGGAACTCTCCGTCCGGGAAGACGAAGAGGAAGGGGAAGGATGCAGGGTGGTCGTGCGTGGTGATTGGGAGGCGATCACGGAGGGTGAAATGGCAGGGCAGCGTGAAATCAAGGCCGTGACCTACCACGACGTTCAGATTCGGAGGACCGATAGGGGATGGGTCGCCCGGGTGGTCATGGATCTCTAGGAGAACGGGTTGCGTGACCGATTACGAACACAAGCGCCAGCGGATGGTGGAACGGCAGATTCGAAAAAGAGGGCTTCGGAGCCACCGGGTTCTGGCTGCCATGGAAAAGATACCCAGGCACCGGTTTGTTCCGGAGAATTCGTGCGACCATGCTTACGAGGACAGCCCGCTTTCCATCGGCAGGGGGCAGACCATATCCCAGCCCTACATGGTTGCCCTGATGACCGAGTGTGCCGCGCTGGAACCTGAGGATCGTGTTCTGGAGGTGGGGACCGGTTCGGGATATCAGACAGCGATTCTTGCGGAACTCGCCCGCGAGGTCTACTCCATAGAAAGAATTCCGGAGTTGGCCGAAAAAGCGGAGGGGTTGCTCTCCCGCTTGGGGTATGAGAATGTTTCGATCCGGGTGGGGGATGGGTCGGAAGGGTGGAGCGAGAAAGCCCCTTTTGACGCGATTATCGTGGCGGCCGGGGCGCCGGAGATTCCTGACCCTCTGGTGGAACAACTGGGAGCGGGGGGAAGGCTGGTCATCCCGATCGGGAGCGCCCACCACCAGACCCTTTGCACTGTCAAGAAGGAGCGGGACGAGATTCGTAAGGAGGAAGGAACCGGCTGCGTCTTCGTCCCCCTTATCGGGACGTTCGGATGGGAAGAGAAGCCGTCGGGCAGGCATTCCTGAGAGGAAGAAGGGGACCCTGATGCACCATCTGAGACTTGTGTGCCTTGTTACAACGGCTGCTCTTCTGTTGGGAGGCTGTGGAGCTTCTGATTCGGATCTGATCGCCGTAGATGTGAGGGGCGTGATCGTGGATCCGGAGACCCAGTCCCCCATTCTCTTCCTGGTGGACCCCGAATCGGAAAAGGGCCTTCCCGTCTGGATCGGGCTGAGCGAGGCACGGGCGATTTCGCTGGGGCTCAAGGACGTCACACCGCCTCGCCCGTTGACCCACGACCTGATGAAGAGCATGTTGGACTTGTTGCATGCCAGGGTGGAACGGGTGGTCATCTCCGATCTGAAGGAGAATACCTACTATGCGACCCTGAACCTGCGGGCAGGCCGGAAGACGTGGGAGGTGGACAGCAGGCCGAGCGATGCCGTTGCGATCGCCCTGAAGTTTGATGCACCTCTCTTTCTGTCTCGTGCGCTCGTTCAGAAGGGAGTGCTCGTCGACCTCGGGCCCTCGTCGGCCAAGCTGCCGGCGGAACGAATGTACGGATTTGTGACAGGGGAACTGTCTGCCGAGGTGGCCCGTTACTTCGGGTTTGGAAAGGAGACGGGGGTCATCGTGACGGAGATAGCCCGGAACGGCCCGGCGGACAGGGCCGGGTTGCGGAAGGGCGATATCCTCGTACGCATGGACAAGAAGTCCGTGGAAGGGTTGGATGACCTTCAGAGAGCCCTTGGGAAAAAGAGTGCGTCCGATGCCATGCGCGTGGATGTATACCGGAAAGGAAAAGTTCTGTCGTTGAAGATCAGGCCCTAACCCCGGAAAAAGCGGGAAACAGGAGGAGACCGAATATGGACCGCATAGAAACCATCACGGCAAGAGAAATTCTGGATTCCCGAGGAAACCCCACCGTGGAGGTCGATGTCGTTCTGGAGTGCGGCGTGCTGGGCAGGGCAGCGGTTCCGTCGGGGGCCTCCACGGGAGAGCACGAGGCCGTCGAGTTGCGAGACGGGGATATGAAGCGCTACCAGGGCAAGGGCGTTCAGAAGGCGGTTTCGAATGTAAACGAAAAGATCGCCCCTGCTCTTCTGGGCACGCGAGGCTCCGACCAGGTCTGGATCGATCAGAGGATGATCGCCTTGGATGGGAGCGAAAACAAGGACAACCTCGGGGCGAACGCCATGCTTGGTGTTTCGCTTGCCGTCGCCAAGGCGGTTGCACAGTCCGTGGACCTTCCGCTCTATCGATACGTGGGGGGGGCGAACGCCAAGCTGTTGCCCGTGCCGATGATGAATGTGCTGAACGGGGGCAAGCACGCGGACAACAACGTGGATCTCCAGGAGTTCATGATCCTCCCTGTCCGTGCCGAGAGCTTTCGAGAGGCGCTGCGGATGGGGGCAGAGGTGTTTCACCGTCTGAAGGAGGTCCTGAAGAAGAAGGGATACGCCACCTCTGTAGGGGATGAAGGCGGATTTGCGCCTGACCTTGGAAGCAACGAAGAGGCCCTGGCCGTGATCATGGAGGCGATCAAGAAGGCCGGATACAAGGCGGGCAGGGACGTCTTTCTGGGACTCGACCCGGCAGCGAGTGAGTTCTACAATAGGAAGAAGAAGCGATACGAGTTGAAGGCGGAGGGGAAGTCGCTGACATCCACGCAGATGGTGGACTACTACGAGGCTTTGGTCGAAGAATACCCCATCCTGAGCATCGAGGACGGGCATGCGGAGGACGATTGGAAAGGCTGGAAGGAGATGACCGACCGCCTCGGGGACAAGATACAGATCGTCGGAGATGATCTGTTCGTGACGAACACGAAGCGGCTCGCAAGGGGGATTCGGGAAGGGATCACGAATTCCATCCTGATCAAGCTCAACCAGATCGGCACATTGACAGAGACTCTGGATGCGATTGCCATGGCCCAGCGCGCAGGGTTCACCGCGGTGGTTTCTCACCGGAGCGGAGAAACCGAAGACGCCTCGATTGCGGATGTGGTTGTCGCGACGAATGCAGGGCAGATCAAGACCGGATCCGCCTCTCGGAGCGATCGGCTCGCGAAATACAACCAGTTGCTCCGCATTGAGGAGGGACTGGGTGCCCAATCGTCCTATGCGGGCCTAAGCGCCTTCTATCAGCTGTCCTTGTGAATTTTGGGCAATTAGCTCATACCACTAGCTGTTAGGTATTCTCTGCCCGCCGTTTCCCCGTACCTGTGCCCGAAAGAGCAACAAGGTGAAGTGTGGAGGAATCCTTGTGAATAGGGCCCGTGGGCGCCGGATCCTTTCTGTCAGCCTCCTTCTCGTCCTGGCTTTCCGCGCAGAGGAGGCGCACCCGTCCGAAGACGTTCCCCATTGTCGACCGGAGCGCTACTCCGAAGAACGGGAGGAGATGGTCCGCGGGCAAATCGAGGCTCGCGGAGTCAAGGACGGCTCCGTGTTGCGGGCCATGCGGGAGGTGGCCCGGCACTGTTTCGTGCCCCGTGAGTCCCGGGGCGAGGCGTACGATGATCATCCGATTCCGATCGGGCAGGGGCAGACGATCTCCCAGCCGTACATCGTGGCCCTGATGACCGACCTGTTGCAGGTCAAGCCCTCGGACCGGGTTCTCGAGGTTGGGACAGGGTCCGGGTACCAGGCGGCTGTACTATCCGGGCTCGTGGACCGGGTGTTTAGCGTGGAAATCATTCCCGCTCTGGCGGAGAAGGCGAGGGCCCGGCTCAAGTCCCTCGGATACGAGAACATCCGGGTACGGTGCGGCGACGGATATCTCGGATGGAAGGAGCATGCTCCCTTTGACGCCATTATCGTGACGGCCGCTCCCAGCGAAATTCCCCCTCCCTTGCTGCGGCAACTCAAGCCGGGCGGCAGGATGTGCATTCCGGTGGGTGGGAGGTACCAGGTGCAGCAACTGACGCTCATCGAGAAGGGGCACGATGGTTCCGTCTCCAAGCGTGCGGTGATCCCGGTTCGGTTCGTGCCGCTCCTGGGAGACCACTGAGCGCGATCGCTCGTCGGCCCTTTCCTGCGAGAATTCGTGCCCGTGCCTAGGCCGAAGGCCGGTGCCCGATTCAAGAACGCAAGAGAAGCTAGAAAGCAGGCAGACAACGAGGCCTTTGAGGCAACAGGACCATTTGCACGCCACGCAGCTTCCTTATTCCGGGCACGGGCACGCACACGGGCATGGGCACGAAATGAGGAGCAGATAGACCCAGACAAATCCAGGGCGCCAACTTTACAGTGCGCTGCAAGTGTGCTAATAATATAAGATTATTTTTCCGAAGTTCGTCGATTCACCTTACGCTCTAAGCGTCCATTTCAACCCCAGTTCGAAGAGGTTTTCTCATGGCCCGTATCGAAACCACCAATATCCGGAACATTGCCCTTGTCGGACACGAAGGTGCTGGAAAGACGATGCTCGTCGAAGCGTTCCTCCACAAGGTGGGCGTGCTGACACGTATGGGAACCATCAAAGAAGGCAATACGGCAAGCGATTTTGATCAGGACGAGAGAGAAGGGGGGAAGTCCTTCTCCTGTTCAACGCTCTCTTTTTCTTACAAAGATGTGCTCTTCAACGTTCTCGATGTCCCCGGATCGTCGGACTGCGTGGGCGACATGCTCGCTGCCCTTCGTGCCGTAGAGTGCGCCGTGATCTGTGTGGATGCCACGAGTGGGGTCAAGGTGAACACGCGCAGGCTCTGGCAGGAAGCGGAGAAGCTCGCGTTGCCCTGCTGCTTTGCGATTACGAGGCTGGACGCGGAGAACACGAACTATGCGAAGACCCTGGCGGAGATCCAGGAACTCTTCGGGGATCGTTGCATCCCCGCCCTGTGGCCGGATGGTTCGGCCGCCTCCTTCCGCAAGGTTTTCTCGGTGGTGGAGCCTCCGGACGGAGCTCCGGAGGAAGTGTCTTCCATGAACGAGAATCTGAGCGAGGCGGTTGTAGAAGCGGACGACGCGCTGATGGAGAAGTACCTCGAAGGAGAGGAGATCTCCGGCGAGGTCTTCCGGTCCACCTTCACCAAAGCCATGCTGCAGAGGGTGCTCTTCCCAGTGCTGGTTGCCGCCGGGGAGCCTCAGGTGGGCCTGGAGGAGATGCTTGATTTCCTTGCGGCCTTTGCGCCGAACCCGATCGAGGTCGAGCGGAAGGGGATGGCAGGGGAGGAAGAGGTCGTGCTGGATCCGGACAACGGGTTCGTGGGTTTCGTATATCGGACCATTGCAGACGAGTTCGTGACCCGAATATCGTACCTGAGGGTCCTTTCCGGAAAGCTTGCCTCCAATACCTCCTTTGTGAACCATCGTACAGGAAAGAGCGAACGAATTGGGGGCTTGTTGAAGATTTGCGGGAAAGAGCAGGATCCGGTCGAAGAGGGTGTGTGTGGGGACATCGTGGCCGTGGCCAAGGTCGAGGACATCCTGGCCGGGGACACCCTGACCGACGACAAGACGAACATTGTGCTCCCGGAAATCAAGTTTCCCACGCCCATGTGTTCCCTGGCGGTCCGGCCAAAGAGCCGAGGGGACGAAACGAAGATCAGTTCGGCCCTGAAGGAACTCGTTGCGGACGACCGAACGGTTGACGTACGGGCGGACGCGCAGACCGGCGACCTCGTTCTGAGCGGAATGTCGGATGTTCATCTTTCGTTGATGTTGAAGAAGATCAAGAGGAGACGAAAGGTCGAAGTCGAGACGGCCCCCCCGAAGATCCCCTACATGGAGACGATCACAAAGGGCGCCAAGTACGTGGAGTACACGCACAAGAAACAGACGGGTGGTGCCGGGCAGTTTGCGCGGGTCTTCATCGACGTGGAACCCCAGGAACGAGGGGCCGGATACGAGTTCGTTGACAAGATTTTCGGCGGTGTGATCGACCAGACCTTCCGCCCCTCGGTAGACAAGGGCATTCAGAGCAAGATGGCCGAAGGGGTGATCGCGGGCAATCCCGTCGTGGATGTGCGGGTCACGCTGGTGGACGGCAAGACGCACCCGGTGGACTCGAAGGACATCGCCTTCCAGATAGCCGGCCGGGAGGCCTTCAAGAAGGCTGTGCTCCAGTGCAATCCTGTCCTCCTCGAGCCGATCGTCAAGCTGGAGGTTGTCGTCCCTCAGGCAAACATGGGCGACGTGATGGGGGATCTCAACGGAAAGCGAGGGCGAATCCTCACGAGC
>Ga0180434_10000835_pt1 | contig 45084 bp, 27 predicted proteins | sample SS_ome_7_FD_132453 | JGI IMG/M metagenome (GOLD analysis project Ga0180434, IMG submission 132453) | Hypersaline lake sediment archaeal communities from the Salton Sea, California, USA - SS_1_D_2 metaG | ecosystem: Environmental > Aquatic > Non-marine Saline and Alkaline > Hypersaline >... | reverse complement strand
GCCCCCGAGCCCAAACAAGGGCTCACCAGCCCGTACTTCGCCGATCGGATCTTCGAGGCTACGTAGGGTCCTCCGTAGCTCTCGCAGATGCCGGCAAGCGAAGGAGGAGAGGTTCGCCCTCCACGTTTTCATGGTTTCCGGGAGGCCGAAGGCTCATGGCGGACGACAATCCGAAATACAATCCCTAGCGGTTGAGCACCAAAGAGACCAGGGCCTCGGGGATCTCCACCAGGGGCAGAACGTCGTCGGCGGCGCCGCGCTGGATCGCCGCTTTGGGCATGCCGAACACGACGCAGGAGTCCTCGTCCTGGACGAGAACGTGTCCCTTGCGCTCCTTGACGGACGCGGCCCCCGCGGCGCCGTCGTGCCCCATGCCGGTGAGGAGGATGGCAATGGTCCGTTCGCGGAAGGCGTCGGCGGCGGAATGGAAGAGGGCGTCGACGGCGGGCTTGCAGGAGTTGATGGGGGGGTCGTCGGTCAGTCGCACGGCCATGCCCTCGACGACCGTGTGAAACCCGTCGGGGGCGACGAGGATCCGGCCGGCCCGAAGCCGGTCTCCGTCCTGTGCGAGGCGGACCTCGAAGGGGAGGTGGCGCTGGAGCCAGAGGGTGAATCCCTCGGCAAAGCCGGAGGCGATGTGCTGGACGACGACGACGGGGGCGGGGAAATTCTCCGAGAGGGCTTTCAGGACGGTCATCACGGCGGCGGGGCCGCCGAGGGAGGCGCCCATCACCACGGCGTAGTTCCTCTCCTTGGCCTTGGCGGAGGGGATCGTCCGGGTCTTGCGGGCCTTGCGCCGGGGACGGGAGATGACGCGGATGCGGGAGAGCATCCTGATGCGCTCGACGAGGCCGTCCCGGATCTCGAGGTATTCGCTTCGGCTTTCGATGCGGGGCTTCAGCATCACGTCGAGGGCCCCGCGGTGGATGGCCTCGAAGGAGACGTCGAGTTCGTCCTTGGACAGGCTGGCGGTGATGATCAGGATGGGCGTGGGCTTGACCGCCATGATTTCCCGCACGGCCTCCAGGCCGTCCATCACGGGCATCCTGACATCCAGGGTCACCAGGTCCGGCTCGAGGGAGACGGTGCGCTCGACGGCTTCCCGGCCGTTGGCGGCCTCCCCGACCACCTCGATGTCGGGGGCGTGTTCCAGCATCTCCCTGAGGAGTTCTCTCACGACCACCGAATCGTCGACGACGAGAACCCGCACGGGATCTCCGCTTGGATGCATGGCTGTCTTCCTTCCAACGAGGATCCGGACCTCAACGTCGCGGCGGATCGGGGCCCGCGTCCCGGGCCTGTGGGTTCCGCTCCGCGGCGCGGCGGGCCAGCGCCTCGCCGAGCGCGTCCGGATCGAGAACGAAAAGCGGTTCTCCTCCCGCCCGGCCTACGGCCTTAAGGCTCTTCTTCAACAGCCCGGTGACGTAGAAGCCATCCGCCGGCGAGAGTTCCCTGGGGCCCATCTCGACCAGTCCTTCCACGGCTTCCACGCGCAGGGCGAGGGGGCGGGCGCGTTTCAGCACAATCAGGCGCTCGCCCACCTGGGCCTCGCGTTCCGGACCGCCGGAGGCTTCGAGGGCCACGATGGGCAGTCGCCCGCCGCGGTAGGCGATCCCCTCCCCGGGCACGGGGCCTGCGGGCGCGTGGAGGACCTCGGCCACGGCGGCCAGGGGCACGGCGAAGCGGGATTCCGCTTCCCGGAAGACGAGGAGGCTTCCCGGGCTGTCCGGGGGCGCTGTCACGGGATCAGGCTCCTCACGGTGTCCAGAAGGCGGGTCTGATCGAAGGTTCCCTTGACGATGTAGGCCTGGGCCCCCACCTCGATGCCTTTGCGCCGGTCCTCCTCGCGGGCGAGGGAGGTGACGATGACGACGGGGACCTCCCGGTACCTCAGATCCCGGCGGAGCGCCTCCGTCAGATCGAAGCCGTTCATGCCGGGCATCTCGACGTCGGTGACGATGAGGTCGAACGTTTCGGCCTGCGCGATCTCGAAGGCTTCGCGTCCGTCGCGCGCGGTCGCCACCGTGAAGCCGGCGTTTTCGAGAATGCTCTTCTCCAGCGTGCGCGTGGTGACGGAATCGTCGGCGACCAGGATCCGCGCACCGGGCCCCCGCTCCTCGCTTCCGGCGAAGGCCGCGGCCTCCTCGCGCCAGTTCCTGGCGTACTTGAAGACGTCGTACATGTTCAGGATGAAGCAGGGCTCCCCCTTGCGGAGGATGGTCACGCCGGAGACGAAGGGGTGGTTCTGGAGGAAGGGGCCCGTGGATTTGACCACTTCCTCCTCGATCCTCAGGATCTGGTCGACCTTGAGCGCCAGGTGCTTGTTCCGGAACCGCGTGACGACGACGGGGATGCGGGAGGACGCCTCGGGCTGGCCGTCCAGGGGGAACCCCAGAAACCGTCTCAGGTCGATCAGGGGGCAGAAACGGTCCTGCTTGTAGACGACCGGCCGTCCGCCCTCCACGGAGACCTCCGGGGGCTCCACCCACGTCGTCTCGGCCAGGAAATTGGAGGGCAGGGCCACGATTTCGGTTCCGGTTTTCACGACGAGCGCCGTGAGCGTGAAGTAGGTCGGCGGGAAGGAGAGGGAGACGGCGCTGGAGCGTCCGGGGTCGGTCTCCACGTTGATGTTCCCCTTCAGCTGCTCCACCTTCTCCCAGACGACGTTCAGCCCCACGCCCCGTCCGGACACGTCGGTGATGATGGGGCTGGTGGAGAAGCCGTAGCGGAACATGAGGTTCAGCGCTTCGCGGTCCGGGAGATCGTCCGCCTCCTCCCGGGAGATGAGCCCCTTCTCGACGGCTTTCTCGCGGATCTCGCCCGCGTCCATGCCGCGGCCGTCGTCGGAGACACGGACGACCACGTTGCCTCCCTCCTGGGAGGCTTCCAGCTCGATGCGCCCCTCCTCGGTCTTTCCGGCCTTCCGGCGCTCGGCGGGGGTTTCGATGCCGTGGTCCACGGCGTTGCGGATGAGGTGGACGAGAGCGGGATTGATTTCCTCGAGGACGCGCTTGTCGATCAGCGTGTCCCGGCCCGACAGGTGCAGGGCGGCCTTCTTGTCGAGGGCCTGCTTCAAGTCGCGGACCGTTCGATGGTAGGCGTCGAAGATGGTGGAAACGGGGAGGAGCCTCAAGTCGAGGGTGAGGGATTGGAGTTCCGCGGCCAGCGCGTCCATCTCCTGGATGCCTCGCGCCAGTTCTTCGAGCCGCCCCTTCATCTCGTCCCGGAGCCACGTCTGGATCTCGGCCAGCCATTCCTCCTCCGTCTTTTCCGGGGAGGAGGCGCGGTTTTCGACGCGGAGGCCGAGGTTCTCGAACAGGTCCTTCACCATGAAGTACTTGTTCTCGAGCCGGATGCGGTTGATGACGAGTTCTCCGGACAGGTCGGTGAGTTGGTCGAGATTGGCGACGTCCACGCGGATGGTTTCCCGGGTCAGGGCGGTCTCGGGGGAGGAGAGGGGCTTCTTCTTCTCCTCTTCGGGCGGGGAGGACGGGGTTCGGCCGGCGGAGGCAGGCGCGGTCTCGGCGGCGGGGGGGGCGGCCGGGCTCTCGGGAGACGCCTCGCCGCTTCCGCCCAGGATGCCGGCCAGCTCGGACAGGACGCCACGGCGGTCCTTCGCGGCGGGCGGCTCCGCGGCGGGTTCCGGCTTCTCGGGGGGCGGGGGAGGCGCGGCGTCCTCCCCGCCGCCGACCCTCTCGACCAGCGCCCTCAGATCCGCGGGCTCGTTTCCCGCGGCCAGGGCGTCCACGGCCTCCCGGATGGCGTCTGCGCTCTCGAGCATCAGGTTCACGGTATCGGTGGTGAGCTGGGCCTCCCCCTTCTCGACGGCCTTCAGCCGGTCCTCCATCTTGTGCGCGAGCGCGCCGATTTCCGAAAGGCCCACCATCCGGGCGGAGCCCTTGATGGTATGGGCGCAGCGGAGGATGCCCTGGAGGGTTTCGGGCGGGGGCTCGTTGGCGGACTCCAGCTGCACGAGCCCCGTCCTGAACGCGTCCAGGTGCTCGAGGGCCTCGTCCCGGAAGATCTTGATGTACCGGCTTTGTTCGTTCACGGTTCTCTATCCGAATCCACCCGCGATGGAATCGAGACGGAAGAAGGCGTGGGGGTCCAACACGGCCAGGAGCTTGTCCTTGTACAAGCACTGGGACTTGATGAAGTTGGGGGGGAGGGCCGTCTCCACGGACAAAGGCTCCTGCCACTGGGAGTTCCCGATATCGACCAGGCCCGCGACTTCCTCCGCGATCAGGCCGATGTCCCGCCCCTGCCCCTTCAAGACGACGATCCTGGCTTCCTTGCCGAGGGCCGACGGTTTCACCCCCAGCACGGGCCTCAAGTCCAGAAGGGGGATGATCTGGCCGCGGTGGTTCATCACGCCCATCAGGACGTCGGCGCCGCGCGGCACGCGCGAGATGATCTGGGGGATGCGGGTCACTTCCCGGACCTGTCCGACGAGCATGCCGAACCTTTCTTCCCCCACGTGCATGACCAGAAGCGTGGTGAACTCCTCGGGCTCCGCGTCCGGGGCGCGCTCGACGCCTTGCCAGTATTCCGATCGCATCCTTTCGAGGATGTGTTCGGGATCGAAGCCTTCGCCCTCGAACGCGTCCTTCCCGGGCGGATCTCCCATCGGGGTCATCGGGTCACCTCTTCGGTTTCAAGGGCCCTGACGGTTTCCTTGCACAGGTGGACGAGTTCCGGACCGGAGAAGGTTCCCTCCGGCGTCCGCACGAGGGGGTCGGCGCCTTCCTGCAGCGCCTTCAAGGCGTTGCGGAAGTGGAGGATGGCCTTCTTGCCTTCGCCGGCGCGGGCCAGATGGTCCCCCAGGCGGAGGTGCGAGGCGACGTGTCCCGGCGCGAGGAAGAGGGCCCGTCGCCACTCCAGGGCGGCGTCGAGATCGTTTCCCCGGCCTTCCTCGGCCAGGCCCATCAGGTAGTGGGCTTCGGGGTCGAGGGGGCGTTCCTTCAGGTGCGCCTCGATCCGGGAAGCGGCGTCCGGGAAATCGCCGGCGCGAATCCCCTCGAAGGCCAGACGGAGCCTCTCCGGCAGCGGCGTTCGGTCCGTCGGCGTCGTCTGTTCCGGTCCGGAGGGCGGGGTCGTCGCCTTCGCCGGCTGGGGGGGACGGGCGCGGTTGGCCGGGTCCGGCGGGGACGGGCGGTTTTTCTCTCGGGGGGGGCGTCGTCGTTCGCGGGGGCGGACCTGCGAAGGCGTCGTCTTGGATCGTTGGGGTTTCGTTTCGGCCGCGGGGTGAGGGCGAACCTCTTCGAGGGGTCTCCGGTAGAAGAAGGTGTCCTGGTAGGAGACGTTCTCGAAGCGGTGCGCGAACTTGTAGAGGGACTCGGAATACCCCAGGAAGAGATAGCCGCCGGGCTTCAGGACGTTGAAGAGCCGCCGTACGAATTGCTCGATGACGGGTTTCTCGAAGTAGATGATGACGTTTTCGCAGAAGATGACGTCGAAGCCGGGCTCGACGCCCTCGAAGGCGGGTCCGCCGGACCAGTCGTTGAGGTTGAGGGTGCGGAATTCGACGAGGTTCTTGATCGTCTCGTCGAGGATGTACTCGCCGCCCACGGCGGTGAAGTACCTCTCGCGAATCGGGGCGGGGATGCGCGCGGCCTCCTTTTGGCGGTAGACGCCGGCGCGGGCTTTCCGGATGGCGCATCCGTCCACGTCGGACGCGAAAACGGAGAAGTCCCACTGATCCAGGTTCCCCACTTCCTGGTGGAAGGTCATGGCGATGGAATAGGGTTCCTCGCCGGTGGCGCATCCGGCGGACCAGGCGCGGATTTTCTGACGGCCGGCATGTTTCCGGTAGAGGAGGTCCGGGATGACGACGTTTTTGAGCGCGTTGAAGTGCGACTGGGTGCGGAAGAAGGAGGTTTCCCCGACGGTGACGGCGGGGAGGAGCCTGGCGAACTCGCATCCGCCGACGTCGTGGAACTGGAGAAAGTTGAGGTATTCCCAGGCGGAGGTGAATTTCTTGGCGAACATCCGTTTCCGGATCATGTCCTCGGCGTGGGCCTCGGCGCTTTTCAGGAGGACCATGCCGGTGTGTCGTTTGAGGAACTCGAGGAAACGCTGACGGGCGCCCGGGGAGAAGAGGGCGGATTTCCGGCGTCCGGCCCTGGACCTCCGGTAGCGTTCCCCGGCGCGGGCGGCTTCCTGGAGGAGGGCGGGGAGCCTGAGGTCCTCGAGGCTGGCGAGGGTATCGAAGGGCCTGGGGTCGAATTCGAAGGCGCCGTCGGGGTCGAAGAGGAGGAGGGGGAGATGGGCGGTTTCGGCCGCGCCGGCGAGTCCCTGGAAGGCTTGAAGGAAGAGGGGTCCGGCAACGCGTCCGTCGAGGACGACGAGGGAGGCGCGGGCGGAAGCGATCCGGGCGGGCGTTTCGAGCGCGAAGGGGAGGCCCTCGGCGTCGAAGCCGAATTCCCGGAATCTCCGCAACGCGGTCGAGACCACGTGAGGGTCGTTGCTGACGACGACGGCGGTGTCCAGTTTGTCGTTCGCCTCCATGGCGGTCTCCAAGCGCGGGTTATCCGGGCGTCTCGGCGGATTTGACCCTCAGGATGCCGCAGTTCAAGAGGAGGGCGAGGGCCTTGAAGACCTTGAGGTCTTCCATGGGGCTCGCGTCGAGAATGTCGCCCAGGGTCCGTTTCTCCTGGATCAAATCCAGGAAGGCGCGCGTTTCGGGATTGAAATCGTAGGAGAAGAATTCGTCGTTGAAATTGATGAGGATGGCGTCCTCGTCGGAGGGGAAATCCTGCCGGAACTTGCTGATTTCGTCCTCCTGTTTCAAGCCGTCGAGGATCAGCTTGATGGTGTTCTCCTTGAAGACCTTCGGGATCCTGGGGATGAACTCCTTGAACTCGAAGACGCCCTCCTTCCAACCCAGCATCCGGTAGAAGGCTTTCTTCCCCGAGACGTCCCCGATCTGGGCGTTGATGACCTCGCCGTTCTGGACGAAGATCCGGGCCACGTCGTCCCGGCGGATTTCCAGCGCGCCGCTCTTGGAGAGCATGTTGATGTTCTGGAGGAGGTCGGGGAGCTTGAACTGGTTGAGCTGGCCCATCAGGGAGGTTTCGGAGCCGGGGCCCGAGGGGGCGTTGCGCCGGCGCATCATCACCGTCTGCATCCGGTCCACCAGGTCCTGGATCTGGAAGGGCTTGGTGATGTAGTCCTCGGCGCCGATTTCCAGGCCGCGGACGCGGTCGGAGACCTCGTCCCGGTCGCTGAGGAAGAGGAAGGGGATGGAGCGGGTGGCCTGGTGCTTGCGGACCCGCCAGCAGAATTCCCAGCCGTCCATCTCGGGCATGTTGATGTCGGAGATGATCAGGTCCGGCCGTGTTTCCACGGCCTTCTTGAGGGCCTGGGCCCCGTTCTCCGCGACGGAGACCTCGAAATCACGCTTCGCGAGCTCGCCCGTGAGGAGCGTGCGAATGGTTTCGGAATCGTCCACGACCAGGATGCGTCTTCCCTGTTGGGTCGTCCCCATCATCGGCTCCGATTCAAGGCAGGCCGGCGGGCTTGCCGGCGGATGCCAGCGACGTCTTCTCTTCCCCGTCCGGGGCGTGTTCCGAGGCCGGGATCTCGCGGAAGAGTCCGGCGAGCCGCTCGGCCAGGCTGTTGAGTTCGGCCACCGAGTTGGCCGTCGATTCCGTGCCCTTCACGAAATCCTCCGCGACGTGGTTCACCTCCGTGATCGTCACCGCCATCTGCTCGCAGGCCGAGGTCTGCTGCTGGGTGGAAAACGTGATCTCCTTCGCCGCGCGCATCGCCTCGTTGACTTGCTCCTCGATGTTGTTGAAGGCGTCCCCCACCATGTTCACGAGGTCGAAGCTGGTCTGCACGGCCTTCATCCCCTGCTCGGTCACGATGATCGTGTTGTTCGTCGAGGTCTGGATCTTGTCGATGATGTTCTTGATCTCCTTGGTCGAGTTGCTCGTCCCCTCGGCCAGCGCCCGGATCTCCGAGGCCACGACCCCGAAACGCTTCCCCGACTCCCCCGCGCTCGCCGCCTCGATCGCCGCGTTGAGCGAGAGCAGGTTCGTCCGGTCCGAGATCTCCTCGATGAGCCCCAGCACGCGCCCGATCTTCTGCGAATTCTCCCCCAGCTCCACCATCCTTCCCGCGATCGACTGCACCTGCCGCTGGAGGTCCTTCATTCCCTCCATCGCACGCTCCACCGCCTCCATCCCCTGCGTGCACGCCTGCGACCCCTTCTCCGACATCTCGAGCACCGCCAGCGCCGTCGACGTGATCTCCTTGGCCGTCACCGCGATCTCCTTCGACGTCGTCGAGGCCTCCTGCACCGCCGTCGCCTGCTCGTTCGCCCCCGTCGCCTGCTCGTTCGTGATCGAGAGGATCTCGCCCGAATACTCGTTGATCTTCTGCACCGTCTCGTGCAGGTTCGACATCAGCATCTTCGAGTGCTTCAACTCCCCCACCAGATCCGTGTAGACCTCCTTGAATTCCCGGGCCAGATCCCCCACCTCGTCCGCCAGGTCCAGGCCCGGCGGGTCCGCGTAGCGCCCCTTGTGGACCTTCTTCGTCCACTCGGAAAGCGATTCCAGCGCGTTCACCACGGACCGCTTCAAGCCGAAGTGGACCATCAGGAAGGCCGCCGCCCCACCCGCCAGCAGGGCCAGGATCGCCACCGGGTACATCATGGCGTCGATCGAGGCCTCTTTCGTGGTGAAGTGGGCGGCCGCGAGAAGGACCGTCACCGTGGGCAACACACCCGAAAGCCCGAAGAACAGAAGCATCAGAAGGCCGAACTTCTGGGCGATCCGGAATCTTTTCAGGCCGGACTTGAGCTCCATGGGATACCTCGGAGTAAGGGAAAAAGGTTGTGGATCCGCTGAACTTCCATCATAGCATAGGGATACGCCTCCTGTCACCTTTCCAGTCGCCGGATCTGCTCCTTCGCGAACGCCGCCCATTCCCCCCGCGGATACCGCTTGAGAATCTCCCCGTACACCTCGCGCGCCACGGCCTCCTCGCCACGCGTTTCCAGCTCCCGCGCCGCGCGAAGACGGTCCTCCACCCACGCGTCCACCTCCTCCCGGTCCTCCCGCCGGCGACGGATCTCCGACAGGATCGACCGCGCCTCCAGCGCGAGGGCGTCCACCTGCAATTCGCCGAGGATGCGCGCGCACGCCTTTTCCGCCTCCACCCAGTCCCCGGTCTCGTAGGCCGCCCGCGCCCCGGACAACAACGTCCGCGCTTCCTCGAACGCGGGGCCCCCCACCCGCGCGTACGCTTCAAACGCACGCTTGCGGTACGCCCGGCACCGCCTGGCCCCCTCCATCCCCTCGAACAGGTTCTCGGTGTCCCCGATCCGGGAGAGAAGCGCGGCGAAGGCCGAGGCTTCCGGCGAGGCTTCCAGCTCGCGAAGGCCCGCCTCCAGGGAGGTCAGGCGACGGGCCAGATCCTCCTTCAAGGACCTCAACCGGAGATCGGCCTCGCGGATCGCCTCGGTCGCGCCGGGAAATTCCCGGGCCACGCGCGCGTACACGGCCCCCGCCTGGCCCAGCCGCCGGGCCCGCAGAAGCTTCTCAGCCCGGTCCACCAGGGCCGCGGCCCTCGCCGCCTCCTCGTCGGGGGGGCGGGACATCTCGACGCTGATCTCGAGCACCTTCCCCAGGTCCTCCCGGATCACGCCCGCCGAGGCGAACAGCCTCAACGCCCCGTCTTCCGCGAGCCCGTTGACCGTCAGGGGGGGGGCGAAGGCGAGGATGCGTTCCTCTTGCGCGGTGTTCAAACGCACCGCCGTCACGTCCATGACCGAACCGAACGAGGTCCGACCGAACGTCTCTTCGCTTCCGTCCCCCTTGACCAGGACGACACCGCGCACCGCCTCGCCCAGGGGGAGGGCGAGTGCGATCCGGTCCCCCGCGACCAGATGGCCGGCGTCCGCATGGAGATGGTAGACCGCCTCGAGCCCCGATTCGCCCCGCCCGAAGCGGACCTCGAAGGGGATGGGCAGACCCTCGGCGATCTTCACCGCTTCGCTCCGGAGAATGAAGCGATTCGAGGCCAGCCGGGGATAGTCGGGGGCGGGAAGCGAGAGGGCCTGGGTCCCCCGGGGACGCCGCGACCGGTCCCAGAATTCCAGGCCCGCCTCCTTGACGACGGGCACACCGTCCGCCTCGAGGGTGATCCGCCCGCGCCGGCTGATCCACGCCTTCGCCCCGCTGTTGGCGAGCGCGTGGATCGAAGGCGTCTTGGACGTTTCGGCCGGCGCGAAGCGTACGTCGTCGAACCAGACGGTCCCCCCGTTTCCGAGGGCCACGAGAGCGAGACGGGCGGAGACGGCCCCGGGGGGAGGCGTGACCACGGTCGCCAGGTCGAGCCATCCCGTATCGCCGGTCACGAGATCGCTTCGCGTGCAGTCGAAGGGGAGATCGCGCCCTTGCCAGTCGATGCGGATGCCCGCGACGCCGGTAGTGAAGGCGGAGCGGATGCGGCAGGAGACGCGATGGTCGACCCGTTTTTTGATCTGGAAGGCTTTCTCGAAGCGGGCCTCGGCCCTGGCCCAGGGTAGGGCGTCGCCCGAGAGCTGGACCTTGAGGGAGCACGCGCCGTGGGCGGCTTGCCGGTCGTCGAGCGCGAAGGTCTTGCCGACCAGCGACCAGCCCTCCAGGGTTCCATCGGGCGCGGGAGGGGCCTCGAAGGAGGGGTTGGTTTTCAGGAGGTTGGGGTCGCCCTCGTCGGCGCGGGAATCCTCTTCGGTGGCGAAGAGGTAGGGCAGGAGGATCGCGGCCGCCAGGACGGCGGCGCCCAGGGCGATCCAGTGGGCCAGCGTGAAGGTCCCTTTCCCGGCCCGCTTGTCGGGAAAGGGGTAGTCCACGTCGCGAAGGAGGAAGTAGAGGGCACCGAATTCGAGGTCGTCGCCGTGGCCGACGCGCGTGTTCTCGACGGGCCGTCCGCCGGCGAAAGTGCCGTTGGTGGAGCCGAGATCCTCCAGGACGAGGTGGTTTCCCTCGTAGAGGAAGCGGGCGTGGCGTCCGGAGACGGATTCGTGGTCGAGGACGAGGTCGTTGTCCGGGTCGCGGCCGACGGAGAAGGGGACGGCCTCGATCCCGATCTCTTCGCCGCCCTTTTCGGGGACGAGGACGAAGCGGCGTTCCCGGGCCATGCGGCGTCGCCGGAAGGCGCTCAGGGACGCCTCGTCGGGCCGTTCCTGGGCCAGGAAGAGGAAGCGGACGGGGCCGATCTCGATCTCGTCCCCGTGCTGGAGATCCTGGGTCTTCACGAGGTGTCCGTTGACGCGCGTGCCGTTCGTGCTGCCGAGATCGAGGATCCGGAAGGTTTCCTTGGCGGGCTTGAGCGTGGCGTGGTTTCCGGAGACGTCACCCGAGTCGATGGCGAGGTCGTTGCCCTTGCCGCGCCCGATGGTGGTTTCTCCGGCGAGGGGGATGACGCGGCCGTCGAGGGGGTTTCCGCGGGCGACGAGGCGGAAGCCTTGGGGAGCGGAGGGCTTGGAGGCGGGGGAGGCGGTCTCGACGGGGGCGGGGGCCTCCGCGGGCCGCCGGGCGGAGGGGTCGTGGAGGAGGAGGCGGCAGGTGCCCACGTCGATGCGGTCGCCGTGGTAGAGGGCGGTTTCGCGGATTCTCTTGCCGTTGACGCGGGTGCCGTTGGCGGATCCGAGATCGACGATCCGCCATCCTCCGGCGGGAGAGGGGGGGAGGAGGCGGCAATGGTAGCGGGAGATGCGATTGCCGTTGAGGGAGATGGTGTTGTCCTTCTCCCGGCCCACGGTGAGCGGGGTGTTTCCCAGCGCGATTTTCCGCGTCTCGACGTCGTTTTCGACCACGCTGAGATAGGCCATGTCGTCACCTCTAGACCAGCCCTCTACGCAGGCATTCCCGGATGATCTCCTCGGCGCCGGCGCCCGGCGGCAGGGCGACCCGGCCTTTTTCGACGGCTTTCTCCGCCTCGCCGCGCGAGACGCCCAGTTTGATGAGCGCGACGACGGCGTCGGAGGCGGCGGAGTCGATGGCGGGTCCCCGGGGCGGGGCGATGTGCTCGAGCGCGTCCTTCAGCTCGAGGATCAACCGTTCGGCGGTCTTGCGGCCGACGCCGGGAATGGAGCAGAGCAGAGCCTTCTTGCCCTCGCGGACGGCGCGGGCGAAGTCCGTCACGGGCATGCCGGAGAGGATCTTCAGGGCCAGCTGGGGCCCCACGCCGCGCACGGTGTTCAGGAGCATGAAGATTTCCCTTTCCTCGACGGTGAGGAAGCCGAAGAGGAGGATCTGGTCGGGGCCGGGGACGAGCCGTGTGAAGAGGCGGACGTCGCCTTCCGGCGGGAGGCGGTCATAGGTGGAGAGGGGGACGGCGACGAGGTAGCCCACGCCGCCCACGCGCAGGGTGACCTGGCCCGGGCGAGGGGACGTGATCTCTCCTTCGATGAAATCGAACATGTGCGGTGTTCGCCCGAAGGTTCAAGGCTCAACGCCGATCGTCATGCATGCCCATGAAGTCTACAGGCAACGCTGGGGGTTCCGTCGGGGGGCGTGTCACATTTCCCGTTTCCCCTTTCCGCATTGCCCATTCCCGAATCCGCCAATCCACAACGACTCCCGCCCGCTTCTCGCTCGCGGTCTTGCGGTGCCGCGCGGTCAATCGGCCTCTTCTTCGTCCACGTCCGCCTCCAGGTCCTCGGTGAGGCTGACGCCCTGTTCGGCGAGTTTCCGCTTGACCTCGAGAAGGGAGGTCTGGCCGAAGTTCTTGGTGGACAGGAGCTGTTTTTCGGTGCAGGCCATGAGATCCCCGATGGTTTCGATGTCCAGGCTGTCCATGCACTTGCGGCTTCGGATGGACAGGCCGAGTTCCTGGATCGGTTTTTGACGCAGGCTCTCGTCACCGTCCTTCTGGATGAGGCTTTCAAGCCTTTTCTTCCTTTCCCGTCTCTTCATCTCGTCGAGGTTGATGCCCAGACGGAGGTTCTTGGATTCCAGGATCACCTTGATTTCGCCCAGGGAGGTTTCGCCGAAGTTCTTGTAGCTCAGGAGTTCGGCTTCGGTTTTCTGGACGAGGTCGCCGAGCGTCCGGATATTCATCTTGGAGAGGCAGTTGCGGCTTCTCACCGAGAGCTCGAAGTCGGAGATCGGGATCTGGAGCGTCTGGTAGCGGCGATCTTCGAGTTTCTCGCGTTCCTCGTCGACCTCCTCGTCGAGGGAGGAGAGCGCGTCTTTCAGGAAGGCGCGTGCCCTGGGATGGTTGGGGTAGGCCTTGAGGATCCGGCGGTAGATGTCGATGGCCTTTTCGAATTCGTTCCGGTCCTCGTAGAGGACGCCGAGGTTGACGAGGGCGTTGATGCTCGGACGGGAGAGGGAAGCGATTCTCTCGTAGAGACGGATCGCCTCCTCGTCGTCTCCGTAGAGGTCCATGGAATAGGCGAGGCGAAAGAGGGCTTCTTCACAATGGTCGGAGAGGTCCAGCGCCTCGTTGTAGACATCCCTGGCCTCTTCGTGCTTTCCCTGGTGGTCGAGGGCCCACCCCTTCAGGACCCTGGAGCGCGCGCTGCCTCCCAGGTCCTTTTCGAGGGCCTTGAGGGCCTTGAGGGCCTTGCCTGGGTTGCCGGTGTCCAGGAAGCCTTCCACGGCGCCGTAGCGAAGGGCGGGGGACTGAGGTTTGCGGTTCGCGGTCTTTTCGAGGACGTCGATGCCTTCCTCGTCGTGCCCCAGGTGGACCAGGGTCTTTCCCAGGAAGAAGGCCCCGGCGATGTTGGCGCGACACTCCTGCAGGATGTCCAGCGCCTCCTTGGCGCGGCCCAGCATCCACAGCGCCGCCCCCTGGCGCACCAGGCGATCCAGGTCCTTGCTCCGGCTTTTCGAGGCATTTTCGACGACGTCCTCGATGAACCGCCGGATTTTCGGCGTGAACCGCGAGGTCTGATAGAGGTCCCACAGCCGGTCGGGGTCGGGGGTTTCCTGGGTGAGGATGCTTCCCGCTTCCTCGGCGGAGATTTCCCGGGCGTCCTCGATCTGGATGGACACGTCGTTGGTCGCTTCAACTGTCATGATTCCCGCTCCTGTATTCTCGTTCTCCGTTTCCGTCGTCTCGAAGTCCAGGGTCCAGGGTCGATCCTCAGACCTTGATGATCCGGATCTTCCTCTCCTGGTAAAGCTTGCACAGCGCCTCCGCCATCCCGGGGTCGAACTGTCCCCCGGCGTTGCGCCGGATTTCCCGGACGGCTTCCTCCATCGAGAAGGGCAGCCGGTAGGGGCGCCTCGACGTCATGGCGTCCAACGCGTCGGCCACGGCGATGATGCGGGAGACCACGGGAATTTCCTCCCCTTTGAGCCCCGCCGGATAGCCCGTTCCGTCGTACCGCTCGTGATGGGCGAGGATCTTGTCGGAGATCCTCGGACTGATCTTGGCGGTGATGTTCGACCCGATGCTGGGGTGCATGCGAATGGTCTGCATCTCCTGGCGCGTCAAGGTCTCGGCTTTGGACAGGATCGAATCCTTGATGATGACCTTCCCGATGTCGTGCAGCAGGGCGCAGAGCCTCAAGTCGCGACGCGACCGGGCGTCCAGGCCGATCTCGTCCGCGATCGAGAGAGCGTACCGCATCACCCGCAACGAGTGGCCGTGCGTGTACTGGTCCTTCTCTTCCAGAAACCGGATGCAGATCTCCGCCAGCTTCGCGAACCCCTCCATCTCCCCGCGGGGAATCGCCAGCGCCACGATGTTCGCGATGGGCAGCAGCGACTCGACCTCCTCCCTGTCGAACGGCGCGCCGCGACGAACCACGACGAGCGCGCCGATGATCGACTCGAACGCCCTCAACGGGAGCACCGCCGTCCGCTCCGGCGGCTCCTCCCCGCGATCCTCCGGCGAACGCCAGGACGTCCGCGTGAGCCAGCGGCTCGAGACCAGCACCTCGGAAGCCAGGGATCGGCCGTTCGCCAGCGTCATCCGGATCGGAGGACGCGCCTCCCCCCGCGCTTCCGTAACCTCCCGCATCCCCTCCTTCTCGTCGACGAGAAAGATGAAACACGCCCCGCTCCGCGTGACCGCCAGCAGATTGGTGCAGATATTCGTCAGACACCGATCCGCATCGTACCGGTCGAGCGTGGAAACGATCTCGTTGATCAGGTCGAATATCGGTCGCACTGCGGGGCTCGATCGAGGCGGAAGGAACGACCGAAACGGAACACCACGGTCTCGAAAACGGTGACTATAGGGGTCCGGACCCGGCGTGTCAACATCCAAGACGCGCGGAGGCTTTCGCGGTGTCAGCAAGTCGTGGCCCTCCCCTTCCTTCCGTAGCCCGGGTGGCTGTGCTTTGCCAAGCGTTGTCGCAACCCACAGCATCAAACAGGTTACAGATGCAATCCAACACCGTCAGACGTTCCTGCGGTCTGGGCGGCCGCAAGGGCCGCCCCTACACGTTGCTCCAATCCACAATCTCCAATCCCTACCTATGCGATCTCCAATCCCACTCCCTACGCGACGGCCATCCAAAAACAGCTACAGCGCGAATGGCTCGAAACCCCATCGTTTCCCGCTCCCCCCGCGTCCGGTACAATGATTCTCATCCGTCGTGTCCAGGAGCGTCGAGGAACGATGCCTTCCCAACCCGCCGAAAACGAAACCGGCCCCCCCAAGAACGGCGAAGAGGAACGGGCCGGGCTGGCCGAGGTGGCCGAGCGCTTTCGACTTTCCGAGGACCAGCTGCACCGCTGGATCGCCTCGGGGAATCTGAGGGCGTTCCGGGACCGGGGGGAGGTCTTCTTGAGGATCCGCGACGTCCTCCGCTTTCTCGACCGTCCCGGCGTCCCTTCTTCCCCGGAAACGGAACCGCAATCGGTCGCCGGCGACGCCGCGGAAGACGCTTGGATCACCCTGCCCGAACTCTCCCTCTTTCTCGGCGTGCCCACCGCGGAGATCGAGGCCCTTCTCCAGGAGGGCCCTTTCGCCCTCCACGAGGGAGCGGACGGCGAGAAACGGCTGCCCCGGCGGGAAGTGGCGCGCCTGTTCCTCGGCTCGGCCACAAGACGCTCGATCCTGGAAGCGGCGGAGGACGTGTGGGGACCCGGCGGGGAGCCGCCCCAGGCCGAGAGCGGAGAGGGCGTCGAAGACCAGGACGAGGAGGCCACCGAAGAGACGTGCGAAGGCGCGCCCGAGGAGGAGGACGTCCTTCGGGGAGCCGTCTCCATCCGTTTCTACGACCGCATGGTCCAAAACCGGAGTTTCCCCTTCGTCGTCCAGGGAGCCCGGCTGCAGGCCCCCGTCCGCGCCGTGCCCCGCCTCCCCGGCTGCATCGTCATGCCCCAGGGCGTCGACTTGACGCCGGAGAATCCCCGCGGGGAATTCTGGGTGACCCCCCATGCCCTGGGACCGGTGCCCAAGGCCGGGGTCGATTTCTTCTTCCGGAACGGGAAGATCGGTCAGGCGCGCACGCCCGTGGCGGTCCGGAACCTGTTCGGCGTGTGGGTGACGGGCCTCCTGGCCGGGGCGTTTCTGGTCCTGAGCCCTTTTCTGGAGGCCCTGGAGGGCGCCCTGGCCGAGGAAAGCGCCGTGGGCGCCGTGCTGGAGACGGCGGGCGGGGGCGCCGCCCTCGCCTTGTTCGCGAGCCTCGCCTGTTTCGCCGGGGCCACCCTGTGGTTCTTCCTCGCCTCGCCCCGGGAAGGGCGCCCGGTCACCGTCTCCCTCTCGGGAGGCGAGGATTGATTCTTTCGCAAAGGAGGACCCATGAAGATCGAAAAGACCCCGGAGGGGGCGTACCGGATCTCGGGAGGCGGAAAGGCCGTCGGCTTCGACAAGGAACAGTATGAAGATCTCTTCTATGCGGTGCCCCTGGATTCCACGTCGTTCTACCGCCTGCTGACCGAAGCCGTGTGCCGCACCGAGGACGAACGCCGGGAGATGGTCGACATGATCAACGGCCTCGAAGACCAGGAAAAGGGGCTTTCGGACCTGCAGAAGCAGATACAGGATCTCGGCATCTGACCCGAAACCCGCAGATCAAGGACGTGTTGGATGAGGAGGATGGACAAGGTTCGCTCGACCACGGCCGCCCCCCCGCGGCCCTCCCCCTCGCGCCTCCTTCTCGTCCTTCTTCTCGCGCCGGCCGTCCTCGGGACCGCGTGCGCCGCGCCGGGAAAAACGGACGACCGGGCGCCTTCCCCCGCCGCGCGGGCACTCTTCCACCGGGGCCAGGCGATGGCGCGGCGGGGGGAGATCGGGCGCGCCGGGAAGGCCTTCCGGCGCGCGCTCGAATCGTCCCCCCTCTACGTGGAGGCGGGACGCGCCTGGCAGGACCTCCTCGAATCCGACTTCCGCGGCCACGAGGCGTATGCCCGCGCCCGCGCCCTGGTGCAACAATGGCCGGGCCGCGCGGAAGCCCTCTACCTTCTGGGCCGCATCACCCCTGACCCCGAGGTCCAGGCGCGGCTCTTCCGCCGCGCCGTGGAGGCCGACCCCGACGGGTTCTGGCCGAACCTGGCGATGGGCTACGCGCTTCTCAAGGACCGGTCGTTCCAGAGCGCCGAGATCTTCTTCGAGAGGGCGCGCAAGGCGCGCCCCCGGGACACCCGCGTCCTGTGTTTCCTCGCCTCCGCCCGGAGCGCGCGCCGGCGGTACGGCGAAGCCGTCCGCGCCCTCCGCAGGGCTTCCCGCCTCGAGCCGGGGAACCTCGCCGTTCCCCTTTGCGCCGCCCGGCTGTTCGCCGTGACGGGAAAGCGCGAGGAAGCCATCGCCGTCCTTCTCGAACTCCTCGACGCGCCTCGGCGCCCCTCGGGCGAAGTGCGCTCCGCCTTGCGGGATCTCCTGCGGGACGAGACGGGGACCGCCGGGGCCGGGAAGGCCTGGAAGCGGGAGCAGAAGGTCCTGGAGATCCATCCGCGTTCCGCGGAAGCCCTCGCCTTCGCAGGGTACCTGGGGTTGCGGCTTGGGAGGTTCCGGGAGGCGGAGGGGCTTCTTGTACGGGCGCTCGAGGCGGGCGCGGAGCCTTCGCGCGTGATCCTGGACCTCAGGCTTGCCCGGTTCGCGCTGGGCCAATACCGGGCGGGCGTGGACGCCTGGCGCAGGAAGGTCCCGCCGGATCTCTGGAAGGCGCGGGACAACGAGGCGGCGCCGGCGTACGAGCGCCTGCTGAAGGCGGTGGAGGAGGCCGAGGCCTCACCCGGCGAGGGGGCGGTCCTGGTCCGGCTCGGCCGGGCGTCGATGGAGGCGGGCTGGGTGGCGGAAGCGGCCGAGGTTCTCCGGAAGGCGTCGAAAGCGGGCGTGCCGGAGGCGGCGGCTCTCCTCGCGCGCGCCCGCGATCACCTCGAGTTCGTCCGTCGGCTTCGCCTGTTTCTCCAGGGGCGGTACACGCGGTTTCTGGCCGAGCGGGACGCGGGGGACCTCTCGTCCCTCCTCGAGGGCGTTTCGGCGCTGTCCAGGGAGGTTCTCGGCGAGGACCTGGGAAGCGGCAACGAGGTGAGGTCCTTCTTCCTGATCGGCGAGGTTCTGGGAGGAACGGGGGAGGGCTCGCCGCTGGCGGCGTATTTTGCGCGGTTCAACCAGTACCTGGTGCTGGGACGGCGGCGGGGGGGGACGCCGGAGGCCGTATTGATGACGGTGGTGTACCGGAACCGGGCGAAGGCGTTTCCGGTGGTGGGCGGCGAGATCGCGTGTGATTTCGCGGCGGGGGAGGATTTCGCGCTGAAGAGCTTCAGCGAATACCTGGGGGGGGCGCTTCTCGGGCTCACGCTGTTCGGCCGCTTCCACGCGAACGTGGACGAGGCCTTCGACCGGGATTTCCGCGACTGGAACGCGTACCGCGCGGCCCGGGCGTGTCGGGACCGGCTGTCGCGTTTCGGGTCCTGGGGGGTTTCCAGGCCCCGGGAGGCGATCTGGCTGGACGCGGGCCGGGGCCTGTCCGATCGGCTGCTGCTCAAGGGCTTCGAGGACCGGGAAAGGGAGGCGAAGGGGGGCATCCTGCCCCCGCCGGAGGCGAGGACGGCCCTGCAGGGCGTGGTGGACCATGAGCTGATGCACGTGAAGGACGCCGCGAGGTACCTGCCGGTGTGGGACCATCTGTTGCCGGCGCTGGGGCTCGCGCTTCGCCACGGGTTTTCGTCGACGTCCATCGAAGCGGAGATGGAAAAGCGGGCGGCGCTGGCGGCGCTTCTGAGGAGTGAACGGCCTCACGTGGAACTGAGGCACATCCTGTCATTCGCGCCGTATCCAGAGGCCCGTCTTCCCCACTCGCGGGGATACTGCGAGCTTCTCCGCGACCTCCTGGACCACCTCTACGACCACGCCGGGGACTTTCCGGCCCTGGATCCGGGGAAGAACCTCTGCCGGCAGCTGCACCTGCTTTCCGCGGAAGAGCTGCACCGCGTCGCGAAGGCGCTGGCCGAGGCGGAGGGGCTTTGAAGCAGGGAATGGACCTCTGGTTTCAGATTTCAGCCCTCAGATGGCAGCGGTAGAGCGGGGCCCGGGCAGCCCGCAGCGCCTCGGTGTTCATCGGAGCCGGCTTGGAGGGCGAGGGTCCTCCCGAGCCAAAAAGGATTCGGCTCGCCAGGAGGCTCGCCCTCCAATTCATGTGATCCCTCCGTGGCTTTCTTCGGCAACCCGCCCCTGCACCGCTTTCGACTGAAATCTGAGGGCTGAAATCTCCAATCTGAAATCCCTGCATCCCTCCATTCCCTTCGTGACTCCGCGCCTCTGTGGCTTCCTGCTGTCTGTGCTGTTGCAGTCGCTTGGGCGGCGGGAATGCCCCTGGCAGGCCGTCACTTGCCCTTGGGCACGAAGACGCCGTCCCAGGTCTCGGGAGGGGAGGCCTCGAATTCGCGGCTCATGCCGAGGAAGACCCGGGAGGGGCCGTCCTCGAACCGCTGGACGGCGTCCTCGAAATGCCGGGCCGCTTCGGTGAAGCGGCCGTTTTCCCAGTGGTCCAGCCCCGTCTCGAAGATCTTCTTGGCCTCGAGCCTCTCCTCGGAGACGTCGCCTTTCTTGCCGAGAAGCTCGTAGATCTCCACGGGCTTCGATCGCCCCACGACGGTGACCTTGCCGAGGCGCCTGCACGTGAAGTCGGAAGCGATGTCGGCGTAGGTGCTCTCGCAGAGGATCACCTGCGTCTCGTAGGCCTTGTTCAGGCCTTCCAGGCGGGACCCCAGGTTCACGTTGTCGCCGATGACGGTGTAGTCGAAGTACTCGTCGGAACCGAGGTTCCCGACGGTGACGACGCCCGTGTTGAGCCCGATCCCGATGTTGAAATCCTTGATGGTCGGGATCTCGGACGTCCGCTTGAACTCCTCCAGCGCCTCCAGCATGGCCAGGGAGGCCTCGGCGGCCTTGCGGCGGTGGTCGGGCATGTCCTCGGGATCGCCGAAGAAGGCCATGATGGCGTCGCCCATGAGCTTGTCCAGCGTGCCGCCGTGGTCGAAGATCTCGCGGATCATCCGCGTGAAGTAGTCGTGGAGGATCCCGCTCACGGTCTCGGGGTCCAGCCCTTCCGAGAGGCGCGTGAAGCCCCGGATATCGGAGAAGAGCACCGTGAGCTCCTTCTCACGCCCCTTGAGATCCACCTGGAGCTCCCCCGAGACCATCTTGCGGACCAGGTTGTCGGAGACGTATTTGCCGAACATGGAGGTCACGGCCTGCTTCTTCATCTGCTGGAGGATGCCCTGGTAGGCCACCCCGCCGACGAAGTTGAACCCGATGACGGCCAGGACGGGAACGAGGGGAAAGACGGTGCAGGCTTCCAGGAAGAAGGCGTAGGAAGCGAGGAAGACGCCGGTGACCAGGATCACGAACAGCACCCCGCTCAGCATGAAACCGATCCGTTGCCAGTAGAAGACCAGGCACACGCACCCCAGGGCGAAGCACAGAAGCCAGGTCGCACCGACGGACACCGGCCGGAGCCACGTGTCGTGGAGGATGTTGAACAGGGCGTGGGCGTGCATCTCCACCCCGGGCATCTCCTCGAGCGAGGCGCCCGTGGATTCGAACTCCACCTCGCCCGCCTGGTGCTCGTGAAACCGGCTCACCGGCGTGACGATGAAATCCTGACCGTCCTTGGTGGTGTCGCCCACCAGGACGATGCGCCCCTCGATTTCCTCCGGGTTCTCGAAGTCCACGGGGGGGAGCACCTCCCCCCCGTCCGCCTCGTACCGTTTCCGGGCTTCCGGATCGATCTCGTCGTGGCAGAACCGGTAGAGCGGGATGTACCGGATGGAGTGCGGCCCGCCGATGTAGTTGATCCGGAGCCTCAAATCCTCCGGAAGGCGAAACGAACCCGCCCGCGCGTCCTCCCCGATGGAGACGTCCCCGGGTTTGATGTCGTGAGCCACGACAGCGCCCGTCAGGCTCAAGGCGAACTCCAGGTCCGTCGTCTTCGTCATCCGGACCAGGGGAACCGTCCGGAGCCGTCCGTCCTCGTCCTTCACGGCGTTGATCAGGCCCTCCGCCGCGGCCACCGACTGGAACAGCGGGTCGGACTCCTGGACGGAACGTCCCCCCTCGTCGATGAACCGGGCCAGGACGACGTCCTGGGCCTGCAGGATGCGCCACCCCAGCTGGATGTCCTCCAGGAAAAGCGTGTTGATCACCGTCGCCGACAGCAGGCGGAGCCGCTTCGTGAACGCCTCCTCGTCCTGATCGTCCGGCTTCTCCAGAAGGTAGACGACGGCGGGATCGAGCTTCCGGAGCACGCCGTCGATGGACTCCTCGTTCGACCGGATCCGCTCGACCGTCTCCGCCTGCCGGAGGCGGATCTCCTCGAGGAACGCCTCCCAGCGCTTCGTGTCGAGGCCTGCCAGGGCCTCGGGCCCCGGATCGCCGAAAATCCCCATCTCCTCGAGAAACGTCTTCTCGGAAAACCGGTCCAGACCCATCGGATCGGCGTCCGCGGCCTCGAGGGGAAGCCGTCGCAGCTTGCCCAGGAGCTTTTCGAGGTTGTAGTGGAGGTTCCGGTCGATTTCCTGCGTGCGGGAGTCCGGGTACCCCTGGCGGGGGAAGTAGTAGTCGAAGAGCACCGCCTTCGAGGCGCCGGCCGTCGTGGCGAGGAGACGGGAAAAGTACCGGCGCGGGGGGATGCCCTTGATCTTGAGCAGCGACTTGCTCACGTCGTCGTATTCGACGATCACGATCTCCTCGGCGGCCTGCTCCTGCCATCTCACCTGCCGACCCGGGTGAACGCGGCGGCGAAGATCGAACATCCCGTCGTAGGCGAGCCGGTCCAGACCCAGGAAAACGTCCGCGGACCAGAGGACCGTCGCAACGAGCGTCAGCACGAGCGCGACGCCGACGGGCCACAGAAGGCCCTGGAGCCTTCCGCGCGCGCCGGGGCTCCCCTGGCTCTCGTTCTCGAGGGAATCGGGACTCGTTTCCGCCATGGGCCGGCCGGTCTCCTACAAGGAAGGAAAGGACGCTTGCTCCAGAGACTCTAACGAAAGACCGGGGGGGCTGCCAGGCATCTTCGGCCGGCAAGACCAATCAAAAATCCCCCGAATCCACCAAGGAGATCCGGGGGATTGCGAACGGAAACAAGACCAATGACCAGTGACCAAAACGCCCCGCACCCTCGCTACTTCTTCGCCCACCGGGCGTCGAAGCCCTTCTTGCCCTCCTTGCCGGCGATGTCGCCTCCGCTGATGATGATCACCTTGCAGTTCTTCAGGACCTTGGTGGCCTCGTCCGTCTTCTTCAGCTCCAGCGCGTCCCGGGCGCTGATCATGATGTTCGCCTTCTGCAGGCCGGTGGCCTTCACCGCCTTGAACTTGAACTCGTACTTGTGCTTCTTCTGCCCCTTCTTGCCCCCGAAATCCACACCCTGCTGGAAGAGGAGGGGCAGGTTCAGACCGGCCACCCGGACGGGAGTGCGTCGGATCTCGCAGACCCGGATCACCAGCGCGCGGGGGCCGGCCAGCTGCGAAATCTTCTCGAAGGGCGTGTTCGAGGTCACGTAGTGAACCATGCCCGTTTCCGACGCCTCCGACTCTTCCACCTCCGAGAGATCGTAGACCGAATGAACCTTCCCGTTCGCGTCCTCGAACTGCACCTCCGGATACATCGCCGGGTTCAGGGGCTCGCCGTCCTCCTCGAGACCGCGGGCGTCGAAGAAGACCTCGTCGTATTCCGGGACCTCCTCCTCCTCCGAAGGATCGTAGGCCGGCGGTTCCACTTCGCCCGGTTCGGTTCCGCCCGGCTGGGGAGGCGTTTCCCCTGGCGCGGGTTGCGCGGGGGTCTCGCCGGGGGACGGCTGCGCGGGGGTCTCGCCGGGAGACGGCTGCGCGGGGGTCTCGCCGGGGGACGGCTGCGCGGGGGTCTCGCCGGGGGACGGCTGCGCGGGGGTCTCGCCGGGGGACGGCTGTGCAGGGGTCTCGCCGGGGGACGGTTGCGGCGGTGTCTCGCCGTGCGAGGGCGGCGAAGGGGGTTCGTCCTCGCCGGGTTGCGAGGGCGTTTCGTCTCCGCCCGGCTGGGCCGGGGTGTCCGACCCGGAGGGTCCCGGCGGGAGATCGTGGGCGGGCTCGAAACGCTCGGGGTGCTTCTCGTACTCGTTGAGCGCCTTCCGCCAGTCGAAGGGTTTCTTCTTCTCGATCTTCTTCCTGAGTTTTTCGATCTGGGTGTTGTAGAAGACGCCCACGACGCCCTCGGCTCCCCAGATGGGCACCTTGAGGAGTTTCTTGAAGAACGGAAAGGAGACGTTCTTCTCGATCCACTCGCCGTCCCCGACTTCCTCCCACATCCGGACCCGGCCCCTCAATTCCTGGGCCATGTCGCCCAGGAAGCGATCACCGTCCAGGCGGACCTGGGAGGCGAGCCGGACGGCGTTCCGATAGCAGTCGAGCTGGGCGGCCCGCATGGCCTGGATGCGCATCCGGGCGAGCAGGCGGCGGGAGCGGGTCTCGACGTATTCCCGCACGAGGTCTTCGGGAGGAACGCCGAAGCCCTCCACGAGGAAGTAGCCGTGCTGCCAGTCGATGCGGGAGGTCAAGCGCCCGCGTCCGCCGCACACAGGGCAGGTCTCGCCTTGTTTGAAGGGAACGACGGCGTTCCGCGAGGGAATGCCGTTGGAGCGTAGTTCGACGGTGTTCCACCCGCAGTTGGGGCAATCCACGTCGATCTCCTCGATGGCGGGTTTGAAGTGCCGGTGGAGGCTCGGCTGCTCTGCCTGAAGAGGCAAGGCGCTTCCGAGGATCAGAACCGCCAGGGTGGCGAGGGCCGGCCAGGGGATTCGGGAGAGGACCTTCATCGCGTTTCTCCAACCAGAAAACTTCGGATTGGATCTACTCAAATGGCATACCAACCGCCGCGTTATCCAGGAAAGATTTATCTTTCCTTCCTGTAACGAGTTACACATTACCGTCCGGCGAGTCCCCGCTGGCCTTGTCCCCGGAGAGGGACACCATGGAGGACCGGGGGGGGACAATCGCCGGTTTCATGCGAAGTCATTGTAACCGGGGCCCCGGACGGCGGCAAGCCCGGCGCCGAAGGAGGCTTTCGCGCTCTCACTTCAGGTCGGATCGCGGACATCCTGTCCGCAGCACCTCCCCCCGCATGGCTGCGCCACTCCACTTGCGCTTCGTGGCGGTGTCTGTAAACTGGAATCCGTTGCTCGCATGTACAACAGGGCGGGGTCCGGGGTTTTTCCATCGTCATCCACGCAGGATGCAATCCAACACCGTCAGACGTTCCTGCGGTCTGGGCGGCCGCAAGGGCCGCCCCTACACGTTGCTCCAATCCGCAATCTGCAATCCCTGCCCGAGGCCGACCCAAGATCGGCCACAGCGCGAATGGCTCAGTTGCCGCATCGCGTTGACAAGTTGGGGCTTGTACCATAGGGTTTTGCGCATGGAAAAGATCTCGGCCGTCATGATCGTCTACAACGAGGAGGCGAATCTCCGGGATTGTCTCGAGACGGTGACGTGGGCGGACGAGATCGTCGTGGTGGATTCCCATTCCTCGGACCGCACGGAAGAGATCGCCCGGCGGTACACCGACGCGTTCTTCCAGAAGACGTACCGGGGCCACATCGACAAGAAGCGGTTCGCGGTCTCCAAGGCCCGTCACGAGTGGGTTTTCAGCATCGACGCCGACGAGCGGGTGACGCCGGAGCTCGCCGAGGAGATCAAGGAGACGTTTCGAGAGGGGCCGGGAGACGTTGCGGGCTTCGACATGCCGCGTTTGACCCGCCATCTGGGCCGCTGGATCCGCCACGGGGAATGGTATCCCGACCGCGTGACGCGCCTGTTCCGGAAGAGCCGCATGCGGTACGAGGGCACGGAACCCCACGACAAGGTGGTGCTGGACGGCGCGAGGGGCCATTTCCGGGGCACGATCCTCCATTACAACTACCGCGATTTCGCGCACCAGATCGAGACGGTGCAGGCCTACTCCGACCAGGCCTCCCGGGCCCTTTTCGAGAAGGGCAAGCGGACGGGGTTCTTCAACCTGGTCCTCCGCCCGTGGGCGAAGTTCATGAAGTGCTACGTGTTGAAACGGGGCGTGCAGGACGGGTGGCCGGGTTTCATCATCGCGTTCACGTCCGCGTTCTACGTGCTGGCGAAATATGCGAAGCTGTACGAGCTGAGGCTCGAGGAGCGGAACCGCGGGAAGGGCGGAGAGGGAGGGGGGTAGTCATTGGTCACTGGACCTCTCCCCTCTGAAATCAAGTTTTCGCGAGAACCTTGAAGGTGCTGCGTAGTGTTTTCGAGCCTTGGTGTTTGAAGCCAAGTCTTCCAGACGCCGGTGGTTCTGGTCAGGTTGATCAGGGATTTCAGGTGGATCAGGACTGGATCAGAGAGATCAGGGTCGAAAGACTCGCCGTATCCGGTTGTCTTTGCGTTGTCTTTGTGGCCATGCTTTTCGATTCATGGGGGTGTGGATGCAGACGTTGATCCTTTGCGGGGGCAAGGGGACGCGCCTCCGGTCGGCCGCGGAGCCGATGCCCAAGGCCCTGGTGGAGATCGGGCCGCGTCCGATCCTCTGGCACATCCTGAAGATCTACGAGGCCCAGGGGTTCGGCGACTTCGTGCTCTGCCTCGGCTTCAAGGGCTCGGACATCAAGGAGTACTTCCTCCTCAGGGAAGGGAAATTCCGGGAGGATTTCCGCCTCGATCTGGGCGCGTCCGGCGAGGATCGCGTGCAGTCGCTGGGCGCGTCCCCGCCGGACCGCTTCCGGATCACGTTCGCCGACACGGGGGAGGACACGCCGACGGGCGGGCGGATCCTGCGGGCCGCGAAATACGCGGGAGAGGACACCTTCATGGTCACGTACGGCGACGGCCTGGCGGACATCGACCTCGAGGCCCTTCTCGCCTTCCACCGGAAGCAGGGCACGGTGGGCACGGTGACGGTGGTGACGCCCCCCTCGCAGTTCGGGGAGGTCGTGATCGGGGAGGGGGAGAAGGTGGCGGCGTTTCGAGAGAAACCCCGCATGGACAAGTGGGTGAACGGGGGGTTCTTCGTCTTCGAGCGCGCGTTTCTCGACGATCTGAAGGAGGACGACGTGCTGGAGAGGAGGCCCCTGGAGCGGCTGGCCGAGGCGGGAGAACTCTCGGCCTTCCGTCACACGGGCTTCTGGCAGTGCATGGACACCTTCAAGGACGCCGCCCAGCTCGAGGATCTGTGGCAGGGCGGAAAGGCGCCGTGGAAAGTGTGGTAGGGGAAGAGGGGATGAAGTTGGGAAGTTAAGAAGTTGGGAAGTTGAGAGGGTCGGAAGTCAAGAGAATGGGAAGTTGGGAGGTTTGCAGCAGTATCGCGGAAGGCTGGAGAAAGAGACGATACAAGAAGGTGTTCATCAACAAGATGACGGATTCGCAGCAGGAAGCTGGTGAAACGCAGACCTGGCTCGAGTTCGCTCTGGGGTGTGAATACATTGATGGAGAAATATTCACTGAACTGGACGACACGTATGAGAAGATCATCGGCAAGCTCAACGTCATGGAAAAGAAAGCCGATTCTTTCTGCTTTGGAACCGGTTCCCAACCTCCTGACTTCCCAACTTCATAACTTCCTGACTTCCTAACTTCCTAAACCGCTCAACAGGAGGTTGAAAGCCATGAGCACCGACTTCTGGCGCGACCGGCCGGTCCTGGTGACGGGGGCCAACGGCTTCGTGGGGGCGTGGCTGACGCACCGGCTCGTCGAGCAGGGCGCGCGGGTGGTCGCCCTGATCCGGGACCGCGTTCCCGGATCGAACTTCCACCGCCTCGGCCTGGACGGGCGGATCGACCAGGTGGACGGCGGTCTGGAGGACTTCGAGCTCGTCTCGAGGACGGTCGCGGAGTACGAGATCGAGGCCTGCTTCCACCTGGCCGCCCAGGCCATCGTGGGCGTGGCCAACCGTTCCCCCCTTTCCACGTTCGAGTCCAACATCCGGGGGACGTGGCACCTTCTGGAGGCGCTCCGGCTCGCCGGGACGGTCGGGCGGGTGGTCGTGGCCTCGAGCGACAAGGCCTACGGCGTGCACGAGGAACTCCCCTACCGGGAGACCGCCCCCCTTCTTCCCCGCTACCCCTACGACACGTCCAAGGCCTGTGCGGACCTGCTGGCGGGGTGCTACTTCCACACCTTCGGCCTGCCGGTGGCCGTTACCCGTTTCGCCAACCTGTACGGGGGCGGCGACCTCAACTTTTCCCGGATCGTTCCCGACACCATCCGCTCGGTGCTGAGGGGACAGAACCCTGTCATCCGCAGCGACGGGACGCCGGAGCGGGATTTCCTGCACGTGGACGACGCCGTGGATCTCTACCTGACCATCGCCCGGCGCCTGCCGGCGGAGGACGTCGCGGGGGTCGTGTTCAACGGCGGTCACAACGAGCCGGTGAAAATCCTGGATCTCGTGGAGAGGATCATCAGGATCGCGGGCGCGAAGGGGCTGGTCCCCGACATCCGGGGCAAGGACGCGGGTCACGGCGAGATCGACCGCCAGTGGCTGGACGCGACGCGTGCGCGCGAGGTGCTGGGCTGGCGCCCGAAGGTCACGCTCGACGAGGGTCTCGAGCGCACGGTGGCGTGGTACCGGGACGACTTCGCCGGGAAGCCCTCGGACACCTGATCAACCTGATTTCGTGATGAAGTTCACGTGCAAAAGGGGTCAGTCCTTTTATCTTAGTATAAGACCAAATTAAAAGGTCTGACCCCTTTGCCATCCGCCCAGGCACCGCGGGCTCACGCCCGCGGCTCCGCCATGTGCCCGTCTTAACAACAGGACCGGATCCGCGGTCGTTTCCGCTAACGGTCCATGGCTTGGCGTGTCGGTTTGCAGAACGGTCTATGCAAGCACCTTGCAGGGGCGGGGCCATGAGTTCGCCGTAGCCCTTGCAGACGCAAAACGGCGGAGCCGGATGAACACCACCTCCCCCCGGTTCCCACGGCTCATGACGTGGTACACAGCCCCCCGGAACTCCACTCGCGGTTGCCTTGCCATGAAACCATCCTACGTTTCAGGAGGGAGGCATTCCCTACCGGCAATTCCGAAGAGAGGGGTGAAGCCGGCTTCACCAGCCCTACCCAAGAAAAGGGGCGGCCTCGCGGGGCCGCCCCTTCGTGCATTCCTTTCAGGTTTTTCAGCGTCTCGCCATCCTCAGGCTTCGCCTTGCGAGGACGAAGACGGCGAGGAGGAGCGTCGCGACCAGGGCCAGGGCGACCAGGGGCAGGCGGGCGTCGCCGGCGGTGAGGACGGCGGCGTAGCCGGTCAGGGGGGCGAGGGTCTGGCGGACCGCCCATCGGGCGAGGGGTTTTTCCCGGATGAAGTCGGCGACGGGGGGGCTGAGGCGGTAGTAGGTGCGGATGAACCACCGTCCGGGAGCGGTTTCGGCAAGGACGCGGTCGCGGAAGGCGGTGAGGGTGCGCACCTGGGCGGCGTCCCGGTCTCCGAAGGAGGCGGTGGCGATGAAGCATCCGCCGCCGCTGGAGCCGCCGGGGAGGTTGAGGTATTTCTCGTAGCCGGGCGGGTAGCCGATCTTGGCGCGGTCGGAGAAGAGCATGGAGCCGGCCGAGTAGAGGACGTTGAGGCTGATGAGGCCTTCGCAGGAGACATCGAGGCTGGGGATCATGCGCAGCTCGTAGGTATCGCCCCAGTGGAGGTTGGGGTCCACGGTGAAGTTGTAGAGCACGATCATGTAGGCGGTCTCGCTGGCGCGGACCTCGTAGTCCACGTTCTCGAAGGTCACGGTGCCGTTGTCCTTGTCGTAGGTCTGGTTCATGACGCCGAGGATGTAGTCGCCTCCGTTCACCCTTCCGTCCCCGTTGAGGTCCGCCATGAGGGTGACGGTGACGGTGTCGGCGTCGTCGCCCGTGCCGCCGGCGTGGAAGGAAACACTCTTGATGAGGATGCCCTCGGGCGAGGTGGCCCGGGCGGCGAGGTGCATCATCCGAACGCCTCCCGTGCTTTCCGACACGTAATGGGTCCCCGGGTTGTTGGGGCCGTAGGAGACGATGAGGGAGCCGGTGGTTCCCACCACCAGCGCCGACCCGTCGACGGGGGCGCCGCCTACGTTGATGGCGGCATACGAGGTCACGCCTTCCGCGACGATATGGGCGTTCTGCTGGATGCCGCAGATGAAGTTCGCGCCGTCGGGGGCGTTGCCGCTCAGGTCGTAGACGGCCAGGTAGTTCACCTCGGTATTGGCTTTTACGATCTCGTCCTGGGCGAAGGGGAAGGTCACCTCGCCGCTGGCGTCATAGGATCCCGCTCCCAGGTAGACGTCGTCCATATCGAGCAGGCCGTTGCCGCTCAGGTCCCGGTAGAGGCGGACCTGCGAGATGTCCTGCATCGCGTCTCCGGTGCCGCGGTGGGAGAGGGTGATGGACTTGATCCGGATGTCCTCCACCGTGCTCGCGACGGCGGAGACCTGGAGGACTTCCACTTCCTGCGCCGTGCTCAGCTCGTTGCGGGGCGGAGGCGTATTCAGGCCCTGGAAGAGGGAGAGGCTTCCTCCGGCGCCGAAGGCCACCAGGGTTTTCTGGCCGCCCACCACGGGGGCGCCGGTCACGAAGGCCGATTCCTTGGATTTCAACCCGGTGGCTTCCACTTCCGCGTTCGCCTGGATGTCCAGGGCGTAGGTGCTGCCGAGAGGGGCCGTATCCTCCAAATCGAGCACGACGATCCAGAACTGGGTCGTCTGGGCGGTGAGCACTTCTTCCAGGTGGTGGAAGACCACCACACCGTCGTCGCTTCCGAAGGAGCCCCACCCCATCGGGAAATCGGGGTACTGGTCGTACCCGGTGGGTTCGATCTCCTCGTCCGGCTCGGAGAGGATGCCGTTCCGGTCGACGTCGCGCAAGAGCCTCACGCTTCCGGGAACCACGTTGTAGACGTCGTGTCCGCTTCCCGAGGCGTGGATCGTCACGCGCGTGATCTCGACGTCTTCGTTCTCGTTGGGGGAGAGGCTGAACTGCAGCATGGTCAGGCCTTCGGAGCCGATGATTTCAAAGGTCTGCTGCGGGTTCCTGGATCCCGGGGCGATGGTGAGGGTTCCGGGAATGATCACCTCCATGGAGGGCCCCTGCTGCGGGAAGCTCCCCGTCGCGTTGATCAGCGCAAGGCTCACGGACCCCTCGGAGACGACGTCGCCGGCGGAGTCCAGGTCCACGCGGAAGGCGTCCTTGTGGGAGGCGGTTCCCGCGAGGGTGTAGGTCACCAAAAGGTCCACCGAGGCGTTGGCGTCCAGGACCAGCAGGGGCGTGCCGCCGGTCCCGGTGAAGGTGACGGTTCCATCGTCCGCGGCAAAGGCGCCCGTCCCCAGGAGGCTGTCCACGGAGGACCGTTTTCCGTCCCCGTCGGCGTCCTTGTAGAGGGAAACCTGGAGGACGTCGGTCGATTCGTCGCCGGTCCCCGAGCCGTGGATCGTGACCTCCATGATTTTCAGGGACTCGTTCGGTCCCGCGGAGAGGTTGACCTGGAACATTTCCTGGTCCACGGCGGAACGGGAAATGAAGGTCGCAACGGGCTGGTGGAGTCCGGTTGTCACGTTGAGGGTTCCCACGCCCTCCAGCAGGGTCACCGTGCCCCCGGCGAAGGGCAGGCCGTTGACGCCGGAGATGGCGGTGGTGACGCCGGTGCCGGTGATGCCGCCCATGGGGATGCTGGTGGTCATGCTGGTGGCGTTCGTCCCGTTGCCGTTGAAGTCGTAGCAGAGGAGCCAGTTCACGGGCCGGTTGGACTGGAGGACGGGCTCGGAGCCGGAGGGCCAGGTGAAGGTCAGGTTGGCGCCCACGCTGGTCGCGGTCGCGAGCACGGGTTCGCCCGTGTCGGGGGTGCCGTTTCCGTCGTCGTCCCGGACGAGTGTGGCGCCCGAGATGGTGAGGGTCGGATCGCAGGAGCCGCTGTTGGTGAAGGTGATCGAGCTGACGAGGATGTCCTCTCCGAGCCCCACGAGCCTGGCCTGGATCATGGGCACGTCGGACCAGGCCTTGTCGATCCCGCGCGAGGGGGGGTTGTTCGTGCCCGCCATGGCGAGGATCGAGGGCTGGAGCGTGATCGTCTGGGTGTTGCCTTCCAGGGGGAAGGTGCCGGAGGGGGGGATCGTATCGCTGATCACGGGATAGGAGAGGACGCCGCGGGCTTCGATGTCGGAGACGGCGGGAATGGCGGTCTTGAAGGTCTCGCCGCCCGCCGGGCCGCCCGGCGCCGTATCGGCCAGGACCTGGCAGACGAGGAGGAGGGTCCGTGACTGTCCGGCGGAGACGGTCATGAGGGGCGTGCCGGTGAAGGAGGCGGTCCAGGGCGTTCCGCTCCAGGAAGCGACCGTGCCGATCAGGGTTTCTCCGCTGGTGTAATACCCGTCCTCGTTGGCGTCCTCGTAGAGGCGGACGTTGTAGAGCATGGAGGCGGTGGCGCCGTTTCCTCCGGTGAGCTCGAAATCCATCCGGTGGATCTGCACGTCCTCCTCGGTGCCCGCCGTCAGGCGGATCTGCTGCATGGAGCCGTCCGTCATCCCCTGGATGATCTGTCCCGTCGGGGGATTGGTGGGGCCGGCCTCGACCGTGAGGGTCCCGCGGTCGCGCACCGTCATGACGTTGCCCGTGACGGGGAACGTTCCGGTGACTTCGGCGGGAAGGTCGAAGCCTCCGGCGGAGACCTCACCGGTGACCGCTGTTCGCGAGGTGATCGAGGCCTGGAAATCGCTGGGGCTCGGGGTCGAGGTGGAGAGGTTGTAGACCAGGATCAAATCGACGGTCATGCCGGCGGTGAGGTTGATCAGGGTGGTGCCGGCGGTCCCGAAGGTCACGGTGGCCGGCGGGCCGCCGCTGTAGGTTCCGGAGGCGAGCAGGGAGTCCGTGCCGGAGGTCAGCTGTCCGTCGTGGTCGACGTCGCGGTAGAGGTCGGCGGAGGAGATGTTGCCGGTGGTGGGTCCGGTTTCCGAAACGGTGATGGTCTGCAGGTCCACCGCCTGCGTGCCGCTGGTTTCCTGCAGGTGGATCTGCATGGCCACGACCGCGCCGGCGGTTCGCAGGACGGAGCGGGTGTCGGGGGTGGCCGGCCCGAGGGCCACGTCCACGGTTCCGACCATCCACCGGAGGTACCCGTCCTGACCGGTGCTGTCGCCCGGATCGTCGTCGAAGTTCTCGCCGGCGAGATTCCCGGTGGAGCTGAGGAAGTAGACGGTATCCGTGCCGGGGGTCCAGCCGGATCCGCCCTTGACGTTATGGGGTGCGGAGACGCTGTCGGGGTTCAGGAAGGCGCACTCCCGGATGGTGAGGGGGAGGATGGTGCTGCTGGAGAGGCCCGAGAGGTTCAAAAGCGTGCCTCCGCCGGCGGGGTAGCCGAAGGTCCCCTGGGACAGGGCGTCGGGGTCGGACCCGACGCTCGCGCCGTCGGAGATTTCCAGTCCGTTGAGGGTGGGCGAGAGGACGGCGTAGTGCCGGGCTTCCAGGGTCCCTCCCACGCGGAAGTCGTACCGGGCGGTGCCGGGGTTCGAGGAGGTGACGCTGGCGGGGGAGCCGGGGGCGCCCTGCAGCTGGAGGGTACCGGTGGTGCTTCCTTCCACCAGCAGCTGGGCGTTGTTGGCCATGACGATGGACGCGCCGTCGTGGAGGGTCAGGGTGCCGTCGGCGGTGGGATCCGTGGCGTCGCCGATCTTGAGCTTGCCGGCGGCGGCGGCGCTCGCGACATCGAGGGTGATGCCCTGGGGGATGTCGAGGACGCCGCGGACCACGTCGAGTTCGCGGTTCACCTGGAGGGTCCGTCCGTTGCTGCTGACGTACCAGATCGTGTCGGAGCCGTTGGGGAGCTTCACCTCCAGGTTGTAGAAGGGCGCCGTGTCCGATTCCACATTGAGGGTGACCGGTACGCCGGCGGCGCCCGTGAACGTGGTGGTCGAGACGGTGGGGATGAAGAGGGCCCCCGAGGCCACGGACCAGTTGCCTCCGACCTCGATCCGGGGGAAATTGTTCGTGTTCAGCACGCCCTGGATCATGGTGAAGTTTCCGTCGAGGAGCAGGCTCGAGATGGCGTCCACCTGGTTGCCCGGGATCGTTCCGGACTTGTTGATGACGAGATTGGCGAGGTGGAGCGTGCCGGAGGCGTTCCAGATCTCCCCGCGGGAGCCGCGGTTGCCCGACAGCTCGACCGTGTTCGTCCCCGAGGTGGAGAAGGTGTTCTCGCCCACGGCGAATCGCCCGGTGCACCGGATCAAGCCCGAATCGATGACGGCCGTTTCATTGTTCCCCCCGTTGAAGTAGAAGTTGCCGGTCCCGGTGCTTCCGGTCTGGTGCTGGATGATCAGGTTGCCCCCGCCCGTGGCCTGCGTGATTTCGAGGACGGGCTTGGAGGCGATCGGCACCGGATTGCCGCCCACCACGAAGTCCCCCGTCACCGTCATGGTTCCGCCGTTCAGGCGGAACGTTCCCTGCCGGACCCAGAAGTTCTGCGTAAAGAGCTGGCCTCCGGGAGGCAGGATCGCGACGTTGGGGCCGGGAACCGTGGACTGCGGTTTGTCCACCCGCACGTTGGGCAGGGTCGCCTGGGAGGAGATGACCTGCTGGTTCCCCGTCCCGTTCAGCGCCAGGTTGGCCGTGGGATCGTACATCCCGCCCGTCGAGGTGGACCAGTTGCCCCGGATGTTGATCACCCCTCCGGGGGTGGCCACCGTTCCCTTCAGGACGAGGAAGGAACCGTTGACGTTGATGTCGGAATACACTTCCACGCGGTCCGTGCTGGCGTCCTTGTTGACGGTCAGGTCGTAGAGGTTGAGGGGGATCGACTGGTTGAGGGAGTTCGCCCGGAAAACCTCCGCCGTCCCCGAGGCGCTTCCGATCAGCTCCACCGCGGTCCGTTCCGTCCCCAGGTCGTACAGGTCGAACAGGGGGGCCGAGGGATGGTTGTCCGTGATCCGCATGTCGCCGTGGACCCGGATCAGGCCGTCGGTGATCTCCTCGATGGAGCCCGTCATGAAGTAGAAGTCGCGACGGACCTCGATGAGGCCGTTCAGGTCGTCCATCTTGATCCGCGGAGCGTTCGCGCTGTTGTTCTGGGTGCCGCCGACATACAGGTCCGTCTCGGCGATCAGGCCGCCGGAGGCGACGTCCACCGTCCCGTCGGCGATGAACACCTGCGAGCCGTGCAGGACGCTTCCCGCCGTGTCCACCTTGTCCCCGCTGGCGTGCGGGGTCTTGAGGATCGTGATGTCCGGCGGCACGTCCGGCGCGCTGATCACGCCCGTCCAGCAGGTCTGGTCCCCCGTGCCGTCGACCAGGACCTGGAAGGGAGGGGATCCGTTGTTGTGGGTGTTCGTGTAGGACCCCCCGGTGCCCGCCCAGGCGTTCGGGGCGCCCTTCAGATGCAGCACCTGCGTGCTGTTGAACGGCTGGGCCAGGCTCGCGTTGAACTGCCCGGAGATCATGGTGAAGGTCCCGAGGACCTCGATGGCGGAACCCATTTCCGCCCGCGATCCGGCGTCCGATCCCGTTTTCATGAACATGAAGTTCTGGAGCGTCAGCATGGCCCCCGTCGTGGGCTTGTTGCTCCAGATCTGGGTCTCCTTGCCCCGGTTCCCCGTCAGCCGGATCACGTTGCTTCCCGTCGGGAGGAACGTGGAGGAGTCGATCTTGAAGTCGCCTTCGACGTCGATCAGCCCCGAATCGATGTGGGTCACCGCGTAGTTGTAGATCACGAAACTCCCGTTGCCGGTCCCCGTCGCGTCGATGTCCAAGGACCCCCCGCCCGTCCCCGCCACCATGTCCATCTGGGGTTGCGCCGTCTGGTCCAGCGTCGGGTTCCCCGACCCCACGATGAAATCCCCCGTCACCTGCAGCGAGAACCCCTTGAACTCGAACCGCCCGTCCCAGATCTGGATCCCGTAACAGGACATGTTCCCCCCGAGCTCGACGAGATCCGCATCCGTCGGCGGCGTGGTGTCGCTCTTATTGATCCGGATCACCGGCCCCTGGCCCCCGGGAAGCACGAACCGGCCCGGCGTCTTGATCTCCAGCGCCGTTCCGCCCGTGAACCCCTGCCCGCTTCCCAGCGGCGGGTTCGTGGGCCACTGACCGTACAAGTAGACCGTCCATCCCGTCACCCCGTTCAGCACGCCCGACTGGATGGCCAGGTCCCCGTTGATCACCAAATCGGAAATCACGTCGACCTGGTTGCCGGGCGATCCCAGCGTCTTCTTGACGATGAAATTGTTGATCACCAGTGTGGCGTTCGTGTACCCCGACGGAGGCCGGTTGTTCCACATCCGGACCGTCTTCCCCACGTTCCCCGACGTGATCAGCGTGTTGGAGCCCCCCAGCGCGAAGGACGAATTGTCCACGAAGAACTCGCCCTCCACCTCGATGATCCCTGCGTTGAGGGACCCCGAGGCGTTCGGGTAGAAGAAAAAGTCGCCGTGCTGGGCCACGCCGTGGATCCCCGATACGAAAAGACGCCCCGCGTTGAGAATGTCGAACACCGGCGACGCCGAAGAACCCCCCTGACCCACCTGGAAGAACCCCCGCACCTCCAGGGAACCCGTGGAAATCCAGACGCGCCCGTCGAGAATCTGGAGACGGTCCACCGCCGGAGGCGGCGCCCCGCCCCCCACGATGGCCCCGCGGTTGTCGATGAACAGCGAGAAGGCGTTGTTGGAGTTGTTGACCGAAAACCCGGGAACCTGCACCGTGGAGTACAGGGTGAGCTGCGCGTTCTTGTTGTTCATCGTGGGCATGATGTTCGTGTAGGACGTGTTCCCCGTGGTCTCCCACATCCCCGGCAGGTTCCCCTCGAAGGAAAGGGATATGGTGTTCGACGCCGTCAGATATCCGCTCGACACCACCAGGTTCTGGTAGATCTCGAGCCAGGAGCCGAACATGATCTGACGGCCCCCCGGACGGTTGATCGAAAGACTGCTGAATTTCATCGTGTGGGAACCGCCGCCATTGTCCGTCACGTAGACCTGGGCGGCCCACGTGGCCGGATACGACGACCCGTCCAGGAAAATGTTGGCCGAGGAATTCGAAAGGTCGAAGTACCGGCTGGACCCCGCGTCGTAGGCGCCCCCAAGCCACCCGTGCACGTGGAGGTTGCCCGCGTTGATCTGCTCGTCCGCCCCCGCCAGGAAAATCACGCCACCCGAGTGCTGGGCCGTCGCCGACGTCGAGCTCGTGTACGTGACGTTCAACGTTCCGCCCGACATCTTGAGCGTCGGTTTCGAACGGCGGCGCTTGTCGAGAAGACTCGAACCCGTTGAGTAATACACGCTGTACCCCACGTAGAGCGCCCCCCGGCAGTTGAACGTGCCGCCGTCCACATGCAGCGTGTCGGACGTGATGTAGGTGTCGCACGTCACGTTCAGCGTGCCCTTGATCGTGAGCACGTGGCGGTACGTGGGATAGTAGCGGTAATTCGAGTACTGGACGTTCCGAAGATGGTTGACGCCGTTCCAGAGCCTCCAGCACGTGATGGGCGGGCCGGAGGGAACCGTCACGCGACTCATGATGAAGACCTCGTCCCCCGAGCCGGGAATCGAAGACGTGTTCACCCACCCCGTGCTCGATCCCTGGTAGATCTGCCAGGCGGACGTGCTGTTCCAGTTCCCGCTGAAGTTCTGGCGGCTGCGGAACTGCGAGGCCTCGGCCTCGGAAAGAACCGCCACGCTCGCCAGGAGTCCGGCCATCACGGGCAAAAACAATCTCGCCTTCATCTGCGGCCCCTTAAAATGTTCCTAGGTATCCGACAGTGTAGCACAGTCTTTCTCCGGGAGAGAAGACCTCCCGCCTTCACCTCCTCCCCCCCCCCTTCTCTCCCGAGAACCCCATCCTGCTTTCCCTCCAGAGAAACGAATTCCCGACCACTAAACATCAAAAAGCATGCCTACAAAAGGAGAATCTCCATGGAATCCAGAAAACTTCGAGTTTCGTAATTCATACTTATAAAAGAAGTTAGGATCAAGATCAACAGGTTTTTCGCGGGAAAAGCCACCCCCGCCCACATTCGGGTGTTAACCTTGCTATACAGGGTGTTAAGAAAACACGGGAAATCCGGAACGACACCGGCCCCCTCCATGAATCCTACTTCCCCTTGACGACGATCCGGATCTTCTCGAAGTCCTCGTTGCCGGCCCCGTCCCGGACCTCCGCGCGCAGAACGTGCTCTCCGGCCTCGAGCGTCGAGGACGGGATCGTGGCCGTGAAGACCTCCTCCCCCTTCTTGCGCTTCATCCTCCGCTTCTTCCCGCCGTCCAGGGAACAGGCGACCGCATCCAGCTTCTTGTCGTCTTCCGCCCGCACCCTCACCTCGAGGGTTCCCGTGACGTCCGCCCCGGGCGACGGCGAGAGAATCCGGACCGACGGCGGTACGGTGTCCACCTCGAAGGTCCACGACGACGCGTCCTCGTTCCCCGCCCGATCCCGCGCCGAGACGCGCACCTTCACGGCACCCTTCTCTTCCTTCGCCTCGCCGGGGAGGGGCCACGTCAGCGTTCCGTTCTCGAAGCGCGCGTTGGCGGACACGTCCTTCCCGTCCACGAGCATGCGGATCGAGGCCGGGTCGATCCCGGCGGGAGCGGCGATCCTGCACGTGATCGCGCGCGGCGCCTTCGCGACATAGCCGGCGGGCGCGAACCGGGTGACGAGCTTCCATCTCGGCGCGAAGGAGATCTTCACGTCGATCCGCGAAAAGGCCTCCTCCACCTTCCATCCCTGGCAGTAGACCCACAAGAGGCCCTTCGGCGGCAGGTCCACGTAGATGCGCTCCGAGGCGAGCGGCGAGGTGGAGTCCTCGAGCTTCTCGTCCATGCCGTCGAGACGCCCGTTGCCGTTCTTGTCGTGGAAGAGGAACATGTCCATGTCGAACCCCTCCCCCTTTCCCGTCGCCGTGACGTCCAGGAACCGCTCCTTCGGATCGAGCTCGAAGGGGCCGAGGATCCAGGAGGATTCCGGCAGGGGGGAGTCGGGGTCGTCCTGGCGGATCTTCTGGTCCCGGAACACGGAAGCCGGCGTGATCTCGAGGGGGGTCCCGGCGCGCGCCTCCCGGCCTGCGGGATCCAGGGCCCGGAGAAGGAAGCGGTACCGCCCGGGCGGCAAGGGGCCGCCGGGACCGGCGGTCCACGGAAGCGTGAACGTCCCGTCCGTCTCCAGGGCGTCCGTGGCGTCGTGCCACGTTTCGCCGTCGAGGGACCACTGGAGAGCGTCCACGCGGGCGTTGTCCCGGGCGGTGCCCTCGAAGACCGTTTCGCTTCCCGAGGGCAGGACCTTCGGGCCTTCTTCCAGCGCGAGCTCGGGGGGGCGCGCGGGAAAGAACGTCGTCGTGTCCAGGGTCCCCCGGACCCAGGTCCGGCCGTGCGGATTCGCGATCACCACGCGCCACCCGTCAGCGAGCGGGATCTCCCGGCTCTCGCCGGCGCGGAGCTCCCGGAGCCTCGCGCTCGCGTTCCTGCCGGTCTCGAGGACGATCTCGAGGGGGCCGTCTCCGTCCACGGGCTGCACGTAGTCCACACTGCCGGCGTAGCCGGTCGTCTCGAACACGTAGGCCTTGTCCCCGTCGCCCTGGGTCCAGGCCTTGATCCCCGTGAGGACGTTTGTCGGACGGAGGAATCCCCGGATCCCGGAGAATCCGATCCTGACCTTGCGGCCCTCGGCGTGGACGAGGCCCTCCGCGGACGCGGAGCGCTCGCGTGTCGACGGCGGAAGGCGCCCGCCCACGGCCAGCGCGACCGCGTAGTCCTTCCCCTCTTCCACGGGGAAGTTGCGGATGCCCGCGACGCCGGCCCGGGAGAGGACCTCGATCGTGTACCCGCCGTGGGCCTGGTAGCCCAGGCGGAAAGACGCCTTTCCGTCCGGTCCGGTGTAGCCCCAGTGCCCGATCCTGTTCCGGTGCCTCCAGTGGGATCGGAACAGCACCAGCGCCCCGTCCACGGGCCGGCCCCCCGCGTCCGTCACGCGCACCTCGACCGTCGCCGTGTCGGTGTACCCCTGGCCCGAAGAGGTGTAGGGCGCATCCGGGGGGTTGTGGACCGTTTCCGTCGCGGCGGTCTGCAGGTCGTCGCCCCGCCACCGAAGCACCGCCGTCACCGTCTTGCCCTTGTGCTCCCGCCCCTCGGTGGACCCCCAGGGCGCGTCGATCCCGTCCTTGTGGCAGACGTCCCAGTGGTGCCATCCGTCGCCCATCCAGAACTCGTTCCACTGGTGGTCCTCGCCCCGGTCGGTGACGATGGAGGTGGGAATGAGCATCGTGCGACCGCACGCCGCCCCGATGATGGACTGCTCCCCGCAGGAGCCGTAGCGCTTCTGGAAGATGACCAGCGCCTGGAGGTCGCGCGTGAGGTAGCCGAAGGTCATGATCGTGTCCTTCCCGCCCGGCGTCAGCCAGTCGTGGACGGCGCGGACCGCTTCCTCGAGCGTGCCCGCCTCCGCCGCGGCGTCGGCCAGCGACGGCCCGAACCCCCGGTCGCCGGGAAGCCGGGTCCGCCAGAAGGCGGAGCCGGATCCCGGGGCGTAGACGCTCCTGTCCGTCTCGTGCTTGAGCCAGGCTTCCCGGTCCAGCCCCCTCTCCTTGGCCGATCGCTCCCACCAGGAGGCGTCGATCCGGGCGGGAACCTCGTAGAGGAGCCTCGGATGCACGACCCACCAGTAATAGACGTCGCGGGGAATGCGCTCCGTCGCCCCGCCCGCCCGCCGGTACGAGATCGTGGTGTGGTCCTCCGCCTCCACGATCTCCGCGTAAGTCACCCGGTCCGCCATGTCATAGACCGCCCGGGCGTTGACCCGGAACAGATCCGCGTGCCCCAGCCGGACCATGGCGCGGACCACCTCGGGGGGGGTGTGGACGACGGCGAACGCCGCCTCGTCGAGAAGCCGGTCCGGGCATCCGGCCAGGACGTCGAGCACCGCCCCGGCCGTCTTCCGGTCCGTGCGGACCCGGAGGGGCCGAAGCGCCGGCGCGTAGCGGTCGACGTAGGAAGCGAGGTCGCGGAACTCGTGCGTCGGCTCGAAGCGCCAGGACGCCGTCTCCTGGAAGGTCGACCCCGTATTCCCATAGAAGGAGAGCGCCCCGGCGACGCATCCCGTCGCGAGATCGGGCTTCCCGTCGCCGTCCACGTCCGAAAGGGCCGGGGAGGCCATCTCCCCCACGTCGCCCTCCCCCAGCCACGATGTCGATTCCTTCCAGTCGGGTCCCGTCAGCACCGTGAAACGGCCTTGCTGGTTTCCGACCACCACCTCGCTCGCGCCGTCGCCGTCCAGATCCGCGACGGCCGGGGCCGCGGACCGGCCGAAGCGCTTCGAGGCCAGCGGGTGCTCGGCGACGGGGGCGAAGGCCCGCGTGGCGTCCGTCGAGCCCGTCCCCCGGTAGATCTCGAGCGTTCCGTCGAACCGCCCCACGACGAGGTCGAGCGTACCGTCCCCGTCGAGGTCGCCGAGCGCCGGCACGGGGAACGTCCCCGCTTCCTGGTCCACCCCGGCGACCGCGACCTCCCGGAAGCGAGGCCCCGGATAGAAACGGACGCCTCCACCCTCCTCCCCCACGACCAGATCGATCCGGCCGTCGCCGTCGGCGTCGCCGAGCGCGGGGGCGGCGCACCCCGTGAAGGAAAGCCGGTTCACGGGATGGTCCCAGGCGGAGAACGCCGGCCCGCGAAAGGCCTGGAGTCTCCCGTCCTTCGTGCCCACGACCAGATCGGCCTCCCCGTCCCCGTCGAGGTCCCCGAGCGCCGGTCGCGACAGGTAGCCGGGATCCCGGGGAAACTTCACCGGCGGCGCTTCGAGAGGGCGGGGAAACCAGGGATCGGACGGCGTCCCTTCGTTTCTCGCGAAGCGGACCGAACCGTCCTTGCGTACCTCCACGACGTCGTCGAGCCCGTCTCCCGTCACGTCCCCCAGCGCGGCCCGGGACCCGGGTGCGAGGCGGAATCCACGAAACCCCTCCAGCTCCGTCTCGAAAGCGGGCCCCGCAAACGCCGTCACGTCGCCCCCGGCGGACCAGACCAGGTAGGCCTGCGGGCTCCCGCTTCCGAGGAGCGCGCCCGTTTCCATGCCCGCGATCGCGGTGTCGCCGGTCTTCATCGCCGGCGGCAGGGGCAGGGTCCTCTCCTCCTTCCAGGCGCGCCCGGCGCTCAGGAAGAACACCTTCAGGTCGGCGCCCTCGAACCCCGCGATCAGGCATCCCACGCTCTTCGCGCTTGCGACCTCCATGTCCAGCCCCAGAAGGAAGGCACAGGACGAGAAATCGGGGGACGGTTCCACCCGCTCGGCCTTCCGGAAGCCGGGCGACCGGTAGACCGCGAGTTTCTTCCCGGGGCCCGCCAGCACGAGGTCCTTGGCGCCGTCGCCATCGAAGTGGAGAAAGGCCGACCGCGCGCCGGCCTCGGCCTCGACGCCCTCCAGGATCGTCCCGTCCTCGGCGAAGTCCGGCGCGAGGAAGACCCGGAGGGCCCCGGCACCCGGGGAATGGAGGACGAGGTCGTCGCGGCCGTCCCCGTTCAGGTCGGTCAGGTGCGGCACGGCGTCGGCGCGCCAGCGAAGCGGCACGAAGGGGAGGCGGACCAGCGTCGCCTCGAGGTCCGCTTGCAGCCACGCGGGGACCTTCTCGAGGACCGTCCGGGCGCGGGAAGGAAGCGCCGGGCGGCCGGGAGACGGGGTCTCGAGGACCGCGCGGTTCGTCTCTGCGTCGTAGCGGAGCGCCACCCGTCCTCCGGGCGGGATCACCACCTCGCGCGAGACGCGGAGTTCCTCGGTCTCCTCGCCGGCCGCGACGGACGACAGAAGGACAAGGACCGCAAGGACGAGAAGCGAAGGCCGGGAAGCGGGACGGCTCATGAGCACCTCCACAACGGGCGTTCGTACTTCGTGGATTCGTTCGTCGGGGATTCGCGTCCAGGACAACCCACGCCATGATACCATCGGAAGCGCGAAAGCGGAAAAGCCGCAACCCGAAGGCGACAATCTCAGGCCCCAGAGGCGCGGAGGCGCTTAGGGAATGAGGGGCGCAGGCATTTCAGGTTGGAGATTGCAGATTTCAGCGACGCGTAGACGAGTCCATTCCGGGATCGGCTGCAGCCGGGAGCGCGGGCTTCCAGCCCGCAGCACTTCGGCGCCATGGCTTGCAGGGACCGCCGGCTTCCAGCCGGCAGACCCCCCCCCCTGGAAAAGGCTGCGCGAATGCCGACGGTCGTGTTGCATGACTAGAGATGCGCCACCGGGAAGTCCCGGAAGCGATCGAAGTCCCGGTCCTCGGTCAGGAGCGCGCTCACGCCGGCCTCCTTGCACACCGCCGCCACCTGGGCGTCGAAGACGAGGTTGCCGGTCACCCCGTGTTCGCGAAGGATCCTCGTGAAGAATGATATGGTTATCTGTCAAGGCCTCCGCTCGAAGACCACGTTCCGCGCCGCGAGGTGCTCGAGCACGGCTTCCAGGATCCCCTCCGCGTCCCCGAGGGTCTCGGGGGGATGGACGCCGGGACGGCGGAAGCGCCTCTCGAGCAGAAGCCGGCACGCGGCCGCGGCGGGGTAGCCGGTGGTGCGGGCCATGGAGGTCGCGCCGCTCTCCTTGTCGAAGACGTCGAAGAGATCCCAGCGGAACCGGGCGGGCTTGCCGTCCTTTCGCCCCTCGACCGTCACGCGCATGACGGTGAGGTCCTCCTCGCCCTCTTCGTAGGTCCACAGCGGAAAGAGGAGCGTCGAGGTCATCTCGAGGGGCCGGACGCGGGCGTTTCCGATCCCGACCGGATCGGGGCTGAAGAGGCCGGTGTCGCGGAACGCGCGCATGAGATCGGCGTGTCCGGGGTAGCGCAGCGTCTTCTCGACCATGTCCGGTGCGCGGACGGTGTCGATCAGGGTCCTCAGCCCGTCGGTGTTGAAGGCCTCGAGCTCGCCGGCGCCCTCGAAGGCGAGGATCTCGACCCCGGAGAGGGCGGGCTTGACGACGGTCTCGCCGTTCTCCACGAGCCGCGCGGGGCGCGTGTACTCCTCGATCACGTCGGCGGGGGAGAACGCGGCCTTGTAGCGGAAGGGGGGCTTCGGGTCGCGGGGCAGGCCGCCGACGTGGATCGCCACGGAGGCGACCTCGTCGAGGCGGGAGGCCGCGCGGCCGACCAGCAGGTTGCTCATGCCGGGCGCCACGCCGAAGTCCACCAGCGCGCAGGCGCCCTTCTCGCGGGCCGTTTCGTCGAGGGTCCGCGGGTCCTCGGGCATGAAGGAGATGTCGACGACGTCCTTGCCGGCCTCGAGCACGGCGGTCAGGGCCGCGAGCCCCAGGCGTCCGGGCAGGGCGCCGACGGCGAGGTCGGCGTCCTCGACCGCCGCCCGGATCGCGGCGGGATCGGCGAGGTCCGCGCCCCTCGTCTCGACGGGGGAAGCGGCGGCGAGTTTTTCGAGGTTCGCGGGATCGGCGTCGAAGGATCGCACCGCGAGTGCGGGATCGGACGCGAGATCCATCGCGATGAGCGAGCCCACCCGTCCGGCGCCCAGGACGGCGACGCGTTTCCTCTTCTCGTTCACGCTTTCTCCTTCCGGAAAATTCCGCAGACCCGGCCGGGTCCGCTGAATGTGGGAGGCGCGAACCCGGACCCGCCCATGAACCTGGGTCCGGATCGCGGCGACCGCCCGCGTATCGATTCGGTAAACGTTTCATCAAGAGGTACTTCTTCGACGCTGAGAACGCTGAAATCCATCTGAAATCTCCAATCTGAAATCCCTCCCGGGGCTATCACTTCGATCCCCCGCCAGCGGAGAAACCGTGCTTCCTCAGCGCCTCCCGGAGCCATTCGATCCTCTCATCGTCTTCCGGGAGGATCGAGGACAGCGTCTCGAGGACGATAGAGGTGTCAAGGTCCCGGGTGCGGGCGAGGACGGATTCGACGTCCCGGGGATCGTCGGAGAACGCGGTCCGCCGGAAGTAGATCGTCTTGTAGAGGACGAGGTCTTCGGGCGAGATGACGGGAATGCCGTCTTCCTTTCCGAACCAGGGAAGACGGCGGGTGCGGGCCAGGATCTCCTTCTCGAAGGGAAGCGCGGGCAGGATGACGTCGACGGCGATGTCGGCCTTGCGCCCCTCGACCTCGATCGTGGCCGGAAAGGCCGTATGGCCTTCTTCGGTGGATTCTTTCAACGCGGCGGGGGGATCGACGGCGAATCCGGCCTCGGCGAGTGCGTTGAGGGCCTCGGCGAACCGGACCCTTCCGCCGTGGATGACGAGGTCGATGTCCTCGGTGCCTCTCTGTCGTCCCCAGAAATTGAGTGCCAGGGCGCCTGTGAAGAAGTAGGGGACCTCCAGCGCGTCCAGGACGGAGGCCAGTTCGGCTACGGGGTCCCCGGACGGGGGGGGATGGGATGATCGCGTCCCTTCTCCAGGCACCGTTTCGCCCTCCACCTTGCGACGACGTCCTGCCCCTGCACGGCGAAGGCTGCGGCGCGCAGCAGGTACAGGAACACGGCGGCCGAGGCTTCCGGCCCGCGGTTCGAAACGCCGCGCGGCGCCTGCCGTCCGGCTTGCCGTTTCACGCGATCGAGCGCCTCGCCGATTCTGGAGCCTTTCCCGTCCGCCGTCTTGGAAGTCGTCTCGCTCATCGCCCTCATGGTCGTTGCCCGGGGGGAGGAAGTCAATGGACCCCTAGCCCGGATTATTCATGAAAACTACTGCGGTCGCCGCAAGCACATGATCTGCTTCGTCGCTGCGACGATTCCGGCCCTCACGTGGCGCTTTGGCCACGCTCCGGACCGGAATCGT